>Ga0179593_1324808_pt1 | contig 14220 bp, 12 predicted proteins | sample CZODoug2_1_08_16_FD_185931 | JGI IMG/M metagenome (GOLD analysis project Ga0179593, IMG submission 185931) | Vadose zone soil fungal communities from Angelo Coast Range Reserve, California, USA - CZODoug2_1_08_16fungal (PacBio error correction) | ecosystem: Environmental > Terrestrial > Soil >...
CCCAAGGTAGAGAGGTTCGGACCGACCCACTAGAGGGTTCACTGAAAAAGAGCTCAGGAATTGAGCCTGAAGCTTTGCTAAGCAAAAGGGAAAGTGAGAGGCAAACACCACAGGAGAAGGCCTCCCCCCTTCGAATCCAGGCAGAACGGGACAAGGTTGGCCAAAGAAAAAAAAAACCCCTTTTAGTCAGGAGAGATTATGGGCCACCTACAAGGGAAAGGGTGAATGACTGCCGTGAAAAAGATGAAGCGGGAACATAAAAACAAAAAAGTAACCAATCGGTGAGTAATTCAACGGGGGGAAGGGCTCGACCGGCACGATGATCGAGCGGGGAATGAGAAAAGAAAGATTGAGGCGCTTTATTAGCCGAACGACCGCCTTGGAGGGATTGGGGAAAAGGGCAACCAGTCGAGGAAAGAAGGGAATGTGGTGCCTATGCGGAAGAAAACAAGGAAGTTGGCCTGAAAAAGGGGATAAGTGGATTAATAAACGCGGTATCGTATCCGAGCAAACGGAGAATCTCAGACGGACCTAAGAAAAAAACAGGGGAAAACGCCTGGTTAGAAGGGAAGGAGGGGGTCACACAAATGGGACGCGGGAAACGAAAAATAAAGGTGTTCATACCATTGTCATAAGGAATTGTTATTAGGGCGGCAAAAATCATACAGGAAATAGTGACTACACAGGTGGAAAAAGGGATGGAACCCCGTCGATTTGATCTTAAAATCACATTGGATTAAATCATTCACAAGGGAAGGTTAACCTAATTTTGACGAGGGGTGGGGGGAGACTTAGCCCGGGGGTTAGTGAATTCAACTAATCGGGGTGCACGGAGGAAAGAGGGGGGCGTCCAGTAAGAAATAGGTCATTTAAGTGGGGGGGGGAAAGGGGAAAAATAAAACCAACAGGAATTCCGGCCGAATGGTCACTCTGAGTAAAAAAGGGGATGTTTTTGGGGGGGGGGGGGGGAGGAAAAGAAGGAAAATGAGGGGGAGCAAACTCAGAAGATCGTCCCACTGCCACATTCAAGAACGGCCGGTGGGGAGTGGGGACACTGTCGGTCTCGCTCAATAAAAGGGACAGGGGGGAGTCGCAGTGCAAAAAAAACTTCGTAAAGCTCAGGGCATCTATTATGGGTTAAACAAACAAGTATTCGAGCGACCTAACGCAGATTGGGACGCAAGATTGGCAGAGGATGTGGAGAGGGGAGGGGGAGCGTTGCAACATCAGGGACGAACAATTTGAAAAAACTAGGGTCGATGAGCGCACTAGAAAACCAGACGGGTCGTCGGAAGGGTCGCGTCGAGAAGAATATAGGGTATATTCTCTCTCAAACAACAAGGGAGGAGAGAGTATCCCTCAGAAAAAGTTCTCGACTAACAAAAGGGGAAGCCCGTACGTGAGAACGAAGTGGCAGCTTCGAAAGAGGGAATGTGCACGCTTAAATGACGCACCTGAATTCGATACGCCGAAGAATTCCTTGCAAAGAGGGGGAAAGCGGGACAAAAATTTGTCGGCATCGTCGAGGCGAAAACACGGGGGTGGACGCCGGAAACTTTAAAAGAAAAAGGGGAAAGCACGAAGAGGAGAATAGACGAAAGTGATTGGAAGAGAAAAGAACTCGAGGATGGCAGTGGTATAAGAGGGGATTCTGTACTGGGTAGGACGGGGAAGCTCGATCGGGGGGGGGCTCAAAAAGGATCGCGGGAAGATCTTAGGAATGAAAAAAGAGGGGCAGGGAAGGGGGGTCGGTTTGGCGTCATTGGAGGATAACCCATCTTAAAAAGAGTTTTAGGGGGAGCAAAAAACTGAAAAGGAAAATGAATTCAAAGAATTTGACTCTATATTCAGATCGAAAAAAGGAGTTAAAGCCTGTGCCGGATGTTCACAATGGGAAAGCCGGCAGAGAGAATAAGGGGAAGAGCTAATGGTTCGTTAGGAAGAAAGGATCGCTATCGGTGGAAAAGGGGAAGTTTTGAGCCTTAAAACATTCATATGACCGGGGATTAATCGGCGTTTAAAGCGTGGGAGAGTGACTGTGTGAAAACACGCAGTCGGAAGGGGGAAAAGCCTTGTTTAGGGAACCAAAGGAAAAAAGGGGTTATCCGAAAGCTATAACAGGCGTTATAAATACAACCAATCGCGAAGAGGGGGAGGGACCAACTTCCTCATAGAGGCAGGGACCATTTGGGGGGAGGGAGATGGCGGGACAAAGGGTGGGGGAAACACAGGTCACAAATCAAGCAGGCCTCCTCAATCTCTCAAGAAGAAGTCGGGAGGTGGGGGTTGTCAGAAAAAAGGAAGGGGAAAAGATGCCGGGTGAGAAGGGGACCTGGGAAAAAAATTAGAATTTATAGTTTTGTGGGTAAAAGGGAGGAATAAACGCGAGTGGAAGGATTGGAAGGAGGGGCGGGTGTCCAAATAGGAAACTGGGGAAGAAGGGGGTTCAGGGATGTTGGGGGAAAAAGGGGGAAGAGGAAGGAGAGAGGCGCGCAATGACACTGGCGGGGCAAAGAAGACGTGACGGGAAATGGGGCGAGATGGATGGGAAAACGTAGGCAGGACAAAAGCCAACGTTGAGGAAGGCTCTCTCAAAAAAACAACGTAGGTCCTGAAATGCAGGTTCGGTCCGGGACCGTGTACCAAGAAGAAGGGAAAGAAGAAGAGTACCCTCGGCAGGAAACCGATGTGCTAGGCAAGAGGGCGGAAACAACTTTTATGGGCGGCACGCAACGTAAAAGGCAAGTAAAGCTTACAAAAAGAGAACGAAGAACATCGCCAGGGGAATAGAAAGGTGAGATTTATTGGGCCAAGAAGAAAGTTTCATACGGCTAAACGGCGAACGATCTTTATGAAGAACGGAAAAACAGAAACGATAACTAATCGAAAGGGAGGGGTCCAAGTGAAAGGAAAGGAACGGGAGGAAGGAAAATGGCTGCTAAGTGAATTCTGTTAGGAGCGTGAGGGCCCTCACGACGAAAGAAGGGGGAAAAAGTGGGCAATTCCCGCAAGGACGAGAGGAAAAGTTGCCGAGAAAGCAGGGGCTGAAAAACTTAGTTGGAGGGGCGGGAGGGCCGGAATCGATCTTCAAGCACCAAAGAAAAGCACCGAATGAGAAAAAGGCGAAACAACGGCTCTCCGTGGGAAAAGATTCGGGGTGTAACAGAAAAGCGAAGCAAACAGCTTTGAGTTTCATAAAAAGGTGTCATAATGAATTTAAAGGGGGCAAAATTGAAGAGAAAGCAAAGAGGGAAGAGAGAAAAAGGCTAGAGGCTGGATTCACCATGCTCTTCTCCGGCAATTGGGGGAGGAATCCCGGCAAAAGGGAAAAAAGGTGAAGTTCGGAACAGGGGCATTCTTTGATTCAAGAGGGAGGGGTTCACGGGCGTCTCAACTTTGTGGATTAAAAATAAAGAGGGGGGACGTAAGGGGGGCAAAGACGAAACGAAAAACCTTGCCCGGGAAAAAGGAAGAAACAATCCATCGACTGGGTGGAGCAGTGAGAAAAATCTCGGGAAAAGAGGGGGTAAGTCCAACGAGGACCAGTACCGAAAATTAAAAGGGTACACTGCCCAGGAAATGAGAGTGCTGGGCGAGAAGGGAAAGGACACGAGGATCGAAAAAATCGCGGTCAGAAGGTAGCTTTAGAAAGGGAAATCTCCGTAGTAAACGGAAGAGGATGTGGGACCAAGTTAAGAGGAGGAAGGGGCCACAGTATAAAAAAAGGGCAGGCGCTGTTCAAGAGGGAGGAAGGGGAAAAAGATCGTCAGAGGGAAGAAAATCGGATAAGTGGAAACCGTGGGGTCAGGGGGGGGTCCGAAGAGCGAAGAAGCGGTAGAACCAGTCTTAGAAATAGGAGAACGAAAAGCACTAAAGATCTCAAACAAGGGGGGGAGGACATATATATATTAAGAAGATGATATATCGTGGGAAAAAAATATTCAAAAAAGGCAAGAGAGCTTTAGGCAGGAGAGAAATAACCTCTGAATGGTACCGAGGGCGAAAAGGTCTTTTCCTCGGACGCCGATAGACACCGGAAAGAAGGGGAAAGCGTTGGAAGCAAGCTTTTCGGCATGCCTCAAGAGGAAGAAAGAATCAAGGCAGAGAAAACCGGGGCGCAAAGTTGTGAAAAGCGAAGACGACAAAGGAGTGGCCGGGGGGGATTCGTGGCAAAAAGAGCCACAGAATAGGAGAAATGGGCAGTGAAGGCAAAATAGGGGGGTAAGGAATTGGTAGGAACGGGGGGGGATACAAAGCGAAGAGGGGGGGGTCTAAAAAATTAACATAAGACTTGAATCACGGGAGGGGGGAGGCGGAAGGGCGATTCGGGGGGGATGGGGATTTGGAAGGTTACACTAAAACATATGAAAGAAAAATTGGGGTTAGAGAAAAGTGATGAAAGTGGGGATTGGAAAGTAGATTGGGGGAGAGGCTGATAAAATCTCAAGGCAAAAAGTGCAAAAGGGTGGCCCAAACATGGTAAGCAAATGAGGAGGGCCGAAAAAGAAAAAGAGGGAACCAAGTTGGGGGGGGGGGTCAAAAGGAGGGTGCAATTTACGTCGAGGGGGAGGGGAAATTATGAATGGCCGCCAGAATGATTATGAGCGGTAACCTGAAGCTGAGGGGGGCGGGCGTCGTTTCGCGGGGTGTGCACAAAGAGGGAAATGCCCAACAAACGTGTTTTCGGAAGTATCCTTATCAGCTTTGATAAAAGGTGAAGAGGGGAAGAACGTTACTACGCAAAAAAAGAGGGGGTTTACAGCCCGAAAAGAGGAGAAAAAAGACAGTTTGATGGGGAAGTAGAATAGGACAAGGACCATGCACATAAGGGGGAGAGGAAGAGACCTAAATCAATCTAAAAAGGATAATATCATTTGGTGGGAAAAAACAAAGCCAGCCGTGACCTGACGGAATGGAATAAAAAGGAAAAAAGAAAGGGGGTATTAGGTGGGGGGAAGGGTCTTATGGATTTAGGTCAAGAAAACGAGGTAGAGAAGCGCGAAGGGATGAGGTTAAACTACTACTACTTATAGTCAGTGCTAAAAGGGTAAGAGGAGGCGGTTCTTACTTATTAACTTAAGAAACAAGTGGAGGTAAAAGCCCAGAAAATGGGGACGGCATCTTCTGACGGCAAAAGGGGGGAAGGAAGGGAGCGAAGTATACGGAGGGAAGAGGCCTTGAACCGGAACAAACTAAATGTTGACAGGAAGAGATATAAAAAAACAAAGTCTTTAAATAAGATAAGAAACTCTTTCCTTTGGCTGCAGGGGAAAAAAAGTCGCTCGGCCACTTCCCCTTCAAGAGCGCCTCTGCCTTGCGAAGGCGGGAGGTCAAGGGTTCACAGTGGTCCATTATTGGCGCCACTGTTTTGCCAAAGGGGGGGGGGGGAGAAAGACTTCAGAACTAATAAATCAAATAGAAAGGTGAAAAGGTAAAATAGGAAGAGGGTCGGGGGGAAAAAAAGACACGATACGTGCAAATGGGGGCCGTAAATAGAATGAGCTGAACACACATAGAAAAAGAACAAAAGTAACACTGGGAAGATGGAATTCCCGGGTCGACTTCAAGGATCAGACGGGGGGGAGGGAGGGAAAATCGGAATAGAAGGACGCTGATGGAGTCAGAGCGGTATTGTGTCAGGGGGGGAAAAAAGGTACGTTCTATGTGAAGATGGGAAACAGAAAAAAAAAAGGGGAATGGCTACTAAGGGGGGGGCAAAGTCAAGGATGGGGGGAAAGAGGGAGATGGTGATATAGAACAGCACAGGGGAAAAAACAAACTTATTACTCCTAAAAAAACAACTCTGAAAGAAGGGCAGGTGGGAGATCATAAGGGAAATGGGCAAAAAAAGAAACCGCAGAAAGGTTTGAATAGAGGTAGATGGTTTGCTAAAGGGAGAGGGGTCGGAGAGGGGAAGAGGGACTGCCGCGGGATAGGAAACTGATGAAAGGTTGTAAATCTCATAACAATGTCACAAGGAGGTTACCGAAGGTTGATAGTTGAGAAAATCTCCGCGGGAGAAAAGGGGGGGGGTTATCAAGCGGGAACTGCATTAGCACGGGGGGGATTCCGACTCAGTGATGTAATCATGGGTACCAAGAGCAGCACGAAGGGGGAAAAGATGGGAGAAAAAAAAAGGCGAATTCCAAGCGATTTAGGGGTTCCGACTCTCTTCAGGGGGGGGGGAAAAACGCTGACGGAAAGGTAAAAGAGAGCTGAGTCAACACTGCAACATGCAACAGCGGGGGGGGCGATTATTGGCAATAAGGGAGTAGAAAAAAGGACAAAGAGCTGTCCGGGCTTCTTAAAGGAGAAGGGGGGAAAAACTGGAGGTAAACGTATTCGAAGGGTGAAAAGGGTTTTCTTGCCCGATTGGTTCAGAGGAGGGGAGGATTCGTAGTAGAGGGGAGGAAAGAGGTCGACATAAGGGACAATTGCCCGCGTAAGGGGTGGGGGATGACATAAGATCGCCAACGGCAGACTTATTGTTTCCGGAGAGAAAAAACGGGAAGAGGAGGACAGCGGTAGAAGAAACCCACAACTTATGGAGGGGAGATACGAGGGAGAGGGCTGTCTTACTTTAGGGTGTGTGGTGGGCTGAGAAGTGTGAGGGGGGGTTGTGTTCGACTATGTGTGCGAGAGCAAAGACACCGGGGTAGGGATGAGGAAGGGGGAAGCGGATGACACCATGATGTTGAAACAGAGGAAAAGAATACAGCCAAATAAAGCGGGGAGAAAAAGGTTCGGAAAAAAGGGAGAAAAAAGCAGAGTGAAATCCGTATCGTAGAAAGTTGGGAAAGCCCCGACGAGAAGGATCTTGTAGAGGAGAGCAAAGTATGGGAAAATGAGCCCAAACACTCGTATGGCCTGAAGGGGGGGTAGAGATTTTGGAGGAAAGGTACTAATGTGTGAAAAGAGATTCTGATGGGGAAAAAGGACAATCAGCATTTAATCTAGGAGGAAAAGACAAGGGCAGGCGGGTTCGTGGAGCGTGGGTCCTTTGCTAGAGGCTGGAAGAAAGATGGGTCTGGAAGAACCGTATGTGCACTAGGGGGGGGAAGCATTGTCTCGGATATAACTATCACCCTTCGGTTAAAACAGGGGGGCGGGTTGAATCAAAATTGTGCAGGGAAAGAGAAAACATGAAGGAACATTCTAAAGAGGAGAAGGGGCGGGCAGAGGTTAGGGGAGCTTTGAAAGAGGTAAGTGGGGCCACAAGAGTCCGCTATGAAAAAGGGGGGGGGGGACCCTGGAAAAGCTTGCAGGAGCGTGAAGTTGTGTGAAGAAAACCGCATTCGGAGCTAGAAAAACCCAGAGGAAGAGGGGGGGGAGATGCCTGGAAATATGGGTCGAGTGCGAGCAAGACTAAAAAAGGGGGTCCCAACGAATGCGTGGGGAAAAAGGTAAGACGTACGCCATCGCACAAGGGGCGGGTCTATCTAGAAGGGGGAGGGGGGGTTGACTGCACATAAGGTAGTGAAAGCAGATGATCACCGCCTCGGGAAGTGATGGAAGAGGGGTTCTATCAAACGTCGAAAATACATAGGGAGACTCCTGGAATAAATGAAGAAAAAGGTGATTTGATAAGTTGGTGTCTAGGGGGGGGTCTGGTCAGGCTAAATTAACGGGGCGAGTGAAAAGAGGGGGAGAGTTAAAAATACATGAGAATGAAGGCTGGACGAAGGAGTTTGAGTCGTTCTGGAAGGGGGAAGCTTAGCTAGAGACAAGGGGGCAGGCCTCGCCCTCCGCAATGAGCATCTGGAGAGAGGCACAGTTACCGCAACTTCAAGGGGAGAGAGGGAAAAGGGGGAGGCAATGGTAACAGGGTCAGGACCAGAAGAAAACGTCCTGATCTTCTCCTAAAAAAGGGAGTCGGGAGGTAAAAAAGAAGAGCCTGGGGGTGTGGGGAACCGTCGTGGGGGGGTACGACCGGACCCTTCTGCCCATTTAAAAACCCTCCAGACTCCCACTATTCAAGAGGAAGGGAAGACGTAGCTTTCCGGGAAAAAAAAGGTGTCACAGGATAGGAAAGAGCCCTTTTTTCCGAAGAAAGGGGAAGAAAAGGAAAGCCAGACGAACCCCCGTTTAGAAGGAATAGAAGGGAAAAGAGGGGGGGGGGAATAGCAATAACAATGTAAACGGGAGTACTCAAGTTATCTTAACAGCCATAGACCGAAAGAAAAGAAAAGAAAGATCCATTTTCTTAATGGAACCCGGAGGTCTTCGACAAGGAAAAATGGATAGACGCTGGTAAAGATTACAATCATTCTTGCGCAAAAAAGAGAAAAGGGCTCATCCTGGAGAGGGGGGCCGTGCGGCGATGAGGGGAAAAACTGGCCGAAGGAGAAATCGATGACGAAACGCGCGAGGGGTTTATAACTACTTGTGACAAATGGAGAGCGAACTCGGAAAAATCTAGACTGATTACGGGCCTAGAGAAAAAGACAAAAACGAGGGGGTTTGGAGACATGGAAACGTTTTTGGAAACAACTGGTGGGAAAGATGAACGACGTGGGGGGGATACCAGGTCAGAGGAATGATGGAATGCAAAAAGTGCACTCGAATTACATCTGACTACGCAATTTGAGATAACATTTTCAGGAGGCCGGGGGTCTCGGCTCAGGAAATTGGGGGTAACTTCACCACTGTTAAATCCGGGGGTCTAGTGCTAATAGGAAGGGCGAAATTTGGGGATCAGAAGAAGTTTTAGTTTAAAAGAAGGTTTGGGATTCCGAAAAGCAGAGGTCCAGCATGTTTAAAACACCTTCCCCTCAAAGGGCCCAACGAAAAGACACTTGCAGGCTCGGGGAGCCTATATTGATATTGGAGGGGGTGAATTGAGAAGCTCTTTCGTGTGGGAAGAATACATTAACCGAAAAGGGGATCAAGTCTATACACACTGACACTACCAGCAGAGTTGCTGTAGGGAGTAAAAAATAAGGGGAAAGTACGCTGAAACCGAAGGCGGGGCTTTCGGGCAGCGTGGAAAAAGCTAGTTGGCGGGGAAATTCTATTAAGCAACCATGCCGGGGGGTTTAAAGGATTCAGTAGATTTACGTAGGGGAGGAGGGGCGTTGAAAAGCTTTTTTAGGATTTTAATCACAACATAATGTGCGAAGACCGGGAAAGAACTAGTAGTGGGGGTGTCGTGACTGCCTACTCGAGACGGCGAACGATGTAGGGGGAGTCGGTCCTGATTCAGCAGCTTTAATCTATAAAAGAAAGAAGATTAAAAGAGAGTATCCCGAGAGGCTTTTCTCGACAAGGAAAATAGTTAATGAAGCCCGTCTGGGACTTTAGGAAGCTCCACAATACTCGGCCGGGACAGATGCTTAGAAATATTGTAAAGGTAGGGACGACTGGGAAAAGGCGTAACTTAGGAAGCTGGGGAAAAGACCAGGCTTTGCTGCTAGAGACGAACAGAGGATCGAGTCGGTTGAAAAATGTAAACCCACCAAACCAACCCCCAACAAAAAACCCCATGGGGGGTCCCTTTTAAATCGAAGCCAGACAGCGGGGGGACGGGAGACGAAGTTGTCGTAGCACAAAGTCACTAGGACAGGGCATTGTGGAAGGGATGCAGGATGGACTGGGTGTGCATCGAATCGAGAGCAAGGAACCACTTCTCTTTTAATCAAGGAGTAGAAACTGAGGGAGTTATTTAGTGGGATTGAGTTCATGGGGAAAAAAATGCGGGAGGGACACGATGAAGGGTAAGTAAAAATGAAATTACAGATTTGAATTCAAGAATTGGGGCCCTTTACTAGAAAGGGGGACCCTGCGGTAACAGCACTGTGATTGAATACAAGGGTCCGGAGCCGGAAGACAAGGATCAGCAAGTTCTAGCAGGGGAGGTAGGGGGTTGGAGTAGGGGGCACTTTTGCGCCATTATCAACTCATATAACTGAAGAAAGTCAGCGAGTGTAAACTTTGAATGTGGGTGCACACGGGAGGACGACTTAAAAACGGTGCGAGGCCTTAAAGCTAGGGGTTTTAGGAGATAGGATTGGACAAATAGTTCTAAGCCAGCCCAGAATCATCGAGTTTCAAAAGAAAAAGGAACCGATAGGCAACTGTAAGTGAAGAGAATGGATGACCACTCAACATCAAGGGAGCATCCCTCAAGCTGCCCTCAAATGGATGTGAAAAAGGGGGGAATATAAAGCCCCGAGTCGAGAAATCGTGCCGAAAGGCATTGAAAAAGAAGGAAAGGATTGAGGTTGTGATGTCTTAAAGGTCAGTCTAGTTACGTAATCGCACACTGAGTTGCCACTATCACTTCGGTCGGGATGGGGGTTCTATTGATTTTATCGTTCGAGGAGCTTACGAATGCGGAAAAACAGGGGGAGCGAAGGAAAAACTGGTAAAGGCAATGGGCTTCAGGGCCATCTTCGTCGCAAATAGGGGGAGAGAAAGGGGGAAGTGAGAAGGGTTCAGCCCCAAGACGCGTGTCCACATCTAACACCGGAGATGCATTGAAATAAGAGAGATCCTGGACCTAAACTGGCTGAAATTTAAAGCTAGGGCCCTGTCCTCGCTCACCAGAGACTTGGAGAGTCAGAAGGTAAGGCGATCATGGGGGTAGAGTCACCGGGGGGGGGAAAAGTAAGTAACGACTTCCAGAACGATCAAATCAGTCGAAACAAATTAGGGAAGATGTAGTGAAAGAAGCCTCAGGCAAGTGAGCCTTAAACTCAGACGTGACGCATCCATAAACCATCAAAAAAAATAAAATCTCCTTGACAGGTTTTGACTCTGTACCAAAGGGGGGATATCTGTTATGGGGAAGCAGACGTAGTAAGGGGAAAAACTTTAGGTAGGCCAAGGGGGGGCTGAGAGAAGCCTTGATGAAAAAGTGGGGTCCGCCATTCGGGGAGGGAAACCGAAACGTGGGCCGATCGACTCTTGTGAACGCCTTACGAGTATCCTTGGTATTAATCTTTCAAATCGCCAAAAAAAACTCCTAGAAGGGAGGCCGAAAAAAGGCACCTGGGGGGGGGAAGCTGCCGAAGATGGGAACACAGCAACAACAGGCCGAATTTGAAGTGGAAGGACACAAGTGCTATAGGGGGGGGGGAGTATCAAAAAAGGAAAGATAAAAGTTAAGAGGGAAAACTTTATCTAGAACTTGAAAAGGGACAGTGCGTAGTAGGCACATATTTCACACAAAAGGAAAAAAAATTTTTGCGAAGGACAATCTACGGCCGCTTTGATTAAAATGGGGTGAAGGAAGGAACTCTTTGGGGGGGCTGATACTTCAAGTTTTGGGAACTTCAAAAAGCGCACCAACGAAAAGATCATTCTCTGGCGGCTCCTGGTCAGTGACTTTTGCTTTGTGGACAAAAGATAGGAGGATGTATTCCACCCTACGAAATAACGCATCCTTCGGGCTGATTCCATCCGGGTCGGGGAGTTGTGCCATGAATTGGGAGACACTCAAAGCTCAGAGGGGAATGGATTCCAAGGATGCGTCAAGACGGAGGAAACCCGCCCTAGATGATGTTTTTATTCCGATGAGTCAACTTTGTTCTTTCCACCAGGTTTCACGGGAGGGGTAGAGGCTCGCAGCGAAGCAAACATAAAGTTGAAATAAATGGCGTATGGGTCGGAGCTCTAACCGTCGGGAGAACAAGGGTCAAATAAGGGGTCGCTTCAGGATAAAGAGAAAGGAGGGGTATCGAATCAAACAAACACAAAAAAAGGTAGAAAAGTAGGTTAATGCGATTCGTTCTCGAGACGTCCTATTCCAGAAGGAAATTGCGACGAGGTAAAAGAACCCTAAAACGCGGGCGGTGGTCATTAGGAGCCCTTATTTGGGGGGGGACTTAGGAGAAAATTACTCCTTGAAAGAAAAGGAAAGTCCCCACTCCGAATTGCGGCAAAAAGAGGAACAGAAGGTTACTACAAGTTTTAAACCTGGGGAAGAGAGGGGGATGGGAGACGGTCGAAGTGATTGAAAATTACTCAGAACATCATCTAGGACCTGTTCATGTGATGTGTGACTCAATTTCTTTCTTCGGTAAGGGAACCTCTGGGGGGGAACTACAAATACGAGGGGGGGGTTTAGATTTGGCAGAACAAAAAGGCAGGAGCTGGGAATCAGCTGTGACATCGAGGGTGGATGTTCGGGGGGGAGGGGGGGGGGAAAAAATGTGGGGTGGGCTAAATGGAGGAAAATGGAAATAGTTAAGAAAAATGGAGAAAAGGCGAATTTGAATTCAAAGATTTTGTCCCCATTTATATTTCGAAAGAGACCAAAAGGAAGGGGGAAAAAATTGTGACGTGAGGGGCACGGGTTAAGGGGGAGAGAAGCACGGGAAATCAATTCGAAGAGAATGGGGGTGGAGAGGGCCTTCTGTAGAAAGGATTCATTCCGTCCATTCATAATTCAAAAAAAGGGTATGGGAAGAGAGTTTGGAAGGGTAAGTTCCGACATGGTGGTGAACAAACGATGGCGCTCCACGGCAGCGTTGGGAAACTGTAAACTTAATCAGTCTAGGATGGAAGGAATGCGTGATCGTTCCTACAAAGCATAATCAAAAGCCAAGCGCGTTTCAGAAAAATTAAGCAGAGTAAGAGGGGGAAAAAGTGGTTCGTCGAAGTTGCCCACGACATCAGGATAACGGACTCCCTCAAAGCCTCAAGAGTCTCGCTGTGGATATCCAGCCCAGGGCAACGGCAGTCAAAAGAAAGAAAGGAGGAAATGAATGAGGAGGGGTAATTATAGTTGAGGTAGGATGAGGAACTGAGGGACATTATGGAATACGCGTTCTGAGGAGCGTCAAGGAAGGCTGACTAAAATGTGTTCGAAAAGAGGGGTCTACGGAGGAGTTGATGCGGAACCGAAAAGCTACGCAAGAAAAGGGGGGGGGAACTGGGACTGAGGACTAGCACAAAGCTGCGCGGAAAATGGGGGGAGGGAGGGGCACGACGGGTAACGTACAGCCAACGTACCGGAGAACGAGCAACACTATTAAGGAAACTATATGAGATGGACCCCAGGAAGTGGAAAGGGCCGGGAAGTCCAAAAAGGCCAGACTCAAATTATAATCCGCTCCTCTGGCGCCGAGAAGGGGCTTCAGAAGGAGGGTATGTATGAGGCTTTTTTCCGCAGTAAGAGGAAAAAAGAACTATCAATCCATCGAACCAACATGTTATGAATGGGAGGGAGGTGGGGGGGCCACGCCGCGAAGAAGAAGTACAGGTAAACTCGCTGTGGGCAGCGAAATAAAATACAAACTATAGGGACCGAGATTAAAATGAACCGGTCTTCGGCCGCACGATGGAGGGAGGAAGGTTACAGAAACAAGGGAAAAAAGGGAAGGGGCTCGGGGGAGGGAGACTCAGTAATAAAGGGTGTAAATTGAAAAACTTGGTCCCAGAACTCGATATTGAGGGGGGCCTATTGCGACTAGGCCTGAAACGCGCGTCGAGGAGTGGGTGGGAGTATTAACGCGTTGTAAACAAAGAGGCATCAAAGAAGAGAAGGGTAACGGCCTAAAAAGAAAAAAGAGCGAGGGAAAAGGGGAGCGTCACAAACATGTCACGGGAAAAACGGAACAGAAGGAATTGAAGTGTAAGCAGGATTTTTTATGAATGTGGCGGAAATGGAATAAATACCGGAAAGAGAGTATCTGAGCGAACAAGTTGCGATTCCCAAAGGTTTGTGCGGCTCCACGATCATCACAAGGCTGTTGTAACAAAGGTGCTAGTTCATAGAGGCCAGGGGGGAAAAGTCTGTAATCGGAGGGGGGGACAAATGAAATCAAAGGGTTACAAATCATAGTGCGATGGTAAAAGAAAGCAAAACAACGAAAAGATCCACTTGCCGACTAATTCTACTGAGATTCAGAGACTGTTCCTTTAGAAGGTACGATCAGAGGGGGGTATGCAACAACAGGAACGGAGTACCGGAAGTATCGGCGGAAAAAACTAAAAACCATGAGGAAAGGTCTGGAGGTGGGAATCACTTCGGTCTGAACCTCTGGGCAATAGATCTATTGCAGGATGCGGAGTAACAGAAACGAAGATTTATCGCGGAGGGAGGCGATGAAGAAAAGTCAGGGCGGGGGGGGAGTACCTTCAAGAGGGAAGTAGAGGGCATAGGACGGAACGAGCATGTTCGAAGAGCACCTTGGACGCTTGGGGGGGGAGGGAAAACGCGCGTAAGCCACCGGACGGGGCAGAGAATAAAATGTCCGAGAAAAGATAAGAGGAAAA
>Ga0179593_1588452_pt1 | contig 14220 bp, 16 predicted proteins | sample CZODoug2_1_08_16_FD_185931 | JGI IMG/M metagenome (GOLD analysis project Ga0179593, IMG submission 185931) | Vadose zone soil fungal communities from Angelo Coast Range Reserve, California, USA - CZODoug2_1_08_16fungal (PacBio error correction) | ecosystem: Environmental > Terrestrial > Soil >...
ACCCTTCCCTGCCCAGAGACGAAAAGGAAAAAAAAGTGGGAATTCCATTCAGAAGGGGAAGGTGCGCCGTGTTCGCAAAACTTCGCATGCGCACGGAAAAAAAAGGGAGAAAAGGGTTTACTGGCCCATTTTTTGACTCTAATTTGCAGGCAGGAAAGGGAAAGGACCGGGGGAGGGGCTGCAAGGCCCCGTGGGTCGTGCGCTCAAAGAAAAGAAAAAAAAAAAACAGGCACGAGGCTTTTCAGAGGACGGGGCCGGGGGTCAAGTGTGACAGAGAGCCGAATGAACAGAATCCAACCCACGGGCGCGCTTTGCCAAAAAAATAAGCGGTCAAAGACCGGTCTATTTTACTCAGGGAGTGACGTATGATTTAAGAAAAAGGGGGGAGGGGGGGAAAAGGGAAAAACCCTTTTGCTCTCTCATCGAGAGGGAGGGCAACACCGCGAAGGGTCCGAGAAGGGGAAGAAAAAGGCCGCACCATCTTCCTGGAGTAAGGTCCAAATGAAGGTGCGCTTTGCCTTCGCTAGAAAGAAGGGAAAGAAGGAAAAGGCCAGATCCTTTCACAAGGAAAGGGGGGGGAGAAAAGGGGGAGAAAAAAAGCACCCATGCGAGTTTTTTGGCCAGGGGAAGAGGGGAGTGAGCTGTGCGTTTATTTGCCTGCGGGCAAAAAAAAAGGGGGCCAAAAACAATGGGGGAAAAAAAGGGAACCCTGTCCTCCGCCCTTTTTCCTCAACAGGGGAAGGGAAGAAAGAGAGGATGGAGGATTTTCTCGACCAGTCTTCTTGGGGGGGGGGAGATTGGAAAGCTGGTGGAGACGCGGGGGAGGTACCCCCTCTCCCCACGAACAAGAAAGGGAGAAAAAAGGGGGGAGAGCCTGACATCTCTCGCGGGGAAAAGAAAAAATCCGTACCATCGCGTACGTCATCGTGCTGGCGCAGAAGGGGGAAAAAGGAGAGGAGGAATTTGAGCGTACGACATGTCGCGGTGGCGGGCATGGAAGAGTGGGAACGCGCCCCGGAAGAGGATTGCTCCGTTTGCATCGAGGCACGAAAGGGGGGGGGGGGAGGGAAGACAGCGAAGTACCAACTTGGCTGAATTTTTTTTCACGAGTAACCAGCAAGACACAAAGGCTCGGGAAAGGACAAAGGACTTCCTCCGAAAAAAAAAGAAGCCTGCTGTTTCCCGGCACAACGAAGGATTAAAGGGAAAGGAGGATGGGACTGCTTTCCCGGGGGGGGAGGGAGGGGAAGCAGGTCATGGGGGTTTCGATACCTTGCCCCTTTTGAGGGAAAAGGGGGAAACTGGCTCCTCTTATCTAAGCTGTTCTTAGGGGGAGGGGGCACAATTCCTCCCTTTTTGGAAAAAAAGAGGGGGGGAGGAAGGGGCGTCGAGTTAAATTGGCAGCGGGAAGGTGAATGGGGGAAAAAAATGTTTACTATTCCTCTCCACAGGGGGAAAAAGGGAACTGTCTCTTTAATATATTGCAAGGGACTGGAAGGAAAGGGACAAGGAAAGGAGAAGAGAAAAGGACAAAAATGATGTCCCATTCTTGCGGCCTGGAGGAAAAACACAGGGGAAGAGGTGGGTGCCGGATCGGAAACCCTGGCTGGAAGAAGCGACGTGAACTATTCTTCCCATGGAATACATCGATGGAAAGAAATGGCCAGGAGGAAAGTCCACGAAGTCTACGCGCCTTGCGGGCCGGCCCCAGGAGGAAAAAGGGGGGAAGAGACCGCCGCGTCTTTGCTAGCACCTCCCCTGGAAAGAAGGGGCGGGGGAAAAAGAAAAGAGAAAATGGCTAAGATCGATCCTTATTTGCAAGAGGGGGGAAAAAATTACGGCATCCATGCTTCCTATTCCCCTCGAGAAAAAAAGACCAATGGGCGGGAAAAGAAAAAGGAAAACAGAGACATCAATCCCGGCAATTTTCGGAATAAGAAAGAGGAAAAGGAAGGGGGAAACCTGGCCCCCTTTTCCCAGAACTATCCTGGAAACCGGGGAACTCAGCCCCCGAAAGGGGGAGGGCAGCTTCGCCTAACATGATCCCGGAGCAAGCTCTTGGGACAAGAAAGGGGGGGGGAAAGGGGGGAAAGGGGGAAAAACGTACTATTCCCTGGTGCTTACCCTCTATGAGCTGAGGAAAAGGGGAAAAGCCTTAGCGGCAAGAGAAAAAGGGAAGAGAGTGCTCCTGGCAAAATTCGTCCGGGAGAGCCGTGAAAAAAGGGAAAAAAAGACCCGACATAACCTTAAAACCATACTCCTCCATGCCAATCGAAAAAGACAAAGGGGGGTTGGCAGAGAAGGAAGACCACTTGCCGTTATCTTTCCGAGGAGAGGAAAAAAAGAAATTGTCGCCATTCGGCCCCAGGCTTGAAAAAAACTGCCAGGGAGGGGGGTGGTTGGGAGCTTCACACGTCCGTCTTTGTGTTCATCTCCGCGGGAGGGAAAGGGGGGGGGAAGGGGAAAATGATCACGAGGTCTGAGCTCCTACTTACGTCCGAACACGGAAGAAACACCATGAAAGAAGGGACCGTGAGAGATTGAAAACAAAGGGGTGGGCCACAGCGCTGGTGGTTCTCAGCAGCCACCCACATTGAAACAATTTTGCAGAGAGGGGGGGGGTGGGGGAAGAAGGGGGAGAAAAGAGGAAAATTCCTTCTCACTAACTCCTGCTCCGCGCAGAGCACCTGGTCAGAACTTTAAAAAGGAAGAAAAAAAACGGATTTCTCTCAAACAAACACCCAACTAGTATTATAAAAGAGAAAAAAAGAAAGGAGGGGGGGGGGGGAGAAAGGAGGTAGCGCTGTCTCCTCTTTTTCTTTGAATAGAATTCCTTCGTGGAAAGGGAAAGGGAGGGAGTGGAAAGTAAAAAACTAGGGAGAGAACCACTGTTGTTTCCAATTTGGGTCTGCTGAAAAAAAAAAAAGGGGAAATCTCGTCCACGGGGAAGAAAAGGAACCCCGGTGCCTTGCCGTGGTTTCCTTCGTCCGAGAGAAGACAAAAAGGTACTGACTTCCATTCCCATCACAGCCACCAAAAGGGCAAAAAGGAAGGGACCCGCCGAGTCGGACTTGAAAAAAAGAAAAAAAGGGAAGGAGAAAGGGGGGGGGAAAAGACCTGGGCCGCCTTTCGCCAATCGTCTTTTTTTCGCCGAAAGAAAGAGAGTCAGAAAGAAGACCGGGCCATCAGTCCCCGGGCAATTTGGGGAAAAAATCCTCTCCACTGGGGTTTCCCTGGGGGAGAGTTCCTGGGGGGAAGAGGTGGGTGTTCCAGGGGGAGCGTGTAATGGCCCGCTTGTTTGAAAGAGGGGGCAACGCCTTTTTCCACGGCCCTCTTTCCGCGGGGAGGGGGGGGCCGAGCAAGGAGAGAAAAAGGGGGGGGAGGCTTGACGCCGCAAGCTGGCCTCCAGGGGAAGAAGAGAAAGAGGGGGGGGGGAAGGGAAGCCCAAGGGAGAAACCCTGAAGAGAAAGGGAAATAAAAAAGGGGCAGAGCAAGGAGGAAGGGCACATAATGTAGCGTAATCTTGCCTACCCTTTCTCCTGTGAGTGTCCAGGGGGGGAAACATTATAGGGGAAGAAAAAAGGGCCAGTCCGAAGTTCCTTTGAAACCCAACAGGGGGGGAAAAAGGGGGAAAAAATTGGGGAAGGGCCTTTATGGAAGGGGGAGTGGAATTATTGCCCCTCCAAGGAGGGGGGAGGGAGGAGGAAGGCAACTGGAATTCCTAGGTTGGCGACACGGATCAATACGGGGGGGGGAAAAGAGGAAGCTTTATCATTCATAGGGGGGGAGGCACGGGAGGCCATCTTTCTCCGCCAGAACCGAGGGGGGAAGGGGCTGGTCCCCCTTTAAACCTTTTAAAAGGAAAGGGAGGGGGGAGATTCGTTTATTAGCCTGGCAAGGGTAGGGCCATCGAGGGGGGCCATGAAGTAATAGTTTTTCACTGGAAAAAAAGGGGGGGGAATACGCCAGGACCGTCCCACAATTAGGGCGGGGGGGGGGGTGGCAGCATGGAAGCCCTCCTGGGTCCTCATTTTGGGGGGGGAAAGAAGAGGGAGGAATCGAAAGTGCCTGCCTGGGCCCCCAGCGGGAAAAGAAAAGAGGAGCGACATGGGGAGGAAAAACCCTTCCATCTTTACCGACGAAAGAGGGGGAATCCTCCCCGTCTTCCCGAAGAAGGAGAGGATTTGCGGGTAGTCACCTCCAATCTCAAACGCATAAGTGAAGGTTCAGGAAAAAAAAGGCCACCTCTCAGGAGAAAAAATGGGAAAGAAGGAGGAGGTTCGCCGACCAGAAGGGCAACCGGAAAAAAGAGGAATGAAGTCGAGCCGTCTCCAGGCACGAAGAAAAATAGACCGGTCAGCCTCTTTTTCCCTTGCCAGCGCTCTGGCTGGGGGGGGAGGGGGGCAGAGACCGCCTTCCGAGAGAGGGGGGGAGAAAAAAAAAAGAAACTTCAAAAAAAACTTCAAGCCAAGTGGGAAATCGACTGGGGAGGGCGGGGGTTTTTTGTGTGCCGAGTGTGTCATTGAAAGAGACTGGGAGGAAGGGAAGGACCTCGATCATCAAACGGGCGCCAATGTCGAGGGAAGGGGGGGGAAAGGGGGGAAAGGCGCCCTGTTCGTACGCTTCATTTCTAACGCAGACAGTAAATCCATAGAGGGGGGAACAGGCCTGCGCAGCCACGATTACGTCCTCGATGGTGAGGGGGGAAGGAAAGGGGGGGGGGAAGAAAGACAGCCACGCTTCAGCCTCGCGCTGCTGGGACGGTTTCAGGAGGGGGGGGGGGGGACAGCCCAATCGCCCACCAGCTTTCAAATCTTGACAAGCTGAGAAAAAGAAAGGAAGGGGGGGAGAGCAAATCCTCCACGAACCTTTTTTAAGGAGGAGAAAACGTTCCTCTCCTCCGTGTGGAAGAAAAGGGGCGGGAAAACCCACAAGGTCCAGTCAAATTGCGGGCCAAAATTTGAAAGGAAATCAGCCCCTCGTTGTGTTCCGCGAAAAAAAAAAACTGGCAAAAAAAGGAAAGGGGGGGCTTTGAAATTTGAGCCAGCGTCTCCCCAGGCAAAAAAGGGAAAGGGGGAGGGGAAGGAAAAAGTGGCTTCCCTCCATTCCTTTAATAGAGAGCAACGCAAAGGGGGGGGAGGAAAAAGGACTCCAGTATCTTTGCCGAGGGAACGGCCTAGTCGAAGGCTCTTGCCAGAGAAGGACAGGGGGGGGAGCAAAAATTTTTTTCGACGTCGTACGACCTACAAGGAAAAAGGAAAGAAACAGTCCCTCTAAAGGGGGGGGGGAGAGGAATTTTGCCCGGCACTGGGGAAAACCAGCTGGGGGGGGGGGGTGGGGATTTCTGTCCCATGGAGAGTATGGGTTAACCAATTTACACTCCCTCTCTTAAAAAATCTGGGGGACCGGGGGGGGAAGGCACGGATCTCTTGTCTCATTGGTGTAGCGAAAAAGAAAAGAAAAAAAGAATCGTCAAGTCATTTTTCAGGGGGGGTCGGGCGAAGCAACTTATTTCAAAAAAAAGGACGGGAAGGAAAGGAGCATAACTCCCTTTTGCAGGCAATTATTTGGGTTGCACGGGGAAAAGAGCACGTTTTGGCGTTGCCGCAAAAAAAAAAAAGAAGAAGATGGGAAAGGAAAAATGGGTCGTCTTTCTTCTCTTATGGGGGATAGGTAATCGGAAGTAAACACAACACACCGGATTAGTAGTGAAAAGAGGAGAAGTAAAAAAAAGAACCATGGCCGTCCATTCATATTTCCACGGGGATCCGAGGGGGGGAAGGAAAAACTTCGCATGCGCAAGCAACACAAAATTAAATGGGGAAGGGGGGAAAAAAAAAAGGGAAGGGGGGACTAAAGTTTCCTTTCGGCCGAAATGAATGTGGAACTCCCAAGGGACAAGTTGTGCGTGTCGCTTCCCATGTATACCCGAGAAGAAGGGGGGGGGGGGGGGAAAAGAAAGGGGAAAAAGGGGGAAAAGAAAGGGGAACGTGCACCGTTTCCCTTGTTCCCATATCCCGAAAAAATTGAAAAGAAAAAGAAAAAAAAAAGTTGTTTCAAAGGGCAAAAAATGAAGCGTTCCCGCCCCTTTCTATTACTCAAGGGAGTGACGTAAAGGAAGTTAATGGGTAGGGGGAGGAAAAACGTGGAAAAAACCCTTGCCTCTCTCATAAGGAGAAAAAGAGGGGGGACGGGGCTTCTTAAAACAAGCCTCCCTGGGAAGGGGGAGGGGGAAATACTTGGCGCTTGCTCGCCTATACCGGCCTGAGGGAAGGGGGAAAAAAGAAGGGCAAAAAGATCCTTTCCGACGTTTGCAGGAAGAACGAAACTGCTCAAAAGAAAGGGGAGAAGGTGTTTTTGGCCATTTTCGGGCCAAAAGGGGAGGGAAGGGGGCGGCGGCAAACTTTTGGCCCGCATGGGTAAACGGAAAAGGAGAGCCCGGTTCCCTCCAACAAGGGGGAAAAGGGAAAGGGAGGAAAAAAAAGAAAAGGTTCGTCTTTATTAATTTGCCTCGAAAGGCTTCAGTGGGGAAATGGAAGCACTTGTTGCGATGGGAGGGGGGAAAAAAGAAAACACCTAACACGCCCATCATTCTCAAGAGAGAGGGGGGGGGGGGGGGTGCTCCTCTTACTCTCTTTAAAATAGAAAAGGAAGGGGAAAAAATCGCTACTTCCATCTTTCCTGGCTCAGCCTGTAAAAGAAAAGAGAATTGGGGGGGGGGAGCAGCGTAGAATTAATCTTACTACAAGGCGAGGGGGAAGAATAAACAGCCAGCCCTTAACTTCGCTGAGGCACTGAAATCTATTCACTCCCTGTAATAGAGGGGGAAGGAAGGAAGAGGGAAAAGTGAGAAGTTCCCACTTTTCTTAGTGTTGTGGGGGGAGATTAAAAGAAAAAAAAAGAATGTCTCTACGGAGTAGAGAAAGAGAACAGCTTCGCACTTCCAACCCCTATCCTGACAGAGTACGGGGGGGGGGGGGAAGGGAATGGCGACGCCTCTACTTCATTCATCTTGAAGGGGAGGGAAAAAGAGGGGAAAGGAGCACAGTATATGCCATTCCCTGGCTCCGACGGATCGAGAAAAAGTCTTGGAGAAAGGGAGAACAAGAGATTGAAGGTCTTTGGGGGTCGGCCCCCCTGGGTTTTATCCGTTGGAGAAAGAAAAAGGGGGGAAGGGGGGACAGGAGGGGGGAGTCAATTTGTCATTGTTTTTACTAGGGAGGGGGCGGACCCGAGGGGAAGGGGGGGGGGGGAAACCATGTCGCCCTTGAAGATATTGCAGAGGGGAAGGAAGGGGAAAAAGGGAAGAACAAGTTCTCTTTCAAAAATGAAAGGACACCCCCAGGAAAGAGGCACCACCCGACCATATTGTTGCCGTGTCCCTGGAGGGGTAAAAAAAGGGGAAAAAAGGTACGTCATGGAATCCAATCGATGCAAGAAACCGTGGCCAAAGGGGGAAAAGGGAAAAACGACTACGCGCCCTTTGGCGGGGAAAGGAAAAAAAAAGGGGGGGAAAGCGCCTCCCCCGCGGGTCTTGGAAACGATCAAAAGGGAGGGAAAAGACGGCGCCTGCTGGGCCAATCCTATAATGATTAAAAGAATAAAAGAAGTGGGGGGGGTCTACCCACCTCGTCATCCAGGCGGCCGAGGAAAATGATCACGAAAAAAAAGAAGGGAATCATCCACCGCTACATCAATCAAGGAAAGGGGGAAAAAAGAACGCCCTAAGCCGGTCACCTGTTTTTCCACTTAACTTCTGCCTGGAAAGTTGAAAAAAAAAAAAGGGGGGAAAAAGACACCGCGACCTTTTCTCCACCTCCTTCGCTACATGAGCCAGGATCAAGAGAAAAGGCGGGGGGGACAAGACAGCGGCAATTGTCTATCATCAGAGGGAAAGTGGGGAAAAAGGGGGAAATGGGGGCGGTTTACCCTCTATTAGCTGCTTAACTGAGACCTCTTTGGAGGAAGGAAAAAAAAAAAACGAGAATTGCTCCCCGGCAAATCTCCTATTAAGAGCAAGGGGAAAAGGCAGGCAAGATTCCACCATTTGTGTGTTTGGGGGCCATAACCCAGGAGGAAAAGGGGGGAAAAAAATCTCACTCCAAGGCCATCCTCCAAATATTAAACAAAGGGGGGGGGGAAATGGAAGGGAGGGGAATATGACTCTCTTTTCTCGCGAACCAGCCGATTGTCCAGAAGGCCAGGGGGGACCAGCTTGGAAAAAAAAGAAGGGAAGGTGGTGGTGGAGCGGCCCACAGGCCGGTCGTGGTTTCAAGAGGGAAAGGGGGGGGGGAGGGGACCTGGGACAGTACAGTACCTATTTCCATCTCGCGTTGAGGCAGGAAACCGGGAAAAAAAAAAAGAAAGAAGGGGAAGTTGGACGAGATGTACAACCGATGTGTTCCCAGCGCTGGGGGGGAGAAAAGAGAGGAAAGGAGGGTGTACTCAAAGCTCTTCGGGTTCTACCCGAGGAATTCGAGCACGAACAGAAAAAAAAAAACAGAAAAAGGCGACTGGCGGCTGGAAACCGCCAAGGCCACGAAACTCTCTTCCAGAAAAAAAAAAAAAAAAAAAGGAGGGGAATGTTTCGGTTTTTTTCCCATCCGCCAAGTCGCGGGGGAAAAAAGGGAGGACCGGCGGTTTCACAGTGATATAATTCCTCTTAGAAACGAAGGAGGAGGGGGAAGGGAATAGGGGGGGGGACAATTGTTTCCATTTTTGTCTTGCCTGAGAAAACATCTGGGGGAAAAAGAAAGGGGGGGTACAAAAAAGATCGTTTCCACGGCCCTGAGTGTCCGGTTGTAAGGGAAAAAAGGGAAAGAAAAGGAGAGATGAAATATGTACTAGACGGCCAGGAAAGAGCCCAAGAAAAAGAAAAAAAAAAAAAGGAAAAAAAAAACCTTCCACTAACCCCCAAAAAAAAAGGGCGCTGACCACGACCGTTCACTTTTTCGACATAAAAAAAAAAAAAAGGACGGGGACCCCGCCCTTTCGACAATCGGCTGGTTCGATAAAAAAAGACGAGAAAAAAAAATGAGTAAGCAAACCTCTCCCGTGCCATTGGTATAAAGAAAAAAAACACAAAAAGGTTTTTCTTTGGCGATTGCCTGAGGAGTTAATGGTGGGGAAAGGGGAGCGGGGAAAAGTGGGTGGAATCGGCGGCGTGCTGGCCAAGGGGAGAGGAAGAAGGGAAAAAAGGAGGGGGAGGGAGGTCTCTCCTCTCCAAAGGGAAAAGAAGAAACAGGGTAAGCTCTCATAGAGGTTAACAGAAGACGAGGGAAAAAAAATAGACGTCCTCGCGTCCTTTATCGCAAGGCGGGAAAAAGAAAAAAAGAGATGCTCCGGGCCTCCTTGATAAGCGAAGCCGTTGGCCGCACCCAAGAAAAACCTGGAGTGGTGCAGGTTTTTTCCACTTATCGTTCGGGGAAAGGGCAAAGAAAAAAAGAAGCACAAGGGGGGAAAGACAGGAGACCTTCGTTTCTATCCTCCAACTTGGCCGGCAGTTAGGGAAAGGGGGGCGGTTTGGAATGATGTCCCGCCTCGTTGTTCTTGCAGAAAAGGAGGGGAAGAAAAAAAAGGGGGCTACCACTGCCCCTAATACGGGAAATCGAAGATTAGCAAGGAGAAAAAAGGTAAACCAGCGGCCCCTTATTCCATCCGTGAGAGGGAAAGAAAAAGAAAAGGATGGAAAAATTAAAACCTTTTATCTCCTGGACGGCCTCAAAAGGGAAAAGGGAGTCACACTCTTTGTATTCTCCTGGGCCAAGGTATGGAAAAAGAAAAAAGAAGGAAAAAAATAGTGCACCTTCCGCGATCACGTCAGGGAAAAAGGCAGGAAATCGGAACAAATATTCGGTTTTTTGCAAAGGAAAGGGGGGGACTAATTTTTTTATCTCTTTATCCTGCAGCGGATAGAGCCGGAGGCCAGCGGAAGGAAAAGGCGACAGAACCCCCGGCCATCTTTACTCCTCGTAAACATGCCCATGAGAAAGGGGGGCCCAAAAAATCTCCTAAGAGGAACTATTCTTGTAGTCGGACAAGACTAAACAAGGTCAGGAAATAGGGGAGGGGGGGGGAAGTCACAAAAAACAAACCTTATCCACTCGCACAAGAAGGAAAAGGGGGGGAACTGGCCATCTGTCTACTTTTTTCGCACGACAGAAGTAGAAATTAAACAAACCGAAAGAAAAGAAGGGAAAAAAGGGGAAAAGTCCTCCCATCTCCTCGTTCAGCAATAGTTGGGGGGCCGGGGTGCAAAAGAAGGCCCCTCGGGAGGGAGGGGAAAAAAGGCTTTGAGAAAAGCTGTCTCATTGCTGGTTGAGGGGGGGAAGAGGGGCCTCTTTCCAAAAAGGAAAAAAAAAGGAACGTCCGTTTTGCCGTAGTTTCCAGTCAGGCTGTTGGAGAAGGGAGGGCAATTCTATCCACGGGCCGAAAAGGGAGAAGGGGGAACCCCCAGAGAATTCGCACCTTCGCATGTTAGAAAGGGAAAAGAGGTCACCAGGAAAAAGGTTACCCGTTTTCCCAATGCAATGGAAAGAGGAAGGGGGGGCGAAGTGGGGTTCCGTACTTCTTCCGTCTAGCGATTCGGAGAAAAAAAAAAAACAAACGGCTCATCCTACAGAGGGGGGGGGGTCGACTGTTTATATTTAACCGCCAATCGACCCCAAGGGTGTCCACAATCTCCAAAAGACACATGGGAAAAAAAAAGAGAAAGGATCTCTGCTACCAACGTGGAACAAGGAATAAAGGGGAGGAACACGAAAAAATCAAAAATTGCAAGGAAAAAAGTGTTCCAGCAGCCCTCAAGCCTTCAGCCCTCGTTGGTGGGCCAAGAAAATGGCCAAAACTCTCATGGGAATGGGGGAGAGAAAAAAAAAAAAGTCGGAATGATCTTCTTTTTTTTCACAGGAAGTGGTTCTAGGAAAAAAAAAGGAAAAAGGGGGAGGGGGGAATAGGCCCTAGAAAAGAAAGAAAGGGAAATCACAGGTATCTTTGGGTCGCAAAGTTCTCCAAAAAAAAAGCAGTCAAAAAAAAAGGGGGCGGTCTCCTTGTCGCTCATCAAAATGAGCAAAAAAGGGGGGTTTGTTCCACTTTTTGGAGAAAAAAAAGGAAAATAATACTTTCCCTGGCGTAAAAAAAAGGGAAGGGAAAGAGAACTTCTTTACCCCTTAAAGACGGGAAGTTTTCCCACTGCAGTACAGGGTGCAAGTCTCTTATTTAACAATGGAAACTGCACCCGGAAAAAAAGTTAAACCCTCGTGTACAGGGGGAAAAAGTCTTGTCTCATGGGACCGCGCACAAAAAATGGCTCTCATTCCATTTGAAGGAGAAAAAGAAAAAGAAAAAGGAGAGAAAGAAAAAGACTGGTGCGTTCACTTAACTTTGTGGGTTGACCAATGGCGCCAGGAGGGGGTAGTTGTTGCGCCAAACCTTGCCGAAACCAGGTAACCAGGAGGGGAAAATGGGAGAAGGGTCTCTTCGTCTCTTTGGCGAAGGGGGGAAAAAGAAAAAAGAAAAAAAGGAGGGAGGAGTAACATAATATGATATATACCCGGCCGAAAGATAAGGGGAAAGAAGGGCCGACATTAGAGTCATTTTTCGCTGTGTGGCAAAAAATCGAAAAAAAAAAAATTATTGCCTCCCAGAGTTGATGGGAAAGGGGGAAAGGGGGAAATGTGGACTAATTTTTCTTCGCCGAAAGGAAAGGGTAAAAGGGGGCAGTTCGCCCTCCATGAAAGAAAACGGAGAAAAAGGAGGGACCCCGTCACAACGGAGTTTTTTTTCCCTAGGAGGGAAGAAAGGGGTCCCTAGCTATGACGAATGACCACCCACGGGGGAACGCGGAGGGGGGGGGGGAAAGGAGCTTCCTATTACCAAGGGAGTGGACGTATTAAGGGTTAAGGGGAAAGGGGGGCGAAAAGGAAGGGAACAACCCTTGCTCCAGAGAAAAAAGACCCCGCGCAGGCGGAAAAAGGTCCGGTGATCAAGCCCACAGAGACGGAGGAAAGGGGACAGGAAAGTACGTGGCGCTTTGCTAGCACCCGAAGGGGGGGGGGGGGGGGGGAGACCCTTCAAGAAAGGCCCGAATAAAGTTCCCGAACGGAGGAGAGACGCAAAGCCCATGCGAGATTTGGCCAGTGAGGAAAAAAACAAAAAAGGGAAAGGAGGATCTTGTCGGGATGCTGCGGCAAAGTTTGACCGCAAGGGAAACAGGGCGGGAGGGACGGGGACCTCCCCACACTGAGGGCGAGGAAGGGGAAAGGGGGAGAGAAAAGTCGTCCCTTTTTCGCCTTGGGGCACAAGCCTTGGGGTGAGTATTGGAGGGGGAGAGGGAGAAAGAGTAGGAAAAAAGACCAGCATCTCCTATCTTAAGAGGTGGGGGTGAGAGAAGAAGAAATCTTACCTCTTCCTTGCCATCTGCGAAAAGTAGAGTTGGGGAAAAAAAAAGGAAGGGAAAGAAAAGCGATTGGGTGATTAATTTTGCTGGCCGTTAGAAAAGGAAAAAAAGAGTAAGGAGAAAAAAAAGAAAGAACAATGAAAGAGAGTGTTTCTCCCTTTTGGGGGGGGTGGGGGATCAGAGGCAAGAGGTGGTAATAGATAGAAAAGACGGGGGAAAAAAAAAAAACGGCAGTCCGATTCCCACTTTGTTGCTGAAGTGGGGGGGAAGACGACTTCTTCCCGCGCCGACACGAGGAAAAAAAGGGGGAAAAAAGGGGAAAAAAAGGAGCTTACCTATGAATCTTATGAGTTGACTGGAGACAGAAGGGGGGGGAGGTGGGAGACTCTATTCTTCTTCTAATTCGCCGTTGAGGCCAGTAACCGGACTCCTCGGGGGGGGAAAAAAAAAAGGGTGGGAAAGCTCGGTTGTAATTCAAAGGGGAAGGGGGTGTGAAGAGAAAAAAGGGGGAAAATCCGATATTTTCCTCGGCGGCATGGGAAATTGGGGTACGAGAAAAAAGGATCCCTTTTGTGCCGTGGAAGAAAAGGGAGGAAGGGGGAAGAGGGAAGGAGATCCGCTGTCAGCTCCAGCGCTTAAAAAAAAAAGGCAAAGGCGTCGTTCCCAATGATGAAAAAAAAAAGGGGGACGGTACTGTGCTGTCTGCCGACCCGAGGGTACGTGGAAGAAAGGGGATAATGGAAAATCGAATGGAAAGAAAGGAGGAATCACTATCCCTACTTCGTCCCTTGGCGGGCCACTGAAAAAATTTGATTAAAAGGGAAAAGGGGGGGGAAAAGAGCCCTCCCTCTGTTCCTTTCGAGCACGACAGGGAAGGGGAAAAAAAAGAAGAGAAAAAAAAGGCATAATAATCTATCCTATTGCCGCGTGGGGGAGAAAAAAAAAAAAAAAGGACCATCACCATTCTTCCTAGTCCCTCGAGAAAAGACAAAAAAAAGGAAAAAAAGCGCACATCAAGCCACGGAAGTTGAAAAGGGGGAGAAGAAAAAAAAAAGCGCCGGTCACCTTTTTTTTTCACTTACTTCGGCCCTGGAAACGTTTGTAAAAAGAAAAAGGAGAAAGGGGCGTCAACTCTTCGCTTACATGAGCCCCGGAGCAAAGCATGTGCCAAGGGCAGGGGAGGCAAAGTGTCTGATCATTCTTCGCGGGACGGAGATGAAGGAGGGGAAAGGGGGAAAAAGGGAGCCGCCGCTTTTTCTCGGCATACGACCGCCGCGAATTGCGTCACGTGGAATCGCAAAGGGGGAAAGCCCCGCGCCTCTTCAACAGGGCCATAAGGGGGGGAAAAGAAAAAAGAAGACATGTCCCATCTCCAATTAAACCATTGGAGAGCTAGAAAGAAAAGAAAGAGGGGGCAGATGATAGGACAGCTCCTTTTCTCGCGGAACAAGAAGAGGGGAAGGAGCCCCAGGCCTGCAAAACGGGCTGGGCGGTGGGTGGGGCGGCACAAGGCAGGAAGGGGGGGGGGGGAGAGCACGCCGGTCGTGGCAGTTTTTTGGGGCTTTGCTGGGCCGGGGCAGAAAGGAAAAAAAAAAGAAGGAGGGAACGACGCTGGAACACTGCAGGCAACAGGCCCCCCTCAGGGCAGGGACGAGAAGGGAAAAGGGAAAGAGAGGGGTGGTCTCATCATACCACACATTTGACAAGTGAAAGGAAAAAAAGATTGAGGGTGTCTACGGGAATTCTCTCACTCAAACGCGGCTGCCAGCAAGCCCGGGAAGGCGGAGGAAGGAGAAAAAAAAAAGGGGGGAAAAAAAAGAGAG
>Ga0179593_1272941_pt1 | contig 14217 bp, 11 predicted proteins | sample CZODoug2_1_08_16_FD_185931 | JGI IMG/M metagenome (GOLD analysis project Ga0179593, IMG submission 185931) | Vadose zone soil fungal communities from Angelo Coast Range Reserve, California, USA - CZODoug2_1_08_16fungal (PacBio error correction) | ecosystem: Environmental > Terrestrial > Soil >...
TGTATTAAAAACTAAGGGTCACTTCGGAGATATGCGTCTTCGAAGGGGGGAAAATCACGGCCGCACGCTCTTCATGCCTCCAAGCGAGGCCCTCTGACCTCTGGCGGGTCGCTGCTCGTCAAGCCCTCCGGTGTTCTATAGTCTACTTAGGAGAAAGGGGGGGGGGGACTTAAAAATATCAAACAAACAACTTCCTTAAAGGTAGCAGGGGGAAACGAAAGTGGGATAAGGCGCGAAAGTTCTGAAGCGCATCCTGGCCATAAAACGAGGGCACGATATAAAGACGGGAATTCTTCCGTTCAAAGCATTAAAGAAAGGCTTGTCGTCCCGCCCTGGTCTTGCAAGATCTGCGAGACGTGCAACGGCGTAGAGGAGTAAACACAAGAGATTCAATTTCCCGGGGGAGACTTAAAAAGGGGGCACCCAGGTAGAAACTTGACGGGGGAAAAGAAGCAGCTACGAATACTGCACGTCTCGAAGGCACCTGTACAGTCTACAAATCAGTGACCTTCGGTGGGTCGGAGAACATCTTTCAACGGAACTTAGCGACGCTCAACAAGTAATCCCGCTATATGCTTCTAATACCGTCGAGAAAGCAGGGGGTGGGCAAATCAGGTTTTCGAAGGGAAAAACGAGAGCAAAAGGCCACGCCTCTCGCCTTTACTCGGTGACTAAGGACATACGCTTAAAAAAAAAGCTGGGCTCTCCATTGAAAGGGTGAGGAAGATAAAATCTCAGAGATAATTCACGAACTGCATATTAAAACGAACGGTGGATTGCTAGACGGGCAGAAGCAAAGGGAAAGAAAATCCAAAAGACCTCAACCGACATTCTAGCGAGTCAAAAACGGGCGTCTGTTCGGGAGAGAATGGCAAAAAAAAGAGGAACGCAGGAGGAGGGGGGAAAAGGCTATACGGGAAAGACAGACAGCTAAGAGAAAGTAGGATGTAGAGCTGAGGAAAAGCGCTTCTAAAGGGGGTTCGATGCGGGCGCTACTAGCTAAACTCCCCGAATAGAAAAAAAAAAGTAGCAAACAAAAAAAAAAAAAACACTTCTAGGAAGTGGGGGCGCCGGCAGAGAGACGGCCTATAGATGAAGTCAGGGAGTTGGAAAATGAACTCTTCAAAAAAGCTTCCCCTTGCCTGGAAATGACTTGGGATGCTATTACTGCACTGAGGGCTCGAAGAACGCGAAAGACATTCCTATATTCTCCTAGCCAAAACTCTTCAAGAAGGTTATTTCGACGACAGGGAGGAACAAGAGAAAGCAGGCTGGGGGTTACGGGTTTAACCATAGATAGGACTCCGCTTCTGAGAAAATTAAAAAGACGACTCCCTCGTCGGACTACATGGGGAAAAACCAACCGCATGTTCAGAGGAACTGCTCCCGGCTGACGGGGCGAAAACAAAGTCAAAAAAAGAAAAAAAAAAAAAAAAAAAAAAAAAAAAAAAAGGAGACAGCTACGTTTTATCCAAACTCCTGGCGCGGACAATGAGAAGTCGGGATACGATGACCTACTAGAAACTCCCCCCGGCCTGTGAAGCAAATGTAGCACCTTGTGGCCCCTTCAGTAAGGAGGCCTCCAAGTGCTGCGTTGGCTGGGGGCTTAAGAGGAGTAGGGGTTACGTTTGGGTATTGAGGTTCACCATTTCACCGGTCGGTGGTGTTGGAAGGCGGGAGCCGGGAAAGACGCAAGGGTGACAGGTGAGCGGGTTTCGGCAGGCAGGACACCGTGGAATAGAACATCCTCTAACCGTCCGGAACGATTCGGACCGGGACGGGTGGGCTGTCTATGAACGGACAAATCGAACTGCACTACGACGGAAATCACAACGGAAAACAGCTCGGATCCATGTCCAAGTCTGGGGTTGAGAGGGGGTAAACACTCTCAGACCCATCTTTAATAATAGACAGTACCCCTAAGTAACGATAACACGCATTCTAGAACTCTGATCGGAAAGAGAAAACCGATAGCAAAAAGAAAAGTTGAAGTCAAAAAAAGTAGCGGACCTTTTCTCAATAGGTGAGCAGAACTGTGTCCCAAAAAAGGCACAGAACTTCTCTCCTCGGGGAAGGGGAAACTAGTCTCCGGGGAAAGGGGGGTGCGCAAGGGACGATTGGATCACGGCGACACTCGAGAAGGCCTCAGAACTCCGACTGAAAGGTCAAACCTATCCTCTAACGAAAGGGGGGAGAAAAGACGTGACCAGTGGGGGAGAGCGTGTGGCTAGAAGTCGTCCGCCGGTCTCTAGCCCTCGACAAGGATTAAAAGAAAGGAAATAACTCCACCTCGATCTCGCCGTAACGGGAAAACAGAATAGCAAGGGGCCTCGCGAACCTATCTTCCAATCACTCGGCTCTCGGTGAGGAAGAGAGGGATTTACGAATAACGCCTTGGCTCCCCAAGCTCGCTAAATTGGGGGCCGCAAGGTTCGGACTGCACGGGTGAACCTCAAGAGGAGACTATTTTGGGGGGAAGGGGGGGAAACTTAGGAGGCCGAGATCCTTCCTACCCAGATGGGAAAAGAAGCGGAAAGATCGAGAGATTGAACATACAAAACACCCATGAGGGATCGCTACTACTCCCCTCCGCAGAGGGGGAGAAAGGGTCTTGGTTGTTGTAAGTGGAAGAATCGTAAACAACAACAACGGAGAAGAAAAGGGGGCAATTAACAATACCCACGCGCATGAAGCGTAGGTGACGCCGGGCGGAAAGTGGTCTTGTTTCAAGAACTTCGGGGAAGTGAAGGGAAGAGGGAACGGGAATCTTGTTCTTCAAGAAGCGACTATGTGTCTCCGAATCGAAGGGGCCAGTTCCGGGTCACAATCCGGCAATTGGTGAAAAACAGGTAGCGGGGAAGGGGGGGGGGCATTGGAGGAACAGGGAGTCGAGCGTGAGGTACCGCGGGAAAGAAAATTGTGGTATCATCATCTAACGAGAGCGGGTAGGAATGGAAGAGGGGGAGCTTTTACCAGATTGTAATCTTCACCCAATTGAAAGGCTGCTTGGGGGTGTGATTCACTCGTTGCTCTGGAGCTCTCGTGGCTAAGGGGAGTTCACGCTTCAGAACTAAAAAACTAAACACTCGAAACACGCATCTGGCGACGAGTGAGGGAAAAAGGGTCTTCTAGGATAGGACACAGTCTTGGGACGGCGGCACTATCTGCGGGAAAAAGAGAAGCTGGATCTACCTAAGGGCTGGAGTTATCTCTTATTAATCTCTAGGAGGGGGCCGGAGCGAGAAAGGTGCCCGTTAACCAAGTTCCACTGTACCCAGAGCAGCCAAGTAGCGATTGGGTTCGTCTCAAGAAAGGCTGGAAACTCTAGGGGCGCGTAGCAATAGCGATTCGAGCGGAAAGGAAGGGTAAAAAACCAAGATTCTTCAGTTGGAAAAACTCATCAGAGGCTCCCGCTGTGGGGGAGGGAAAGGGGTACAGAAAAAAAAAAGACCCTGAACACACTTACCCTCTGTGCTGAGGAAAAAATCCTTTCATTTGACCTTCTTTCGGGAGAAAGGATTCTCCATGTGACTTATACCTACGAGAAAAAGAGGGGGACCTTTATCAGTCAGATTTCGCAAAGGGGCCTTTTTAGGAAAGAAAGAACTGTGCAACTCTATTCTTAAAAAAGGCGGGGTAGAACGCCGGCGTTTACGTTGCCGGGGGCCATCTGTCGTTTTTGATCGGAAGAGAAAGAGAAAGTGGAGTGACTTCTCTCTTAGCCCCGCTGATGTCCGAATCGGTTTGGCGACCTCGGATGTTAAAATACAGAGCTAGAGCACTTGCTCCGCAGCACGAAAGGTAAAAGTAGATCAGTCTCAAAAGCATCGTCGATCGGGGGGAAAAAAAAAAACCAGGATCGCGAACCGTCTGAGCTGGTCTTCTCAATTGAGCAAAAGATCAGGAGGGGAAAAAAACGGACGACTAAATTACGTAAGGGTCAATGCCAAGCCGGAGTCGTAATCTCCGGAAAAGAACGAGATTAGCGGGAAAAAGGTGGGAAGTAGACAGACACTACACCTGGACCTACAGTTGGCAGATCCTCAGTGTCACTCAAGAGGATTCAGGGGGGTCTGCAAACCATGATAATCGGGGAAAACCGAAAGGTTCCTTGAGATCGGGTGACTGGAAAAAAATACGTGCGACCGAGAGGACGAGAAGTTTGGACTAGTAACAGACCTGAGCCTAAGGAAAATAGCGGCATCGCAGGGCCAGAATAAGATTTCTTCATATCGACGCGGGGATCGGGAGGAACAAAGGAAAGGAATAGCTCTCACCCACAAGATGAGGAAAATAGAGATTTCAAGGGGGAAGGCACCAATGGGGGGGAGGTCCGAGAAGAAGGTAATCCGTCTATTCTTAAACTGCAGATGCTCTTCAATCGGAAGGAAAAAAGTAAGAAGATCTAAGTTAGGGGAAACCTCTGCTACGCTCGTTCGCAACGGTCTTCAATCGACGAGCAGAACAGCCCGTTTGTTCTTGCAAGACTACTATAAGAAGGGAAAGGATCAAAGAAGAAAGGAAGACTCCATAAAAGACTTCGCCGGGTGCCCGGGGGTGGCGAAAAACCGAATCCGCAGACGGAGTGGAGTCGGGCTGGGGCGCCGGTAGGCGAGGTCCTCTAGGGGGAGAGAGAGTAGTGAGCACTCAGGCTCGTAAAACGGAGTACTTTACAGAACAACGGATATCTCGCAGAAAGAACCCTAAAGTTGAGCGAAGAAGTTTCGGAAGGCGAGCCACGACAAAAAAAAGAAAGGCTGGGGAGGTATAATCTAGATCTTTTCTGTAGAGGGGAGGACTGGATGAAAAACGCATGAAATCCAGGCTTCTAAACGCTTTCGACGAAAAGGAACGAAAAAAGAAAGGCGGGGGACGTCGCCGCGGCCGCAACGGATCTGTCCAGGCGAGCCCGAAACCAAACAACCCAGGGGAACTCGAATACCAGCAGTATGGAAAGCCTTGCCGCATACAAGGGAATGAGTAGGAACGGCGCGACGGGAGTAGACGGAACCACAGGAGGGTGTCTAGTAGAGAGGGCGCAAAGGGCAGCGACCACCCCCCCCCACAAACTATAACGGAGGAAGAAAGAAACACAAATTTCCCTCTGGTTTCAGGGCGGGTGATGGAACTCCAGCATCCCTGACAAGGGGGGAGTAGAGGACTGAGAACATTCCTGAAGGACCACTATTGTACTACTGAGGGTGTAAGTTAAGATCCTATCTCGAAGAGTAAAAAACGCGCCCCTTAGGACGTCGAACAGTATGGAAGGGATAGAAGTCTGAGGAAGTAGGAGACTCGATGTGGAGGGTAGGAACGCGGGAACGTTCCACACAACCCGAGAAAGATCATACAAGCCAAGCGATTGATTCTTGGGATGATCCTGAAGGGAGAAACGTAATACAACCCTAATCGGGTGCGCGAACGGTCTTTAACGGAAACCGTTCCCACAAAAAGCCTCGAGGACAGGAACGATCGTTCTCCCACTCTGTTCTTTCGTCCATTCGGGGACGCGGGACAGCGGATCACAGGAGGAAGCGCACAGCATTCCGAAGGAAGAACTGAAAATTTCCCGAAAAGACGGGGTGAGACGAAACAAAATGTTGGGAACGGCGACCCATCGCGATTCCGGAGCCGTGTATGCCAAGTTAACTCACAAGAAAGAAGGAGCCAAGTAATAAAAAGAAAAAAGCGTTTTGCAAAACGACGTAGTAAACTGCACTGTGGGCCTCAAGATGGAACCGTAACTGAGAAGGGGATATAAATAGTACGTAGGCCTCAGAGGTAAGCAGAAGGTCAAACCGCACACCGGAATCGAAACTGAACGACTTGACAAACAAAGAGAGGCTCATCGAGGAGGAAATCACTACGTTCTTCACTGAGGGAGCTGTGGGTCCATCGGGAAAGAAAAAAACAAAAGGAGGAGGAAAAATATATAATTAAAAGACAAAGACCCAAGAACGAAAATTGAAGAAAAACAAGGGGGAGCTCTGGAGGAAAAGGAAAAGGGGGGGATGTTCATTGGTCCGGTTGATATCAGGGGAAGAAGAAGAGATCACAGAGACCCGGATGAGGCGCCTAACGGTCCTCGCCGTTCGTGGTTCTATAAAAATACGGGGGGGACGATAGTTGGATGAAAAAGGTCATACTAACTTGGAGGGAAAAAAAATTGCGGTAGAGCTTTATACCTGGGGAAAGGAAAGGAGAAAGGGAGATTAACAACGAGAGAAAGGAGGGGACAGAGGGTAGGTAATCGGGGGACTTTACAAGCTAGCCACCCAAGGGACGGTACTGATCGTCTGGGAGAGGTGGGAAGTAAGGAAAACGCTGTTATCAGACATCGGGAAAACGAGAATCCACCTTTGATCGAAGAAAAAGACATCTGGGCTAACTAGGAAAAAAGGTGGTGGATAGGGTTCTTGTGACGGGTCGTCAGGGTTAAAGAACGGGTCGCGGAAATAAGAGGTTTCGTGACCGAGAGAAAGAGGGGGAAGGTCTCGTACCAGCGAACTCTGACATGAAGAAATGAACTCGAAGGGTTGAACTTCAACTTGTTTTCCAGATATCTCCCCAAGAGGACAAAGGTACTCGAGAGAGTGGGTTGTTCGGCGAAAATTTGAAATAAAGGGGCTCTGGGACACAAGGCGTCGAGAGAAGAAAACAGGGGCCGTACAAGGGGACAAAGGGCAGGCGAATCTTGCTCTTGATGCCCACCGAGGGGCGGCGGTGGTTACGGGAAAAAACAGATTGGCCAGCTGGGGGAGCCGGACCCTCCGTTGCAGAGGGTAGGAAGAAAGTCGAGAAAAAGAAAAACGCTGGGTTCGGAGTCACGGGCGAAATGGTTCGTAAGCGGACGACCGTTACCGGGGAGGAAGGCAGGTCATAATACGGCGGGGAGGGACTGGGAGGTTCCGCCCTCGGAGGGATCGGTTGCAAGTCGGGGGGGGGACTATCTGATGGCGATTCGAAGAAAAAAAGAATGAAAGATGGTCGTTCACTACGGAGTTAAAAAAAAGAGACTCAGCGGTATGCCGACCGCAGCAATCTAAAGAAAATGAGAAGGCTCCCGCATCACGGGACAGTCGTGGGTCTCGCAAGTGGATCTCGAACATGCCGGGAAAATGGTCGTCTCTTTGCAATGCGAAATGGTGTGAGCAATCCCTTACGATGAAGTACGTAATTTGTTTTCGTTCCCCCAACCTTGCTCCGCTGGAACGACGCGGGGGCTCCTAGGGAGTGGAAGGCGCGAATAAGTGGGCTTGTGATAGAACCAAATTGGAAAGACACGTCGAATGGGAGAGGAAAAACTTCTGGGGGGGGGGGGTGGGCCCTTTATCCTCGTACTCTGCACACCCCCAGGAAGGGTCGCTCGTTCGATTGAAGGCGCGTGGGAAAAAAAGACGTCGAGAACGGGTGAAGAATAAGGGAGCCTTATGCACTATTGGGCGAAACGAAGAGGGAAGCATTCAGGCATCGCGGAAGACCGAAATGTGTCGCGCAGAGGTCTAGATCAAAAAAAAAAAGGTAGGGGTGCGAACTGGCGCGCACAGGGTAGGGGAACGAGAAAGCAGTGAGGGGGATGTTGATTCGCTTCACCTGGCCGGAAGACAGATATACTACTGGCAGGAAAAAAGATCGCCGAGGTACGAGCGGAGACAAAGAAAAAAAGGACCGGGTCTTTCAGAGAAAGGAGACGGGCCACCTGGTAAACCATCACGAAGAGAGCACAGTAAACCTCATAGATGAGTCACTGGAGGCAGTAGTTGGGGAGAAAAAGTTCCCCACACATGTCAAGAGCAAGAGAGTGAAGAGTCGTCGGGATTCTTCGGAGGCAGGGGCGACTTAAAGACCAGGCGTACTTATCCTAAAAGATCGTTCAAACTAAAAGAACACAAGATCGGGGGGAGATCAAGGGCGGGTGGAAGGCACCAATACTCGACGATGGGAGGGAAAGGGGGAATTACGGAAGGGAAGGGAGGTGCTTTCTTCTGGAGTATAAGGCAGAGAATAATCATAGGCTGAAAAACGGCAGGGGAAACCAAGGCAGCATTAGGAGAAGTCTCGCCGAACCCCTACCCACGATGCGTCACCGAGAAAACGAAGAGGGGAAGAGCAGAAGAATGGGCTTGAAAAAAACCTTTTAAAGCACAGCGCGTAATGACGAAACGGGCGAGTTACAAGGGGAACTCTCCCGAACGAGGGGTGTCTCACGAAATACGACGCACTGCCCCCGAAGGCAACCGGGGCCGCCAAATTTGGGCAAGCTGTTGCAGAGGGGGGGACCCACTCTCCCAACCAAAGAGTGTAACTATCGCAAGTGGCCAGAAAAACGTCTTGGGACAAATGACATCGTCGAAACACGGCCCCGTATACTGAACATAGATGTAAGGGCGCTTAAAATCGCGTCGAAGCCGGGGCGGGGTCTGGGATGAAGTCTTGAACACAGAATGATTAACCTCGCGAGAAACATAAGTCCGCCGTGGAAAGCAAGGTCCCGAATGTTACGCGAAAAGGGTAGAGAATCCCGCGCGACACAAAGACTGTTCCATCCTAGTGGGAAAAAACGATAAAACAATCCTCAAAACGACCCCCTGTTTCGAACTTGCGCCCAATGACGTGGCGCTTAATCACTTCTTGATCTTTGATAAAACTGATAGAAAACCTCTCCAGGTAGAAAAGCCTCACCTACTATCATGCTAAGTAAGGGGTGTCGCAAATGATTGTGCAAGAAGCGTCAAGACTTCCCAAGAAAAAGAGGACGGGACCAGATATTTTACTCTCATAAGATTCAACTCTGAAAAGAGGAAGCGGATTGGTAAGGGGGCCCCGTCTGACATTTTCAAAAGGGCTGGGGGTCACGATTTTGGAAAAAAAGGGGGGGACTGGCAACAAATAACCTCGGGCGAGACGCAGCCGAGACCGATATCCGCTTCGCCGGACCCGCTCGAACCAAAAGGCATTGACAAGAAAAAAACCAGTCCGCGAAGCAAAAACATAAACGAAAAAGGGAAAAAAAAACGTCGTTCTTGGTCAAAGGCGGGCATCTTCTCAACAAGGGAAGGAAGATCTATCCAAAAGGGGAAAAAGAACGCCGTGAAGCAAACTGATGGCGAGCGATAGAAGCGGCACCTTGAGGGTCAAGGTCGTTGTGATATTCCGGAGGGGGGGGGGTGGGGGGGGGGGGGGGGGGGGGGGGGGGGGGGGTGGGGGGTGGGGGGGGGGAAGTCCGAGGGTCGGACACGGATGGGATCTGAGGCTCTACTCTAGTTTAGTTACAGGCAAAAACCTTGGAGCAGAGTTGAGGGTCCCCACCGATTTACCTAAGGGGAGGTAAAACTTTGCAGGGAGTCAATGGGGAGTTTTAGCCCCCAATGGGAGGATGGTAGTACATCGCGAACATCGAAGGTCGGGTAGGGAAGAGTTAAAGTCTGGTAGAATTTTCTGTCGCAAGACGTCTTAAATGATATCTGTGGCGAGGCCCGCGACGCTGAATGGGGGGGGGGGGGGGGGGGGGGGGGGGGTGCGGGGGGGGGGTGGGGGGGGGGGGGGGGTGGGGGGGGGGGGTGCGGAGGCTTGGGGGGGGGGGGGGGGGGGGGGGGGGGGGGGGGGGGGGGGGGGGGGGGGGGGGGGGGGGGGGGGGGGGGGGGGGGGGGGGGGGGGGGGGGGGGGGGGGGGGGGGGGGGGGGGGAGGGGGGGGGGGGGGGGGGGGGGGGGGGGGGGGGGGGGGGGGTGGGGGGGGGGGGGGGGGGGGGGGGGGGTGTGGCTTGGGCGAGGGGGGGGGGGGGGGGGGGGGGGGGGGGGGGGGGGGGGTGGGGGGGGGGGGGGGGGGGGGGGGGGGGGGGGTGGGGGGGGTGGGGGGGGGGGCGGCGGGGGGGGTCGGGGGGGGGGGGGGGGGGAGGGGGCGGGAGGCGGGGGGGTGGGGGGGGCTGGGGGGTGGTGGTTCGAAGAGATCCTCATAAGTTCGCGAAGAGCCCTTCAATGGGGGGGACTAGAGCCGGTCGTTTAGATTACTCTTGGGGGAAGGACCGTAGGTTACGAGAGGCAGGAAAGGCTCCTAAATCTAACGGCGCGGAAAGAGCTGAGACAAGGAGGGGGAAAATGGGTAACTCGCGTGTGGTTAGGTCCTTTGAAAGAGTGCCTAATACAAATCTAAGGGGAAAAACCCCTTGACTCGACAATGGGGAGGAGAAAGACCTTTCGGAGAGGACTAACAGTGGGGGGAGCAGGTGGAGGGCGAAGGAAATACGGGGAGCTGAAAGGAGAGGCTCCACTCACGAGTCGTACGTGGGCTCGGGTCGAGACGACCAGAAGTTTTCGTTCAGCGTGGTTCCGCACCGGAACCAGAACAAACCCTGACAGGGACTTGACCGCAGAAGCTTTCCTGTCGAAGTTGCGGTCGACGTCCTAAAACGACCCTTCGGGGGTTCCGGTAACACGAGCAAAAGGCTGCCGGGGAGGTACCAGAGGTCGCATGAAAACCGACCTGTTTGAGGGTTCCGCCCTCTGGGGGATCGGTAAAGGGTTCGACCTAGTAGGAATCGCTAGGACAAGAGGGGGCTGTATCTGTTGTCAAACAGAGGAGGTAAAACCAACAGAGAGAATTCTTGATCCCCAAGCAGGCCCTCTTATCCGAGGTTAATATATCTTAAGTACGAGGAGATTAGGGATGAGACCGGCCGCCCCCTTTATTCTGCGCCCGAGTCGGGAGGAGTTGCAGTGATAAACGATCATGAGTGGGTCGTCCTCAAGTAAACTGTACGACTAAGAAATGAATCCACTTCGAGAGTGAGCCTAATTCTTAAGGGTAATCTAGGTCAGGACTTGAAGGGATTCTGCAAAATAACAAAGCCGACCTTCTGACGCGATGAGGGGAGTCTCCGCTAGTGGAGGTGAAAGGTGAGATTAAACTCTTTGGAGGGGGAAAAAAATAGGAGGCCTAAGACCCTTTCGATCGTGTATTTCCATAGCAGTTCTACCGAGCAGAAAAAATAATCTGTTACTGGAGAGAAAGCACATTGAAAAATTCTAAGGTTCAAGATAGCTTGAAAGAGGGCCCACCCACGGTATTCCTCTCTGGGGGGCACGACTTGGATCCGTTCAATTAGAGAAAAAACGGGAAAGAAAAGAAAGATTACTAACTTGGAGGTATGGGAAAAACCATTCAGGAGGGAACGAGGATTAAAAAGTCGATCGGCCCTGCGGTGGCCGCAGATGTCTTCGAAAAGGATTGATTCGTCATCCCCCCTTCTCTAGAGGCTGAAAGAAGCACGAGAGAAAAAGGACACGATCCTGTGGGGCGTGCCGCGACTAACCCAGAAACACGAAGAGGCGGGTCAGAACTATAGGAAAGGGTGAGGGCCAGTTGTAGTGGGAGACGTACTACCTAACAAGGAAGAGGATCTATGAGGAAACATTCGCGCTTGCGGGGCGATGGGGGAAGGACGAGGATCTGAAAAAGAGTGAAGGCCTCCACCTGAGGGTAGGGGAAAGGGACAACGCAGACTCCTTGTCACTGGAAGGTCCGGCGAGCACTAGAGGATGATGCGGGTATCGCACAATTCCAGAATGGGGGGGGCTTCGTCTGGGTCTTAGGCTTAAAAAAACAATGCAGAGAGGGGGATCCTCAGGAACGGAAATCCGAGGGGTACAAGGAAAAAATCTTACAGTGGGGAGGGGGGACTCAGAGGCAAGGAGCCCGATCTTCAGTAAAAAGGGCACAAAACCCAACATAAGGGAGGAAGACAAGAACTCCAATGGTTCGGCCCAAACAAAAACAGAGAGGGCGACCGATGGAGAGACGAAAGACCGCGTGAGCCGAAGATAAAAAAGTTCCGTATTTCCCGGAAGAGGGACAGGGGGGCCTGACTCCCCTTATTCAGGCACTCGGCAACAAGAGTCAAAAGAGGTTGAGGTGAAGGAACATATCCCGCCACCTGAGGGGATAGAGGGATAATCCTAAAGTAAAACATCTTCTTTTATAAAAAGCATGACGATCGAGCGAGAGAGCGACAACCCTCGAGGACAGAAAGGGTATTGCTTAACAAGAGGGGGCGTCTAAGTCCGCGGGATTCGAAATTGTGAAGATACATTTCTGGAAACGAAGGTCGGAAAACACGCTCACGGGAAGAAGGGAGAGTCTCCTACTGGAGAAATTCGAGCTCCGCGGCGCATAGGTTACGAGAAAATCTTTGAAAACAAGCAGATCTACAACAGTAGAGGGCAAGCTACGTTGGCCATTCGCGCCAAGGGGGGGGACGACTTCTTGAACGCCTGCTAGCCCGCGCGATGACGAGACACGGAATAACGCGGAGCGATCATTTCTCCGTAAGGGGCGTACGAATAAGGGACAGGAGACTTCTAAAAAAATCAGACGTCAAAGACGCGTTCAGAGGGCCGATGGTAAAAGATAAGGGCTCAGGATCATCGTACTCACGCTCGAGCAGAAAAGGAAAGGTCTTACGAAGGGGAAAAACCAGGTCGCCTAGGGGAGTAAAGCAAAGAACGGCGAGAGAACCCTCGTCTATGACAGGGAAAGACCAAGAAAGGGAGACGCTAAAAAGGTCTCCAGGAGGCCCTAATGGTAACACACCCATTATGCGCTAGAAGAAGCCCAGATGTGAAAAGTCTTTGGCTTGACAAGGGAGGATAAGGCTCCACCGGGAGGGAAAAATAGTAAGAACAGTACAGAAACACAACGGACGCAAACAGTGAGGAGAGGGGAGCTCGAGACGGAATAGGTGTAGGTAAAGTGTCAACCTTCATTGGAAGATTAAAGGAAGAGTCGAAAGAGGTACCTCCGGGGCTAAGAAGAGGAGAGAATCTGGGGCGCTCGCCGTTAGTTGCATTCTTGGAAAAGCGGGAGAGGGGATCCAAGCTTACCGACCGGGGTGCGGAAAAACTTGCAGAAGAACGTGATTAAAACCGGTACGATGTCTGAAAGGATCATCGTCCGGGGCGTGATTATCTTAGCGCGCAGGTGGCCCCTCAGGGAGCGCCAAAATTTACTCAAAGACGGTGGAGAGTGAACGGAAAGGCGTTCTATAAGGAAGAGGCACACTTCGAGAAACTACCGACGTGCGCGAATAAGAGGCTTGGTGACCGGGCGAACAAAGACGTGTGGATCACGGGTAGTCCCCGTCGGTCAGACGTGAGGCTGAAAGTGGGGACTTCGTCAAGTCAAGGAAGCTCAGCCGGGGGAGACTCCGCTCAACGGCGGCCGATGAGAAAGGCGTGGGTAAAGGTTCCGCGTTCCCGAGAATAACAGAGGAAAGATAAATAAAAGGGACGGATCCTCCTATGGGGTGTGAGCAACAGAAACCTGTTCTGTCTCGAGACGGGGGGGGGGGCTCTACGGGAAGACGCGAAAGACGGCATTCCTTCCGGAAAAATCCACTATCGTAGGCTATAATCTTGAAGAGATCCAAAGCAGGGGTGCGGGCGCGGGGGAAGAACAAGACCTAACACAATCTTTGCCAGGAGGGGGTAGACGTTTAAAGCCGACTGAAGGCTTTAGGCGGGGACGGTCTAAGGGGGGCAAGAGACACCGTCGTGTGAAGGGGGGCTTCACTTTCTCCACGCGCATCGGACCCTCTAGGAAGAGGGCCGGCAAAGCGAAGATGAGTGCCGGGATCCGAAAGGAGGGAGGGACCGTTCGACCTCAAGATAGGGGGGAAACGCGCGGGAAGTCAAAGAAGCAGGCGGGAGGTGTTCGAACTCTATTGCTGAGGTATCTCTACGTAGGTAACGGACTAGCAATCGTCCAGCGTTATAGCTGAACTCAAGAGAATAGGAGTCTTTTTCTCTGGAGGAAGGAAAGATCAAAAGGAGTAAGGAGCTTTCAGGGAGTACAGGATAAATGTGGCGGCCAAAGGGCTGGACGGGGGCGAGTTTTGAAAGTCATGCCGAAGGAGGAAGCGGATCGAGGGGGAGGGCAGAAGAGCTTATCAGAGACCGTGGGGCGTTAAATTTCTCTCCAACGAACAAATGGCCGAAGTCGAGATTTATTGAGTGGAAAAATGAGATCTGCTTCTGGGCCAGTCTATTCCATGGGGAGTCAAACAACCCTCCAGGCGAGGGCCGTAGGCTCGTGTTCCTCTCTACGAAAAATCGAGGAGACAAAAAAAAGGATACATGTAGCGAGGGGGAATTCACGAGGGAGAGCACGGGGGGGCCGAATTCTTCCTGCGGGGAAAGAAAATAGTCTTCAACTTTAAAAAAGGG
>Ga0179593_1343542_pt1 | contig 14216 bp, 20 predicted proteins | sample CZODoug2_1_08_16_FD_185931 | JGI IMG/M metagenome (GOLD analysis project Ga0179593, IMG submission 185931) | Vadose zone soil fungal communities from Angelo Coast Range Reserve, California, USA - CZODoug2_1_08_16fungal (PacBio error correction) | ecosystem: Environmental > Terrestrial > Soil >...
TTAGCGATCAGGGAACGGGACCTGGAGCTGACCAAGAGGCTGCGGAAGTATCCAAAAAAAAGACTTTTGAAGGGGAGCTCTCTACACAAGGCGACTGATCGCGAAAAAGAAGCGACCGGCTATGTGGGGAATTAACGAATTGCGTATCTGTGCTGGGACTCTAGTGCGGTGGATCCCACTATCTGGGCGATGGTATAAGGGTCGAAGACATCTACGCAGCAGGGGGAAAGGAAAGGGGGGGAGGAACTGAGATACGGCTCAAATTTGAAGAGGCCGGAAAAGGTGAGGAGGTGCGAGGAAGATGTCATTCCGACTGAAAGGGAAGGAGCATGCCCTTATTGAGTAAAAGAAAAAGACTTCACCGGGCGCGCGTATTGAAGACGGAGGCCCTGGGACGGTGCTGCCGGCTGGAAGTATCAAAGAAAGGGGAGGAAGGGGACCCAAATCGGAAGAACGGAACTCACGAACGGAGAGGAGAGAAGGAAGTCCTGCTGTAGTCATTTGCTTAATCAATATCAAGGAAAAACAACCGAGGGACTGAAAGGGACGGAGAAAATAGGATAGTGGCCCAAAAAGGTGACAGGCTTTGGGGGGAGTTGAACTCAGGATAGACCTAAAACATTAAATCGGAAATCGGGAGAAAAAAAAAGTTGCGCCGGCGCGATCGTGTAGGGGGGGCACAGAAGAGGAATAAAAAAAAAAGAGGGCTGAGGGCCAGGAAAAAAATTGGGGCGGAGCTAAAGAAAGGCGAAGTCGGGATGAAGCGCGTCGAGCAAACAAAAGGGCTACTGGTTCTGTAAAGGGGGGCATACTTCGCGTGACCACGAGAGGGGGGGAAAAAAGGGGAAGACGACTGGGCATACAAGGGGAAAGCGAGAAAGACAAAAGGAGAACAGATCGTGGGGGGGGGGGTGAGAAAAAGACTTAGCGCTCGTCTCATTCTGGAGAAGAGGAGAACCTCCTCGCGATTGTATTTATGTCTCATCGTCATGGAGAGTGGATTTAACGAGGAAAGACGGGAATCCCAGCTGCGGAGGTTCGAAGGGGGGGAAAAAGAGTTTGGTTTGGGCGCTGAACCAAACAGTCCGAATTAAAGGAGGGAAAAAGGAGGCACTTTCCGCTCACTTGCAGCAACTCTGGGGAGGACACTCAGTATCTGGGGGGAAATGGACGCAGAATGACTGGGACCTAAATCTTTCGCACTAATCGTTCTCAGGGGGAATGCAAACCTGGTCCTACTTGGTAGGGGAAAGAGCTGATGCGCGGGGTTGGGCTCCGACGCTACTAGGGGAAGGAAGGAGGACACAAGGGGGGGGGCAGAGGCAATACACTTGTAAGGGTGAATCGAAAAGGAAAGCACGAGAAGAAAGATGGTTCCCGCACTCAGATACCTTCATCAAGGGGTTCAGGGGCCGAAAATTCACTGGAGTTCAAATAGGCGGAAAAAAAAATTCGTAATGATCTACTTGGAAACAAGCGTCACGTGCTCGAAAGCCACTGTTAGGGAACGGATGTTCACACACCGAGAAAAAGTGCCGCAAAGGCAGAAAAGGAGAACCTGCTGGGGGCTCAGGGCTCTCAGACAACAAGCTGGGAGAAACTCAGGAAGCACGTCTTCTTCTATAAAGGAAAGGGAAAGTGGATGGACGGTGGGGCTCATGAAGCTCGACGATATCGGCGCAATTCCGGAGCAGCTTAAACGGCGGATACCATGACTTTACGGGAAAAGAGGAAAGAGGACCTTATGCCTTCCCTTGGGCAAGCGAAAAAAGGAAGAGCGACGCCAATGACACTAAGGGGGAAGGAGAAGCTGATTTGACCCTCCACTCAAGATGAGGAAGGAACAAAAACATTCCAAGGGGGAAATACAGGGGAGGTTACTGTTCTACCTCAGGAGAGGGAAGTAGTAAAGGGGAAGAGGGCGGAGCCTACGTACCTCGAAGGAAAGGTCGTAGTTGAAGGGTCTTGGCCGGGCTGCGATAACCTTACCAAGGGCAGGGAACTGAACAAAAACGGGAGAACGCAATGACGGCGTATCTGGAGGGTGCTGAGAAACGGGAGAGAAGAACCCAGTCAAGTGCTAGGTGTTTCTGAAAAAAAGATGAAAAGGGACGCTAAAATGGAAAACACGAAGAAACAGAAACCATCTAGGGGTCTAATTATTATGGGGGAAAAAGGGGAAAGCTCCATAACAAAGGTGTGAAAAAAGGAAAGGCTTCTGTGCTTAGACCAGGAGAGCAGGGCAGCGGCAATTGTTAAGAGAAAGGGAAGGGGAGGCAAGTTGTACGGTCAAGCTTCGAGTGAAACGCAAACAAAAAAATCTTGCCGGTGGCGAGCGCGTCATAATGGTTGCGAATTTAAAAAAAAACCGAATGAAGGACAGGGCTCAAAAGAGATGGATGGCGGGGCATTTCTTCCACAAAAGTGCCGAAAAAACGCATAATTCCCGAAAGAAGAGGGGGTACAGGGGGCCAGGACAGAGATCTAAAAAACACAAGGGAATTGAGTTGCCAACGGAAGGGGGCCAACGTGTCACAGTCTTAAGAATCTGGGGGATAAGTAACACTACGGGGGGAAGAAAAGGCGCAAGAAGGCGCTCTGGGAACCTGATTTGGAGAATAAGTCGGTAGCGTAGGGAAGAAAGAGCAACGGCAGGAAGCGTGAAATCCGCGTACTCCATGAAGAAGGTAGGGACACGGCAAGTAACCCATGCTCGACGGGACCATGCGCTGGCAAAAAACTCTGTGAAAAAAAAAAGCACAATCGTGCGGGAACGGGGAAAAACTTGGAAGCAGAGTCCCTCTTTTCAAATCCATAACGAAAAAAAGGTCGGGGAGAACGTGGGCGCAGAGGAAAAAAAAAAAAAAAAAAAAAAAAAAAAAAAAAAAAAAAAAACAAAGAAAAAAAAAAAAAGAAAAAAAAGAAAAAAAAAAAAAAAAAAAAAATAAAAAAAAAAAAAAAAAAAAAAAAAAAAAAAAAAAAAAAAAAAAAAAAAAAAAAAAAAAAAAAAAAAAAAAAAAAAAAAAAAAAAAAAAAAAAAAAAAAAAAAAAAAAAAAAAAAAAAAAAAAAGAAAAAAAAAAAAAAAAAAAAAAAAAAAGAAAAAAAAAAAAAAAAAAAAAAAAAAAAAAAAAAAAAAAAAAAAAAAAAAAAAAAAAAAAAAAAAAAAAAAAAACAAAAAAAAAAGAATAAGCAGTGCGTCAACCTCTTTGTAGGCAAGGAGGGGGTACATTTCAAGGTTAAAAAGAAGGAATCATTTCAATTCGTGGAAAGAAGGCCGATGTCAGCAGTAAATAAAAAGACGCGATAGCCTTCAGGAAGGGCCGCATTTGAAGGGAAGGGGTTGGGAGCAAGAAAATAAACGTGTAGAATGTATTCGCATCGGGGAAAGGGGTAAAACAGGAATACTACTGACCGCCGCCGGAGGGAACGCACCAGTGAGAGAAAGAAAAAAAAGTTAAGGCCTGATTCGCAACGAAGAAACACTGTCATCAATCGGGGGGGGTGGCGAGGGCGGGAAGAAGGCGGTAACATCTTCCTCTTGAAGAAAGAGTCACTTGCCAGTGTAGGGTCATTGGGAGTCGGGCAGGAAAGGACAATTAAAAAAAGGAATGCACGCAGACTTTGTCAATTAAGGCAAGAGGGGTGAATGGAGAACCGAGCAAATGGCTTGCCGAATGGAGCATCGCCCGAGAGCATTGCGCCACCGCCGATACACATTGCGAATTTATTGAGGAGTGGAAGGGGGAGCGGAACAAGGAAAAAGAAGAGATCACCGGTTGAAACGAAGAGCAAAGAATTTTAGTGGAGCGGCCGAGGACGGGAAAAGGGAAGAGGAGCCTTAAACAGTTGGAAACTAACTAAAAGAAGGAACTTTCCAGTTGTCGAGCGACGGAAGAGGAGGAAAAAAAATCCGGGAGACCTGAAGAACATCTTTTTGAAAGCACATCTGAAACCAAACCCAAATGCGATATGTTCGGAAACGGGAAAAGAAAGAAAGGTGGGGGGAGGAAAGTTCTCGGAGGCGTGACTTCTTGCGTCAGCGGAGAAACTGAAAGGGGGGATTCAAGGCAGTTAGTGGTGGCATGTTCAATCATAGGATGCAGCCCTAACACACGGGGAAAGCAAAAAAAAAGTACTCCAGAGAAAGTAATAAAACAACGTCGCGAACGCAGTGTCCCGTCTGAGAAAATGTCGGAGTCGCCGGGGAATTCTCACAGACGCTGCTGCAGGGGTAGCCATCTCCCATTAAAGCTTAAACATAAGACGTATCGTGAGAAGCAGGGGGCAGGACGGAAGGGGGAAAAGGCCGATCAATCGGCAGTGGGGAAGGGAAGAACCGAAGGGAAAACAACTCCCACAACCCACTGGTTAAAGGACACCACTTTCAACCGAAAAAGGGGATGCACGTTGGATGGGCAAGAATATGAGTAGAACTTGCGATGGAATAAATATAGGGGGCGGAGGCAAAAAATCAATCACTCAGATAGGGGGGGAAAGGAAGCAAACGTCAGTCGACGTGGGAAAAAGTGTAAACCCTAGCAAGGATGCGGAGCCCTGCAGCAGATCTCAAAAGGCGTTGAAAACAAAGGGCTGGGCACACTCAAAAACGGAAAAGGGATGCCACCGGGGTAAGAAAGGAAGCTCGCCTGGTGCTTAGCTCGGGGGGAGCTGATTGGGAAAAAGCAGCGCGGGGAAACTCCCTAGGGGGAAACGCCATATGGAGTGCGCTTCCTTGGGGGATGGACCCGAACTAATGCGGAGCCGGTAGAAACTCAGGGAGGTGAACAATTTGTCACAATGGGGTGCACGAGACGAGCTGACTCAACGCAAGCGCAGAAGAGTGCACAGATCTTAAGGGATGGCGGGGATCGATGAGATCTCACGTATTCCGGGGGGGGACTAATTTCTCAGGGGCAAAAAAAGGAAAGTGTTTCACGTCCGCACCACATATAGAGGAAAAAAGAAAGAGAAAACCTAAGAGCACGCGTAAAGGGGGAAAAGAAAACTCCATCGCGGTTCCGTCAGATTGTTCTGGATACGGCTGATTCATATTCGCCGCCATCGATCCAAAGAGAAGGACGAAGAGACGTCCACGTGAGTGGGGGGAGAGGCTGCCTCTGTTAATCCCCTCAGAAAAAAGAGGCACAAATTGCGCTGGAAGATGAAAGAGTTAGGAACACAGGCAGCACTTGTTGAGACAATGGGGGGATGGGTGCTGAGCGCCGTCTCGAAGGGAAAGGAAACGATGGGCAACTGCGTAATGCTCCACGTGAAAGCGAACCAGAGAAGAAGCACTCGCGCCTGAGCCCAGGCGAATTGGGAGAACACCTCGCTTCTCGTATTAGATGAGAAGAGATGGGTCAGGGGTCGGAAAGTCAATCATAAATGGTTGGGAAAGAAAAAGCAACGATGAATCGGAAAAGGTTACAAGCCGCGCTCAAAGAAAAGGGGGGGAGGGACGCTCATCAACAAACAAAACGAGCAAAATCGAACCGCAGGTGATTTAGGGATGGATATGGAAAGAATGAAAAAGAAAGAAGGGCGGGACCCACAACCTCTTGTGCGGGAAAAAAAAAAGTCAGAAAACTGACGAATCCGCGAGCCGTCTATTGGGATGAAAAACGCGAGGGGGGGCGGAGCGCTATGCGGAACAGTAGGATGGGGGAATACATGACTCATAGGAAAGGGAAGGGAGGGACTTCGACATCAAAATGTTAAGATTGGAATGACAAAAGGAAGGGGTTACGAACACTCTGGAAAAAGGAGCGGCGGAGCGCCAGGGTGAAGGCCATCTTCTTTAATCGAGAGGAATCCCTACGTCTAGAGGAAGGAGAGGCCGAAGGGGATGGAAAAAGAAATCATGAGAAACATCAAAAGAAGTCCGAGGATCTAAGGAGCGGGAGCGCAAGGGATCCGGTCTTCTAATAGAAAAAATGAATTAAAGCAGAATTCAAGAAGGTCCATGAATACATCGAGAATAGAAAAAACAGCGATCTGTGCTTCGGTCGAGAGTTGAAGACGCTAATAAGTGCAACAGGAAGCAAGGAAGAAAAAGCTGTCGAAATCGCGATGGGAAAAGCACAGCATAATGGAAAACGCACGCTCTGGGAGATCACAGAACGAAATGGGAAGTTCGAGTAAACCATGCCGGCTAATGCGGCTAGGAATGAGAGCGCTTCTAGTCAATAACAAAGAAGGGGATTTTCTCGCACTTTGCATCGGGGAGGGTTCGAAGCTGTGAAAACACGAATCTGGTAAAGCCGAGACTTCCACAATGGGGAAATGGGGACGCTAAGCCCTTAGAGACGACAAGGACGTGATCATAAATATGACTCGAAATGATTGCTAAAGTAGGGGGTGCGCTTAAAGGTCCGGCACAAATGAGAATTTATTATTCAAATCAATATCTTGCGCATGGGGAAAAAAAAGGAGGGGAAAGGGAAATCCCAAGGATCTTTACTCGGGGTGAAAAAAGGTCTGGGCCGGCGGCGGCAATGCCCATCAAGGGTATCGATACGGGCACTGCTCTTATAAACTAAAAAAGAGCGGAAGGCAGGGCAGAAAGCTGGGACGTGGGGAAGGAAAAAAAAAGAATGAACGATGCTCAGAGATCATCATCGACATAAAACTGAAAAACGTCGCACGTTGTTTGTTGTCCGCGCGGAAGGGAATGGGTGGCTGGGATCCGAGGACATGGGGAAAAATGGGAATGATGCGCAATAAAAAACATCTTGGGAAGCGAAACGCTTATTAAAGGCGGGAGCCAAAAAAAAGGGGCACTCGGCACACAGAACGTAGAAATAGTTCTGAAGGATAAAGAGAAACAGATGCGAACAAGGGAGGGAGAAAGGGGGAAGGGCCTCGAGAATTGATCCACAGCTGAAGCACTGAAAGAAGGGAGGAGGGAAAAACTTCACTTGCCCTTCCGCGCGCAAAGCTCTGCAATCAAAGAACAAAAACGAAGGGAGAGACAGGGCAAATAGGCTCAGAAGCAAAAGGAAACTACTTCGTCTACTAAACACACTTCCCACGCAAGGTTAGTTAAGGGCTGTGCTCCGGGAAGGGAAACAAAGAGAAAGAAAAAAGGGGCTAAAGGAGACTAAAATGTTGAAAGACCGACAAAGAAAGCAAAATCTTTAGAGCACTGGAACTGGAAGGAAGCCTCTACACGTTTAAGCTCGGGGCTGCAAGCAAGAAGCGTTACGCGACTACGCAAATTATGGGAAAGCCAGAGAAGCCAAGAGGATAAGAAAAAAATTTTACTTTTATACCCAAGGATCATTGGCTGTCTATCCACGCGTGCGCGGAACTCGGCAATAAAAAGGTGGTAGTGGTGACAAATATTGAGATCTTACCAATTCATTAGTTACAGAAAAAGGGAAGAGACCAAAACTCAGAAAACACGGCGCGGGGTAATCTGGTCTTAAAGGTAACCTGCGAGTGTTCCGAAGACCCGCGGAAAGAAAGGGGCGCTCCTGAAAGCTTCGACGAAAAGAGGGATAGCCGACACACGCGAAAAACCGGAAGCCCGCGCGCGCCTTGGATTCGGAAGGGGGGGAGAATGCACCATTCGTCAAAGGTGGAACGCAAGGAAAGAACTGAGTGCTGCATAAGAAAGCCAACGGGGCAGCGAAATGGTAAGTCGCGCGGGTAAATCGCACTGGTACAGGGGGAACTGCTTCCATGGAGGGGGGCTCGAAAGCACATCAGCGGGAAAGTGGAAATCAACGTCTGACAGGACTGCCCGGTCAGAAAAGCAAGGAAACGGAAACCGCCGGCAGATTTAGGCATAAAGTTGGCAAATTCCCCCACCGGTTGCATCACCAAGAGAAGAAAATGACCGATCGGTACAGGACGATGGCAATGCGCGAACACACAAGGTGTAAAAATATTAAAAGCAATTGGGTAAACAAGAGGAAGGGAATGATGGATCTTACCCAGGTAAGGAATGCCGAAAGAAAAAGGGCCCCTTTTTTCGTCTTTTAGACCAGTGGCTGGTAATTGCAAAGACAGGGGTTACGCGACCCAAACTGGGAAAAGGCTGGGCGGAAACGCGTACTCCATGAAAGCCGGGGGAAGGTTCCCCCGTTCGAGAAAAACCCCTTCCGAAAGTGAAACCATGCGAACGGCACGAATGCGACTAACCCTATGGACGGGAAAGAATGGTTGCTACGTGGGGAAATCATCCCGCGATCAAAAATTGGGACATATCCTTCAAAAGAAAGGGAGGAAGTGCTTACGCGTGGAGGAATACAATAGCGCAGGGGGGGTAAGGCCCGAAGGTGTCATTCAAACCACGATGAGGAATGCGAGCTCCTAAGAGATTCATCCATCAAAAAGAGATCCGAAAGTCATTCTGAGCGAGTGACTTGACGTCGGCAGAACAAATGTCATGTATTCGAGGAATTTACAATCATGAAAAAAGGACGTCGCAGGGGGGAAACACCAGGCAAAAAAGGGGGCAATACGCCAGGGAAGAAGAGCATCGGGCAAAGGCACGGGGAAAAAGGAACTATGGTTGCACTGTGCGTTAAGAGATTGGCTGTTGATTGTACACGATCAGAGGGGGGGAGAAGAGAAAAGGTCCGCAAGTTGTAGTCTTGGTGCGTCCAAGACACAGTTCCATGGGTAATTCTTCCAAAACCGAAAGGGTGTCAACGGAGCCTGCTAACTGTAGATTCATCCGCGGGCAAACCGTTTCTGAGTGAGAGAGGATAAAAAAAAAAAAAAGGTCATCCAATGCAATGGGTTGGGGGAGGCAAAAGAAGGGATAGGTTTCGGAACGAAGTCTGAGCGGATCACACCGTGTCGGAAGAAACAGAAACCGTGGGCGCTTTTTAGTGGGAGAGATGACACAGGAAAAAAAGGGGGGAGGCTGCTGAGTAGGAGAACCTGGGGAAGGAAGGAACCGAAAAGGGATCAGTCTCTCGCGGAAAATCATGTGACTCGTGAGGGCTCAGGAGGGGCCATCCACGGGAATCGGGCACAAAAAAAAGTGATTACTTCAGTCAAGCGGGGAAAAGGATTTGCGCAGCGCTGAAATTCAACCAAGAAGGGAAGGTGAAGTGAATAGGCAGCCCCTCTGAACCTCAGAATAGAGAACCAGCGCCATTCAGCGCCGAAACCTGGGGGCGCAAGAGAGCGTGGCGCAGGTCCGGGACATAAAAAGGAAGGGAAAGAAGGTCCGGCAGTCAAGACGCTCGTCTATCAGAAAAAAAAAGCTCGTGGAAGAACTATCAAAAACCAGAAAATGGCTTCTAAAGCGGACCAAAGAAAACAACCTACATTAGGAAAACACAAAACTAATAGCTGGGGCGTGACTTCATAGTAAAGAAGTACTCAAGTCAGGAAAAAAGAAGGGAAAAGACATGGTGAGGAGAAAAAAACCCTCTGAAGATTCACGCGAGAGATCATTCGTAATTCTTAGGGAAACAAACCTCGCAGGGATCAAAATGTGTCTGCCTTCGCGGGAAAATTAAAAGCATAAAACTGGGAAAGGGGCACCAAATGGGGAACTCGCACGTAAAACTGGGCTCTAAAAACTCTCGGAAAATCGCGCCGCCTTCGCCGGTAGGGGGGGATGGAGGAGAACCGCCCAGATTCCTTCGGGAAAGAGGACCAGCTAGTCTAGTACTTACGAGGACTCCAAGGAAGCATCATCGGAAAATTGACGATTCTAAATACGGGGGGGGAACCAAAGGGGCCGGTCATCATCAAGAAAAAAACGCAGGCGTGAATTCCGCGTCCGTAGATGAGATCGAGTATTGCAGGGGAAAAGCTAAAGGGGCGCGGGCGCAACATTTGTCACGAGGAGAAGATAGGCGGATTATCAACTAGAAGCAGGGAAAAGAACGCGGTCCTATAAACTACTCAAAAGAAGGGGAGAAGACCGATTGGGTCGGTTTAATCTGTGACTCAGGGAAAGCAAGATGCGGGAAAGATGGCCGTCACAGCCGAAGCCTTACCTACTCTAAAGAAGAGTGTCGAATCATGCTCTGGCGCCATGGCCTCGAACACAAGAGCCGATATTGGCAGCGTGTAGGAGGAAAGAATGAAGGACGTCAGCAATTGTTGCGACGCCTGAGGAACTTACGTGACGCCTATAACAAAGGCGTTAAAGAGGAAGGTACTTCCGCGCTCAATCGCCAGATACGGAGCACACTCGCACCAACAAAGGCACAAGGATAAAGGAAGAAAATCGCGCCTAGCAGGATTCAATGTCAAGGCGACGGGGGAAAAAGAAAGCCGCACAGTGGAGAGGCCCGTCAGCAAAAGAGCAGATGGATCGGACAGAAGTCCAATGCGAGAAACAAGAAGAGAAGAAATGAGGGACAGGGTCTTCATAAAAAAAAAAGAGGTAAAGAGGAGCGGTTACCTCATTTTAGGTATTTTGAGGAGCGCGGGAAAAAAGGGGGAGAGCGACGCGTCGCTGAAACGAAACTGTGCGGGACACGCCCAAGTCCGCTGAGGAGAGGGGGAAGAAAAAAGAGTGTATGCCTTCGGCTGTATCGGCGAGCAAGGGCAGGGTCTGATTGAAACGGGAAGACATGACCAGGCAGGAGAAGGGAATGTTCCAGCGGGCGCATAAATTAAGGGGGAAAAAAGGGATTGCTAAGGGTTTCTAAAAGATGGGCATCGCATGGATGGACAAGTAGCGGCGGCTGTGGGGGGGGGGGGGGGGGGGGGGGGGGGGGGGTGGGGGCTGGTTTTTGGGGTGAAAAGGGTAACCGCGGACCACTACGAAAAACTTCCGTCGATTGATTGCGTCTAATGGAGAAACAGGGATAGGGAAGGCTCAGAATCAGAGCAAAGCTTATACCTAACGGGAAAAAATCTTAGTACTGAAATCGATACATGGAAAAGTACTGAGGGGAAATTCTGATCGATAGAGGACTGCAGGGACGGAGAACTTCCATACTTTACAGGAAAAAAAAGACAATCGAGCGGATCAGAGCTCTCTTTTCACAGCTGGCAGAGATTTGTTTATTGGGAAGCGAAGAAACCCTTGTCCTCTAGAGTGGAAGTGAGGGAGAAAGTCAGAGTTTGTCTAAAAAAAAAAGAAGGAGGGACATCAGTAGGATTATCGAACGAAAACTCTGCGTATACGACAAGCTAGGAACGGGGATGCTAGTATTATAGCTCTTCGAAAAAAAAAAAGACCCAACGTACTGTGGGAGGACAAAAGGGGCATCGGGGAACGTTTCAGTGAACCATTACATTGTGAAACCGAGTCTGTAATTCAAATTCGCATGGGGGGAAAAGCCGGCTAGGCGACGCTTGGAATTAGGATCGGGGATATCCCAATTCGTCAGGAGGGGGGTGGAAGCGGGTGAGACTCCTCCGCAACATGTCCCATCGAAGATCTGGGGTGGCGCAGGAAAAGACGTTGAAGGGCCCAATAGCGGGGTGGGGATGTGAAGCTGTCCGGGAAATGGGGGTGTTTGGGAAAGGGGGAAAGAAGAGGCCAAGGCCACGACGTTCAGGAAACAAAAAAAGGCTTTAAAGGTGAGTCTCCGCTCACGCTGCTTCCGCCCTGACTCATTCCGAAGAAGGAAGAAAACTAAAGAAAGGAGGAAAGCATCAATCGACTCTACGAAGGGAAAAACTGAGATCGGTCGACGTGGATGCCCTCTCGGGAGAAAGAGGGGTGATTCTGGAGATCCTGCTTTGGTTCAGGATGGGGCTGAAAAGGGGGAAGTGCCGAACACAAAGACAGGAAAAAAAAAAGGCGAAAGAATACGAGAAACCAAAAAAGAGTCAGCTCTTTTCTTGTCCGAAAAAGGAAAATAAAGGCGAAAAAGAAATTACAGGAAAGAGGTCCGCGCTGGAAGGAGAAAATGATAAAAAAGGACGACACTGGACTACTCGCACGAGGATGCTCCAATGGAGCGTGTCAGCTCTCTGGAACAAGGCAGGACAAGGGAGGGGCTCGGCGCTCTGCACCTCGGCTTAGTCTAAAAGAAAACGGCGCTCGAAGGAACATTAGAGAAGAAACCACATTGACCAGGACAGGGGGGATTCTACGTACCTCAGGGCGGGGGCAATTGCGAATTGCTGCACAGAGAACAAGAAAGGAAGGAAGGCGGCTCGGCGGACAAGGTCGAATTCAAGGAATCAGGAAAATTGAATGGAGAAAAAAAGGCGACACTTGCAGTGGGTGGAAGAGGAGAGCCTGACACCGACGCCGGAAGGAAAGCAATCAAAACATCACGTTGTAGAAAACCGTTGCAGGAAACCCCAGGCAGAGGATTCAGAAGGCAAAGAGTAAACTCCAACCGGAGTGAATGCGTGGGACACTTCGAGAATCCAAAGTGATTAACTCGGAAAAACATGTCAATAACTGGGGCCGCCGTCGAGAGAAGATTCGGGGGGTCCGTTCGAAAGGAAGACGACGCGCATAAACGATGACCGACCTGTCGAAACGAAATTTCTACTAATTGAAGGTGAAAGCCAACGCGGGAAAGGAAAAAAAAAAGAACCGCGCTGACTTACTGATGGAGGGCTGCTGGAGTTCGTCCAATTTGAAAGGAAATGAAGCGGTGGTGAAGGCAACGACGTCAGCGTCATGTAAAGTCTCAAAGGGATGCTCACGAAGTCAAAATGAGAACGAGAAGCGGTGCAAAGGGAAAAGGGGGGAGAAAGAATCGAAATTACCAGCTCCCTTTCAAAAAAGGAAAATCTGGCTCGGCTGGAAGGGGGTGCGGGCATTAAGTCGGAACACCCGGGTGACCCAAACGCTCAAAATAAAAAGATCGTAGACTGGAACGATATTGGGACAAGAATCTTTCAATAGAGAAAAAAAAGGAATGTAACTAGGGATCCATCTGGAACGGGAAGATCGGTTACAGGAGTGTAAGTAGGAGGAGGGACACCCGGTTGCAGAAGGGGAAAAAAGCCATGAAGAGGCTTTCCTCGACTTTCGAAAAGAATCATGGTAAATTTAAAACCTGTGGGACGCTCAACGAAAGGAAGGCGGTGGGCAGCAGAGCGTACAACCAAGGAGGAACTTACAAAGGTAACATTTTATCCCAGGAAAAGTGAAAAAGGAGAGGAAACGGCCTGCGGCACGCCCAGCCAAAAAATTAGCGTGCGGGAAAAACTTGAAAAAACGAACCTCAAGGCCTCCCAATTGCAGACAAATTTCGAGTGCTTAGTCTCCGCTGTGAAAAGCAAGAAAGAAAAAGACTTTACGGACAAAGTCAATGTCACTCTCAAAAAACGAGGAGAAGCGGGGTCTGCCGGATCGGTATTCATCCAGCAAAGGGCGCATTTGCAGGATAGGAGTGAGGAAAGAAACAGGCCAGTACCATCGACCCTTATTAGCAGGAGGTATACAAACTAAAGACGACGCAAGAGGTTCCTCACACGACGGAGGCGAAACGCAGCGCCGAGGGGAAAAAAGACAGAGGCAGTCAGATTTGTGTTGGGAAGTAGTGGCGGCGCAAAAAAAAAAAAAAAATGGCGGGGCGGTAGCAGCTGGCCCAGGAGAGAGTGCCAGTTATGCGTCTAGAGGGACAAGGTGAGAAACAATGAAACGAAAGTTGTCGTCGAGCCGCTAAACGTAAAGGAAAAAGGGAAGAGCGGGCAGCCTCAGAAAAGGGCGCCCGAGATTAGCACACACAGTCGCTGGCACAGGAGGGGTGGGGATCGAAATTGCCTTTTTAGAAGACGGCTTCGGGGAGGGCTCGATCAAAAGACCGGGGGGCTAGAGAACACGCAAAAGGCATGGTTTAAATGTGGCCGGGAGGAAACTCGACGCAGGACGTTAACAGAAAGAGTATCCAGACCCGGGATTGACACAGTGGTAGGGGAAACCGGAAGACATGGGAAGAAAAGAGACGCGCAGATCATCGCTCAAGACTTGGAGAAAAAAAAAGCTAGATGACGGCGACACGAGAAATAACTAGGGTTGCTTTCTCGGGGCAGTAACTTCAGGGGGAGCAAAGTTTACGTAAGCGGGAAGGACCACCGAGTATGGGCAGGTTAAAAAAAAATGATACTTCGAACCCAGAAAGAGAAGGGGGAAGCCAAATCCGCGCAAATCAGTCAGAAACCGGGGCTTCAACACTCGTGGGGGAGGGAAAAACGTTTCGTCAACGATGATTGCAAAAAAAAAGTCTTTTACCTGCAATGCCTGCTGGGAAAAAAAGGCATTTGAATGCGCCGAGTTGCCGGGGCAAGTACTTGAGGGAGCCTCATAATAGCCGCTGTCAGA
>Ga0179593_1447099_pt1 | contig 14216 bp, 25 predicted proteins | sample CZODoug2_1_08_16_FD_185931 | JGI IMG/M metagenome (GOLD analysis project Ga0179593, IMG submission 185931) | Vadose zone soil fungal communities from Angelo Coast Range Reserve, California, USA - CZODoug2_1_08_16fungal (PacBio error correction) | ecosystem: Environmental > Terrestrial > Soil >...
TTGATGTCAACGAAAAATCTACGGACTGCTGATTTCTTGCGGATGACCGCACCTGGAGGGGCGTGAGACGGGTGAAGCTCGTGTATAAATCAAGAAGCTTTAATTAATTCGGAAAGCAAGGGGGGAGGAGAGTAATCTAGAGAAGTAACAGCCTTATCGCCGCAAGTGTTAAACTTTATTAATCAGAGGAGGGACGAGGAAACATCGCGGGCGCCGTAATAATGGGTGGATCAAAGGATCAGGAAAGGGGGGGGGGGGACAAAATGAAATCAAAAAAGGGGTTTGTAAAAAACAACGGTAGAAGGTCCTCCCAACAGCGGGTCCGAGAGCTATTGTGTAATGGGCAGAGCCGGTCCGGTCTGAGATCATGATAGTTTCAACCCCCACACACATCAGCGATCAGCAAATAGGGGGAGATGACGGTGGGAGAAGGGGAAAAAAAACAAAAGACCTAATGAGGCACTAGTCCGAAGTCAGTTTTGACGTGAAAATAAGGGATACCGCTGGTGCAAAGTGGAGGATATCAGGGGCTAGGGAGGGGAAGGAGAAAAGGCAGCTGAGCCGTCTTGAGGAGCTTAAAGCTGAAAGTGCAGCTTGCTGGTCACGAAAAATAAGGCGAGAGATTAAAGAAAAGGGAGGTGGCGAAAAGGGAAACTATCGCTGGAACACAACGGATGCAGAATAGCCAGGGCCCAAAAGACTCAGACGGGGCTGACTAATTAATAAATCCCTTGGGCGGCGAGGACCACTAACGATTGCGGAGCTTATTTGAGTAGAAAAAAATGAGAGTTCTGGATTAGGATGTACAAGCGATGATATGTGTTCCACAGGGTTGGAGGGGGAGGGGGGAACCCACAACTCATGGGGGTAGAGACTGTTTACCCAGCGGCGATGTCTTCGCAAGGATTTCGGTTGAGGGACTTCAAATACAGCTACCACGGACCCCCTGCCAGAACCCCTCTAAGGTGAACCAAGTTGACCGGCCCCTCGTGGAAGCATGCCCCAAAAAGCGGCGTCACCCCACCCAGGGGTCGGCAGGACGACCGCCACCCCCGACAAAGGAGTCACAGGCCCCGTGTGCTGACTGCGCAAATGTCAGGCACACATTCGGCAGCACGCAATCTCGTCCTGGACAAGTCCACCGGGGTCGGCCCGCAGTGTAAACCAGAACATCGCCCAACCAGCGCCGAACCCGCTCCACAAGCCTCGCGCGAACCATCCCGGCAAAGCGTGCCTTTATAACCCACGCCGGCCGCCGCACACCTACCGCGGCCCCCCCGCCCCACCGGGCTCCGCCGCCCTTCTCCACGTCCGTACCCCGCCGCTCGGTTAGACCCCCGACGTTCCACCCCTCTGCTGTCACAGAACCGGACAGTGGTCCCGCCAGCGACACCTTAATCTCCCGAGACGTCGCTGCCCCCCCCAACGTCCCATTAAAACACCCCCCCCGACACGGCACTAAGAATCATAGCGATTTTCCCCGTCACAAGAACCTGCACACAAGACAAACACCCCATGTTAAAGCCGTGGGCAGCAACCACGGAAGCGCGCAACGAGCACAAAATCACAACGACACCCTCCAAACAGCGTATGTGGAAAGCACACATTCACGCGTGAAACCCCCACAATCTCTTTTTCTACTAAACCAAGGCGAAAGGAAAAAGCAGCCTCAACACTGTAACACCACACCCACCCCTAGCACAATTCACGTCCTCACTTATCAGTACCTTCCGACCAAACATCAGGCGAAAAACAAAAAGAGCCCTACCTCCACCGCATGGCCCGCATCGACGACCCCCACAAACTAACACTACTCGTAAGTGCGCCGCAAACCGCACACAGAAACAACCCCCACCTTAACCCCCCACCTCCCACTCGCCCCGCCCCGACCCCAAAACCCACCCCCCCCCGCCGTGCGCGACACCCACCCCCAAACCCACCACACAACACCCCCCCCCCCCCCCACCCCCCCCGGTCCACCGTGGCCATCACAAAGGCGAAAGTACCTCCTCCTTACAACCTGGATCGGAGAAACCCAAGGCCGCCGACTGCTTGGCAATGAACCCTCTTGGGGAAGAACAACCAGCCCTGGCGCACAAATGGCCAAAACTAACGAAAACAGACAGGTCAACCCGCGGCACCCAAACAACTGCCATTAAAAGCGGTCCCACGACCCAACCAACCCATCGCCATGGAAACAGCCGACGAGAATAAAACTCCTTCCGCGCCCCCCGATAAAATAAAAAAAGCAAGAACTCAGTAACCAGTACGTCGCCGGGGATAAGAGCACTACCCAAATCGGAAATAATAGCCACCCGAAAGTCACGTGCATCTATTTCCAATCGCGACAAGGGATGAGACAGGGATCTCGGGGCGCCACCGCCGCCAGGAGAGCAGTCCAGCCAAACCCCCCAATTCCCGAACTACGCCTTGCGAAGCGCCAACCGAAGCCGACCACATATAAAAACCCTCCCCAACCCCCGTTCACTAGTTCTTTAAGATCGTACAGTAAACGACGGTGCACCGAGACAAGACGAAGCGAATTACAGCCAAATTAGCACACGGAAACCCCCCCCCCTGGGACGAGCCCCCACCACAACAAAAACCCTTCAACAACCAACCGCGCGACATTTCGACTTCCCGCAAAAGGTGCCAACCCCCAAATACCACGGGGGGAATGCCCCAAGCCACTCCCCTCCGGAACCAAGCTGCGTGTCAGGAACCTATGGGGGGCACGGGGGCTCCAAGGCACCGGACCCCACCTGACAAAGCGCCCCAACCTACCAACCCTCCGATCTCTCGACTCGACCTCTCCACTAATTTCCCACTAGAAGAAAAAACCCCCACCCGCAAAACTCACGCACCATACTCCACTCAGCCCGCGAACCCAGTGAAGCAAACAAAGACTGCAGCCCACTCCTTATTCCGGCAACCAAACAAAGGGGCGAACAACACCCCAAGACCCACCCCTCATGGCCACCCCTCCCGAACGGACCCCGCCAACGCAACTCCCCAACCTCCTGCCATATACCCACCAGACCTACCCGCCTGAAACCCCCAACCAACTCAGATCAGGTGCACCGCAAGAGAAACCCATCCCCACACACCCCCCACCACCTAATACCCACCCGACACACACAGACCCCAACACAACCACCCCACCCGAATGACGCCGCACCCCTCTCAGCCTCCCGTGCGTCGTAAAACCCGCCCAAACACAAGCCCCCCCCGGACCCCCATCCCCACCCCCGCTTACCAATGCCCCGCCACACATACCGCCCACACGCGGAGAAGGAAGTAAAGCGGCTCCCCGCGTCCAAACCCAAAAACGATGACCCCCACGTTGCGCCCCGTAACCGCAACAATGCCACCCACCAAAACCCAAAGACCGTGGAAAAAGCACAAACCCCGCAGACCCGACCCCTAACTTCCCACTCCCCTCCCCTCTTCACCTCCCAACGCGATAGAAGGGATCGAAAACACAACGCCCCCGGACCACACCCCCCTCTTCCGATCTCACGAACTATAGACGTATCCTTCCAGCTCAGACTGACGAAACTGCGCTAACAAACAACAACCTAACCGAACCGAAAAACAGCACCGAAACCCCCCCCCCGCAACCCCCCCCCACGCTAACTCCAACAACCCTCCACCGGACCCAATAATGAACGCAACCAGCGCACAAGCGCGGCACTCGCACTCCCACCGATCGTTTAGCGGGCGTCGCTTGTACGCGCACAGAGACACAACCAAGAGCCGCACAGCACACCCCCCCCCCAGGTTTCAACCAGCCGCAACAAAAAGGGCCTCCTTGAGACAACACCAACGGGCCTCGTCAACCGGACGCGCAAAAACTGTGCAACACCCCCACCCCGCGAGCGTCTACTACCCCATCCGCAGCACATCCCCCCCCACGAAACCACCACGCCAACAACCGTACCTCTCTCCCTCCAAAGTCCACACACTCCACACACCCGGTGTCGGCCGCCCCCACAAGGTCAAAAAGCCACCCGTCCAACCCTCTGCCACACCCTGTATCATAAAACAACTGGGTGGGACTTTACACCACAGCGGGGCGCACAAAAACCACACCGGGCCACAACGATTCTACAGGCCCGACAACAATGAGCCTAATACCACCGAGCCCCTTAAAGTGCCCAGATCCTATAACAACTGCAGGAAAAACCCCGGGGGGGCCCTTCAGAAAAAGGCTGCCTGGCCGAATCGACTCACGACATACTTGGTGCTACCACCGCACCCTCGGAACCTCACACCCGGACCCGCCCCACCGACCCACCCCACAAAGCTACCCCCACACCCCCCCCCACCCACTTCAGGCCGACACTACCGGGCTGCGACCAAACAACAATACCTAACAAGAAGTTAGCACGTGGAAACTAGGGACAACGACCCAAGCCCTAACCGCACTTGACGCCTACTTCATGAACTCGCCGAAAGGTAAGAAATCCCCAGTCCTACGCCACACAATGAGGTCAATCGCCCGCACCACTATATAATCGCACGCCCGCAAAGACGTAACGCCCCCTACCACACGGACCTCCCACAGGCCCCAATAATCAAGTGCCCAAAAGCCCGGGAGGGAGGCCAGAAACACCCCCCCGCTGGCTCCCGCCCCAGCGTCGACCCCCCTCACGGGTTGGTAGGAAAAAACTTCGCGGATGGGGAAGCGCTCAGATTCCACCATTCTGCACACAAAGCACGCATACGAAAAAGATAGGGACACTTTGTCGGAAAAAGAAAAAAAAAAAGTAAATCGCCACGAAACAGCTACATCTAGGGCAATGAAAGGAAAACGACACAGTGGGAAAGACAGGGTGCTGGGATCGCCGACCCGGAGCCCGTTAAATCGCACCTTAAGGCGCCTGAAAACTAAGGGGAGGGGGAAGAAAAAAGGGTATGTTAATTGAAAAAGGAAAAGACAAAGCAAGTGCCCTCAAAATGCCATATCGAGGCACAAATAGAAAGTAACAAGACCGTGGAAAGAAAAGGAGCCTGCTCCCGGCGTTCATGGAAAAAACAAAAAAACAAAAGAAGAAAGGGAAAAAAAACATAGGGGGAGGGAGCGATCACAAGGAAAAGAAATTGAGTGCGATGACACAAACGGAAACAAAGGAATACATGTAATGCGCCACCTGCTATAAAAGCTTAAAAACCGCAAATCTTCATGCGGAGAAGAGGAGTAAGGCCGCAGTACAACGAGGCTCTCTAAAACGTTCTGCAGGGAGAAGGACGGGGGGTAACATTCAACAGGAGAAAAAGAAAGCTCTCACGAACGACAGCGGTGACCGAAAACACAAGAGCGATAAAAGACCGAGCAACCGCAAACACCAACCCCCCCCAAAACCGGGAGCGAGAAGGCAAACCACCACCAGAGAAATAGTCTTCATGGATCCTCCCGATAATTGCTCGGACGCGGGGGTGCGGGCAAAACACCACCTGGAGGAGTAGTGACCAGATCTCCTGGGTAAGCAACTTGACGAAACCCAGCCTAATAGAGACACACCCACTACTCTATATCATGGGGGGTGGGACAGATTCCCTCATCTAAGATGTGGCTAGAGGTACTCTGCAAGCAAAGGCGACACACCGCTGGCGGTCGTCGTTCGCCCCTGTCGGTCTTTGGATACCTAAAGAGGTGAGCTTTAGGCGTTCTCTAAAAGACCACCGCGGGGAAGGGAAAAGAACTCTGGCGAGAAACAGGAGGGGTCCTGCGACACAACCACTTCCGACGCTTCATGGTGGGTCCTCGGGGCCCGTGAGGCCTTAAGATTAGGATCAAGCCGCGTCCCAACCCCTGTCACCCACATCGTAGAGACTACCGCACAAAAAAAAAATTCAACGCGGGGAAGAGAGCGGTCAGGCAAAAAGTGCTGCCACACCTTCTTGCCGGCCCGTGAAGTCTCTCACCCTATAATACAATAAACAAACCCGGCAAAAAAAGGTGTAAGAAACGTAGCCGCGCGATGGGAAGGGGCGGGCCGCGTTCAACCTGATGGCAGGAACACAAAGGAAATGACCAACCTGGGGGGAATTGGAGGAAGGAAAAAAGTCATCTATGGGAGGATGTGGCAGGGAATCGCTTATTTCGCAGGTTCTGCGATGTGATTCTGAAAGAAATGGTGGAAGCTAGACGACGAGTGACCCCTCGAGAATTGGGCGAAAACAAAAGACACAAGCGGTTAAATTGGAGGACTAAAAGGGAGTTCTCTACAGACTGAAAAAAGCAATTTGAAATTGGAAGCGGTTCAAAGGATAATACTAGTAACCGGGATCAATTTGAGAAAAAAGTGACAAGTAGGGTAGAAATGGGGGCTCTAGTCCATCTGAGAAGACCGAGGAGAAGTTTGGCCGGGGCAAAACGTGAAAATTAGAGGTAGAAAGAAAAATGGGGATTGGTGGGGACACAAAAAAGGAGAATGACTCAAATCTGGGGAGGGACCGGAGTGCATCATTGTACCACTTCTTAGGAGGGCCAGGATGCCGAATCAGAATTGTTCACGTGACGCATGAGTCGCTTTCTCAGGCCGAGAACGAGAATGGTGGGTGAATAGGTGAAACACGGAAAAAATCATGACAGAAGCGGGAAAGGGGTTTTGGGAGAAGGCAAAGTGAGGGGATGATGCTGAGGCGATGTTCGAAGCCAGGGTCAAAAGTTGAGGGGGGATGCAAGAGAAAGAAATGGCGGTGGAAAAAGGGGGTTAAGTTGACAATAGGGAGAGAAAAGGGAAAAAAAAATTCACACAAGAAAGGTGGAAGTGTCTATACATACGAGGCTGCCGGACATCACAGGAGTTTATATTAGTTCGTGACGGGGTAGTGTCGAAGAGAGGGGGGGCTTGTGCCCACGACGATGCGTTTAGCATGGAACGAAGAGTTGGGACTTCTTCAACGGGGAACGGGGAACAACGAACACTCCCCTCAAGGCGCCACAGGGCCACCCTTATTAACCGGCGGCGTATTTTGAATAGGAAAGGGGCCAACCAAAACACCACCCGCCAATAGGGGGGCGAAGTTCAGCACGTCGCCCAAGCCAGGCAAGCGAGCGCGCGACTTTTCATCGTCACCCCTCACACTACATGCAAAGGAACCGTACCACAGCGAACACCCCCCCCCCCCCCAGCGTACGGTTTCCCATTTGGAAGAAAAACGCGACTTTCGCGTCCCACACTCCTCCGCGAAAAGCCACTCGAGTCAATTGTCGACGCACCGGAATCCCCCCATCACTTGGGATCCATTCCGCCCACACTCCGTCGCCCCTGCCTCCATGCGACCCCCCCAACCTCCAGGGCTGGCTCTACCACCAACAGGCGGAGAACCCACGGGACCGAGGTGTCAACTAGCGAGGGTGAAATGGCCTTCTGCATTCCTGGATTCCCCCAACCCATGCAGGGTGCAGCCCAATCACCCCAACTACTGTCTTCGAGAAAGGCACCCATTAGCTCCCTCGACCCCGTCCTCTCCCCATCACCACAGCTCACGCCCGCAATCATATATGGGAAAGGGGGGGGAAAGGGTTGAGCAGGGAATAATCGTTGTCATTTGAGGAAGGGGAGGCACTGGCTAGTCGGACTGTACAAACGCGGGGTCCTCAAAAAAAAAAAACAAGAACACTAAAAAAGTAAAAAGATACAGATGCTATTAACGTTTGGGAGTACCAGAGGCGAATTTGAGTGTCAGCACCATCAATCTTAAATCAAGTAAACAGAGGGGGAAGGAAAAAGTAAGGCATAAATGGCGTGATATTATTCCCATTTGATACACTACTATACAAGGAGCATACTGTGAAAAGAGGGGGTGTTTAGGGCTAGAGGTAAGTCCGGCAATGGAGACGTGTGTTAAAGATTGGGGACGGGGAAGTGCAAGAGGGGATTCGGGGAACATCCTAAAATAACAGGTAAGATGGGCTGCCACTGCTGGGCTGGCAAAAGCAGGCTACCGGGGGAGAAATGAGGTAGCTAAGGTTCGGGGGTCAGAAACTAGAAAAACAGAAGCGAGTGAAAACGTATACCACAGAAAAAATGGGGGTGAGGAGTATGCAAATGGAGGCAAATACAGAGACCGGCGCGTCTAAGAGTTTGTTCAGGAAACAAGGTCATGAAAGGAAAGAAGTAGTGACCATTACGTGCTAGAGTATATTTTGAAGTACGGGGTCCCTATGGGGGGCGGGAAAGTAGTGCGGAGAGGGTTGAGTGATTTGTCCTAAGCTGTGATTCGACAGAAGGCACGGTTGGGGGAACGGGAGAAGAGTCATTAAAAGATAGAAAGTGATTATGATCAACATACTAAGATTTCGAGAAAGACATAGAACGTCACTTTCGCTTCCTTGTGACGAAGGAAAGAAAGAACAACTCAGCACCACGATGGGGGAAAGACAGCGACAAAGGAGGTTTTTAAAAAACAAGGTGCACACAAGAAACGAAGGATAGATAAAATCGTCATCAAACGACCCAGGGTGAGTCTGCCACAAACTCTAGCGGCTCGGGTCTACCGCGAATAAGACGGAAAAAAAAATAAGAACCTTTTCACTCAAGCAATCAGGGAAGGAATCTACAATGACCGACTAGCTGCCATTCAGGGGGAAAAGAAAGGTCCAAAAAATTAGAAAGGCTTTTCCACATGGGGGAACAACAACAATAGGGGAGAAGAAGCGGGTCATGAAAAAAGGATAGGGGGAAAGAAGTAAAACCTCTGGTCAACGGAAAGCAAGCAGCAGGGAACGACCAGCTACTTCACGCGAAATAACAAGCCTAATATGGGAGTATTGGATAATAGAAACCAGGGTATGAATAAACATCAAAGAGCCTCCCACTGGCCGTAATACCGAAAGGCCCCTTGTTTCCAGATGCCACACTGGCAATAACCCCGCGGACAGCCAGTGCGCGCTAAAAGAGAAAAGCAACCTAAAAACCCCACAACAAGCCCCCCCCAACCCCTCTTCCCCCCCCCCTCCCCACCCCAACAAACATCCACCTCAAACAGCATAACAGGATGAGCCCTTCCAAGACCAGCCGGAGGGCCCTCTTTGATTTCTCTTTTCTTCACCGACTCCATTAGAAAAAATATACACACTAAGGGGAAAAGAAGGAGAAAAAATCAAAGGAACTTTATGTCCCAAAAATAAATTATAACCAAACAACAGAAAGGTCAGTGCCAAGCGGGGAGGAGGGTTGGGGGAGAAAAAAAGTGACGCATAAAAGGAGCTGTGATCACGATAACACAAAAAGAACAAGGAATCAAATAAGGTGAAAATCACAATAGCGAAAGCTGCCCTGAACAGGTTGAAAAGGGAACTCAAGATGGAAATGGCTAATTTATTAAACAAAGGAAAGGGAACCGACGACTCGGGTCTTCAAACGCGAACAGAAAGCCGGGGACGGACCTGTTCAGATTGAAAGCGGATGAAAAAAATAAAGAGAAAAGTCGAATTCCTCCCTCGTCAAAACCACCATTCACACCTGGCAGACGTACTCCGCCTTTCTAACCTCCATACACGCCCTTCATCGTGACAAATCGCCGAGGAAACCGAAAGAAAACTCGTAAAAACAGCGCATAGGATTAACGTTCAAAGATACGAGAGGGCGACAACTAATCGCCCAGATCATCAAAGAGGAAGAAACTGACTCCCCGTGAACTTCTCCACGAGGTCTACAGGAAATCGGTACGATTGGCTCGCCATTCAAACGTAAAACCAACAAGTCTCCCAGTTTTCCTGGATAGGGACGTCCCGAAAAGGGGACCATGAGGGAAGGAACCATCTAACGTCGAAAGCCAACCTCCATCGTTTCAGGGAGGAAAAGGAAAAACGGTAAGGAAAAGAAACTGACGCCTAGTGGTGTTCTTCAACAGAGGAGTAAAAAACAAATGTACTTGGACCTCATGAAGTCAAAGGGCAACATCAAGAAGTGTTTACGGAAAATACAAGGAAAGTAGTCCGCAGAACTTCCAACGACTCCATGCAAAACGAATAAGAGAGAGGGGTCAGCATGGATGAAAAAAAGGAAGACCACAGGAATTAAACCGCGGCAAAATAAAGAAAGTACTTTATTGAGTTGTGAAAGCCTTTCATCAACTCCAACTCAGTAGAAAGAGGGGGGGGGGCTCGGAAGGGGGAGGAACCAAGCCCCGAAAAGACTGCACTGTACTTTGTTAAAGTGAAAGAATACGGGTGAAGCGCAAAAAAGAAGAAGGGCACAGCCAGGGCGGCGAGACAAGCACTTATTCTGAACAATTACAAACTGGTTTGTCACGTACGACAATCCAGGATAGGGAACGTGAAGAGAGCAGTCAAACCAATTCTAGGGCCTAATACACTCGAAGCTTCCCTTGCTCAGACAAGGAAGATCTCAAAAAGACGAAAATCGATGGAGCGCAAGCACGAAAAACGGGTTGTGAATCATTGTGTTCGCCAATCAAACTCCCTAACCTGTAAAAAGGGGAAAGGAAGAGTATCACAGAAGAAGCTTGGTCGAAGCTTCCGTTATGAGGTCAACGGTAGGATAAAACCAACATCATGGGAAACCTCCGAAAACATATCAAATAAGGGAACCCGCAGGAATCGGGGTCACAGTTGACCGGGGGGAGCATCAATAAGGAAAAAAAAAAAAAAAAAAAGAAAAACAAAAAAAAAAAAAAAAAAAAAAAAAAAAAAAAAAAAAAGAAAAAAAAAAAAAAAAAAAAAAAAAAAAAAAAAACAAAAAAAAAACAAAAAAAAAAAAAAAAGAAAAAAAAAAAAAAAAAAAAAAAAAACGAAAAAAAAAAAAAAAAAAAGAAAAAAAAAAAAAAAAAAAAAAAGAAGAAAAAAAAAAAACAAAAAAAAACTAAAAGAAAAAAAACAAGAAAAAAACCGGAATTGGGTGAACTCCGCCCTGGGGGCCAATATCACACACAATACCTAACCAGAGAGAATCGGTGCACAGGAAATCACGCCAAAAAAACCAGACAAAAGTGATGTCGCCTAAATGACATGGCTCGAACAAGAATCCCCTTGGGAGTGGAATGCAACACACACGACGATTGCAGCGGACCGGAATTGATAAAAAGGTCCTCCCTCGTAAACATGAAGGGAAAGGTCAGCGCTCCACCCGGCGCCACCGTGGGTTTCGCGTACCGTGGGGTTCGAAACAGGGGATCACACAGAAGGTCACGACAGGGGCAGGTTGACCACAGAAGATAAGAGAAACAGAAAGTCTCTCTACAAAACAAAAAAAAGGAGGAAGGGGTACACAATAGTTGCTGGCCGATCTTTGCCGGGTCAAAACTAAAGAGCGTGAAGATGATGTGGAACGACCGTGGTGAAGAAAAAAGGGGGCTGAACTGGATAGCAACTGGTGTACAGTCCTTGAAAATAAAGTATCATTAAGGGGCTGAAATGGGAGAGGAAAGGTCAAAGCTTGCAAATCCCGTTGGTGTTTGCATCGCACAAATGGGGGGTGATGTACGTCTTTGATCGAAAGGGGCAAGGCTCCGAACAAAGTACGGATGGTTTTCCTTCTGCTCTCGTGATCTACGGTGGTGTCAGGGGGGGGGATTTCAAACCAAGAAAAGAAATCAAACAAACAATAACAGAGGAGAGAAGGAAAAGTGGGGGACGGGCAAGAAAAAAAGATAGGGAAAAAAAAGGTGAGGTGGGGAGGCGGACGGCTCGTCAGGTGAAAGGATGGACTATGAGCGATGACTTAGTGGGACGAAAAGGCCAGGGGCGCAAAAGGCAAATAGAGTCTGAAGGACTATGCCACGGGTAATGTTCCCCTTTAAGGTGAAAAAATCTAATTAGGGTTCAAGGAGAAAAGAGGGCTGTTTTCGGAGTGCTGGAGGGGGTGGGAAAGGGGGAGGGCCGGAAGAAGAAGCGGAACATTGCGAAAAAGGTTTTCTGGAAAGGAAGGTCTAGGGGGGGGGGGGATTTACCCGGAAACTCAGGGGTTTAAGGAGGGAGAAATGATGGGGACACCTGATTCAACCTGGGGTGTTCGTTCTTTCAGGGGAAAAAGATAGGGGGAAGATGTTGGAGTTGCTATCGTCTCCGTCGGTCTCACAAGGGCCAAAGAGCAACGGGGTATACAAGATTTTCAACGCCCCACGGCGAGCACTCGGGTATCCGGGCCCCCCCCCACACCCCCCCACACCCCCAGAGACACCGCGACGAAAAGTTGCGAAGCAAAAAGCCTGGTGGAAACGTGTGCCCGGACCCAAAGAAGGCCCTGTTATGGGGGCGGACAGAGCCGGAACTGTCTTCCAGGACACTTCCACAGCGTCGCTTACCGGAACCCGATATGCCAACCCTTTCCCCATCGCCTGAAGGGAAGCGTCGAGCCGGGGAAGGCCACTCTTTGCGGGACAAATGCCCGTTGCCCGCCGCGGTACCACAGGGATATAATCAAAGAATTGATGCTCGGGGGAACGCGAGGAACTCCATCAAACGGCAGGGAAAGTCAGCTAAAAAAAAGAAAGACTTGGGCCAGGCTTCTTTCACAGCCACGGACGGGCCACAGGCCATGATCCACTTGGTGGGCCCAAACCAACCTGCAGCATGACAAGTATGTATAGGTAAAAAGGGGGCGTTAGTTTGGTAGGTGGGAGGAGGCGGATCGATTGCCAGGTCCAGGAAGGAAGAGTCTGTTGGAACAGCGGCGCCCCGGAGAACGTTCAGGTTTATGGGTGGGGGAGTAGATGGAAACACGAAAGATCGGAGCACGGCTGATCGGTACCGTTGGGCGGTCGGAACAAAAGTAGGAGCTTTCGGCGATGGAAAAACTCGCAGGTTCCACAGCGTTGGGGAGAAAAAGGGAAAGATCAAGAGAACTGGCGAAGTTGGAAAAGGGTGAAGGGGAGCGTAGCTCTCAAAGGGGAGTCAGATGCCGGATGGGCTGTGGGAGGGGTAACGGCGTCGGTTCAGATGGAGATGTTTAGGAAAAATGGAGAGAGTATTTGGTCCGCATAGGCGGGGGCTAGACGAATATGCTTAAAGACTTCAGGAAAAGGGGGAGTTACGTTTGAGCGAGGAAACAATCGGGGAGGATTCATTCGTGTTATTCGGTAGGATTAAGCACGGGCTTCGGGGGTTTGCTTTCCTCCTTTGAAAAAATGACTGGTTCGAAGCGATGGCAGCTTGAAACGTCATTCTCGAGAAAGGGGGGGATTTCTGCAAATCGTCCAGGAGTGAACCCAAAACTGACCCGCTGCAGGTGTTAAGGCTTTAGAGGAAATCTGCTTGAAAAAGAGCCTCTAGTACTGCAACGCCGCGATAGTTAATCAGGAGCTCAGTAAAGTGTCAGGTAGGAGGTAGAAGGTGTGTACATCAACGTAGAGTAAATGTCACAAAGGTTTCGACTAAGGGAGGGTGAAATTGTGCACAACGCTGTAGGCCTGCTAGACCTAAATATGTAGGGAGAGCTCGGAAAGCATTCGGTATGGGGCGATTAGCTATCTCCGGTTGACCCAATTAAAGGAAAGTGAAGTATCGTAAGGTAGGGCCCGGGTGGTACAACTTTTTCAATCGGCGATTTTTGTGGTCTTATGGAAGCTGAAAAAACTGCGATTCAGGCTTTCAAGGACATCGGGGTCTCAAAAACCATTGCGGGAGACGGAAAATACTTATGCACTCCTGGACCGAAAATGATGAAATAGGGGGAGAGGGGGACTGTGGGAAACTCCTATCGGACTCGCCAACGATGAGACGTTCTTCCGATATCTATGGACGAGAGATTCCAGTTGGATCGTAGGGCCCCACTCACATGATTACTTAGAGGAAATATTGAATTAGAGGCTTTAGGGGGGGGGGGGAGGTCCGTCTATAGTGTGGAAACGTTGTTGCGTGAAGTTGGGGTCCACGGGGGGGGGGGATTAGGCATTCCTGAGTTTCCCCTGCTAGGGGGGGAGTACAGATTAGGCATGTCCAAGCGAAATTGGAGGGGAAAGATTCATCAGGAAGGGGATTATCCAAAGCTTCCGGTCGTTGAAATTGGCGAAAGAAACCGTAATTGTGGTGTAGGGAACGATGACGTAAAACTAGAGACACTACGGACTTCCTTGCACTGTTTGGGGGACATTACGAAGCAGTAAAAAAAAAAGTAATAGGCGAATCAACTTTTGACGCAGAGGGGTAGAGTACTATATGGTTAAAAAGAAGGTGTACTGCAGGGTGTCTTGGACCATTACCGGTCTGAGATGGTTTCGAAAACGGGGATGGTCCTGCTTCC
>Ga0179593_1625474_pt1 | contig 14216 bp, 18 predicted proteins | sample CZODoug2_1_08_16_FD_185931 | JGI IMG/M metagenome (GOLD analysis project Ga0179593, IMG submission 185931) | Vadose zone soil fungal communities from Angelo Coast Range Reserve, California, USA - CZODoug2_1_08_16fungal (PacBio error correction) | ecosystem: Environmental > Terrestrial > Soil >...
CTTTTTGGGAGAAAGGGGGAGGAAACCCGTGGCGCATATGTTAGAAAGGGAGAAAAAGGTGCCAGCCAAGGTAGTTTGCAGCCTTGCGTGGAAGGGGTCTTTTCTTGAGCGTCTCTCACGGGGAAAGTGCCGCAGTGGAAGGCCAAAAGAGGGGGTGCGCATTTTCAGCCCGGAGGGGGGGGAGAAGCTGTGATCGACTATCGAAAGGAAAAAAGGTGATTTCAGCAGCGGAAAAAGGAGGACTGAATGGTGGAAAGGGAAGGAGGAAAAATAGGTTGCTGGAGAAAATGAATCGAAGGAAAGGCTCCTCCTCCCTTGTGAAAAAAACTCGAATGTCCGAGGGAGTTCACCATTGGGGGGGGAGAGAGGGTGTCTCTATCAAGAGAAATTTGCGATCTCATAAGCTCAAAGTTCATAAAAGAGAGAAAGAGACTGCAAGTCCTGCCGGAGAAAAGCAGCGAAAATAGAAGAAAAAAAAAAAATGAAACGCGTGGGTGGGGGACAAAAAAGGCCCGATATCCCTTTGGGGTCACCATAGAAAAAGGCCCGATGTTGAAGGGAAGGGATTTCCCTTTAGAAAAAGTCGCGAACCTTGAAGAGGGAAGAAGCGCTGCGCGGGCGAGAGGCGTTTTAGCCCGGCAATACGAAGGAGGAGGTCCAGGACGTCGCGTAGGGCAAGAAAAGACGGTTAAAGCAGTGTTCTTCCACCTTTAGAGGAGAGAGAAAAAAGGTGTCGATGATCTTAGATGTAAAAAAACCCATGATCGCTATACTTCCTCGGAAAAAGAGAAAAACCAGGCTTTGCGACGAAGGGGGCAACCTCGAGACGGGAGGGAGAGGATCTTCTTTGAAAAGAAAAAAGGTACCGTTGTGTTCTTGGTCTAAAAAAAAGGCCCTACGAGAGCTGAAGAAGAGCCAAGGAAGTAAAGGAGATAGGGACCTTTGGTAAGAAGCGAGTTGAGCGTTTTACTCGAGCCGAACTGAAGGAAGAAAGCCAGCGGGGGAGATAGAAAGGGGATAAAATGACCTTGAAAATAAAAGACGAGATTCCTGAAGGGGGGGGACTTGTGAAAAAGGACTTCCGTGAAAAAGACACAGCGGGCGCCACCGGGAGCGAGAGAAAAGAAAAAAGTTTGGAGAATTTTAAAGGGAAAAAAAGAGGCTTTCTCGCGGATACAGGAAAGGAAAAAAAAAAAATTTGAAACGCGCTTGCATTCTTTGAAGGCTTTCGTCAGGGAAGAGGAAGAGCGAGACAGGACCCAGAACGAATCGTCCGTTTCTCGGTGGAAGAAAAAGGAATGATACTGCTCCCTGTTTTTTGAAGGGGAAAAGTTCTCCGGGAGAGGATGGGGGTGCGCGCGGGGTCCTTTCGCCTGGGCAGAAGACATCGACATTCTTCCCATATCTCCGATGATCAGAACCACCCGACCAGGCATCAATAAAGGATGGGCGATGTGAAAGGGGGGTAAAAATCGGCCCGCTCCGAGCGAAGGGAAAAAGGAGACGTGGTTTCCCTGGTCGAGCGCTAAAAGGTCTACGCTGCCCTGCGGACTTAAATCAAGGGGAGAGCGATAAAAAAACAACAACGGAGGAGAAAAAAGGAGGCAACAACAAGAAAGAAAAGTGCAGCGATAAATGTAACCGGCAAGGGAAAGGCGCTCGACCGTGAACCACTAGAAAAGAGGCCGCTCTTTCCAGATTGTTACCAGAAGAAAAAGGAGAGCCAGATCTATACGAGTCCATGGAGGGGGGAAAAACAGCGGAGATCTGGCTGCTCACAAAGAAAATGCATCTAAGCCCTCGGAAAAAGACAAAGAGGGCCATCCACAAATCAAGAGGAGAAAGAGGGGATAAAAAAAGTTCTAGCCAGAAAAAGAAATGTCGGACCCTCGAACTGACGATAAGAGCTCGGCGGCTGTGCCATGATAGGGGAGAGGGAAGAAAAAACCTGGGGGGGGGGGAGGCGGCTGGTAGGAAAAAAGAGGTTGGAAAAGGCTCTGGCTGCTGCAGGAAAAGAGAACGAGAAAGCATATGCGGAGTCGACACGTTTTTAGTTGGAGGACGACGAGGCGTTATCACGGTCACGGAACGTATAAAAAGGCACCAACCCTCTGAAAGGGGAGAGGACGTGGAATAAGTAAATTCTGGTAAAAAGGCAGGGAAGCGACTGCTTCCGCAAGTTCTCTAACGGCACGCTCAAAGCGATTCGATAAAAAGGGAAATAGATCCGGCATCCGGCAAGAGAAAACAAGGAAGAAAAGAGGGGGCTTCAAGCCTTTATCGACAAAGGGGGAGGGGTTCCTATTTCTCAACACAGGAAAAAAGGCTTGCTCAACTACTGTCGCCTCCAGTTCGGGAAATGGGGGACTATGCGGCATCGGGTGAGCAGCGGTTTCAACGTGAAGAGAGCTCATCGAAAGGGAGGGGAATATCGGGAGAAGAGCGAACGGGAATCCAACAGGGAGGGAAAGGGAAAAGGAGCGTGCCTCTACGCCTCCGTATCTGGAAACGTATTACTTTAAAGAAAAAAGCTTGGCCGAAAACGCTGCCATATCGCCCGAGAAGATCTAGGGAAAAAGGGAAGCAGAAGGGGGGGACTTATGCAAAGGGGAAAGAGGGGGAATTCACCTCTACTTTCTGAAAAGGTGCCAACTACTTCTGAAAGAGAGAGGGAAACGGCCGGTCGCAAACTCAGGGTCATAAAAGAAAAGGGGGGTATGAAAGTAGGACTTTCTACTAATCACCTATTAACTGGGGGGCACAAAATGGCGAATGATCGGAGGGGACGGAAGGAGAGTGGATAGCTAAAAAAACGCGATACACTCTTGCAAAAAACGTCACGCGGACAGTCGAGGGGGGGACAACAAGGGGTAGGAGAGAATTTAGAACAGGTTTCATCAGCAAAACCAGAAAGAAAATAACGGAAACCATTCATCAAAGGGAAGGGGCTGGAATAAAACGGAGGCGATTTGAGAGGGGGTCGATCACTCGGCGAAAGTTAAAATGCGCCCCAAAGGGGGGGGTTGGCAATCAAGGAAGAAAAAAGGGGATGCTCGCAGCGAAAAAAACACAGCCATTTGGAGGAAGAAAAGGCCCTCTGTCGGGGGAAGAAATGGGGGGGGCTGGGAAACTCCTCCAAGGCTCCTAGTAAGAAACGGGGACCCAGAACTAAAAAAGGAAAAAAATATTGCGTCTTATTGAAATAAAAGAAACGAGTAGTAGTAAAAGGCGCTGCAATACTTTTTTGAGAGGGCTTTAAACCAAGTGGAGCAGATCTATGAGTGTATCTCAGAAAGGAAACCTCGTCTTCCCAGACTAGGGGAAGGAATTTCTTTTGCTGGGGGAGAGCATAAAAGGGGAGTAACCAGGAGTTCGAGAAAGAAATTGCGTGGGTTTGGGGGGGGGGAAGGGTTAAGCCCGTCTGGGGAAAGTTGCTCCTACGAGCGGGAAAACCAGTTTTGATGGGCAGCAGAGGGCGCAACAAATGGTTTAAGAAACTGAGTGCTCTGGAACCCTGGAATCTAAGGCAGGTGCTCAACGGAGCCGCCAATTTTTCATAAAAAAAAATCGAATTTGCCAAAGAAGATGTCTTCCACGGGTGTATCGCGGGTGGGAAAGAGAAGACGCATAAGCAAAGGGGGCACAAAAGGCGCGCAAAGTGAAGAAAAAGGGAAAAAACGTAGAAGCCGACGCACGGACGAAAGCTGTAGTGTGAAAAAGGGGGGAGGGGGAGCACGACCAGCAAAAGGGAAAAGAGAGCCTTGTTAATTGAAGGTGGTAAACCGCCTTCTGTGCGAAAAAGATCGCTTTCCATTTGCCAAAGGCTGCGACGGGTGTTGGGGTGCCGGGAAGGAACGCGAGGCTGCTGCGAGTCGCAAAGCGGGTTAGCCCGGCAAGAAAGTTGAGAGGGAAAGGAAACGGCGCGTAGAGGCAAGGGGAAGGCGGGGATCATAGAAGTTGTCTTCCCCCGTGCAAAGAGGTTCAGAAAGACTTTTGTCGAGGAGAGATGGTCCCGCACACCCACGGGAAGGGGAAAAAGTCGGAACTTCACCTCGAGAAGGAGCAACACATTTTTGGCGAAGAACTAAAGGAGGGAAAAGAAGTGCTTCGAGGAGGAGAGGGGAGGTGAGGAATGTGGGTTGGGAAAATAGGAAAGGGGAGGGGTCCGCTCCCTTCTTGAAGCAAAAAAAAAAAAAAAGGCCGGTGATCTCCAAATTATTCCGGAAAGCGTTGCAGTAAGTTTCGCTAAGAAGGGCGGAGGAATCGCCGGAGGGAGAGAGAAAGCGGAAAAAACTACTGAAGAAGAAAGCAGCGAGATTCTAAGCTGGGAAAAGGGGGAAAAAGTACCTTTACTTTAATAGAGGACCGCCATCTTCTCCACCTTGATCATTCCAAACAAAGGGAAGAAGAGGATTCGCCCAAATAGGAGTTAAAAAGGAGGGAACTTTAATAAAAAAGAGAAGGGTCAACGGCTGAAGTAGGTCAAATCGGCAAGAAATGGAAAAAAAAAGGCGATCCTTTCCCATCAAAAAAGCAAGATAAGTAAAGAAAAGGAGAGGTCGAACGGGGCAAAACCTGCACAAAGTTTTATAACGGGGGGAAAGTTTTCTATCCAGAGGACGGCGGGAAGGGAGGTTGATGCGAAGAGAAGGGGACAGGTCAAAAAGGGCATTGAAAGAGGGGGGGGGATTGTGTTCGCAGCCAGATCTCCGCTGGAGAAAGATAATCCTGGCGATGTTCAGGGGGGGAGGGGGGGGGGTGGGGGGGGGGGGGGGGGTGGTAACAATCTTGCCCTCGCGATCGAAGGTTTTTTCCCGGGTCAGAGCGCCGGGAAAGGGCACGGTTCCCTTTTCTAACGACGGACAAGAGTAAGTAGGAAAAAACTTGGGAGAAAAAAAAAAACAACGGAGGAGTACGAAAAGAGAGGGGGGGGGAAAAAGGGGAAGCGTAATTCCGCCTTTTCAGCTTAGAAAAGAGTCTACCAGGGAATCCACACACCTTTCAATAAAGGGAGGGAGGGGAGAGGGCCCGATTGTGAAAACCGAGAAATGGAATCTCAGAAAGGATGATCCAGCGAAAATACTTTTCTGAGGAAAGGATTCCTAGGCAATTCATCAAGGAAAAAAGACCTTGCCGCGATATGCAATAAAGAGAAAGACCGACGTAAAGACGGAACAAAGAAAGATCCAGGGGAAAAAAGAAAGGAACGAGAACTGACTATCTCTTTCGTAAAAAGATGGCCAGATCGCTATCTATCGAATACCAGGAAATACTTCATTCGCGTTGAAAATTCGCTGGGAGAAGATAGGATCCGTCGAGAAAGCAGATGCGGGTAGGGGAAACTCGGCGGAACTTCGAATGGGGGAAGCTCACGGTGGCTCCTATGGGGCGGGGAAATATCAAACTCCATCCGCCCCAGCTGATGACGTGGGATAAGGGGGGAGGGTAAGGATTTCGAGGGAACCGCAAGGGGCGCTCTAGAAGAAACGCTCACTCGATTCGATAATCCTTGTCGATCAACAGAACCTATAAGGAAGCGTGCTGTCAAGCCGTGAGAGAACAAAAAAGGAAGTAGGTCAGAGAAGGGGAAGAGAATATACGAAGAAAGGCTTGCTCAAACGTCGCCTACAAGTTCGGAAAGAGGAGGGTAAGTATCCGCCGTCACGGTGCAAAAGGGGACAATCTAAAGCTCATCGACAAAATTGAAGGGGAAAAGAGCGCGAACGGGTGGGAAGGGGAAAGGATCGTCAAGAAGAAACCTTCTCGTGCCTGCGAAAAAAAGGGAAGCGAACGCCCTCTGAGTCCTTGCAAGCGAACCTCTGCATATCCCGCAAGAAAAAAGAAGACAAAGATGAAAGGTTCCGAAGGGGGGGCGGATTGGAAGAAAGAAGGACCATCGACGTGCTGCGCACAAGAAAGGCAACGATCTTCTTATGCATTCCAAAGAGGCGCGCCCGCGGGAAAAAAAAAGGAGAATAGGCGCTGCTGAGGAGGAAGGGAACGTCGCTTCTGAAAAAGGGGGAGGAACTTGTGTTCTGCGCACGGGGGGGGGGGAAGAAAATGGCGTTCCCTTCGCTTTGATACAAAAAATCCTTTCGCAAAGGGGGAAAGCAAAGGAAAATGGGAGATTGGGAAAAGGGGAAAAAAAAAGGAGAGGATACGTTGAGACGAAGTAAGGAGGAAGGGGAAAAAAACCAGCCCTCTATTCGGAAAGGAAAACCAAAGTAGGGAGAGGGAGCTGAAATCAAAGGGGCGGAAGGTCACTCACGAGGGAAACCCGAAAAAGCGGCTTCAATGCCGGAAAAAAAAAGAAGGGGAAGGATTTTTGCATCCGAATTAGTCGAAAAAGACACAGCCCTGACCTGCCCCTCAAGAGAAGGAAAAAGAGGGAAGGGGCAAGTTGTGGATGAGAAGAAACGACCATCTCCAAATCGGGAAAGAGACCTCGAAAAAAATATGGGCAATGTGCATTCTCTCAACAACAACACCGTAGGGGAAAATATTTTTTTTCGAGGTCAGCGAAAAGGGAGAGATCTGTCAGAGGGTAGCTCAGCCACACTTGGGGAAGCCTCAGGGAAGTAAAAGGGAAATGGCTGGGCTGGGAGCTTCGACCAAAGAAAAAGGGACCAAAAAATCGCATTGCGTGGGGCACTGCGCCGCGGTGATCCGGGAAGAAAGAGGAAGGCCTTGATGTCAGCAGAAAAAGGATGGGTCCGGAAAGGGTTTGCTGATGAAACATGGAGCGGGGGAAAACTTATCTCCTCAAATAGAAATCCACTCGAATTTCCAAAAGTTAGAAGGGGTAGAAATATTGGATGCGGGAATTCCAGAGCAAAACTCCAGGGAAAAGGTAAAAACCAGGGCGATCAAAGGGGAGGAAGAGACGACAGGCAAGTCCTGCCTCATAATCAGGAACAGCGTTCGCCACGACATGCAGTCAAGGGCATCAGAAGAAGACGGGGGGAAAACATCCGCGGAAGAGGAAGTAACGAGTCGCTTTCATTGCAAGAAAGCGAAACCTGTAAATCTTTGGGAAAAGGAGGATATGGCCGCGGTTCGCAAAGCCGGGGGGGAAAAAACGGAATTAAGACCGCTGGCGTTCGGTAAAGGGCATTAGAGAGATAGACGCCTCCGTTGTCTTCCAACCGGAGGAAGAGGAAGAACTTTTGTCTATGAGCGAGGGCCACTGGACGATTGCAACCCGTGAGCGGAAAAGAGAAGAGAAAAAACATCTGGGGGAGAAAAAAGGAAGGCAAGAACCATCCGTGAGAAAAGTTTCGCCTGTGTTGAGCAATAGAAAAGATGTGTTTCTTGTCCTCTCCAAAATCCCTACGAGAGCTGCCTGTTGAGCACAAAAGAAGGGAAAGGATTTATCGAAGAGAGGGCGTTGTCAGGTAAGTTTAGAAGAAAAGAGAGGGCGGAAGCATCTCCGCGGGGGAATCAGGAAAAGGAGAGGGGAAACAGTCAGCGCCGCTAGATTCATATCGGGGGAGCCTTGACGTGAATCCAGCAGCGGCGCCACAAGAAAGGAAAACCCAAAAAAAAGTGTCTACGTTTCAGAAAGGGGGAAAAAACGGAAGTAGGCTAGAAAGGGAAAAAAGCCACGAAGGGTTTCACGCGACTGAAAGGGGGAAAAAAAGGATTCTCTCTATAAGGAGTAATTCACGAACGAGATCGTCCGTGCGGGGGAGAGGAAAAGGAAAGAGGAGGGGGGTATACTGTCGCCAGGGGGGGGGGGGAAGATCAAGGGAGAGGCGCGCGCTGATTTGGGATAGAAAAAGGTCCTTTGCGCCGAAGCGAAATTAAACTTCTTGTGTGAGAAGAGAGGGAGTAATGTTCACCCAGCCCCGCACACAACATACCGCTAGGGAGGTAAACAAATCTGCCCGCTCGATAGGAGAAAGAAAAAATGGTTCCCTGGTCGAAAAGGTTCCCTTTCACGCAGAGGGAAGAGAAACAACTTGGAAAAGAATCTTCAAAAAACAACAACGGGAAAGAGATGATCACAAGTTGGGGGAGAGGGGAAAGCCGGCCGCGTAGACAAGGGGTCGGCGCGCTTCACGAAAAAGGATGAAAACGTTTTCATCGGGGGAGGAGAAGGGTAAGGGGGAAACCCGCGCAAAAGTAAAAGCAGGGAGGAAATCTTAGAAATGCTGGGTGAACATGAGCAAGAAGGCTCACACAATACCTTAATAAGGCATCCAGGAAGCCTCGGCGCAAAAGGAAAGGAGAGGAGAAACAATCAGCAGCGAAAGGACCGCGAACTCTTGGAAAAAAAGAGAACACGCACCCATCGTCAGGGAAAGAAAAACGAGATCGTTCGTGATCTCGGCGGCGGAAGAAGCCTTTCTGTGAAAGAGGAGAAGAGGAGGTTGAAAATTCGGGAGGGGGGGCCGGCACTGCAGTGATGAAAGGGGCAGAAATCCATGTATGAAACGTCCGGAAGGGGGGGGGAAGCCACGGTGGCGCCGTGGAGGAGGAAAACTCCAATCCGCCCCCACTATGAATCTCAGAAGGGGGGGGGAGGAAATTCTGGGGGAGGGAAGGGAAAATTCAGAAGTTCTTCTCAAGGAAGAGAATGTCAACTCTCAACTCGAAATCGGCATAAAGGAGAAAAAGGAATCTCTCGTAGAGGAGAAAGAGACCAAGAAAACACCTACGGAAGGGGATCAACACATTCTACAATGCCGATCAATAGGGGCTTTTCTCACGACGTTCTCCATAAATGAGTCGAAAAATCCGGAAAAAAAGGGGGGATGGAAGTATCGAGAAAAAAACCATCTTCCATTTTCTTCTGGAAAAAAATTTCTGAGGGGAGGGAAGAGAGCGAACGTTTTAACCGGGAGGGATATAGGTTCGTGACAGAAAAAGACGTACTGAATCTACGACGCGGATTAATTTCCTGGAGAAAACCGCTTCCAATCGCCGCGAAAAGAGGAGGAAAAGCTTCATGTTAGCAAGGGGTGGGGCAAAGTCAAGAATCAAACCTCGAACGGGTAGAGAAGGTGACAAACGATCTCTACAATTCCACGCGGATATCTTGAACCTGCCTTCGAAAGAGGTTCATGAAAAAGAAAAGATGCTGTGCGGCAGTACTTGCACCGAGGAGAAGAAGGGGACGCGCACTGGCGAATTGAGGGCATCGATGGATAGCGACACAGCAGAAAGATTAGAAAGGGGGAAACGCGGACATTCTATTTATTGAGTGAGGAAGCCGGGGATCACGAAAAATCAGCAAAAACCGAAAATCATTCGGTAACCTGAAAACGGGAGAGCTCGCGAAGGGCGTCGCGAATAGAAGCTTCGATCACAAGGAGGAAGGGGAGAGGAAAAAGGCTGGGGAAAAAAAACACGCAATTCTAAAGTTGGCAACCAAAGGGAAACCTCTCCCGCACAGACATTGACCAGGCCCCTCATTCACTTCAGGAAGGAAACGAGGGGTCAAGGGAAAAGGAATACGACAACTCGCCCTATTATCAAAGAGGAAAAAGGGAAACGACCTCTACAAAATAGGAAAGACAACAACACCGGAGAGTGGAAAGATATATATTAAAAAAGAAAAATAGGTGTGTTCTATTCGCAGGGGGAAACCCGTGGAGAAAATATAAGGAGATACAAGCCACACTTGGAAAAAAAAAAGCCCCAGACTGGAAGGGCGTTTTTTAGCGTCTGAGCATCAGTGGAAAAATGACGGATGGCCCAAACTCTCAATTTTTTTGTCAGTGGTCGAGAGAAGCCCGGCTTTTTAGGCTTTCTCGAAAAACGACGCCTTTATTTCACAATGAAAAGGGGGAGAGGAATGGTTTAAGGAACAAGGGCATAGGTTGCAAAAAAATGCGTGCTCAAGCGTATCCTCCGAAAGGGAAAAAAAAGCGAATGTCGCGTGACGGCTTTGAAAAAGGGGTAATCCGCTGTGGTCGCTATAATAAAGAAAGGGGGGCGAGAAATTCGCATTGCGCGGGAAAAAGGGGCATCAGGTGCTTTAAGAAGAGTACGAAAAAGAAAAGGGAGTTTCAATGAAGAAGGAAAGATATCCGCTTGGTAATGGGGAAAACATGCGCCGTATGTGGGAAGGAACCGAGTCGAGTGAAAGGGGGGGGGAATCAACTAAGCATCAGGCGCTTCCGGGGAGAAAGTTCCAAAGTCTTTGAGAAGGCGTTCGATTTCCAGTACGGGGGGGAAGGAAAAGGAGGCGGGGACGAAATAGAACACCGAAGGGGGGAGTCAAACCGGGAAGAGGGCGAGTGAAGAGGGGGGAGAAAAAAAAGTAGGATGAGCTTTAGATTGTCACGAGGGCAACTCCTTGATCTCTATACTGAAAAAGAAAACAAAGGCTTTGGGAGACCGAAAGGGAAAACAGGTGAGAAAGAGGGAGGCGCGGGTGTTACAATATGAAAAGCAGCCGGGGGGGGGGGGGGGAAAAATAACGGAGTTAACCCGCCTGCCCACAGAGAAGGGGAGGGCCATTTTTTATCGTAATCGAGTGGGGGAATAGGGACTACTCTAGAGAACTTGCGGGAAACGCCGAGCAAAAAGGAGTTCCAGTATCCACTTCAGCGACCGAAAAAAAACTTTGTGTTATACTGGGCATTTAACTTGGACCCGCCAGCGAAGGTAGCTTCCAAACTACAAAAAGGAAAATACTAGCATTCGCCCGAAATGCTTACATCGCGGAGAAAGGGAAGTTTTGCAGCAGGAAAGTTCAACAGGGGGAAGTAGTAAAGACCGGTCTGAAAAGAGGATCCTGGCCACCACCGAATCGGCCGTTCGCGTCTCCTGCCGGGGGAGGGGGATACTGGCTCGAAGGGTTGGGGGAGAGTCCCAAAGAAGAAAGTTCTCAGGAAGGAGTGCCTATCGCGCAAGGTCCATGGAAGGGAAAGATGTCAGTGCCTCGGAAATTACTGTTGTTTGCGCAGCCAGATCTCCGCTGGGGGAAAAAACAGAAGGGGGGCCTCGGATAAATAGGAGGAGGGCGTACTCAAGACCAAGCGAGGAACACGATGAAACGGGTGAGAAGAAAGGGAAAAAGACACGATGTACTTGGCACGGTTCCCTGGGGGGGAAAAAACCAACTTGTTAATCTCCTCACAACCAAAAGGAAAGTAACAGTGAGCTGAAGGAAGGAAGCAAGAAAACAAGAAAGAATCACCGGAGGGGGAACAGGTAACCACGAAAAAGAAAGAAAAGAGTCGCGCGGCCAGATGGAAGCGCAAAAGGAAAAATGGGAAGCACGAGGGCCAGCTGTGTGGCACAGGAGGAAGAGCGGGGTAAAAGAAGGAATGGAAAAGAAAGGGAAACCGCGCGCAAAGGACCTTGAGAGAATGAAAAGAGAGACCGCCGTCTTCTGGGATCTAAAAACCGGCGAGCAAAGCAGGACCGCGAAAAGTACGATCCGTTGTGGAAAGGATGAGGGGGAAGATCGCTATCGGATACGAAAAAGGGAGCAAGATGTCTACCAAAGGAATTGAGCAGGGATTTCTGCAAATAGGAAAGAAGAAAAAAAGCAGAGCGTGCTAATCCTCTTATTTTTAGTTTGGAAGCTCAAAAAAGGGGGGGGGGAGGAAGTACTGACGTAGAAACCGCAAGCATCCAGAGAGGGCGCGGAAGTAAGGAAAATGGAAGATTTCGAGAATTCCAAGGAGAAGGGCTTCGCAAGTTCGATCGAGTAGCGACTTAAAAATCAAAGAAAAAGGGAAGAGAGCCGCATACTGCGATCAACAGGGCACATCAGGAAAAGGGATATACCAGACACATCGGTACATGCGGAAAAAAAATCCTATCCTCTCGATCACTGGGGAGAGAGGGACATCAAATTTTCCTGCGGACAAACAAAGCCGGGGTCGTAGAAGGAAAAAGAAAAAAGGTCGACCAAAAAGGCAAAAGGGCTTCGTGACAATCTAAAGCTCATCGAAGGGGTGTCCTCTCTTAACGGTGGAAAAAACGGGACGTCTATTTACGTCCCCGCCTTCTCGGGCCGCTACAGCGCCGTACGTCATCAAGGAACTAAAAAGGAAGCTAACCGCTTTTCTACCCGGAGAAAAGGGAAAACCGCCGCTCTCTAGTCCAGAAAAAAGGGAGAGAGGGGTCGAGGCCCATAGGGAAAAAAAAGGATCAAACTAGGGGAGGAAAAAAAGGGCATGGTGCAAAACGGGAAAGGTCAAGAGGAGGGAAAAAGGATCTCTTGAACCGGCCTGTCGTGATTTCCGGAAACTACAGTCTCTCGGCAGGGAGCAGGACTGGAGTCAGAGTACAAAAGGCGATTAAATGGGGGGGGAGAAGTGGATCTCACCTGGCTACAAGAAGGAGGAAGTCGATACACTCTTTTCGTCAAAAGGAAGTCGAGTGATTGATGGGAATGAGAGAGGAAGTTGAGCACGAGTCGAGGAAAAGGGGAAGAAAAAAGAACCCCTCATGAGGAGGAAAACAAAGTCAAAGCGCCTTGCGAAAAAAAGCGGTCGCGATTTTCAGGAGAGGGCACGAGGCGAAGCCGAAAAGCCGGGCGGAAAACACGCCAGTTGCTTATGGGGAAAGAAAAGGGGAGAAAAGGCCCCTTATTCTAGCCGTCCACAATCCAGAAAAAAATACGGACGGGAAGACTCGATGGCAAGGGGAGGATACAAACCGCCCTCTTATGAGGAGGAGCGCCACTTGTTTCCCGAAAAAGCGACAAAAAAATAGTGGCCTGGAAATTTAAAGGAATCAGAAACAACAACACAGAGATGTGAAAAGAAAAGGGAGAAGAGAAAGAGGTTGGTCGAGGTCGGCGGTAACCCGGATGTTTCTCATCCACACTTTGCAAAGAAAAGACAGAGGGCCTGAGTGGTAGTCAGAGGGGGGGAGGGAGCACGATCATCAGGAAAAGTCGGAGTGCCAAAATCAGCAAAATTGGGAAAGAATTTTCAGCCCTTCTGGGGGTCTGAATGGTGATAGACGAGCGCTAACAATAAAAAGAGAGATTTCATCATCTCTCAAATTCAGAGGATCACCTCTTTACCTAATTAGAGGGGATATGAAAACCTGTAAGCGGGGAAAGAAAGAGACCATTGTAATCAATCATCCCTCTAAATGTAGGATGAAGAGAGGACAGTAACTAGTGTATCTCTGTGTCGAAGAAAAAAAACATTCTCCAGTTCGCGCAAAGTTCAGAAGGGCGTAGGAAGAGGGAAGACTTCCGCATAACAGAAGCCGAAGAGGTAGTTTCCACCTCGGGAAAAGCAAATGGAAGGGCATCAGAAGATCTTTGGGGAGAGATGGGAGCATCACTTCGATTTTAATTCCCGATTCAAAACCTTCTCTAACTGGAAGCTTTGTCCGAAAAAGAGAAGATGGCGCGGTCGCAAAGAGGGTGGGAGAAAGATTCTACGGGCGTTCAGAGGACCGTAGAGAAAGATAAGCGGGGGGGAAAAGGGTCTTCCACCGTTCGCGCGAGTGAGGAAAAAAACTGTAGATTTTCAAGCACCACTGGACGAGGAGAAAAAAGAACCGACACTCGACTCATAAAAAAAGCTGACGCAACTTGTAGAGGGCAAAGACGGGCTTCGAGAGGAAGGGGGGAGGGAAAGTTGTTGAGCATCGAAAAGTCTTGGTCTCTCCCGGCTTGAAAAGAAAACAAATGCCTGGGGATCGACCAAAAGGGGGGGGAGAAATACGAGTTGAGCGGGAAAAGGGGAGGGAACTCTATCGAACTTTGCGAGCGTGAACTCGAATCTGAAGGGCCAGGATAACCACTTCAGCGCCAGGGCAAGAACAGAAGAAAGGTTCGGAAAGAAGAACGTGAAATCCAGCCAGCGGCGCAAAAGTGTCGACGTTTCCGAAGAGGATTTCAAAAAAAAAACTCGGCTGAGACCGGGGAAGAAAGGAAAAGAGAATTTTCAACGCGCGAAGTAGGGGGAAGAAGACAGCCTCGCTCGAGAAAAAGAAAAGAAGGACACACGAACGAGATCGTCCGAGGCAAATGGGGATACTGGCTCGGCCGTTTTTCGGAGAAGAGGGTTGGTGATGCCTAGCGCGGCAAGGTAAAGGAAGAGAGGACTCGGAATGAATTGCGGGGGGAAGAAGAGATCAAAAAACTGATCAAAAGCGGGAGAAATAGGGCGATGTTCCTTTTGGGCAGGGGGGGGAAAAGAGGCGGATCGAACACGATGACACGGGTGCTCAGGAAGGTAATTTCCGCACGGTGAAGGAAGAAGGGCAGGAAAGGAGGGAAGGAAAAGCAA
>Ga0179593_1655942_pt1 | contig 14216 bp, 18 predicted proteins | sample CZODoug2_1_08_16_FD_185931 | JGI IMG/M metagenome (GOLD analysis project Ga0179593, IMG submission 185931) | Vadose zone soil fungal communities from Angelo Coast Range Reserve, California, USA - CZODoug2_1_08_16fungal (PacBio error correction) | ecosystem: Environmental > Terrestrial > Soil >...
CAGTGCTGGAAGAGAAAGGGGGCGCTGGCTAAAGGGGGAGAAGGGGGGGGACCCAGCACGATCAACTCATCAAGTAGGCCGGCCTGTGATTCTTTCTTGCCAGGGAGGAAAGATAAAATAGGCTTTTACCGTTAGAGCGGAAAATCTAACTCTCGCTGGGGGAAGGGGAAGGACGACAAGGGAATCGATGAGGGGCAAAGCAGTCGTTTGGACAGCCGAAGCAATGACGCGCGGAGGCATAGTGACTGGAAAAGCAAAAAACAGAATTGCGCCTAGGCTGACGATGATAAAGAGAAGAAAAATGGTTGAACTGAAGTTGTGAGGGCACCTCAGGCGTACATATACATGAGGAGGGCCAAACAAGGTGGGAAGAGGACGAAGGCGAGAGAGAAGCCAAAGTCTCAGGTATTTCCCCAGAGCAAACGGGAGAAGGACAAAAACAGTCGATTTAACTGGGTTACAGAAAAACGTACTCAATTCACAGAGGGGGGGAATGGTCCGTTCACCAGATAAGGAATCACTCCTCGCTCTCCCCCTTTTCAAATGAGAGGGAAAAAGCCGCGAGAAAGGACCGGGGAGCACGAAGCCGGTAGCAGGGGATAAAAGTAGGAACACCTCGGACCCTGAGAAGGGAGGAGAAAGATGGTGAGCTTGGTAGACTCAAAGCTTTGAAAGAGGCAGCATAAGGAACTTATGTCCCATATACTAGAAAAGGGGGGATGTTCGTCTTCGCGCAAGCAGAAGAGACGGTGAAGATCGCATGGAGCAAAAAGATGGTTTTGTCGAGGAAAAGAGAAGGGGTTTCGTAAAGCCCGCCAGGAAGAATACGTCCCGCCCACCGAAGAGAAAGAGCTTAACCCACTTAACACAAGTGGAGGGTGCGTTTCGGCTTAAAGTCTCCGAGGAAAAGTCATTGTTGTCCGACGTCGGAAAAAATCGGACGGAGAAACCTGCAAGGGAACAGAAGACGATATTGTCTATTGTTGGGGGGGACCTTCCTGGGGAATCGGGAAGAAGGTCGTGGGACAAAAGTCAGTGGAATCTCTGTATCAGTTGTGGGAACCAACCGCACGCGCTAAAGGGGAGTCTAACAGGGGTCCGCAACAAAGGGGGGTAAAGAGATATGCCGCAGCACACGGAAAGAAAAAAAAATTGATCTAAACCACCGGGTTTAAAGAGAGTCGAGAGAGAAGAACGGGACTCAGAGTCTGGCCCTTCCACAGAACGAAGCGGATAGGCGATAGGATAAGCAAAAAGGGGGAAAAAGAGTCGACTTCACCTGCTGGCTCCAGTGTCGAAAAGGGGGACCGTGGGCATCGCGATGCTCCCCCGGTACGAAAGGAGGGAGATGGAGGAATTCGAACGGAGCGCAAGTGTTAGACGTGGTAAACTCGATTAAGTCAAAGGAAAGGGTACATACGTATCTGGGGGTGGATTTACCACCGAAACAAAAAAAAAAAACAAGCGTGGGTAAAACATAGCCAAAAGAATGATCGTCTTCCTTCAAAGAAGTCAATGCTCGACGGGCCATCACTCTAACATCTATTGCAAAACACAAAAAAAAGGGAGGGGGGCGACGAGAAAATGTTATGAAAGTCGCAAAGCCAGGAGAGAGGATACAAGAAAAGAAGGGGTGCAAAAAGAAACTCATGAATAAGTTAAACCGGAGAGAAAAAAGGAAATAAGCAAGACTTTCCCGAAAGAGATCCGAAAAATAGAAAAAGGTTCACCTCGGGCGAAGAAGGTTTAATGTTCAATTGGGAGAAAAAACAGAAGCCCGCTGTGGGGAAATAGGGCATAGGCGTTTGAGGATTCGAAGGAAGAACGTGGGGTAGGGGTGAACGCCATCTTTGAAGGGGGGGGAGGAAGCGAGAAGTTCAGGCGGGCTCGGAAGAGAGGATCTCATAGACAGAGCATAGGGGGCAAGGGCGTCCAGGTGCCTCTTTATACTCTTCCCACGAATAAGGTGGGTAAGGGTGATTCCCCCGCGTTTTGCCAGGACCTCAAGAAGAGGACAAGGCCAAGATGGAATAGACTCATTTTACCGAAAAAAAAAGGTAAGGCTGTGAGAATAGACAGCAACAAAAACTGTGCGCCCAAAAGGTGAAGTGGGCGAAACGAGTATCTACAGAGAAGAAAGGGATCAGCTGAGGCCCATCCCGAGGTCCAGAGATCCTTCCAGGACACGACCAGAGGCAAAAAAAGTCAAAGATCCGCGAGATAATGGGATCGGAGGGGAAGGTCAAGTTTATGCGCGAGCCGAAGGAGACAAGGTACGGAAAAATGATCGGTCAGAGAATGGACAAAAGGAGAACTACGGCAATTCTACGAAAATGTGCCGTGATACAAGCCTGTTCGAAGACCAAGTCGTCATGATCGAAAAATTTAACAGGGGGCAATCGAATGCAGGGTGAGCCAAAAGAGGCCATCCACCAGTTGAGAATTCGGTATTATCGGTGTTAGAGGGAAAATGAAGGGGAACTAGGGAAACAGGAACGTGCCCCGGAAGGGAAAGATCCGCTGTGGGTAGGGGCGTGAGGGCGCCGTGAAAGTAAGGAGGCCCTTATCTTTGAGTACTAGATCGCGCCCTGGGAAAGAGAACCCATTTTACCGACAAGAGTAAGCATGGGGGAAGAGAAAACGTTAGAACGAGAAAAGAGAAAGGCCTTAATAAGCCGAAGAGAATCAAGGGAGGGTCCAATAAAAAGGCCTAGGTGTCCGTTTAAAAAAGTGGAATCTGGGTTCGTGGTCCGGGCTACCGAGAAAAGGGCACAGGAAGAGTGGGATCAGAGGGCACGATTGGACAGGGCGGCATAAGTAATCGATTTTTAGTAAAGAGGGGAAGAGAATGATTACGAACTGAAAGGGTAGTTTCGAAAGTGATGAAAATACTAAGATGCGAAACAGATTCGCCCTGACGCAACAACAAAAAGAGGGAGAAGATGCGCATCGTTGGGGAGGGATAAGAAAATGAGGTAGTATCGACAAGAGAAAGGAGAGTCGGACATGGACTCTTATTGAATCCGCTATCGAAAATGTCATCCAATCGCTGCGTCAATACGGACAAGAAAGAAACGAAACAGATAAACGGCGTGACAACGTCATCGGGACAAAAAATGGTTGGCGACAAGGGAGGGAGAAGCTTTTTCAGGCCTGTCTCTCTTCTCAAGACCAAGAAAGAGGAAAAACGAAGAGTAAAAACTGACGGAAGGAGGAAGTTGTCAATCCCCAGGTCGGATCGAGGAAAGGACCAAGGTTGATAGCCAGAGACGGTCCCGGAAGGCGCAATCACGAATGTCAAAAGAAAAATCGTGGAAAAGAGGAAGGGGCACTTGGGCGAACTTCAGCTATGTATAAAGGGGGGGACCACAACCATGACCGAACAGCCGAAAAAGGTTTGGGAGGGAAAGGGTGGCCGACTTTGTTCGTCACGGTCAATCTAAACACGCCAACGAGAGCCCGACCTAAGATCAAGGAGAGGGTAAGGAGACGAGTTGTGGTTCGTCACCGACAGGCTTGTCGATAGGTTGTAAGAGAGTTCGTCAAAATGGCCGTCGTTTGGAAAACTCGGTGAAAAGGAAGCCCTGCTCTATCATACGACAAAAATTGGGACGACCCTCTCGGTGAAAGGACTCAAAAAGGGGAAGGATTTCAGTCTCCCGAGAAAAGGTTCGATAAAATGCCTGGTCGGTGGGGGGAAGGAAGATAAGAGAGACAGAAGGGCTGGTGTAGCAGCAATGAGGGTACATGCGTGAAGAGAAAGGAGGGGAGTAAAACCCGGTTTGTGGAAAATGCCCTGGTATCCGCCGGAAGTGTGGCTCCCGCGAAGTGGCTGGAAGAGGAAAAAGGCGAAAAATGTAAAGTCCGCATACCGGCAAAGTCGTTCTTGAGGATGAGGGTGAAGGGCGAAAACTCGGAAAAAAAAAATACAATGGTAGACGGGAGTGAGATAGAATAGGAGAATGGACTGGCCCAAAACAGTGCAAGGATGTCGAAAGAGGGAAGTTGGGGCCGGCACGCTGACGGCGGCGTCAAACAGAGCTCACCAAACAGAAAAACGACACCAAGGGGAGGAGAAGGGTTCCATCCCTTTAAAGAAAGGGTGCAATGAAAAAAAAAACGGCTTCTTTTAAAAACCAAGAAGAAAAACAACCGTTTGGCCTTCGCCAGAGGTGAGGCTTGGGAGGAAGGGAGGTAAGGAAACAGGGACGTAACTGTCTGCCTTTTTTCCAGGCTAACCGTTGGAGGAAGGGAGTTAAGACATGTGCGGAAAAAGGGGAAAAGAAAGGCTTTGGGATTGCGACCTCAAAAGGGTGGGCAAAGAAAAAAGACTTTCTTTTGGGGGTAGGATTGAAAAAGGCGAGGGTCGAAAAGGGAGTAAGGAGAAAGTCGAGTCGGGCAGGATCGGGGGTTCACTCAAAAAGCGGAGGGCATCCAGCCCGATCGAGGGAAAACGACATCTCTGACTCAAAAGAGGACGCAACGCAAACCTTACCGTTCACCTCCATCTCCCAGCGAAAACTTGGAGAAAGGCCGTGCCACACCGGGTTCGCGACGTTCACGAAGGGGGTTGAGACATGGAGCAAAGAAAAGAGAGAAGAGACGTTACAACGAAAATGGGAATTCTCCTATAGGCGCCGAAACATCGAGTGGCTGTGGACGGTACAAAAAAGACGTTGGGGGGTATGGGGGAAAGAGAAGAAAAACAATGTTTTCGATCTGCATGGTTGGGATGGCTGTGGCGGCGGCATATCTCTTACATGCGCAAAGGGTTGCTTAACGCCGGTTGAGGAAGACTGGGGGCCACGCTTTGTGGGAAATGGCAAAGAGACAGGGGGCAAGAGAATCCCGTTGCGCGAATGAGAGAAGACCTCGAAGGAGCGTCCAGGAAGGCCAAAATGAAAGAGAGAAATGGAGGAACGCTTTTGATGAAAAAAAAGACCGTACAGTATTTGGAGAACGGGGGACCACCTTGCCGGTCGAAGGGATCGGAGAACTTAACAGTAAGCAGGAAAACGAAAACAGAAAACAAGTCAAATGAGGGGGCATTGAAGGAAGGCCTCCCGGAAGAGTCACCTTGGTTCGGAAAGTCTACAGAGGGGGGATTGGGGGGGGAGTACGAACGACTTTAAAGACACGCCGACTCAAAGAATGAGGGGGAAAAAAGACGAAGAGGCGGAGAAGAGTCTTGCGCGAAACGTAAAAAGAAAGGGAGGGTGACCACAGGACACTCGGCTTGATATGAAAAGGGGTTGAAAACTCACCATATGGGAGCGAAACGGGATGGCAGGAGGATGAGAGAGGAAGCTCCTGCGTACAAAAGTCGTCTTTCTCAGGTTTTAGAAGGGGAGATGTGAGTGATGTTTGCCAGCAGGGGCTGAGTAGGGGGGGGAAATTCCTTCGCCGTATCACTGTGTGCGGCGGCGAGCGATTGAGGGTAAGGGAGAAAGGGGCGAATGTTCCCTAGGGATCCCGAGTGCGCTGAGGAGAAAGCCGAACAATTCGTCTGAGCCAAAGGCACTAAAAAAGATGATGAATCGCAAGAGGAAAAGGGAGGGGGAGGAAAACAGTTTTCCGTGAGCGATGAGAAGGAGGCCATTCTGAGGTTTGCTGCGGGAGGACAAGAGGATCTGCTCGGGTCACACTGCTGAAGGAGGTCAAAGATAGGAAGGGGAAAGGAAAGGTCTTCACGGCAAACAGGAAAAGGGTAAAACATGTTGACCGATATTGAAGTCACAGCATGAGAGGGAAGGACGAAAGAATCACATAGAACAACGCAACTGGAACGTTAAGGAAAAAGCCAGCATAGGCCGAGGAGAGGAATTCTCTCTCACAAACCACTTAGGAGGGGATCATTTGTCCGAATAAATTACTGCTATTCTGGGCGACAGACCGGAGGCCGGTCGACCGATTCACTTTTTGAGGGGGGGAGAATTCTGGGGGACCGTTCTCAAAAAAATATGCTGTAGATAAGTCACATGTCCGCCCCTCTCGGTTGGAAAGGGGGACGGGAAGGACTTGCAGAGGGGGAGTAACGGTAGGGGTACGCTCGAAGGGAGCGAGCACAGCGTACAAGAGAATAAGGGGAGAACGGTCTCCGCTTCAAACACCACATAAGGCAGACCTAAAGAGCAAAGATACCTTAAGACAGGGTTGAAGCCGCAGTTTTTCTCAAAGAAGCGTAAAAGAAGACATGGTGATTTGCACCCGGGGGGAGAACGAATGCTTCCGACGGATATAAACGCGCACCGGATTTCCCGCAAGTCGTACAAAGTCCCCGTCTATTACAAAGGGAAGAAGAAGAGAGGATAAAAACGCCCTTCACAAAGGACGCTAAGGGGGACCACAAGAGCCGCCCCGGCTGGCCATCACGAAAGGAAAAAACTCGTCTTGAAGGGGAAACTTCAGCAGCAGACCCCGGAGGGAATTTAAGAAGCGCTTCGGGAATGAGAAGAGAACCCGGAGTAACGTGACTCAATCTGGTTCTTTCCACCCAAAGCGGAAACCACACCCAGCCACACAAAAACAAAACAAAATAAATCAACCCTAAACGCACAGAAGAACTGATTTCCAGGAGGGGCACTAGCAAGATCGAGCGAACTGTAGGCAAAGAAGGGGGGTGAGTCTTATTTCCGGAGACTCCCTCCCCCTCATATCAGAAAGGCGAACCGGCGAGCGCGCAAAAACTTCCAAAAGAAAAAAAGAACAAATTTGGCTGGGGGGGTGGTCAGGTGGTTCCTGTCGGGATAGGGCAAGGGCATGTCAATTGTCAAACAGTAAAAAGGGATATACGGCGTCACGACCTTCCCAAAAACAAGGGATCGATAACAGTGTCATGTTTGTGACTCCGAAGGAAGGAATAAGGTCTTAACGAAAAGGGAGAAGGGGCTGGAGCATGTGTCGGAACGAGAAGTGAAAAAACGAAGGAGAGGCTTCCTCAAACCGGGCTGTTCAGCAACCGCGGAAATGAAGAGGAGGGGTGCCAGACAGAACAACGCACACCCCTGGCGATCGAAAAACCGGAGCGACTTCAAAGAGACGCTGAGGAAAGGAACGCCCCATTCTCTTTCGAACGAACTAACATTAGGAGCCCCCCAAGGTTCACGCTTCTCGCGCTGGAACCGGCGAAGAAAGAAGGCGAAAGAGAAAGCGAAAAGGGGGGCAGAGAGGAGTGAAACGTTATTCTTGGATGGCGGAAGGTCAAGGCAGGTGATTATCGGCGGGGAATCGCCTCAGGGGGGGGAACGGCATGGCGTTGTCATCGAGCTGGATGGGAAAAACGGGGGAAAGTAAAACAAATCCTGCCCGCCGGACCACGAAGAGTCGCGTCACCCTCCCAAATCAGACCATTCGGCCGCCAGAAAGACAAGAGCGAAGCAGTTTTTCGCGTCACGCCAAAAAAGCTGCTCTGGCCTCCGCCCTTCCCACTACTTGTTCGCGAAAAAAGGAAGAAAAAAACGGGAAAAAATGCAAGACAAACCAAGCCAGAAGTTCCGGATGAATCTCGAGCAGGAACCTCTTTCAAAAAAAAAATACTAAAGTGTATCGGTTCTCCAGTGGCGGCAGCCAGGGTGGCAAACCATATTGCAAAAACAATCTAAGGGGGAGGGGAGGGGGGCGAAGAGAAAGAACCCCGTTGGGACGTAAGAGAGCCAAGCTTTGAGTTGGGGGGGAGAGAAGAGAGCGGGGGGTCATCGTCCGGCCGAAAGACGCTAGGCACTGTTTTTGCCAGGAAAGAAAGGAGGGGTCTGAAATATCGAACTGTGCTAAATCTGAGGGTGTCAACCACAGCGTTGAAAACCCCAAACCTCTGCCTTCGTGAAAGGAAAAATTTGCCGGTATGAAGAACTTACTTTTGAACGCGGCCATTATTAAAGGAAAGGTAGCCAACCCGGGCGTCCCTCAAGAACGTTTCGAAAAAAAGAAGGGTGTGAGGGGAGGATCACTAACAGAGGTACGACGCACGTCAAACAAGACACAGGATTACCTACTAGAAAAAAGATTAAATTCCTCACGAACAGAGCGTGAATTCCGGGTAACCCATTTCTTCGGGGGGGGGGGGAGGAATTCCTTTACTTGGATGCGGCACGATCAGGGCAGACAATTAAGGATCGCGACATGAAAGAAAGAGGAAAGCATTCTATCGAACGAAGCCTGCGCAAAATACACCTGTGTCGGGCCGAAAAAAGAACAGACGAGGCGGCAACGAGAATTGTCTGGCAAACGAATGAAGGGAATTGTGGACTCCTCCCTAAAAAGAGGAAAAAGAATCCCCAGAACAAAAAAATCGGCTTTTTCAAGGGAATGTATCGGGGGGAGGACTGAACATAGTCGGGCGTGAAACGGAACGTGGGACCAGGGAGAGGAAACAGAACCACGTGCTTTTCTTTTGGAAGTCGTGAGCGAAGTACGATTGGGATCTCTTTGGGAGAAGAGGAATCCACAGGTTTTACACTCCATCATCCAAGGGCAGTTGGAGGGAGGAAAGATTGAAGTCAGAGAGACAGGCCTGTAACGGGGGAGGGCAGGTCGGTTCCAATCCAGAGGGACCATCGGGGTTTGCGAGGCATTGGGAACAAAGAAAGGGTATTTTTAGAGGGGTATGGCGCGGAAATTGCATAAGACGTATTGCAGAAAGGAACGATTGGAGAAGTGGAGACCGCTAGCAACATTCCAATAATTCCATAGAGGGACGACCGATCGAGGTAAAGAGAAGTTGTCGATTCGATCATTTTAGGGTTTCTAGTGGTAGAAAAGGGAAAGGGCTGCACCGATTACGCCCTAAAGAGAGAAAAAAAGGGAAAGATAGGTCGAATCGTTGCGAGAGCGCCGAATCCCTACGAATGAGGTCGTAATCGACAGGGCGAGTAAAAAGAGGAGGGAGCGGGGGAAGCTTATTGGAATCGTGCTAGAAGGCACCAAGGACGTCCACGTCAGGGGCTACGCAATACGTAGGGAAAAGGGGGAAAAAAAGAGTCAAGAGTTTTAAACCGTCAAACCCCAGATGGTCTGAGGGAAGGAAGTTAGAAGGCTTTAATTCAGGCGCTCTGGGATAGGGGATTTATACGGTGGAGGGGATGAGAAGAGGAAGAAGGGAGGGAGTGTCCGCCCCAGGTCGCCGATCGTGACGCCAAAAGACAAGGGGAAAGACGGCAGGCGGCTCACGCGCAATCACCAAAAGGCGTCCGGTTCAAGACATCGAGCAGGGCACTGCCGTTTCACGGCAGACGACAAAGGACCTCTTGAAAAGAATCTCCAAGGACCAAAAAGCCGATGGCAAGGTTTGGCTGGACACAGCGAACACCGAGCTAACCAACGAACGAGGAGGAAAAAAGGAAGAAAGTCAATGTTGCCGATCGGACGAATGGGGGAAAAGTGTATCAAAAAAAAGAGTCTGAGGATACGAATGGCCCGCGTGAAGTAGGGCATCTGCGCGAAATCATGAAGCAGAAGGGGCTGGAGAAAGACCCGCGGCTACTGAGCATCAACGAAAAAAAAAAGGCAAGAACGAAAATGAGCTTGAGGGAGAAAAGGAGGGCAGGACCTGTACTGAAATCTAGGATCGGAGGGAAAGCTGGGCAACGAGGGAGAATGCCGTGCGTACCGTCAAGGTTAGTGAGCCTGAGGTCGAGCGAACACAATGCCGTATAGGCCGAAACCGGGGAACCGAGAAGTGGCTGTATATGAGCAAGAGGGGACGCGTCTGTTTAGGTCCAGGAGAACGTTCAAATGAAAAAAAAAACTATATCATCCACTGGAAAAAGATGAGTGGGGGGACGGGAAACGCGGTGACGCTATTACGGGTTAGGGGAGTTTAGTCGTTAAGTATAAAGAGTCAAAATTGAATGGCCAAAAATCAGAAGCCGCGATGCTCTGTGTGGCCGGCACAAAAGCTGGAGGAAGCAAATTCAAAGATGGGCTTACCCACACAAGACGAAAAAGTTCTGATGATGGCTAATACCGATCTAGGTCCGGGGAAGGCCATTGTTTCAATATGGGTGGGCCCACCCAAAGGGCTGAGGAAGAAACCAGAAAACCTATCCAACCGGAGGAAAAAGGGTTCAGGAGAAAGAAGGGATCAAGCCGGAAATCTCTGGAGGAAAGAGAATGGTCATTGTTTTTGACCTCTAACCTGTTTCAATTCAGGGGAAAGGGAAATTGAACAAGTAGTGGGAAAACATGGCGAAAAAACCAAGGCGGACGTTTCGCGCGAACAAACTGGAGCGGGTGTTGGGAGTTCAAGCGTGAAAGGGCCGAATGACTCGAAGAAAAAAGGGAAAAAGCAGTTGGTCCTCTGAAAAAAAAGCTGGTGGGAATTGTATCTCCATCCCAGATCCACCGCAGGAAAAGGGAAAAGGGGGAGCACCGCCGTAATTCCAAACTTGCCAACCGGAGAACGAATCACGGGGAGACAGGGCGGGAAAAGGTTCTTCGTATTTTCTCTCGAAGGGAAAAGCGACGGTTTTCCATCGAGAAAGTTTACAGCTTGGGTCTTAGACCTAAAGAGGAAGAGAGTAAACAAAACGAGGGGATGGAGGAGCTGCTAGCGGATTTGAATTTGGGGGAAACGCTCTCAAAGGAGGGAAACGAGAAATGGTGTTGTATTGGGCTTGTAGAGAAGCTCAGCGGCATAGCAGAAAGAAAAGAGCGTTTGCTTAAAACCGCGCACGGCGCGTGCGGGGGCCAGGAAGGCAACAAATGAAGAGCTGTCACAAGGCATCAGAAGTGTTCTACCGAAGAGTCCGAAAGCTTCGAAGCAAAGGCCTGTTGTCTCCGGTTGATGCGATCAAGGGTCGGGAAAAACAGGAGGTGGGAAATGATGATTTCCTGCTTGGCGCGCTCGGAACAGGAAAGAAAAAAAGGCAATGCTCCTTGTTAAAGTGGAGGTTGCAAACAGAATCGCCAGTTTAGTTACGAATTTACAGAAAAGGGGGGGGGGAAAAAAGGGTGACACTCGACCACAAATCCTATGACGATCGGCAGATGGCCATGAAGGCGCGAAGAGAAACGTAAAGGGACCGAAAAGGTTAGTGTACGACTTGGACGAAGGAAAGCGTCTTGCAGATAGGGGGAGAGGGGGAAAGTTTGGGGAAATCTCACCATAGAAGAACGGAAGATGGTGGAGATCATTCCGAACGACATGCTTACAACGGACACCACGGACCCGGGGCTCTCTGAGGGTTGAAAGCAAGAGGGATAAGATGTAAGTGAGTTGCATGAGTGGTGACGAAAGGTCAAAAAGGACGGAAAGTTGGTGCAGGAGCACGAAAATGAGTAACAAAAAGTTCGGGTCAAGGGGGGATGAGCATAACCCGAAGTGGGGAGGGGAGGCGGTAATCGTAATGAAAAGCTGAAATTCTTCTTGCGGACCCAAAGAACGTGGTGAAAAGGAAGAGGGAAGACCCGATAGAGGGCGCGGGGGAAGGAAAAAGGGATTAGGTCAACATTTGGCGGGAGGTTCCGCCTAGTCGCCATGAAAGGATGGGAGAGAAAAAAGCATGAGCTTGACAGAGAGGGGGGATTGAAAAAGATAGCTCGTAGTTAAAAACCAACATCGGGAAGGAGAAAGAAGTCAAACTTAAATAAGAGCTAGGGGGAAATAGAAAAAAGGGCCCCGGAAAATCTCTCTTTAACAGTAATAATAAACAGGAGGATATCCTAGTGGAGGGAAGGAACCACCAGTCCAGCTGATATCAAAGAAAGCTTCGTTTCTGACAATCCTGATCTCAGCAACCAAAAAAGTGGGGATTATGAAAGAAGAATCAGAGGAGTCAATGAGTATCTGCTTGGGGGGAAAGAAAAGAATGGGTGAACCGAAAAGATCAAAGGGCGGGGCTCCTCCTTTTATTCGGGTGCAAGAGGAGAAAAACAACTGCTTCTGTAAAGGCGAAACGGGGTCTCCCTCTTCTGGGGATAGGTACTACTCAAATGCAGATGCGGCAAAGAGTTTTGGACTCCAGCAATCAAGAGAAGCAGGGGCTACTGTCACTCAAAAAAAGGGGAGAAGGGAGAGCAAAGGCAGAGTCATCACGAACAGGGGAAAAAAGGTTCTTCCCTCAGTGCGCGTCATAATCTTGAAAAGGGAAAAAAGGCAAAAACACGGGCGCGGGGAACAGACACTGGAGTCTCGAGCGGGACGGAGACGGGCTTTCCACCTAGCAACACTTCGAGACCGTTTTCGAGTGAAGGGAAAAGGGCAAGAGGACGCCCTGCACCCGGATACGGGAAAGCTAACAAATAAGCAGGAAAAGAAATATCGCTCGAATAAGGGTCAGTTAGAAAAAGATCACAGTGCACCCTGGAAGGGCCGGGAAAGAAGCGGGAAAATAGTCGACACAGAGGTACCTGATACCGTTCCCCATAATGAAGGTTGAAAGAAGTAGGGGGGAAAGGAATACCGAGGGAAGCCGTTTACAGGTGTGGCGGCATCTTCACTAAGAACTTTAAGCCAAGCGGGGGGGGGAATGGAAACATTCATCGTGCGGTTTTTGCGAAAGTGACGATCTTATCCTATCTCTTATCTGTAGAACTGCGATTTCTCCGATGGGGGGGGTCTAGGCTGGGCGAAATTCTTGTGAAAGAACCTAATCAAAAACGTCGGCCCGCACCAAAGATGAAGGGACGCGGAGAGCTTCCAAAGAAAACTGAACACCGTTTGGAGCTTGCATTGTAGAAAAAAAAAAAAGATGAGGAAGGGCGAGCCGTCAGTGCAGGGCAGGGAATTGTCAAGTACGGACCGGGAAGGGAAACGAGTCCGACGTCCAAGGAAGGGGGAGAAATTGAGGTTTTCTTGCCTTCAAGAGGGACGCTAGGATGACGATAGAGCAACAGAGTCCTTGAAGCTAGAGGGTGAAAGATCGGTCCAATCGGCACGCATAGTCAAAAAAAGGGAGGGTAAGCCAACCTGGATCTAATGGAGGGATGAGACGAAAAGACACAACGACACAACCCATTGGGGACATCAAACATCCGATCACGCTCAACTTCAAATCAGGATCGAGAAGGGAAGGAAAGGACAACAGCCCTCGCCTGCTGGAACTACCGGAATCGATAACAAATCGGTAAAACGGCTAACGAGAGAGAGAGCCAAGGTCGAACTCGAAGAAATAGGAGAAGCGAAAAAAAGAGGAGGTCGAAGCCCGGAAGACAAGAACAGAGAAGGAGAGAACCAACAAAAAAAACCAAACCATCAAACAAAACACCACACCCAAAAAACCAAACAACCAAACCCAAACCGTTACTCAAACGTGATTCGCCTGGATGGATTAACAGTAGGTTATTATCGCGGTGGATCGGAGAGGTGCCAGAAGGGCAGGTGATGAAAAGATCAAGCGGTTAAGTATAAAAGTCCGAAACTTGATCGCTTCGCTCAAGCCCTTCATGGAGAAAGGAAGGGAAAGACTCCATGATTGCTTTCACAACCCGACATTTGGAAAAAAGTCTGAGGAGCGCACCATGCGAGAGGACCTAGCCATTCCACTTGTGCGCGCAACGTGGATTAATGGGAGGGGAACAAAAAAAAAAAGGTTTGTTTGTTCGTGGAAGACAAAAAAAGGCCCCCCAAAAAAAACAAGACAACGTTTTGTCAATCACAGATTATTGTCCAGGGGAAAGGGGGAAAGCAATTTGACTCTGGCGGAAGGGAAGACAACCGGGTGTAAGTTTCTCCATTTGGCTTTAAAGAAAAAAACCTCGGGGGGGGGGCAAAACCATATTGTCACCATCGTGGCCGCAACCAAATTGTTGTTGCCCCACCCAAGAAGAGTGGTGAAGAGACGTGTTTCGAAGTCGAGAATTGAAGTCGGGGGGTGGGCTCCCATCTTTGAATGGTGCATGAACAAAGTCAGAAAACACGCCCTCTCGGGCGAAAAGGGAAATTGGGCCCATTCCATGGGGCCAGGGGCCAGCGCCCCTTTAGACATTGGTGAGAACGCGTTTACACCGGACCCACTGCATAGCAGTCAGGAGTAACTAGGCTAAAGGGGAAGGGAAGGAAGTTACAGGTTGAAAGTCAAAAAAAGAATAGAACCCCTTGAGCGGAGCAGGGGGGTAGAAAAAAAGAAGTGTAAAAATATAATTGCATTGGGTTCGAGGAATCAACGAAGAAGAAAGGTAGAGGACTAACGGCAGCGAAAAAAAATTACCGGGTGGCCTAGGAGAGAGGTAAATTCCTAAGGGACAAACCGAAGCGAAAATTCTTGCCGTTGATTCGCGTA
>Ga0179593_1660658_pt1 | contig 14216 bp, 25 predicted proteins | sample CZODoug2_1_08_16_FD_185931 | JGI IMG/M metagenome (GOLD analysis project Ga0179593, IMG submission 185931) | Vadose zone soil fungal communities from Angelo Coast Range Reserve, California, USA - CZODoug2_1_08_16fungal (PacBio error correction) | ecosystem: Environmental > Terrestrial > Soil >...
AGCTTTAGTCGACGACGAAAGCGTAATGCGGCAAGGTGTAAAGCTATGATGGACCAGCCAGAGAAGAAGGATCAGACAAAAGATGAATGGGCAGTTGTGCAGGCCCAGACCCTCCGTAAGCCGGAAAAAAAAGGGAACGGAAAATCCTATAGACGACATTAAGAAGGGGGGAGGTTGGAAGAAAAAAAAATCAGGTGCGCTCAACCTCCTCCAAAAAAGAAAATGAAATTGAACTTCAATGCAATCAGGGGGGAGGGGACTACGTGTGCACTTAAACCAAAACACATGCCAGAGGAAAGCAGCCATCACATGGCAACCGACATGCCAACCACGCATCCAAACCGTTAGAGGTGAGACGTCATGGGCCTTTAGCGCTTGATGGTCCGGGCCCGAACCCTGGTTGGGTCATCCCAGAAACTGTCAGACAGGGGGGGTCCCAGACAGTCGTTCGGTACCACCCATTGGCAGTCAAAATTTTTAGCAAGAAGATCCCGGGAGAAAAGGAGAAGCACCCGCGCCAGATAGCGTGAAAACAACAAGGGGTACCAGATATGGCCCGGACCAAGTGACAGATTATGGCAGGATCGATAGAACGGGGGGTCGGGTGTGAAAGGTTCGGGAAAACCCTTAAGAGGGGGGAATCCTGGCATGGATCGGAACTGTCGGACACCAGTCAGGACCGGGAAGAAAAGGAGAACACCGAAGGAAAGACAGAAACAAGAGTTGTTTCTCCCTGGTTCCGATGAAAATCGGGGTAAGGGGTCCGGTACAGTCATGGGGGGCTGAAGTTGGGGACGCAAGGCTTCCGATCCGTTCCAAGCTTCGGGTTCGAAAGTAAGGAAAGGGGGGGAACAGGGGGCAAAAGAAGGCTTGGATGGCGCCGTGGGGGGTTTGAATGGGCTGCGGCAGGCAGTTGGCAAGTTGGGGAAATGGCGTCCTTGGCAAGGGACTTAAGTGAGGTGGAACGATTGGGGTGGCGGGAAACAGTGTAGGGCCAAAGAAGGATCTATGGGGGGACCGAAGGCAGCAAGCAGAACGGAAATCACATGGTTTGCCGGCACGAAAGAGGGGGGAGGTAGTGATTTGCGGTTCTGAGGTCCAGGCCTGAAGGCCGTTCCGGGGAAGTGGGAAACACGAGTGTTGGTTACTGGGTCCCAGCCCCAGACCACCATCGCGATTTATGTCCCTTGAGACTGAACCAAAACGGGAAAGGAGGAATTGGGGGGGGGTCACGTAACCAGATGCCTGGCAGCGGCAAGGATGAACAGCAGCCCAAAAATCAATCCGAGGGAATGCGGATCTGCACCGAGGCAAAACCTTGAAAGTTTCCAGGGCCGTAGGACAATCCAAGGGAGGCGGCCTGGACCTGGTGGGACATAAACCCCATTGGGTGAACATTAAAAAGCAGGGGGGAGAAGAGATGGCAAGACTTGGAGGTGAGGGGGAGGGGGGCAAGCAGTGGGGAAAGACGCAAATTGATCGTGAAATCCGGTGACTGCAGGAGGGGGTCAGCCCCCGAACATGCCCGAAAAGGAAAGTCTCACGAGTCCACCGAAAACCCTGCCTTCCATGAAAAATTTTAAAACTGGGGGGGATAGGGGGAAACTCGGGGGGGAGGAGGTAAAAACCCCCCCCCCAGAAGTAGAGAGATCCCGAGGCATGGGAGGAGGGGGGGGGGGAATTGGAAACTTAGGTTTGTTCTTGGAGACGGGTCGGTTGGTCAAAAAGGTGCGTTTAAAGGGTTTTAAACTCAAAGAAAAAGGCACCAGGAACACAGGGTGGCCTACAAAAAGCACTCGAACCAAAATGAAGGGTTTCCCTGGCGCAAAAAATCCAATAGGCCCGATTCTAAAAAGAAACGCACCACCAAGGTAAGTGCGGTAGAAGGGTCTTGGAGGGGGTGCCATCGGGCATGAGGACCCAATCGGCGAAACACAGAATAGGGACGTGGGGTGCAGTCCGGGAGCGAAGTCGGGTAATTGACGACCGTGGGGGTCGAACAAAGAAAGGGGAAGAAATATAAGGCTGATCCCGGAAGGGGACGGAAGCAGAATGGGTATCCCCACAACTCCGGTAGGAACCCACCTGTTTGAGTTGGACAGGCCGGAAGGCCGTGGCGAAATAAAAAACCAATCACGGAGGACCGGGGAAAGGGGCTTATTGTCGTAAGACTTGGCGGATCAGAGAGAAAGAATCGAAAATAGCAAAGAGACGGCTAGGGGGGGGGGACGGAGGGGGGTGAACAAAGTCATTGATGGTCGTCCTTTCGACATATGGTTGTAAAAGGCGAGGACCCCAATTGACCGGATCTTCGAAGGGCAACGGGGGGAAGTCGGTGCGGAGAGCCGTCATCTTTCGGCAATAGGAGGGAGACTCAGAAAAGAATAAATTCAGAGTGTAAGGAATTAAGGGCGGGACGTAAGGGGGGAGTGGGGGGTACAGCATAGTCGGGTGCAAACAAAAGGAAAGGGGCCTTCGAAAAGGGTGATGAACCGGGGGAGACTAGAAGGGGACTGTCGATAAACATTTAAGGGGGTGGACCGTGTATTCGAAAACAAGTCAGGCAGCGGTCGTGTTGTCCAAATGACACGAAGGGGGTGGGTGGTAAAAAAACAATAGAGAAAAGCCGCACAGGGAAGAAATGCGAACATGAGCCCCCGTCCCTATTTTTAATCACGGTCGTGAGGCCAAGGGAGGGCAAAACGGGCAAAAAGTTGCACAGAAGCGGGAAAGAAGTAAAAAACAGTCCGGAGGAGATGTGCAAAAGACAAGGACAGCCAAGGGCGCAGAAACGATCAAACATTGTGTGGGCCGTTTTGCCACGGAGACGGGAAAGGAAAAGGGGTGGAGGAAGGGTGGGGAAAAAAAAACGAGGTGAAAAAACCCGGTGCTGGCAGAAAAACTGTTTGACAACTATCACCGAAAATGGGGGGAGGGACGCAAAAAAAAGAGGTCCTGAGGGGGGCGTGGCATCAATGGAAAACCCCAAAAGAGAAACCAAGGAGAAAAGAAACTGTAATGAACTCCTGAACTGGTTCAGAAAAAGGGAAAGAAAGGAGAAAAGTAAAAGCGCCAAAGAGCAGAGAAGGGCAGGGGGTTGGCCTGTCTGAAAACCCCAACCGGCCTTTCAAAACGGCGGAAAGGGGATCAAAGGGTAAAACGATGTGATAAGGGAGAAAGCCGACAAGAAGGAGGTATGAAAAGAAAACAAGAACAACCCAGGAACGGGTCAGAGCAAAGGCAACGGGCACGCGGAAAGGAAGTCAGGGGAAACGAAACGCGAGTCCCGCCTACCCTTGAGAAGAAAAAAAAAAGCGACTCAAAAGAACCCCCACACACCTGTGAGAAACCGAACCTCAAAAAAGGACAGACCTTCATTCCGATCAGGCCTTGTGAGAGAGTTTTAGAGCAAGGCGGAGGAAAAAAACGGGGGGGGGAAAAAGAAAAAAAACAGTTTCTGAATGAAGGTGGCTTGGGGGAAGTTGGAAGTATTGATTCGCGAACTTTCAAACTACAGGAAAAGAAGGCACGATCGAGTTGGTAAAGAGACACTGAAAAAAAGGGGGGGAGGAAAGAAGGAATGGGTGTCAGGAAGTCTATCTTACTTCTCACTGTACGAAGGTTGGGAGAACAGCACCCGCCCGGACGGAAAACGGACGGAAATCCAAAACAAGAAGCCAAATCCCCGGTTTATAAACATACGGGGGGGTTAGCTGGGGTCGGTCTTAAAGGGCGAACGTGGTGGCTAAAAACGAAGTCCGAGCAGTACGGCTGTGGGGAAGGACTAGAGTGGCCGGGATGGGGAGGACCCACAGGAAAGAGAACTTACTGAAGACTCCTCGACGGGCATCTTAGCTTGACCTTCGCTATGACGGGAGAAAATACATCGCCTGGGGAACAAGACAAAACTGAAACACCGAACTCACGTCTGGAGAGGAGGAGTGGGTGGAGCACTCAAAATGGGGGGGAACGCGGAAGCGAGGACCGGAAATCCGGAAGGCCGGTTTTGAGACAAGCTGAAACATGTCTAGATTGATCGTCAACTGTAATATATCAGACAGTAAGCATGTTGGAGAGTTCAGACAGAGATGGTGTGGGGTGTACTTGGTGCACTCCGGATTGGACAGACTGCTCCCCATTAGAAGGGGGAATATTAGGAGACAACAAGGGTGGGAAACAGGGGGGAAAAAATACAAATACCGCGCTGCACGCAAGGGTTGGATTAAAAGATTTGGTGGGTCAGGAAAAGATCCAAAAAAAAAATACCAGCTTGTACAGAACGAAAAAAAAAACGGAATGCAAAATTGTGTTGAGCAGCACTACCGGGTTCGGCTGGGGTCACTCTCACATGCAATAGCTGTAGTGGAACCCAAGACGGGTGAAGGCAGGGACGCCACAACCTGTGAAAGGGGGGGACATAATGGGGCAAAAAAAGATGGCTAATGGGGGGAAGGGGAACATGGGACGCATAACATGGGGGCCGAAGACTCAAAGGGTCTGCGAGCACTGGTGTGAGGGGGGGGGTGATTACCAACCAACCGGAAACAGAAACAATAAAGGGAAAGTAGTCCACCAGAGACAGGCACCATGTTTTTCTCTCCACAACAGGAAAAAGAGGGAATTTACGAGGGCCTCCAAGGGAAAGACAGAAAAAAATGCCTGCTGATTAAACGGGGGGAGGCGACCAAAAGGAACAAAAAAATAGAACTAAGTCACCAATCAGGGAATCTTATGGGGGATGCAGTTCGAGGGACTAGAAAAATGGCCGGCAAGAACTCGGAAAAGCGGTGAAAACAACAAGAGCGAGTCAAAAAAACCACAGGGGGGAAACGCGGGGGGTCAAACAACAAACGCTGTCGAAGACCGCCAGAAAGGGAAAGGGGAGACCCGCCACAAGAAAACCGTGAAAAAAAACTGCGGAAAAATCAACAAAGAAGAAGAAGGTTCACCACAGATGACTGCCTCAAGGGCAAACTGGACCAAGGATGGGACAGGGGAGAAAATGAAAAAAATCAAAAAAAAAAAAAACGAGCGAAACAGTGTAGGACGGCCTAGAATCAAGCGACGCATGGCAGAGGAATCAAAAAAGAGGCCCCGGAATGGGGTAGAAACGCAGCTTTTAAGAAGACCAAGGGGGCGTTTTGTTCCTTAAAACGCGGAACATGTCCGCAAAGATACAAAAAAACTAGTTAAATGTCGAGGCGTCGATGGCAGAAAAAACCGGCTAACAAGCGCCTCCCGGATTGAAAAGAATGGGACTCGCATGAAAGGCCACAGGGGGGGGAAAGCTGGGGGGAACAAGTGGAGGGGGGGTGGGCCTGGAGCTTCGGACAATCATAACCATATCTCCTGGATTGCCCTGGCGAAAACCAGGAAAAAACGCGGAGAAAAGACAGAAGGAAAGAAGAGAAAGAGTCAATCAAGGGAACTCAAAGGAAAATTTCAAAAATCGTGACGCCAAAAATGCCCGAGCCAGGAGGGAATCAATGGCGTCAAAGGGGGGAGCACCAGGCAGTTGACACAACAAAAAAAGAAAAAAGTCAGGGCGGGACAGGAAGTGGCACCATCGGGCCCCCGAGCCTTACCCAGGAAGACAAGCAAGCAAAGTAGAGAACTGTCAAGGGGAAAACCGGGATCAAGATTCGGTCAAGGGAGTATGCAGCTTCCATTCACCGGGCCTCCCCATCCAAAGGAGGGGGAACAAGAGAAAAAGGACTCTAGTTAACACACGGGGGGCAAAAACTCATAATATTTTCACGCATAGAAGAGAGGGGGGCTTCAAGCCCGATGAAATCAGGGAAGGGAGAATCATTTCACTGTCCTTCCCAGATTAAGAACATGAGGTCCCCGAGTCGGCTTCCCCGGCCTCGGTCGCCGAGGAAGATCAAGAAGACCTCTGGTGGGGCCGGGCCACCGCGGCCGGGAAGGTCGGGAGGAGACTCGAGGCTGGTGTCTCCTTCAATTGGACCGAAAACCAACCAGGGTTTGTCAGCACCTCCAAAGTGACCTGTCAGTCAGGAAGAACAGAAAACCAACACTAAAAGGAAGACACAGGCCTTCCAAAGGTCCCAATGGAAAAACAAGAAGGATGTCTTAGAAAAATGGCAAAGGAGGGGGGAAGGAAAAAAGTCAAAGGAAACTGGCAACAGCCTCCCCAACAGCAAAGCCCCTTAACCCCACAAACTCGACAAGAGGACAAAAAAAAGTCAAGGACAGACTAAATAAAGGTGGAACACCTCCGAAACAAGCCCATCAAGAGAAAATAACAGGGCCCAGGAAAAAGAGAGGAAGAAAAAAGGGGGGAGGGTTTCCAAGGGGAACTGGAGACGCTTTAATATCTAAACAGCGTGGAAATTAAAACGAAAGAATAGAGAATAAGGGAAACGAGAACAAGCCCACAAAAATCATCACATGAAGATCCTTTTGACGCTTGAAAAAAAGGGGAAAAAAATCCGAAGGAACAAAGGAAAAGAGTAGAAGTGCGCCAGACTGGACCCTCGAATAACATGGAACAGAAAACTTACAGGGAGGTGAAGAAATCCTTACCTGCCAAGTCAATCAGAGGGAACATCAAATAGGAAAGAGAAAAATAATTCCCGCCAGGGAGAAAAGGGACGGCCCATGATACGGTGGACCAGAAACCATACGGCTCGGGGCACCAAGAATTGAAAAAAGGAAAGGGACAGAGAAAGGCACCGGACAAACGCTGGGAAAGGGGCGAACGCCGGAGTAGAATAATGAAAAGTCAAAAAGGGGGGGAGGGGGGGGAAGGGGGTCAGGGGTTAGCTGGGGATTGGCGTGCGTTGAAGGGGGGACAAAGGATCGGGGGAACCAAACGGGCGAAAAGGGGTACTTAAACACCCCTTGAGTCTTAAATGCAGGGGCTTTCTTGGGGGAAGGGGAGAATGAAGAGGGCGACAACAAAAGCCAAACCAAATATCTTGTCGGGAATGCCCAAAACCAGGAAGGGCCAAAAATATCTTAGAATGCAAAAAGCAGAAAAAAGCCGGGTTGGAAAGGCTTCGTCCTCCAGGAGCCGGCCCCCAAGGCGATTGGGGGAGGACGGCTGGAATTACTGATAGGTGCCAGCAAGAGCCGGACTAACAACGATCTTCGGAAGGGTCTAATCATAGGGGGGAAAAAGCAAAGAAAAAACACTTCTGGGAGGAGAAAGCGCGAAGAAAGCGTAGCTGCTCGAAAGCTATCCTGGGCAGGTTTCCCTCTTTCTGAGATGAAAAACGGTGAAACACGGGGGGGTCAACCCCAGGTGCTGGGGATGCAGGATAATTGGCCGAGGGGACCGGGGCGGTGGCGTGAAAGATTGAGGGGAATCACGCTGGCGCGGGTCATAAAACTGCATCCCTACGGGGGGGGGTTGGGAGAGGAAACCTCACGGGGGGGTAACTAACTCCTGGGTTCAAAAAGCATTAAAGCTAACTCCGACAACAACCAAACCCACAGAATTCTGCGGTGAGAGCGGTGAGTCGAAAGGGGGGACTCCACAGGGAGGGGACCCCGACGGGAGTCTATCGTGACCGTCTTGCAGTCTGGAGAAAAAAAGTCCCCCACCCCTTGACGAGAAGGGCATGGGGGCGACGGAAAGAAAAAAACAGAGAAAGATAGCCGTTAAGAGAGGAGTGTGGGCCAAAATCGGGGAACAAGTTCAGATCGTGGAAATCGAGGAGGTTCGGAAAAAAGGTTTTTGTAAAGTAGAGACGATACACTGAATCCCGGGTCGCGTTCATAGAACCATCCCCGGAAAAGGAGTGGGTGTTGGAACAAGGAAAAGGGGTGGGGGGGAACGATCAAGTGTGAGAAGAAGTTTTGGCTTGATTGCAAGACGCTTCGATGAGTGTAAGGAGAGTTAGGTTGAGGGAGAGGACCAGTGTGCCAAAAATGAGATCCAGCCGTGTGGTCCTACAGGCCCGGTGGGAAGGGGGGGGAGGGCCGTATGGGGGGGGGAGGGGAAAAAGGGGGAGGGGAATTAGGAAAAACCGGATCGGCCGGGAAAAAAAAGACTTGGGTGGACGCCTTTGTAAGGGGGTTTAAGAGTGTCACGGGGGTGGGTGGAAACGATGCCGGGGGCAGCCAAAACCCGCAGAAATTAAATTTCAGGGTGCCGGGGACCAGGGGAAGGGCAAAGGCAAAAAGGGTCAGGGGTGGCCAGGGGGGTCCTGAACCGGTTCACGAAGGGTTGCACCAAGAACTTGTGGGGGCGTGAACAGTCCAAAAAGAGAACTTGGACCGGGCAGACATGGCGGCAGGGAGGGGAAAGGCTGCATTGGGGGGAAATAACCCGGCCTGGGGTGGGGCCGGGGGTCCGTTCGGGGGGGGACCGCACAGGGGGCAACTTTACGGACGGGGGGGGGGGAAAACGAAGACTGAAAAAAAAAACCGATGACTTTAAGTCAGAGCGAGGTAATAAAATGGAGCGGTGAAGTCGGGCTTGCAAAGTGGTGCGGGGCCCCGAAACCTTGGTGCAAACCGAGGGAGAGCTCAATTGAGCCGGGGGTGGGGGGGAAGGGGTACGACCCTCTGAGAATCAAGTGAAGATTTGAAGGAGGGGGGGGTAAAGGCAGGTGAGGGGCGCGGGAAGAACGAGGAAAAAACGTCAGGGGGCAAGTCAGGAGCGATGCACAGAATTAACTGGCGCCCTGGTTTGAAGGCAACTTTTTCAGGAAGGGGGAAAGGTGGGCACAAAACAAAGGTCGGCATTGGGGAAGAGGAATTGCGGCACAATCGGTGATTGGTGAGAAGGACCGGGGTCTTTGTTTCCGAGGGAAGGGGGCGAGGGGAAAAGCAGCCGTGTAATTGGTGTCGCCTAAGCCCCCCCTCTGGGGGGATAATCCCAAGTAAAAAAAAGAAACAAAATGGAAGGGGAAAAGGCGCAGGAACCAAAGAGAAAGGGGAAAAGTCGTAAAACGTGTACCGGTCGAAACCATCCGACGCCTGGAGAATACCCAGCAGTTTTTGTGGGTTTGGAAGATGAGGAAAAAAGGGAAGTGGTACTGGGGGTCAAAAAAAAAGCAACTTGAAAAAGGGGGAACCTGGGATGCCTGACCAGCCTGAAACCGCTTTTGAGTCCAAAAAATCCCGTAAGGTATCACCTCGTCTATGAGGGGGGAAAACAACCGTCCTAAAAACTGACCTGCAAAGCACGGCCCGTGTGGCGTGGGGGGGAAAGTCCAGCAGGTGTGTGGTCGTCGTCTAGAGTTGATTCACCCAAAAAAAGTACGAATGTTGCTGGGTCACCAGTGAAAACTTGGATGCGTCGGGCAGCAGAGGAGATGTTTTGAGTGGGGGACTAGGGGCGAAAAGGGAAAATTGGGGGGGACAAAGGAAAAAGGGGGGGAAGGACAGCCCCATGGCGGTGCGAAAATTAATCTTGACCAAGCGAGGCGCCGATAACAGCAGTAAGAAAGGCATGATCTTGTGGTTGTTAAAAAAAAGATGGCAGGCGGGGGGTAAATCAGGGGGGCGGAGTTGCCGTAAGAAAAGGATTTAGTATAAGAAGGGTTTGTAACTCGACCCAGAACTTTACAGGGGGGGGGGGGGTGAAGGTCAAGTCAAAAGGGTGGAAGGAAACCAAAAGCTGCCAAAAAAACGTTTGTGAAAAGGAAAGCATAGGGTGGTGTGAAAAGACACAACAGAAGGTGATCAGAAATCCCTCGAAAAAGAAGTAAGAGTTTATGCCAAAAATGAACCTTCAAAAAACGGGTAAAAAAAGTTTGAAAATGGGGGAGGGGGGGGGAAAATTAGGAAGAGCCAGGACGTTTGCCTGAAAAAAAAGGTGCACCCACGACTGCAAGAACGACGCGGATGGCAAAAAGAAAACTTAAAAAAAGAAAGGCGAAAGAAAAAGTTGGGGACGTTTGCCTGGGCGCGGGGAGCCAGAAGGGAATACTTGGTTGGGAAAGGATGAAAGAAACCATAGTGGAGAGAAAAGAAACGGTTATTGAAAGACAAAGGCCTGATAGGGGGGAGGGGGGAGGGGGGGACTGGGGGGTACGTTTTGGGAAAAACTATATAGTCAACTGCCAGGGCGAGGACCTCAGGGGCACACGGAAAAAAACTCTGGAAAGGAAATACTCAAGGGAAAAACGGACAGGAGAAGAAAAAGCAGTCCTAGTGTCCGTTGCCTTCTTCAACAGGCCCAAGGACAGAACGGAGGGAAGTCCATCGGGGAAAGGGGAAAAAACACCAAGAAGTAGGGAAGACACAAGTCAAGACAAAGCTGTCCGTTTGTAAATTCCTCTGGGGGGGAAAAGGAATGGAAGTCAGGAAGAAAGAAGCGGGATGTAAGAAAAAACGAGACCAAAGAAAAAAAAAGGAGGAGGGTAGGGGAAAGTCAAAACCGAGCCAAGCAGAAACGGCAAGCCTGATCTAAGGAAAATGGAACAGGGAAAGATGGGAGAACCTGGGACACCTCAACCAAGTGGAAGGGGGAGAAGAAAAAAAAGGCCCCAATGGAAGTGGGGCCCGGGAGGGTTTATCCTGGGAGGGGGGGGTTTGATTTGGACGGAAGACTTCCAGAAAGGGGGGAAACGCAGCAAGGGAAATAAAAGGGGGAGGAGGAACGATCAAAAACAACTTATTGGAAAGAAGAAAAGAGAGATATTGACAGTCTAAGAGGAACGTCGAGGTCAGAAGTTGCAAAAGGTCAGAAAAGAGGAAAAAAATCCAACAAAGAAAAAAAGAAGAAAAATTGGATCTTTAAAAACCACGACGTGTGTGGGGAGTTCAGGCACGGGGAAGGGGGGGGGGGCTCAAAGAAACGCAATCTAAACCCATCAAAGGAAGGAGGGGCTTGGGAGGGGTCAGTAAAACCCCGAAAAAAGATTCTGCGCCTTAAAAAGAAAAAGGGCTCGGAGGAAGCGCTATAGAATGCACTTTCCCAAGGCCTGGTGGCAATAAAAGGTCAACCGAAGAGAGAGAGACAAATGACGGGGGGGGAAAAAAGGGGAACAAACTACTGAGGCAAAGAAAAGAAACAAAGAGATGGCCTGAAAAAAACCGTTCTGAAGGGGCCGGTTTTGCAAAACTATAGCCAAAAGGGTTCCGATATATGAGGGTTCCTTAAGAAAAAAAAAAGGGCTGAGAAATCAAAGAAGGAAAAGAATTAAAGGGGGGGGGGGTGGTGGCGAACCGGGGGGTTGTCCGAGCTCCCTGGGGGATTTTACTAGAGTCACAAACGCACGAAGGTCAAAGAAAAGGGGGGGGCCGAAGAACGAGGGGGAAAATAACGGTCCCTGCCGCGGGGGAAGTAATCTTTTGGGAAAAAAAAGACGAAACCACCGAGAACAAATGAAAGAACGGGGAAGAGGCTCACCACCAATCGCAAAAACCGTAAAAGACTAAAATTGGGTTGGGGGAACAAGCAAAAAGCTTGGGAGCCGGATTTGCAAAAGCACAGCCCGCTGGAAGGGTCAACGATAGGGGAAAGACGAGTCAAAAAGAAGGGGTAGGGGAATAAAAATTTGGGGCTAACGAACGGGAATTAAAGGGGGGGGGGGTGAAATGTGGACAATAGGAGAAGGTAAAAAAAAGAGGCAGAGGTAGTTCGGAAGAGGTTTGGGGTGGGGGTTCGTACCAGAACCAAAGGCTCGGGAAAAAAGGGGTCAAAACGAACTCTTTCAGGACTCTCCACTCAATTGCACCTACCATGTTGGGGGATGAAAAAACCATTACTAGCTTTCTCTGGACCAACCATCTTTGGAACAAGAAGACCCTCTAAGGGGAAAAACTGACATTCGGGGAATTCCCTAAAAGCCCCAAGCCAAAAAAAAGAAACCTTGGAAATGTCCGCCACAAAAAAAATCAAAAATGAAGGAGGGCGGTCAGGGGGGAGACCGAAGAGATTGAAAAAGGAAGAAATAAAAAGGTCGGAGGGATCAAAGAAGAGGGAAACAGCTCCAACTTGGCCTGTACAAGGGGGAAAACCATCGGAGGATAAAGAAGAAAGAAATCCAAGGGAGTGACGCCCCACCCCCACGTACGCTTCCAACGTCTGGAAGTCAGAAGAGGGAGAACAATGAAAAGAGAAGGAAGAAACGAAAATGGTTCGCCAAGTCTGGGAACCAGAGGCCCGGGGGCCTCTGAAGGGAACAGGAGGGGGAATACCTTGGAAACAAAGGTCCAAAGGAGTGTCCGAAAAAACAAGTGAAGAAGAGGATACAAAGCGAAAAGTTATTTGGGTACCGAAAAAATCACATGGAGGGTTTGTGGAAAGAAACCAAAAGTAAAAAAAATTTCAAACCGGTGTGGTGGGGTTTTTTGCTTCGACCAAATAAGGGTTAGTTACCAACGGGCAAGGAGAATCAAGCAAAAAGAGAAAAACGGGGAAGAGGGAGCGATGAAATCAAGAAGGACTACACGCCGGTCAAGAGCTGGTTTTCAAATGGTGAAAAAAGGAATAGGAGAGAAACAGCTTTGGGGTCGTTCAAAGGGGTTACTGGGGACCAAGCGGGGGGTCAAAAAAAAAAACCAAATCATGGGGCCTAAGGAAGGGGCTTGAGGAAAAATGAAACAAATCCTACCGCAAAAAGAAGCACAGTTTCTCAGCAAGCAGAATCAAATTGGAAAAGAAAGAGAGAAACTGAACTGCAGAATATTCCGAAAAAAGGTTTTCTCCAGAAGCGCCGGCTTTCCTAGGCCAACAGTCAAAAAAGTTTGTGAAAAGGGAAACTGAGAAATTTCAAGGGGAATAGCCAAAGGACTCGTAACCAGCTTGTCAGCAGTAGGGGAACCAAGAGCAGAAGAATCTGGATTCACGATCAAATCTTTTCGTGCATCTACCATCGGCCGGGGAGAAAAAGGGACTCCAAAAAAGGAGAAAGGGCAACTGCAATCGATCCCGAGGACTTGAAAATGGGGGGGGGGAAACCGAAGGGAAAAAACGGGCGATCCAGGGTCTGTGTCCGACCGATGAAAGCCCCGTCAAGGTAAACGGGCAGGAAAGAAAGACCAAGATGGAGGTTCCGGGAAATCATAAAGGGGGAGCCGCAAACCAGGGAACTAGGAGCCAAACTCCCGCCAAGGACGTTGACTATACCAAGCGGGAAAATTTTGCGAATAAAACAACAAGGTAGGTGGAGACCTGACCAGAACCCAGAAGGAAAGTGGAGCCAACAAAGCCGTCCAAAAGAAAACGAAAGGTAATTCCAAGGGTGGTGAGCACTGTCATCTAGGGAGGACCTCTCCTCGAACACAGAAAAAAGCTTCCACAGTAAACAAGCGAAAAAAAAAGCTCATCCGGGGGGTACAGAGATCAGGGGGACAGGGAAATGCCAATGCAGCCTCAAAACGTCCCATTTCAACAGAACTCAGCCAGAGAAAAAAGACCTTTGCGGGAAAAACAAGAAAAATCCGGGGAAGGATGAGAGGAAAAACCGAAGCTCAAAAACGTATCAAATCGGGGAACGCCAAGCAAAAAAAAAGTACAGGAAGAAGAATCGATCGGAACAAGGAAACCTGTAGGGAAAAGAAACAAAGCGTTTTGAAAAAGGCCCTCGGGGCTGTCAGGAAATCACAACAGGACAGTCGAAGCAGCACCCAGAGAGGGGGGCAAAAAATAAGGTACCCCTTAGCCCCCGTTGACAGTCAAAAGCAAGAAGGGAGAGGAAAGGGGGGCAAGTCCGGAAAGGAATCCCTTCACAATATCGGCCCTTGTGGGTTCACGCCACTTGAGAAAAAAAACGTAACAACTAGACGTCAAGAAAGATACAATGGAAAAGAACCTTCGAAGACATGCAAGGAAAAGGAAAATCGAAAAGAACAAAAAAAAGAGGGGACGAGAACGGGCCGTGGGCCGTAGTCAGAAGCAGCTCAAGATGGGAGGGAGGGGGGGGGGGGTTGAAAGGGGGATCGAGGGGATGCGTAGAAAAAAGCAAAGTATCGAAGACCTCTTGAACGTGGGAGCGGGGATGGGAAGTCAGGAGAGCAAAATTGAGGCAGGGATCATGAACTCGAGTTTTGCGCAAGGCCAAGATGGGAGGGGTTAAGAACCCCGCCCCACCGGCTCATCCAAGGAAGAGGTGATAGGCCCCTATTCACAGTCCTTGGGGGGGGGTTTGGGGTAAAGGTCACTTGAGGAAGGGGAACAGCAACTTTCGAGTTTTCCCGTCCCCCCTGACGCCGGTCCGGTGCCATTGAAGGGAACCTGAAAAAAGGGGCAGATAGGTTCAGGACCACGATGGAAAAGGCATCGAAGCAGAATG
>Ga0179593_1364914_pt1 | contig 14215 bp, 23 predicted proteins | sample CZODoug2_1_08_16_FD_185931 | JGI IMG/M metagenome (GOLD analysis project Ga0179593, IMG submission 185931) | Vadose zone soil fungal communities from Angelo Coast Range Reserve, California, USA - CZODoug2_1_08_16fungal (PacBio error correction) | ecosystem: Environmental > Terrestrial > Soil >...
CCAAAGGCACATATGGGGGGGGAAAGAGGTGAAACAAAAAACAAGAGGCAGGGAATTGGAGAAGGAGGTTTTTTTTCCGGGGGAGCGCAGAACTGACTCCGCGGAGCAGGCGGAAAATGAGGGAATAGTCTTTTTCAGCCCCGGGCATACGAGGAAAGGCAATTCCTGAAAAAAAGAGTAAAAAAAGAGTTGAAAGAATTTACTCATGATCTATAGTTTTTCGGCGTAACAAAGAGAAGAGAACGGGTGAGAACCAAAAAGTGAGAAAGCCAAATTTTGGTTAGATCGACAAGTTTAAGGCACAGGTCCTGGTCGCGGAATGAACGTCACCCTACTGATCTGGTTGCCGTAAGTGCTGCAAAAGGGGGAAGCAAATGAAAAAGGTGAGCCATACAAAAACCCCTCCCCCCCCACACCCCACAAACCACCCCACCCACCCAACACAACCCGACCAGGCCCCCCCACAACCACCCAAGAGTCCAGCCAGCCCCCAAAACAAAAAAACCTTGGGGAAGAGTCTGCGTAGAGAAATAACAGAAAATCGTCTGGTGTTTCTTGACGGCTAAGGTCATTAAGGAGTTATACATCATTAGGATCTCGGGGGGATGTAAACCTCTTTGTATAGCGCTAAAAAAGAATTAAGCTAACAAGGGGGCCCGTAAGAGGAATAGAAAACGGCGACAAAATACCTTTGGGTGATATGGATGCAGATTCAGGATTCAGGGTAAATGAAGTTTCGTCACCGCGATAAGAAGAGAAACATAAAAAAAAAACCTGAAGAATAGACTGGTTCTATATGCTTTGGGAGCTTTTCGCCGCGTCATGTCAGCAAAACCGGATGAGGGAGTAATGAAAGGTATATATAGCGATGGAGGGAAACAAGCTGAAACGGGAAGTGCGTGAAAGGAAGTGACAACGGGGCACGCCCCTTCTCCGTCCGATGCGGAGACAGCTCAAGCTTAGCTAAGGCAGAAAAATGAGCAAGGCCCCCCCAAAAACCCCACCGCGAAAAGGGCCAGAAAGGGAGGAATCGATTCCTTTTCTAAGGCGAGACTGGCACTATGGTGCAAAAAGGAAGGGGTCCTAAAAAGGGCGAGGAGGTAATTGTTCACATTATCAGGGGGAATGCAGGGGCTCTGGGGAAACAGAGGGCCTTGGGAGGGGGGAAGTCACCGAAACTTTTGTAATTAAAACAGTCGCTAGAAAAAAGAGCACAATGGGATGACTCTAAATTCAATGGGCAGGCAAAAAACGGTTTTGTTGAAAGGACGAAGGCGTTTTGTGTCGAAAACGAACAAAGGGGTCAGAAAACAGTTTGTGGGGAAAGAGAAAAGAAGAGTACTGGTCCGGAAGCCCCCGTATCTTGAGCACAGCAAGACATCTCAAAGAACAGAAAACGCTGAAGGGGCTAAGTGAAAGGGAAAGAATACGGTCATCCTAGGGGGCCGAAACAATCAGTAGCGGTGTAGAGGGGTCTATGGGAGGCCTCAATCCTCCGCCAGACAGCTCCACCGAGGAAAAAATAAAGGACCAAGAAGAAAGCGTGGAAGGAGGAGCGCGTCCAAAACAATTTTGGGAAAAAGGAGGCGGACGCCCAGAGTCCTCAGCCTCACATGGATGATGGGAGACCAATCTTATCATGAGGGCCGAAATCCAAGAAAAAAAAGTATTGGCACTTGAAGGGAAGAAAGGAGAAAAAGGTCGCACTTTGACTCCATGTATTTAAGAAAGGGGTATGTTTTGGAGCGCATAGCGGACGTGGAAAGCAGAGGCGCAACCTGGACTTGCGTCACCTCCATCGAGGTTAGATGTCTGCGGGAAAAAAACCAAGCGCGGGGGGAAGGGAGGGGTAGACATGGCGTCGGATCATGAAAGATAACGGGACTAAGCCCAGATCATTTCAGGTTGGTTGACGAAGCCGGCAAAGGCTTCATCAAGTGCTCCGAAGGGGTGAAGGACAGCCGGCTGGACCGGCTAACATAAGCCATACGGGGTCCATGCATTAACCATATGAAGTCCCAGATGGTTATAAATTATTCCTGGAAACAAGGCTGAAGAGTTGGTTGAGAGGAAAAAAAAGGGGTGTTACCCAAGTTGCCTCCGCTACCTGTAAATAAGATGATGGGCCAGAAGAATCTAAATATGCACCGGCCGCTGTTATGGGGGGGAGTTTCACCATGTAACGAAGAGAGGAAAAACGAGGTCATGGGAAGCGAAGTAAGCGCCAGAACACCCAAGAAAGGGGAAATAAAGATCTACGCTCCTCGTCTTCATCGAAATGACGGCCGGGGGTCAATAGTCCCATCAGACCAGCAATCATCCGAAGGAGAAACCGGAACCCAAGTCAGGCGGAAGAGGGTTCAAAACACAGCGGCGACAGAGAAAGATCTCGAGAAGCACAGGGCCTAATAGGGAAACGACTTAAATTGAAGGAGCAATGAAGGTAGCTTGGTTGGGAGAAACCACGGGCCCATCTCCCGTTGAAACGGGGAAGCTCTAGTCGGAAGAAAAAAGCGAACTAAGAAAAGGGCACAATAGGAACTGAGGGGAAAAACAATTGGTTGTCACGGGTAAGGAGCTCACCTCAACGAAAGGAACTGGATGGACATTAAGGAGACGGAATAACTGTTCTGAATTAAAACCGGGAGAAAGGTGAAATCTGATCGGGGGCCCACGTCCGATCGATTCCCTATCGGCAGAAGGGTTTCTTGAAAGGAGACCCCAATCATGGGCCCTCGGGAAAGGTGAAGTAGGCGCATAACGTACAGGAAATCATACAGATCTGGAGCACAACGTTAGGTGGAAAGGAGAATGATTGATGGAAGGAATTTCGAGGAGGGGAGAAATTGGGGGAAGAGAAAACCGGCCATTGGGGTAAGAATTCTATCAAACACAGCGTTCGTTGAAGGGGGGGACGATACGTTTGCATTTCACAGCCGGATCTATGAAGGGCAAATTCTTGGCCTCTCCAGAACAAAAATTCAGGAAGGAAAAAAACCAGTACGGTTTGGGAGATTTGGAGGGGGAGAGAGTCAGCGGCAAACCTTATATAGGAGGAAAAAAACCTTGGACGCCCTGAATTCTAAGGGGCAAAAACGAGAGGGAAATTTTGGGGGAGAAAAAAGTAAAGAGCATGATCAAATCAAGAGGGGGTAGATAATGGGGGGAAAACTGAAGAAAGGGAAGAAAGGAAAAAGGAGGAGATAGTATAATTTAGAGACTCGACATGTGCTGTCTCTCAGCATTCAAGGTTGAAAAGAAAAACAGGAAACAATCTTCGAGGGGAAAAAGGGGGTCAATTGATGGTGCGGCGCGCGGAAACGGTAACAGATTCGGCGACGGAGGAAGAGTACCGTAGAAAGTCATGTCTTTAGGGGACCATTTTCGCATCCGACCGGAAGGGGGGAGGAAATAGTGTCTCATGAAGGTACTTTTAGGGGAAGGACTCATAGAGCGGCAGGCCCAAGGATGATGCGAAAAAAGGGAAAAAAATGTGAAGGAGAGGATGGAAAAGGAAACCTTCTTGAATTCCAATTCCGGGGGGTTAAGAAGAAAGAATGGAAAATTGGCGAGAAAAAATTCGCTGTAGGAATGTCATGGAGCAGGACGGGGTGACTACTAGTGGGTCGTAGCCGCCCCGCCTTCTAGTCCGTACAGAGGGGGTGAGGAAGCGTAGGTCAGGATGGCACAGATTCGGAACGAAAAATAACCTGAAAATCTTCAAAAGGTAGAAGGGGTTTAGGGACGATAGAGGACCTCCCGGGGGGAGAAAAGAAATTCTGACCACTTGCAGCGCTTGCGGTGGACGGGCTAAGGGAGGAAATCAATGAACAAGGGGAGGGGGGTTGCCCATTGCTGGGGACAGCGAGAGAGTTCAAGGTCAGCCCCTAGCCAGATTGGTGCTACGAAAAACAAATTTATTGTCAAAGAAAGGAAGATGGGGCGAAAATCGTGTTCATGGATATGAAAGTCAATTGGAAGGGGGGAAAGGGGGGCATGATAGACCGCGTGGATCAACATTGCTCCAAAGAAGGGGGGGGGATGCCGGAAACCTGGAGGGGGGGGGAGATGGGAACGGGTCCGTAACGGCTGTTTCTGAGGGAACGAAATCAAGATCCCCGGCAACAACATCAGGATCGAGAGTTGAGTCAGGCTGAGGGAGGATCGGGGGGGGAGCCAGGGTCGTCGGTAGAGGATTTAGGCTAATATGGTTAAATTGGAAAGACCTTGCTACTAAGGTTGGACCGGAGAAATGGATATTGGGTCTTGGTCAATGACCTATTGGCGTTACCCGTACGGCTGGACCAGGAATCTGAAAAAGTCTGGTATGGCTATGGGGGCTGGTAAGGTAAAGCAGGAGGAAGGGGTTGCGGTTTACACCAAGGTGACTCGCAAACCTTGTTGTACCCTGACCGGAGTGGGACGGGGGCAAACGACGGACTACATGGGGATTAAAACCGGGTTTCAGGCAATGTCCGTGGATGGCGTGGGGGGGAGGTCGGAGTGAAAAGGGGGCGATTTTTAGACTGAAAAAGGGGTCAGTTGTCGATGAAAATTAAAGCCGCGGGGACCTAAAAAGAAAGACCATCAAAGAAAAAGGGGGAGCCCAAAAGGGAGAAGAAAGTGCTGCCATTCGGAGGGAAAAGATCGCGTCGAACACTTGTCTATAGCGAATTTTGGGGGGGGGGGGGGGGGGGGGGGGGATTGGGTGCTAGGGTCTGCAAGAACCTGCAAGCAGGCTCAAAAAGGGGAATGGTGCTGCGATCGAGGCGTAAAGTAGCATCTAAAATGGTAGCGAGCCTGGTAGACAGGACCTCACGGGCAGTCTCAGTTTATTTGGAACCAGGTGTATGTATAATGGGAAAAACTGCGTGAGGGGGGTAGCCACGCTGATGGATTTTTACTAAGGGGAACTTAAAGCAAAAAATCCAGTGTTTTGGAAAATTGGAGGTCGGAAAAACGCGAAAAAAGAATCAAAACTAAGGGGATCAGAAACCCCGGCCACTGCTGCAAGGGGGTTGTCTTTCATGGTATCAACCTGTGCTAGAGAGCAGGGGGGTGGAGTCACAACCTCTGACAGAAGAATATTATGGAGGTCGGAAATCTGGGAAGGAAGCGGGAAAGGAGGGAAGGGATCTGGTTCGACGCTCTTGGGAAGGGACTAAGAAGAAAGGGAGGAGACTATCGCCGCAGCGGGAAGAAAACGTAAGTATGAGGACCTCGCCAAGGAGAACCTTAAAAACCCATGATGGAGGTAAGGCGAGCAGGAGGACGGCTTACAGGCCCAGTGGAAGTCGAACTGAAGCTTCATAAAAGAAAGATCCGCGGTTAGGTGACGTGAATGAAGAAGGAAAGGAAGGCTTTGACTCAAAAGGGGAGATGAAGACACATGAGGGGCTTCGCTATTGCTGACTCACCATGCGGGACTGGAATGGGGAAAAAGAAAAACGAAGAGATCCGAGAATGGGGTGGAGTGAACGAAGGGAGCTGAAGGGGGTGCGGGGGGGCCGTGATTCAAACAGTCTACAACAGCGATGCCGTACTTCGGAAGAGCCTCGTGAGTCTAACAGTCTGCACCAGGGATCACGGCAAAAACCAGGACAGGAGGGCCATTACATCTGGTTTTGGGCCTAGACGCACAAGCTGGGAAGAGGGTCGATACTCAAAAAATGTCAGGGGGGAAAAAGGAGAGACTTAGCCGATGTTTTTCCATATGGACACAAAAAGATTCAGGGAAAGGCTGCGGCAGGGAATGGGGTGTGTAGGGGGAGGAGGGACAACTGAAGGAGAACGAGGGAATGCTCAGCCGCAAAGTGGCAGAAGAGGAATCATAAACCCTCCTTAACAGTATTACAGGGGGAGATCAGGGAGATACAATTTCAACTGTATCTCGGAAAAAATTTGGGTTGTTCGTCGGCCATCTCAGCAGGAGGGGGGGAAGGCAAAACTGCCAACCCCTGGAAGAGGCAGGGGGGAGAATCGACCCATTTGGGGCGTCCTACTCGAGGAGGAAAGGAGAATCCACATCAGCGCTTATCTTTAAGAAGAATAATGTAAAGAGGGACAAGCGTGTAAATAAAAGAAAGCTAAACTCTCTCTCCTACCAAAGAGGGGGGGGCAGGGCCTCAGGTTGGATGAGGCTATCTACCATTACTGCCGTTCTATCAAATAGGCTAGGATATGTAGAACTCTTGTGAGGGCGCGGCAAAGAGAGATAGTAGAATTATTCCCCCTTCGAGGAAGAAATGGACAGGAGCCGCAACGAGGGCAAGAAGACATCGGAAGGACAGAGTTGGGTATTGTAACTCGCAATTAATGTTTAGGCCCTCTGAAGAAAGAAAAACCCGGGCCGAATAAGAGACAGTTTGTAGGGGGAAAGAAGCGTGGGAGTCTTGCGCAATCAGTCGCAAAATTGGCGTCCGGGGTAAGTGGGCCAAGGGAGAAGCCAAGGAGGCTGGAGGAAAAATAGGCAGGGCCTTACTTGAAAAAAGAAAAAGGGCCAACCCCTTACATTCTTTCTGCGGACCTACTACCCGCCACAAATCTCCGACGATGGAAGAACTGACCAAATCTATCGAGAGAAAAAACTCAAGAAGAAGGGGGCGCGTTACAGGGTCACGAGTGGCGAGCATAACATCTATGCTTGGCAAAACGCCGAAAAATCATCATTTCTTCTTAAAGGGAAAGAAAATCTCCTGAGAAGGATGACAGGGGTGCAGCGCCTTTTGGAGAAAGAAAAGAAAAACTGGGGAAAGGTCAAACGTAAGAGGAAAGGAAAGAATGGTCAAGATGAAGTAAACGCCGTCACCAATGCAGTGAAGAAAAACGTGGTGAAGGAAATACCGAAGCGTGGGGAAGGAAAACGACACTGAGGGATAACCAATTTGGGTAATGAAAGAAATTTAAAGGGGGGAACAGCCCAAAAACAGGAGGGCTAAACCGAACCATAGCACCATACTCTTCCGCTTGAAAAACATAAGTCCTGGGAATACTCTACCTTGCAGGAACTAAGAAAGCCGTTGTGACCGGAACAAAGAAAGGGAACGTTACTGGATTACTTTGACCTCAATCACGCCGACCCTGTACAACACAGGTCCTACCAAACTCATCACCGCCAGGCCAAGAAGGAGTGTGGGCATGATTCTTTCGTCGAAAATCCTGAAGAAGGGGTTGCATACCGTAGGTACAGCAAAAGACAATTTTTAAAAGGGGGCAACGGGACATTATTGAAAGACCGAGAGTACCTAAGACTCGGGACAGTGAACCATAATTTTTACAAGGAAGATAAAAGGAACTCGTGGGCGAGGAGTTAGGAAAAAGGGGGTGAAATAAAAGGGGGGGGGAGGGTTGCAGGGGGCGCACAAGCAAGACTTCGCGGGAAGTACCTTGGAGAGAGTAAGGACAAGCGGGGTTTACCAGAACTCTGATGTGTTCTGCTCGCACTCCTAAAGAAAAAGGAGCTCATTTGATCAGTTTTTACGAAGGTAAAGGGAAGGGGGGAGGTCGGCAACAGTAAATACAGGGGGAAGATTCCTTCGTGTCATTGTGGGGTTGCATTTGGGGGAAAGCTCCAAGTTACTGCATCCGATTGGGGGTCTGAAAGTTCGGGGAAAGGAAGGACTCTGAGACGCAGAGATAGAAAACAAAAAAAAAGATCAAAAGGCAGGAATGTCCGATTTGATAAGGGTGGATTCAGTTCCAGTCGGCACAGGGGAGGATCCTTGGTTGAATCAAAGGAAAAGAAAGGTTGGAACCTTTTGCATCAACCTGCCTGGAAGTCGGATGAAGAGGAGCACAAGGATTGGTAATGCCCGGAGGAGGGGGTGTGCTGTGGGTCAAAAAGTAAGAAGGAAAGCTACAAGGTCAGATTTCGGTCGGGATATAGCGCAGAGAAACTTCCCCGAAAGAAAGCCAGAAACTAGCGTATGGCCTCGGCTGACAGAGGGACAAGCGGGGCACGGGTTGCCGCGCGCACCATAAACCATCATCTAGCCGATCATGGGGGCTTTAGAAAAATCCGCAGATTTTGCCCTAACACGCTCCGCATCACAGTAACAAGGGAGAAAGAGAGCGACCTTTGCCTGATTCTGAATAAAGGGAAACCGCTTACAAGGGGGGGGGGGGAAGGAGACAGGCAAAGACTAGTCGCTTTAGGAGAAAAAAAAGGACATACGGGCCAAACGGACTAGAGAGTGGGGGGTCATAATGATGCAGGCGGAGAAAATGTCAGAAGAAGAAAACAGGGTTTAAGGAGGGGATCATCACCCATCAAAAAGAAGGGCTCATTAGGGTCAGGCCATTGGAATACTGGTCAGTCTGGGTAGATGGGAAAGCAAGCGCAAGGATCAGGATAGGGAAAGACACCAACCGAGGAGAAAAACAGCTCAAAAAAAGGAAAGAATGTTTATCGAGGGATCCCCAACATGAAGGGGGACATATCCCGGCTGATCCAAACGTCAGGTGAAATAAGAATCGACACCAAAAGGAGGAAAGATTATTAAGGGGATGGAACTACGTTCTGGAAAAGCAGGGAGACGAACCAAAGAGTTGGGGGAGGAAGGTACGTTAAACATTCGATCGGTTGAGTCGGGGAGAGAGGGGTGAAGGGTAATAGTCGGTCCTTACAAGGGAGGAGAGACCCTACAGCAGCCAACCATTTTCATCATCCGATAATGGACCATTATGGGGATGGGGCTGATCCAAGCGAAAAAACCTGTAATAGAGTCATATGGACCGGGCTTCGAGAAGCATTAGCCTCCTCTCTGGACCTGGCAAAACTGGAAGGGGCAAGGGGGTGGGAATACAAAAACTAGCCTCCTGATAAGGAAATTAAGCGGGACCGGGCACGGCTGGTACGAGCGCCTAGGGGCTCATTTAATTTTTTTCTTCGCAGCTTGTGAGGAAAAACTCAAAGGCCTTGGGAGAAAAAAGACCAAAAAGAGGGGAGGAGTTAGTGTCTTGTGCGCGCTCAAAAAAGAAGGAAGATCGGAAACTGCTATTCATCCGATAATGAGGGGGGAAGGAAAAGTTCTTGGGAGACTCTCGACGGCAATGGGGAAAAGATCGGGGGAAGAAAGGACGTTTAAGGAACATACAAGCCATAAAAAGAGAAGGGACAAGAGATGCTTCTCAGATTTAAAAAAAAGCAAGAAGGTAGAAAAAAAAAAAGTCTTTTGAAGGGTCCAAAAAAAACAGGGGGGGGCGGACAGGGGGTTCAAGAAAGGAGATAAAAAAGTCGCAGGGGGGAGAGAAAGAGATGCAAACTACGTGCCGGGCGCGAGGGGGGAAGTGGAGGGCCTGGCTCCAGGTCAACGCGTCCGTCCCAAAGTCATTAGCACTCATATGCATATGTCAACAGGAGACCAATGCAAATGGGACATGCTGGAGTCGTCAAAGGGAAAGAAGGGGGGAAGAAGCACTCTCCGCCAAGGAAACGACCCCTGCAAAGAAAAATGGAAGAGGAGTGCTTTCCTTCTCCTCGAGAGAACAAATTCAGTAGGGGGAAGCAATTTCGGTGGACCAGAGGAGAGGCAAAGGCGTAAAAAACCGCTAATCGCTTGGGAACTCAAAAGAGAACCCTTTGAAGGGGAAAGGAGGGGTGCAAAAATATGGCCGCCTAACGTGGGCCTTACATGAAAAAGTCAAAGGAAATAGGCCCTTTGAAACGGGAAGACCACAGAGTGGAAATAACTCTGGCTCCTCATAAATTGGGAATGCAAAGGAGGAACCAGGGGAAAGAGGAGATGAGTACTGGACGCAACCCTTGGACTTTTTTAAAGGGGGAAGCCCGCTCGGAAAAAAATAGCCTAAAAGCGCGGCGGTAATCTGGAGGAGTGATCTTTTCACGGATACAGGACAATTGCGTGAAAGTCATAGGGGTTACGTACCTTTAGAGAAGTGTACGACCCTCTACGGATATTACGGTCGGGACACGTCAAAGAGGAAAGGGAACCCTTAAAGGGGGGAGGGGGCTAAAAAAGGTCAGCGTCAGCGCTTCTTCGTGAGGAGAGGAGGGGCTTTCGAGTCGTCCTCATACGGGTTGGGGTCAACTGACACCCAGGGTCTCTATTAAAAAAAGGGGGGTTTCAAACCAAGAAATAAGGAGGGGTTTTCCCCAACAAAAGGGGGGGGGGGTGCACCAACCCGGTATAAAAAAGAACTTACGAGGGAAAAACCGGTGGGAAAAATTGAAAATGCCTTGGAGCGTGAGGGACGGCAAAAAGGTACGCCTGGTCGTGTTCGATAGAAACATGGTGAAGCAAAATTTTGAGGGGGAGGCAACACGTGGAAATAGCTGACAAACGAAAAGAAATCTACATAGACAGATGATATACATTTTAGAAATTCGGGCGTGGGGGGGACCTACGGAGGGGGGCCCCCTTGGAAAGAGCAGCTACGAAAGGAGGAAGGCAGGCTCCGCTGCATTCTCGATAAGGCTTCCCAGGAAGGCAATCTTGGGAAGGAGGGGGGCTCCAAAGCCGTAAGTGAGGGGAATTTGAGGGGGAAAACCCCCCACAAAAACAGGGTTAAGAAGGGAAATGGAAGAGGGGTCCCCAGCGTCTATTTTTAGGGGTTCCGAACGAACTTGCGCTGAGCAAGAATCCAAAGAAATTTTGCGACTGAGAGAAAAGAGAAAGATAAAGAGGGCTCACCAAGTACAGGATTCAGTCGACGGGTTTTTGGTCTGTCTTGTATCGGAGGGGGAGGGAAAAAGGGGTCCAATTGAGAGAGGGGAGGGAAAAAATAAAAATCGGAACATGAAAGAGATTCTTAGGTGGCCGCCCTTTCATGGGGGGTACGCGGGGAAACTCCTTTGGGTTGATCAGCGCTTTGCCAGGAAGAACAATCACAACGAGGGTAACATATAGAGCACTCCCCGCGATTCAGGGGACCCGAGGAGGGATTCGCTCTTCCATCTCGCACCAAGGTCAAACCGGGAGGGCGGTAAGGAAAGGGAGGCGGGCGGAGAAAGGAATAACGCCTTCCGGGTGGAAGGCCTCGGATACCTATACAGCGTGAGTTTGAACTCTGGGACACTACTCAGGGAGGAAGAGGGTGCCAAAAAAGGGGGGACAGTGAGAACAAACGGGCGTCGAGATGGGTGGAGGAAAAGGCCAATGGGGCGTTCTAGGGCTGGGGGTAGGGCCTCTAAAAGTAAAACATATATAAAGAAGGGAGAAAAATTGTTTAAACCGGGATAAGGAGAGATGGAACAAGCGGGTAAGGAGGAAGTCAGAGGTATTCCCTCGTTTTATTGCAACATCTAAATACGTCTTCGCAAAGGAAGAAGAACTCTCGGAGTCGGACCCGCGCAGACGTCAAAAAACCTTACGCGAGAAGGAAAGCAAGAGGGTGGGTTGTCACCTAAAAATCGTAAAGGAGCTCTCAAAAAAAAAACTAGAGGGTAGAAGTACTATTGGAGAGGGGGGTGTCCAGAGTGACCAAAAGAAGAAGTCGTGATGAGAGGCGACAGGGGTTGTTCCGGGCTCTGCAAATCGGGCGACTCTGGGAGGCGCAGCCTGAAAGAGGACTGGGGGTTGAAGGAAAAGGGCAAGCTCTGTCCCTGTCACTTGGAAAAACGTAAACCAGGAATTACTGGAGGAAAAGGAAAGGAAAAAAGTTCTAAAGTCTCTATTGTGGGTTGGGTGGGGGGTGGTTTCTTAGGAAACTAAACTACCGGGGAAAGTGAAGAAGGAACCTTCGCGAACGGGGGGTACGGTCATAAAACGCAGTTTGAGCAACGGAAGGGAAGGCGAGAGATGGCAGACCGGAAATCACGCGTACTGGTCATTGGTGAAAAAATGTCGAATTCAAGGAGGGCATGAAGGTAAAAAAAGAGGCAATCAAAAGAAAGGAATCGGGAGGGGGGGAAGAAAAAAGGTGGGGGCTTGCCGTCGAAGCAAAACTGTCTTTTCTATGAAGAGCGCGAGTAGAGGGGCGAATCGGGGGGGAGAAAACGCGGCACAGACTGAAAAAAAAGGGTCCCTTCTCTTCAAGATAAGAAAACAGTCTCCACTAAGAAGGAGTCAATCGTCGAGAGAGGGATTGCTCGCTGTCGCTCGCAAGGGAAGGGTGCTCCAGAAAGGAAAAAAAAACGGCCCGAAGTCACCAGGTTTGACTGGGACGAAAGACGTTTAGGATGGAGCCGGCATATATCGCAAACCTGTGATGCTGAAAGTAATTAACCAGTCGGAAAAAAAAAAATCGAAGGGGAACCAGAAAGCAGTGCACTTGGCACAAGAACCAGGGGCCAGGAACCTGAGAAGTCCTGGCAAAAGAACAAGGCCGGAAGAGAAGGGAAGAACGAGATCCAAAGCCACGCAAGAGGAAACAAAGGTCCGGCCGAAACCAGGGACGGGGGTTAAAAAGCCAGATAAAAGGTGGGACAACGCGAACTGCATTAGCTCAAAAATGGAGGGAACGTCATTCAGGGGGCTCGAAGTAGGGGAGGCGCTTGGTCAGAGCAAGGGGTGAAAGGGTGAAGGACGCACCCGCCAAATGGATTCACCAAGGGACGCGAAAACTCACAATTTTCAATAAAGCCTAGGGCATTCCAAAACAGGTTTGTTGAGACATGCCGAGTCAGTTTTGTCAGGGGAAAAAACGCAACTGGGAAGACCCGGTTTGGGGGTTAATGAAGATGATCACTGTGGTCAGCCTCAAAACAAACGGAAATGGAGGCTAACCTCCATAAGAGCTACAAGAGCCTGCAGGGCCATTAGATCCGGAAGGGGAATCACCAAACACATCGGCCGGAAAAAAAAGTAAAGATCCTTAGAAGGGGAGGCCAGTGTAAAAGGGGAAGTCCAGGGACTTGCCGTCAGGGACAACTAAGCAAAGGGGAGCCAAGGATCAGCCGCTCATCAATCCTGGGGGGCTCCGAGGCAACGTTGGACCAATGAAGAAGTATCGCAAACAAACACTAAAGGAACAGACAGGGGGGGGGACTACAGGGAGGAAACGCCAGAGGGTTTTCCGGGCATCACCTTGACTGGTGAAGAGGGGACAGGTCAAGAGGTCTATACCGGCAAGGGTAAAAGAGTTCACTTGGGGGGAGAAAAGAACGAGGTCCGCTAATAGGGAACCCTGTATTGACAAAAGGGGGGTCAAGACACGGTTCTTCTCACAAAGGCTTGACACAAGGGGAAAGCTCAATCGCAGGCCACCGAATTGCTGGCCCAAAAGAACATCTCTTGGTCTGATGGGAGGACGAAAAAAAAAGTAAAAGAGCTAAAGTGGGCAGTGGGAAAGGTCGGGTCGGGAGATGGCGGACTTTAGAAACGGGTACTATGTTCCAGCAATTTGTTTGCATTTTGGTGGGTAATAATGGAACCATGTAGTTACTATTAGAAAGGGGGAAGGACGCGGAGGAGGATCAAGGAAAGAAAAGTCCGCCAGCAAAAGGGAAGGAAGGGGGCCGCATGATTAAGCCAGCTACTTTTTAGAAGGAAAATGGAAAGGAGAAGGGGCAGAAAGTTTTTACTCACGGAAAAGAACCGGGTGGCAGGTTTGAAGCAAAGACCCAGTGGAAGGGAGAAAGTTTCTTCAGCATCCACCGATGGGAAGGCAGCTTGGTATTGGGAAAAAAGGGGAGGAGAAAAAAGAGACCACGATTCAGAATTCCGTCTATCTCTCAAAGAATTGGTGGTGTGTGAAACCTAAATGAAAAGATCTACGGGGACTTGCACTCGATGCAGCGGCGAATGCGGCCGTGGGAAGAGCACCATAACATCATCTAAGGGCTTGAGGGAGAGGCAACGATCATGGGGGGGAAAACTCACATAGCTACTAAATCAAAGAAAAAAGGGAAATGGAGCACTAGCAGAGTCGAAGCGTCATTAGGCCTGAGAGAAGGGGAAGAAAATGTAACACTTTCAAGGCATTCGCTATGCGTTTTGAGGCTAAAAAGAAAGACATCGAGGGTGTGGTTCCAAAAGGAGTGCATCATGCAGGGCGACGAAACCAGGGGTCATCACGGAAAACAAGGGTGAGGAAGCGACTCACCAGAAATAAAAAATGGCTGCATTAAAGGCTCAGGAATACTTGGGGGGTGGAATGCCAAACCTGGAAGAGAATAGGGGACTGATTAAAGGCCAAAAAAAATCTCTGAAAGAGCAGAAAGACAAACCACCTTTGGGAAAACTCGAAATTCAAACCAAACCGGACAGGTAGAGAACTGCGGATCGGCAAAAGGAGAAGGAATGTAGAAGAAAAG
>Ga0179593_1405909_pt1 | contig 14215 bp, 22 predicted proteins | sample CZODoug2_1_08_16_FD_185931 | JGI IMG/M metagenome (GOLD analysis project Ga0179593, IMG submission 185931) | Vadose zone soil fungal communities from Angelo Coast Range Reserve, California, USA - CZODoug2_1_08_16fungal (PacBio error correction) | ecosystem: Environmental > Terrestrial > Soil >...
GAGTCCGGTATAAGAAGAAAGAGGGGACAGAAAACGGAATGGCTGCGACTGAAGGGTATGGGAGGATAAGCGATCCTCTAAGGGAAAAGTTAATGGTTGGAGACAATTTTGCTTATCGCGGGAAGCTGAATGATGAAAAACTACCCAACAAAACACCTGGTAACAAAGAGGTCGGCACACTGGGGAAAAGCAATTGGGGGAAACTCGACGGGGAGATGTGATGGAAAGGGGGATACGGCCCGATAAATCAGATGTCTGTCCCTGGTACAGCGCTTCAAAGGAGTCGATAACAAAGCAAAAGGGAGAGGGGCCCGGTGGCACGAACGAAGAATTTGTGAAAAACTGGCCTACCGGTCTTGGGCAAAACCAGTCTGAACGTGATCCGAGCACCGGAAAAAAGGAGGGCAGAAAAAAAGCGCACAAGAAAGAGGGGCGAGGAAGAAAGAACAAGAGCAAAGAAAGGAAGAAAGGTTTCATATAGCACGGTAACAATGGAAAGACGGTGAAAACGGGAGCGGTGGGTAATGACCAATGTCGGGATGACAAGGGGGGAAAGGACCTTTAGGGAGGGAAGGCAAAAGAGTAGGTCCGTGACATTCTGCGGCACTGAGCTCCAGAGATACTCAGTTTCATATAACCACGGAAGTGACCAAAAAAAAAAAAAAAAAAAAAAAGAAAAAAAAAAAAAAAGAGGGAACTAAAAAAAACGGATTCGTGAGTCAAAGAGGGCAGGATGGCCTAAGGGGGAAAAGCAAAAGAAGGATACTAAAAAGAGTAAAGAAAATTCCTAAACATCGGAAAAATCAGAAGAGCACGGGAAGGTCAACGAAGCCAGTGTGTGGGAGAGCTTGGCAAGAGAAAAAACAGAAAAAAAAAAAGGGGAACCTTAAGGCAAGAAAGGGGAACCTCTTGGCTTCGCATGATCGGGAAATCCCGAACTACCAAGAAAAGACGAACGGATTGAGGGAAAAAAAACGCGGCCCGTACGGGAAACTTGCGAAAAATGATCTCAGACAAGAGGAAAAACTCAGGTCAAGAGGGGGGAGTGGTCCCTTGGAACCGGAACTCATCAATGAAACAGAACAGCTCACCGTCAGCTAAAGGACCGGACATGCAGACACCCCAGTCGGTAGGAAAGGGAGTCTCGGTTCAAGAGAAGGTTGGAAATGAGAAGGAAAGGAGCAATGTCCGAAAAAAAGACGCCGGTGCTTCGCTAGGCTAACTACGTTGTGGCTGAAGGGAAAGAAGGCGAAGGAAAAAAAAACCACGAGGAGTCAAATAGAGCAGTCGCCAAGACCAGACAGCATCTCGGATTGCCTTGTCCCTGTCTTCTCAGAAGACCCCCTTAAGGCAGTCGGAGAAATCTAAAAAAAACAAAAGAGGAGAAAATAAAGATAGCAGCAGAGAAAGAACGCAAGAGAAAAAGGTAGACGTAAAAAGGGAGAGAAAGGAAACAAAAAGTGCAGGAATCGTCGAAAGAACGGAGATGAAAAACGTTTGTTTCCCGCTTTTTCAAACCGATCAAGCCAAAGAGAGAGAGAGTCGTTACCTCGAACGACACCTCGTCGGACAAGAACAAGTTTGGCGTAGGGGCGGGGAGACCCCAGAACTTTACAGGGAACATAGAGGGAAATCAGGAAGAAAGTATCAGGTCCGCTAGGGAAGGGAAGAGGGAGTCGGTCACCAGGGGGGGGGACGGTGAGCGGGGGGGGGGGATCAGCAGGGCAGGAACAGGGGAGAAGGTTTGGAAGAAAAGCGCCCGGGCCCCTCAATCCAGAAATAGGGGCGATTGGGCGGGGGGGAAGCATCGGGGGCGAAGGGGTGCACAAGGGACGCCGAGGGGTCCTGCAAGAAGATGATCGGGGCTTCGAGAAACGACCACGGTCTGCGAACATCCATAAAGCGGCGATATGCCGGGAAAGGGTCCCTGTGGGGGGGGGGTCTGTAGCGGGGGAAAAGAAGAAAAAACAGGATTGCCAGTGCTTTTCTGGCGAATGGAGGGCGAATGGCGGAAATCGGGGTGCAGTATCCTAAGGGATATCTTAGGAGAGGGAAAAGGGAGGAAGAAAGGAAACATCGGGCTGAATGGGAAAAAAAAAAATTCCCTCCAAGCTAGTTAGAACCTGAAAAAAGTGCTCTAAACCAGACACAAAAAGGAGGGTATGCGCTCCGAGCGCTGACAGGCGACCGCTGTCACACACGAGGGGTGCCTAAGCTCCAAGAAAGAATCTCACCCTTCGCTGGATTTCAAGTCAAGGGACCCTATAAAGCAAATAAGAAGGGGAAACTCCAGGTCATAAAAACAAATCTGAAAAAAAAAGAAAAATCAAAAAAAAGCTTCGGGGAACCGATTGGAGCGAGGCTTCAAAAAATCCGGAGGTGCGATGGCAAGAGGTCTAGCCAGGCCTGGGTGCGGTCGGCAAAGCTTTAATCAAAAGGGGGCGGGAGGACAAACGTTCTTACGTTGAAGGGAAAAAAAGAGCGTCAAAAAAGAAGGACGTTCGTGAACAGAGAACGTCACTGTATCAAGGAAAAAGGGGGAAACACCGCGTGTACACACCGGAGAAAATTTCAAGGACTTGCTACTCACGCCGGGCAGAAACGCAAGCCCAGACCCAGACCGAGACAAAAGGTTAACACCACTTTTTTCAAAACAAATTAACTGAGAATAGGGGGAGAAAGGCGAAGTTTGGGGAAACGGGGGGGTTCGAAGAAGGAAGGGGGGGGAATCGAGAAGGGCAAGGAGGGATCAAGGAAAATCGTAATGGAGAATCGTAAGAATAGAATAGAACATAAAAGTAAGGGGAGCCAAGCAAACAGGGTAAGAGGGTACCGAAGAGCGATGGCAGGGAGGAGAGCGGTAACATAGAGAGCGAAAAACAAAAAAAAAACGAGGATGAAAGCTCTTGTCCGATCATCCAGAGGGAAGAGTGAAGCGGAAACAGGGGACACTGGCGAAAAACAAGGGGGGGGATGGGTCTATGATCAGTAAGCACGCAAAAATAGACCGACTGAAATTTTCAATTTTGATCATGGAACTTGCGTAGGGTTCGAAAACCCAAAAGGTCACAACACTGCAAAGGAAAACGATGAAGAAAAGGGGAAAAAAAATGTGGAAGAAATAGATACGGCGCATTGAACCTAATCAAAAAGGCGCAAAGACATGGATCTCTGGAGCCGTGCCCGTGGACAGAGGAGAAAAAAGCTCTGATCAAAGCCAAAAGTTAACGAAACGAAAAAGGGGGGGGGGAAAGAGGGGCTCCAAATCAAGACACCCCAACAAAAACACAAAACCCAAACCCAACAAGGGGGAAAGTTTTCATCTGAAAAAAAAGTTGACCGGATGAAAAGAGGGGGACACGAGGAAGGGGGGGGGAAAAAGACCTGGGGCTAGACGAGGAAGAGAAACCTAAAGAAGCGGAAAATCCTAACAAAGCAATTCAATACAGAGAAATGTTAAGGCAGCAACCGGGGAAAAGGAGATGTAGTATTTAGGGAGGGGGGGAAAAGTGACCTGGAAATTAGGGGGGCACCCTTTCTGAATGGAGTGCAGAGACGGCACATGAGTTCCAAGGGAAAGACGACTCCAGAGAGAAAAAGGTGGTGCAGAGAAAAAATGAAAGGGGGAAGTATCACGATGGGAACTTGGAAGCTCCATTCAAACTGGGCGGAACACAAAGATCAACGGAAATCGAGAGAAAAGAAGGTCCAACTCGTCCCTAGCGGTTACTCCAGGAAAAGCACGGGAAGAGAAAGGGGGGTGAGAGGAGGGGGGGAGAGACGCAATAAAAAAAAAGGAAAAAATTCGCAGTCGGCGCGCTGGCGTCTGCGAAACCGTAAAAACCCAGACCTGGACTACCAAGCTCCATAGGGAGGGAGAACAAACCCGGCAAATAACGTGCCAAAGGTTCGCCAGAACTACCCAACCGAAGGTATCAACAAAAAAACAGATTGAGGGAAGTGACGAGACAGAGGAAGATGGTCGTTCGCTTATCAAAAAAACAAAGGAGAAGAAAAAAGGGGAGTAGGGAGGGGGAAAAGGAAAGTGGAAGGATAGAAAGCTGAGAGGGAGTGGAGAAGACGGAGGGAGGGGCAGGGGAAAGGAAAGTCGATCGAGAAGAGAAAAATGAGGAAGGAGGGGGATAGGGAGGATGAGGGAAAAAAGGGGAAGTTAAAGCGAAATGGAGAAAGGGGGGGGTTAGAAGAGGGGTGGGACAGGGGGAATGGTCAAGAGGGCGAGTGAGGAAGTAAAGGGTGGGAGAGAAAGGGAGGTACGGGACGAGAGGAGGAAGGGGAGAAGAGGAGAGAGAGGAAAGGGGTGAAGGGTAGGAGCAGGGAAGAAGTGCAAAGGAAAAGAGAACGTGGGGAGGGATGATGGGGGAGGAAGGGGAGAAAGGATATAGGTAGGGGAGAGGGGGGTTTGGGGGGTAGTGAAGAATTAAGCGGTAAAAAAAGAGTAGGAAGGAGGTAAGGAGTTGGAGAGTGGGGAAGGAGTGGAGCAGGGAGGAGGAGAGAAAGGAGAGGGTGGGGGTGGGGGGGGAGGGGGTACAGAAGGGGGAGGGGAGAAGGGAGGGGGAGAGGGGAGGGGGGGGGGAAAGGGGGAGGGGAGGCTGAGGGGAAGAGAGAGGGGGGGTGAAGGTTGTGTGGTGAAAAGTAAGGAAAAGGGGAGAAGGAAAAAGTGAGCGCAAAGGGAGAGGAATGTGGGGCGGTAGCACAAGAAAAGGAGGGGAGGGGAAAGGAAAAGGAGGGATATGGAAATTGTAAAGAAGATAAGAAGGGGAAGGTGTGGGGGGAGGAGGTGAAAGGGGAAAGAGAGGTGGGTCGGGGAAGGAGAGAAGAGGGGGGGAAGGGGTGGAGAAGGGGGGGGAGCGGGGGAGGAAGGAGGAGAAGGGTGATAGGGGAAGGGAAGAAAGGAGAATGGGGCGAGAGGGAGCGTGAAAAGAAGAGAGGGATTGAGAGGAGAGCAAGGAGAAAATGAAGGGGAGAAGAAAGAGGAAGCTGGAGGGTGAAGGAAGGGGGAGAAAGGAAGAATGTCAATAGTGGAGTGGGGAGGGTCATGGGGAGAGAATGGGGGAGAAAAAAAAAGGGTAAGGCCCCCCGGGGGAAGCGGAAGAAGGGACCCTTCTCTTCAAACCTCAATCCCCAATTCTTTTCTCTAAACTTGAAGGACCTTAAAGATTGCAAATAGCAAGAGAAGGGGGGAAAGTGTCGGGGGAACAAAGAAAGAAAGGCAAACGCTCTGTCTCGAGTGTCGTTCAGTCAAACGGATAGATGGTTGGAGAGACAAATGCGCGGGAAAACAAAATAGTGCATCTAAAGCGCACGCCGACCAGGAGCCGAGAGGGGGAGGGTTAGAAAGTACGGATCCTACAAAGCAGGAAAGGGAGGAGGGACTGAGAAGGAAAGACTAGAAAAAAAACCCGGCGGAGAAAAGGGACAAGATAGAGGGAAACTAAAAAGAAGATACGGTCCGGCACTGGATCCGGACAAATTTCACAAGGAAAAGAAAAAAAGATTCTGGTCGGACAAGGCTTGACGGCAGGAAGAAGAAAGCACAGAGGGGGGGGGTGGGGGTTAAAAAACATGGAACCCGAGTCCCGCCAAATAAAAAAAAGAAGGAGGTTGACCGAGCACGACACCCCGAAATAGAAGAAACTTATGTTCTGAGAAGAAAGCACTTGAAGAATAACGAAGGAGTGAAAAAGATTAGAGTCGCTGAACGGACGAAAGTTTATGCAGGAACGGGGGTCGGCGACTGCAGGAGTAGGCTAAATCCGTGGGGAGAAGGGTTTTGGTGGGGACATAGCAAAAAAAAAAGTTCTGCAAGGTCAAACAAAAACGCGCCCGAAAAATCGGACCGACGCAAAGTGCGAGGGAATCAGAGGGCGAATTGGCACCGGCTTGGAAGAGGGTTGTTTCAAGAAGCCGGATGGGTGAAGTGGGGAGGGGCCAGATGGGCAAAAAGCAGGAAAGAAGAAAAGCATAAAAGAGATCTGCGCAGTTAGAAGGGTGGTGTTCTGCAGAACGGCAAAGGACGCAACAAAGGCAGTTGCCTTACGTGAGTCGGGAGGTAAAGGCGGGAAAATGTCAAAGAGGGAGATCGAAGGGGTTCGTGGGAGAGGGACGGTGTAACCACGGACTGATGGCAAAAACTTCAAAAAAAAAAAAGCGGTAGAAATGAAGGGAGGAAAAGGGGAGCTGAACCACAAAGAGGAGGAGAGGGAGAAGAGTACAGAGAAAAAGTGACGAAGCGGGGGGTGACACACACCAGAAAGGCCGATGCTTCAAAAACAAGGCAACCTCAGGGGGGGAAAAGGAATCTCAAATCAACTTAAGAGCAAAGGAAAACACAGGTAGTACCCGGTGATATAGAACAATAAAGAAGAAAGGAAAGGGGAAAATCCGCTGAAAAGGAAAAAAAAAACTGACCGAAAGGGAAGCGTCGTCGAGAAAAGTTGGTCAAAGGATCGGGAAAGAAAAGAGGAAGACGCTTGGTGGGCGAGGAAAACACTTGCTTACGAAAAAAAAAGGCTTTCAAAAAAGAACTTCTTGAAACGGGAAGGAAGACTGGGTAGAAGAGGGTAGCAAAAAAAAAAAAAAAGCTCCAGGATGAAAAAAAAGAATGGACCGGCTGGGTCATCATGTCTCACAAAGGAAAGAAAAGCATTCAACGAAAAGGCCGAGATGAAAAGACTTTTTCCAAGTTGAAGCTGCAGAGGGGGGAACGAATGTGTGGAACAAGGGGGGAGAATCACTTGAAGAAAACAAGAAAAAAGAAGGGTAAAATAATGAAAGAGGCACACTGGAAGGTAATCAGCGGAGCGGAGAAATGAAATACCCGGCAGTTTCAAAAGGACTAGGAAAAAAAAGGGCCTGGACGGGAGACGGTAATAATAGAAATATCAAAAAAAAAACAAGATAGGAAAGAGAGGTATTAAGGAGAGGTAAAACGCCAGCCATCGATCAAAACGGATAAATCGTGAAATATGGTGCCTGTGGACAAGGAAGTTGGGTCATAGATAAGGAAGAAGAAGAAAAAGTCCAAAGCCTTGCAGAGGGGGCATTGTTTGACCTCCTTCTGTCAAGAGCGCGAAAAGGGTGAGTCAAAACCAAAGCAACACGTGCTGCTATGAGCAACGATGCGCGCACTTGGAAAAAAAATGGGGGGGGGAAGGTTCGGCTCAGGACTAGGAGAAAGTGGTCATAGCTGTGATAGGACGTCTGGAAGATAAGGAAATGATAATAGGAAAATAAGGGGCGAAGGTACCTCGCGGAAAACTTCAAGGGTCGGGAAAGGCCGAAGCATAAACCTGGACAAAAACTTTGGGTTAATCTCGAGCAAACAACGTACTCAAGTTCAAAACCTGGAGGAAGGAAAAAGGGATCAGAGAACAGGCAAACAGGAAGCTAAAACACGCAGACCGCGCAAAAATAAAGATGACGGGGGGGAAGAAAGGGGCTAAAGCGATCATACAGAATGTCCATGAGGGGGAAGCCAAAGGGTAAAATTGCTTTAAAAGGTGAGGACGGTGCCGGAGGCGGGGGGGGGACATATTCGGGAAGGGCAAGGGGGAAAGCGGACTGTCTGAGGCTGGAAAACTGCTTGACAGGAAAATTGAACGTTTCCCGGGAAAGAAATTCAAAAGATAAAGAAGTTTTATAAAAGAAAAGAAGGATACGGAGCGGAGGACTGGAAGGGTCGTGAAATTCTGACGCTGGGAGAAATTCCTCACTGGGAAAAAAGGAGAATTCGGAGAAAAGAAGAAGAAAATCGTCCCTCGTACAAGAATCACGAATTAAGGAGCCGTTGTTAGATTGGAAAATTGAAGCTACAAAGGCGAATAACGAGAGGACTTGGCGGATGGAAGCAAACCGGGGATAGTGCCACCCAAAAAAAAGATACGAGTAGGGGACAGAGGGAAAAAAGGTGACAAACAATGGAGAAGGGAAAGAGAATAAGAGAAGCGCGTAGACCAAGATGAAGGTGCAAGGGAGCACCAAAAAGCTGCAGAAAGGGCTGGAAGAGAAAAACAACAGCAAAGATCAACCCAATGAACTATCATGAAGAGAAGTAACAATGAAATTAACCCAAATCTTTGAGAAAGAAGGAAATGCGAAAGCGAGAGTGGGGAAGGAGCAAATGGGAAGGAAGGGGCGTCAATAAACTGCAAACTGAAAATTGGGCGGTTAGAGGAAAAAAGGAGAAGGGATTAATCGGCCAGTGGCCTGAAGAACCACCACGAGGGAGTAATCGGAAAAAAAGACCGACGAAACTCTTTCTGGCCGGAAAAAGGCAATGCGAACAAAAACTTAAGAAATAGAGGATTTAATCTACGCATTTCAAGAAAAAAAAAAAACGGAGGGGAGGAGGAAAGGATAGAGGACAAGATGCGAACGAATCACTGGACTTTGTAGACTTGAAGAAGGGAGGCCCAGACAAATTGAAAATTCCTAGGGAGGAGCACACGGGGCACTCCATCGTGTCCTCGCCGTGGCCTACAAAAAGGAGAGCCAGGAGGCACGGGGAAAAAAGAGGGACAGACCGTTTGGAAAAGTCTTGCGGATCAAAAAAAGGAATAACAGACAAGTGCAAAATCTTAGATTCAAAAATTAAAAATCAATTTTATATCAAAGGGTAGACTGCTGAAGGCCTCTTAGCAGCACGGGATGGGGGTGGGAGATAGAGGGGGGTGATACGCGCCCGAAAATTGTCTGCAGGAAGAAGGGGGGGGGGGGACCGCGCAAACTGTGAACAGCAGAAGGGTATACAAAATTTCAGGGGTGCGGAAAAAATCATCGGCGAAAGGTGGGCAAGTGGGGGGCCGCGATTTTAACAGAAGGGGTGCTGGGAGGTCAAGATGGGCACGATACCAGATGGAGGTTCTGCTACAAAACAACTAGAGGAATCTGCGAGGTGTAAAAACAGTTGGTTTGGCTGCGAGCTTGGCAAAAAAGCAGAGCCTCACCCTGGGGAGGAAGGGGGGTGGACCGCACGGATGAGGGGAAGGGTTCCGAGGGGGCGAAGCAGGGCTATCGATTTAGGCTTCGGTTATCCTGCATGAGGAAAGTGCCCACGGGCGAATGCACACCAGAACCAGGCCTAAAAAGTAAAATGTCACTGCACTACTGAAGTGTAAACTCATGAAAAAAAAGAGTATGTTCGGAGTCGGTAAACGCATTGGAAAAAGGGAAAACAGAGGGTAAAAACTAATCAGCCGGTGGGCCCAAAAATCCCAGCAAGAAAAAAAAGGAAGATTCTGCACACCTTGCCTTCCCAGAATCAGTCCGTGACACTCACCCGCAAGAAAACCCTCACATGCCAAAAGAAGGTCGCCCTTGTGCTGAGAAAATGACATAGGAGGACCGCTTGAGCTAGGCAGTAAACCGCGACCTCCCTTTATGCGCGGGGCAGCAGTGTCGAAAGGGAGGGGGGACAGGTCAGAGGATCAGGAAGGTGTTAAGAAGAAACGGTTTGGGGTAGTTGGGAAAAACGTTGAGAAGGTAGGAACCAGAGCTCAACCCAATTTCGTCGTGAAAAACGGAAGGGAGACTCAGGTATCGAAGAAGGGAAGGAATATACCAACGGCTGCAACCGGATGAGAACAATATCATGGTCCTGCGGGAGACCCTGGAAGGTAGAACAGCAAGAAGTCACCCGGACATCAAAAAGAACGATGACCGACAGAAAATTAGTGTTTCCAAGGGGGGGCTGACTGAAGACGTTTCTCTCGAATTGGGAAAGGTGGGTGCAACTTCATGAAGCGGAAGGCAAAGACTGTCAAACAATAAAGAACCTTCTTTCTACTCGTACGGAAAAAAAAAAAAAAAACCCATAAAATCAGTGTCGCCAGCAACATAATGACCGCAGGGGGGAAATACATAGCGGGGTGGCCTGGCGGTGCGCGAGTAATACCTATCCTCAAAACCACCAAAAAGGGAAGGAAAGAGGGATCGATCTTAAAAAAACTCCCCAAAGGCATCAAAGAGGAAAAAAATGGAAAACACAAGTGGTTGGTCTATTCTCATTCGCAAAGGGACAGGAAAACGCTCGAAGAAGGGGAAGGGGGAAAAAAAGAAAAAGATCCAGGAGGAAAAAAAACTTAGATCAGGAAAAATTAAGTGATTCTAAAAACCACAATAGGGAAACACGGCGAGGTAAACGAGGACAGGCGCCAATTGGGGAAAAAAAGCAATTTGAAAAGGGAAAGGATCTAGGAAGGGGAGAAGGAAGGAGCGTTGCCTACGGACCGATAAAAAAGGATCTCTGTCCTGACTTGAAGGGCTCTGAAAAAAAACATACTACGAGGCACGTTCACGAAATCAAAAAGGGTGAAAGGGCTCACAAACTAAGCAATGTAATGACCAAGTGCGGAGAAAAGGGGAAAAACCATGCAACAGGGTAGAGGACAGCCGGAAGCGAAATTATGTCGAGGAGCCTACTCCACAGAAATGTCATTGATTTGTCGAAAACAGCAATGTAACATTGAAAAAGAAAGGGAGGAGGAGGGAAAGGATGCGGGGAGTGAGCACGTACCTTTCTAGAGGGGGGGCAAACGATTGGATCGGGCACATGCGGTAAAAAGAAACGAAGACTAATTGGAAGAAAAGGGAAAAAAAAGAATACCGACTCGGGGACAAGGAAGAGTAGAAGTAAAACCACAAAGGGCGAATCACTGGCAAGACAACGAGCAAATTCGTAGCAAATAGGGACGCAACATCGCAAAGGGAGGGGTGTACCATATCAAACGAAGGCAAATAAACTTGGGTAGACTGAGTGTGGACCATCATACGAACAACAAACCTCAAAATGCAAAGAGCGTCTCGAGTGGGCGGGCTGACAAAAAAAAAGGTCGGTCACATCCAAGAAAAAAGAGAAGAGGCCAGGGGGGAAAAGAAGCCAAGGGGAAACTTAACAAAACCTAGATCTCCTCAACAGCGAAGCGAGAAAACCAAAGAGGACACGGGGCGCTTCACGGAAATCTGCAAAAGGTGAGAAAAGAAAAAAATAACGAGCAAAAACGAGCATAAGTAAAGCTCCGGAAAAGACCAATCGTTCAGAGGGGTGAACTTTCCTACTAAAAAGTAAGCAGGAGGAAGGATGCAAGGTTCGAGACGAAAAGAGGGGCAACGGGGGAACGAGGTGTCGACGAGGTCAACGAAGAAGAGGTGGCTAGAGGCCAAATGGCTATAAAAAAAAAAAAAAAACTGAGTCATCGAGGCCTGCTCACCAACCAGGGAATTACGCCTAAAAAACTTCATTGGATCCCGTTAGTCCAGTCGAAAGGGGCAGGAAAGGGCCTGGGACGCTGTCAGCAGGATATCTCTCAAAAAACAAAAAAAAGGGCAACAAAAGAAGAGATGAAACAAAGCTCCTTTAAAACAAGGCCAACAGACTTGGGGGGAAACCCTTTCAAAGCCCAGAACGAGAGGCTGGACCGATCAGACGTGTGCCAGGTAGGACATCCATCGTGGGGGGGGGAACAGGCGCCAGGGTGGAAAATCAAGCAGATCGAGAAGGAGGTGGACAAAAAACACAGCGTCGACAGCTAACGTTTTGTGGGGTCCGTAGGACTAGGAAAAAAGAACAAGGGAAAGAAAACATGAAGAGCTTAAGGGGGGGCCAAGCTGATGCGCGTAAACCGGACGAAGTTTAGAAAGGAAGAATGAAGGCGAGGAAAGGCTCGTTAAGGGGGGCTCTCGTTGGGGGGGGGTCGCATAAAAAACCTGAGGAAGGGCAGGGAAAAAAAGCGCACCCGGACCCGAATCTTGGATCCCGAGAGTTCATTGGGGAGGGTCATGGGTTCAAAAGGCAATTAGTGAAAACGCTGGTGACTCAAATATCGGGTAGAAAGGGGAGGACGAAATCCCGGATTCTGCGCCAGCACCAAGAAGAGAAAATAAAGCTGGTGCGCAAAACATTTTTGGGTTGAGGGGATATCGTTCCACATAAAGAAACCACGCAAAAAGTGCCTTCCAGATCTGCGTAAAGGCAAGGACGATGGAAAAGGAAGAGTGCTATCGATGAAGGAGGGAGGGCCAGAAGGAACAGAATGGCCACTAATAATATACCAAGTGCCAAAAAAGTCTGTAGAAAAAAGAAGGAAGGGGGGGCTATGAAAACAAAAGTAGGAACGGGATAAAAATGGAACAGGACCTGCCAAACCGCTGTGCAGAAGTCGGGGGGGGCAAACTCCGCCAGAAAAGAAGAAGGGAACTTATGAAATATTCCGAGAGGAATCGCTAAACAAAATAAGCAAGGGGAACAATACAGGAACAAGGTGAGAGAAAAAGAAGAGAGGGATTGAGCAACTTGAGGGGGGGGGAAGTCAGCGACAGAAGGTGCGCGTTAAAGCTTTCTAAAAGAATGGGGCGTGTCAGAGCAAGAGGGGAGCCGAAAGTGGGCGAAACAAACTTTATTAGGGGGGGCCAGATCTTAAACCCCCAAGATCGTGGAGGTACTTTCCGTAATTAAGGGGAAAAAAGTGAAGCAAAGAAACGGCTGAACAGGAGAAAGAGAGGAGGGAAGGTTGGTGAAAAAAGGGCCGTAGGGAAAAAAGAATGAAAGGAAGAACATTAACAAAATTCAATTGCTTGGGGGGCACAGCGCTGCCGAGGAGTCAAAGAGGTAAAGGAAAAGGGGAAAAATCAATGAGGAAAGTAAGGTGAAAAAAGAAAGAAACAAAATCGTCTGTAGAGAGTCGGATGGGGTTGTAAAAAAAAAAAGGAAGAAGAGACGCAGAACTGGGGAGTGGCACACATCAAAAAGGCCGCTGTACCTAAAAAAAAAGAGAAATGGGCAGGAGGGAAGAGGAAGGAAGAGCTCGAGAAAAACACACTAGGAAAGTACAAGAGATATATCTCTTAACTCTCGACAAGGAAATGACAGCGGGAGCAAGGAGGGTACGCAAAGAAATGGCTGGAAACACTGGAATTGGATGGGTGTGAACTATTCTCATGCAAAAAGATCTACCGAAAAGAAAGGGGGATGGGGACCCAGGTTGCACGTAACGCTAACTGAAGGTTAAAAAAAAAGTTCATGCCGCTTAAAACGAGCAAAGCACCACGGGGGAAAAAAAAGCAAGGGGGAAGTGGAAGAGAGGAAACTGGGTCCTTATGTGAAGATCACGGTGGCTAAGGCCGAGAGAAGAAAAAGAGGAAGACGGCAGAACAGAAGGAAAAAGGAGAAAAGGCTTATCCAGCCGAAGTTCTAGTAAATTCACTTGTTGGAAGCCGGGGCTAACTACCGTAAGAAAAAGTAGGAGTCAAAACTTATCAGAGCCCGGCAAAAAGGAAAAACGTCCCGAGAAAGAAGGGGGGAAGGAAGAAAGACAAATCAGAGAAAAAAGGGGAGGGTTTTCTGGAAGAGGGAACTGGGTTTTCAGTGGCGAAGGGAAGGACCGGAGTCGGGAATCAAGGGGGAAAAAATGTCGCCAGATGGTAAAACGTGAGTTCAAACGATTCGAAAAGAGGGGGGGTCACCGGGGAAACTGTGTGAAAAACTCAAAAAAGAGGAACTGTGGTCAAAACAAGATACCTGATGGAGGAAAAAAGTCGGAAGGGCCCCGCTGGACACTTACGCACTGGAAAGACAAGAGGAAAAGGAGAATTGAAAAAGTTACCCGACGAGGGACAAATCACTTAAGTGATCAAGGATTTATAGGGGCAGCCGCAAGAAAAAAAAAGGCGACACCGACGAAATCGAGCTCGAAGTTGATGCAGAGAAAAAAAGTGGAGCCCCATCGGAAAAAAAAAAGCGAAAAGGCAAACCAGAGCGCCACTAAAGCACGTTCGGGACGAGGTTCACACGGAAAAAAAATCAGAAGAGGGAGGATCCAAGATAGGGGGGCAAGGGGCCGTACAAAAAAACATCTGGGGAAAAGTAGATGGGAAAACAACTCTCACCGAGCAGAAAAGGGGAAAGATGAGAAGAAACAGGAAGTAAGCTAGGTGAGAGGACACTTTCGTCCGTGCAGCGAAAAAAATAAAGAGGTGGGGCAAAGTAAAAGAGGAAGGGGGTATTCATTTCTGGGAAGCAAACCTCAAAAGGTACTTGCGAAGAGTGTGATAAGAAAGAGGTGGTTGGGGATCGAAACAAGGGAAAGGGGAAAACAAAAAGGTGCAGGACGAAGGGCCTGCGCACGCCAAGATGCAGAATCTCGGCGGGGGAAGGGGAACCGGGAGGAAAGGATGAGAATGACCTTAAAAATCAAACTCA
>Ga0179593_1434188_pt1 | contig 14215 bp, 17 predicted proteins | sample CZODoug2_1_08_16_FD_185931 | JGI IMG/M metagenome (GOLD analysis project Ga0179593, IMG submission 185931) | Vadose zone soil fungal communities from Angelo Coast Range Reserve, California, USA - CZODoug2_1_08_16fungal (PacBio error correction) | ecosystem: Environmental > Terrestrial > Soil >...
AGGAAAGACAAGGTCAAAGAATCATCATAAAATTACGAAACTTAAAAATGCCGCCAAGAGAACTCGGACGGCCTACAGTGCGAGCCAAAAAACAACCGTCAGGACAGAATGACAAAACTGGACCCAGCAAGGGCCCCGAAAATCGAAGCGTGATGGAATTTCAACAACCTAAAAAGAGCAGGGTCTCCCGGAAAAAGAAAAGTCGTCGAAAAAAACAAAGCAGGGCTATCACATCCACATGCAAGCAATGTGCGATTCCAGGCTGAGAAAACTTGCCAGCATCCAAGAGATGGAGAAAATGTCACGGAAAAAACGGAAGGGGAGATGAGGGAAAAAAAAAACAGACCGCCTCGCCCAATGAAAGCAAGCCTGGGCAGGCTCGTCTTAGCGGATGAAGCCCAACCAGAACCTCGAACACCTTTAAACGCCAGGAAAAGCAGCGAGCATAGGGGCACTGGATTGCTACCGTCGTATACCCGGTTCCAAAAAAAAGGGCGGCAAGAGCAGCGGGTGGGGGCGACTGGGGAGGGGGAAAAATCGGTTGAATTAAATTTAGTCATGCTATCTGTAGGGGGACGCGGTGAGTGGGCCAATCCAGTTAAAAACAAAGAGAACCGCGGGGACATAGGGAGAGAAAGGAATGGAAATTTCACTCATGGGGCTAAGAGACGGAACTATGATGATCGCGGCAGGAAAGCCTTGTCTGCCTCTCATCTGCCTGAAAGGGGGGGAATGTTCGTGCTGGGCAAGGAGAGGCGATCGAAGGAAAGATTGATCGAAGGAAAGCACGAATCGTCGAACTGAACCTCTTTAAGACCAGCATCTCGTTGAAAAAAAAAAAAAGGGAGGTAGGGCGGTTAAAGACATCTGCGAGCAAGGGGATAAGAACCGCAGTTCAGGGAAGCAGACCCGAGCCTACACTTCTACAGGGCCAAATGTCTCACGAACGGGGCGGTTTTTGGGCCAGTGAGAGGGCTGATACCTGAGTCGGCAAACTGCGACGTGTTAAAAAGACCCGCTGTTGATGGTCACTAGGGGGTGCGTATTATGGTGGAATACGGATGGAAAGGAAATAAAAGGGGAGCGCGGAAAAACGTCGATGGGGGCGTACGCTCGTTAGGAGGCGGACCTTCCAAACGCGGGAGCGCAGTTGGAAGGGGAAGTCATCTCAGCACGGTCGATTAAGGTGACTACGCCGGAGAAAAAAGGCCATAAGGCGAAGGAGACGCAAGGTTCGAGAAGGTTGCAAAACTTTCCCGGCGAATCGAAAGAATATTTGAAATGCTCGACGGCGGAGTACAAAAAAAGACTAGAGAGAAAAGGAGAGAAATCGCAAGGGGCCATGAAGGGGCAAAAAAGAAACCTAATCAAAGCCGACGAGGGAACAAAAACGGATGGGGGGTAAAAGAGAAATGCAACAGAAAAAGGGGACGGGAGGGCGCAAAGGCTAGAATAGGGTCCATGAAAACGGAACCGTGCTAATCAAGAAGGTGAGCTCAGAAGACGAGTATAGGGAGCAATCGACAACTCGAATCGTACTCATGGGACCAAAAGGGTCTGCTGTCGGAAAACCGGCTTTCGTTAAAAAGATATCCACGAGGATAATTTATGGATTCGTGGGGCATCCTCTAAAAACAAGGAGGAAGTAAAGAGAAAAAAAAAAAAGAAAAAAGAAAACCGAAACAAGAAAAACTCACCTCACGTTTGACAGACCGCCTCCGGTTTTCAAAACGCAGAGAAAGTAAAAAGAAACGCAGAGGAACTGTACACAGGGAAAACACGACCACGGAAAACAGGAACAAACAGCAGGGGAAGGAGTGGTAAAAGCTAACGGGAAATACTCTGGAGAGGGGCAAGCAACAGACCCTCAAAAACACTTAGTGACACTGCGACCACCTCATCAAGGGTCTGGCAACAGGGGGAACAGGGATAAAGGTGACATGATAGGGCTTGATAAAATGAGCTGGCCAGAAGTAGATAGCCTTTGGAAATGAGAGCAGTTGGGAGAACCCCTCGTCGAAACTGCCCGAACCGGGGGGGGGGGAAAGGTGGGTGTGAGAAAAACAGGAGAAAAAAGTCCGCGAACCACGGGCAGACGTTGACATTTCCAGCGAAAAATAAAAAAAGGGCGGCCTGCTGAGGCGTCAGCAAAAGCAGGGGCAGCGGTTTGGAACGAGAAGACAAACGGCGCAAAAAAGAAGGACGACTAGAGGAAGAAAAAACAAGAAAGGAAAACAAGGAAGGCCTTCCAAAAAAAAATCGAACAAAATAATAACAGAGCAGGGTAGAACAACAACGTCAGGACGGGGCGGGAAAACCCAAGGAAAAAAAAAAGGAAGAAAAGCGGACAAAACCGCCCACTGAAATAAATCCGGCCCTAGCCGGTAGGAGTGAAACTGTACATGAAAGGAAAAAAAAGGCCGCTCAGGCGGGGAGAGTAAAAAGCATTGGCCACGAGAAAAGAAGAGCCGCAGGGAGAAAATGTGCTTTTCTAAAAAAGAAAGGACGATACTGCGCCTACGCGAATCAGGGGGGACCTCAGTGGAGGGGGCCCCGAGAATGCCAGTGGCCGAGAAAAAAGAAAGAACATAAAAAGAGCATGCAATTCCATCGAACGGAGGGCCAGAAGCCACTGATCCAAGATGCAGGCAGAAGACAGCCAAGGACATCACGAAAGCGAAAATTAGGAAGGGCGCGCGCGTCCGTGGGTTGCTCCCTCGTGGAACCTGACCCACCCGCAGAACCAAACACAAGTGCGATTAGGCAAGGGAAAAGCGGGGGATCAAAATATCAGAAAGGCGCAAAAGGAAGCAATGATCGGGGTAAGACAAAAAAAAAGCAGGAGAACCGGTACGGGCAATACAAGCGAGGAGACAACCGGCAGCGCAACGAGGAAGGACAGAATAGTTAGAGGGAAGGATGTCGTTGCTGGTGTGCAGGGAAAAAAACGGAACGGAACCACGCAAGAAGAGGACTCAATGGGCAGGGGAGGGGCGGTGGAAGGCAGAGAAAACGTATCAAAAACAGAACGGCAGCGGAAAACGCGAGCAGAAAATGATGGGGGTGCAAGCCTTTAGCAAAAGAAAAATCTAGAAGCGTGGGATAAGAAAAAGGTTTGCGCTACGTGGACTACGGGGGAGCCCAGGACTCAAGCCTGTGAACAGAAGAAACTCGACGACGCGTACGGAAGGAAGTCTGGAGGGTATATGCGGAGGGAAGACGAAGGAAGGGGATGGTGTCGGGGACTGAAATACGCAAAAAATGAACATAAAAAGAGCTATACATACAACGGGGAGGGGAGTGGATTACCCCGAGATGGGGTTTCGCACACCTGTAGGAAGACAACTCGACGGGAATACGATCACCGGGGGGAGGCACCGAAATAAATAGCAACTATCTGGAAACGGGGAGAGGGCAAACGGATCATCTAGGGATCGGGACAGAAAAGAGGGAAACACCGAAAATGGGAGGGTACGGCACGCGAAACTAAATTAGGAAGGAAAAGACAACCCTTGACCATGAACAGCCAGCAGGCGAATGGGGATAGACACGGAAGAAGAGTGATGGCACTGACGCAATCACCGATATCGGTCAGCTTGCACATCTCCAAGAATAGAAAACAAACCAAGACTTCAAAAAAGAGATTCTGTTGGGGGAGGGGGGAGAGATAGATGGGCCCTGATCCACTTCCGCTTGGGGCCCAGCCGGGATGCGGGGCTGCGAAACCGAGGAAAGCACAGGGAACAAAAAATCCGGGCTTTGACGGTTTGGCGACGGGAATTAAGCGTCGACAGGAGACGTCGGTCAGCATCCGAGAAAAAAAAGGAGCACAGTAGAAGGGGAAAAAAGGACAGGAGCGCCAGCAGAACAACAGAACTCTCCGACTTCTACATTGACAGCAAACGGCCGGAAACTAAGGTCCTGTTGCGATGTAAAATTGCGAGGACTCTTTGTGATCAGGGGGAGATGGAAGGGAAGAAGTGCCTTGAGTTTTCCAGTTGTCTGGGGACGACCCCAGCTGCGCGGAAATTCTCAGGACAAGGATGACATGGAAAGTAACATTGCTTCTGGTGGCCGTCCAGCCAAGCGGAGCCTGGTTATGCGGGGGACGGGGACAGACAGGTAACGAAGAGGGGGAGGGGAGTGAGCTGACCACAGAAAGAATACTACTGTTGGGGAAGGTGAACGCCAGGACGACAGATCGAGAGGCTATGGCGAATGGGAGAAACATCTTGGGGTGTCCTGCTTATACGCTTCAGGTTTCTGAAACCAGGGGAACAGGGGGTTCAAAGTAGAGACGACCTCCCAAAAAAAAAAAAAACCACGAGCTACCGGGGGGGTGGGGCGACGACAGGATGCCGAGTTGTGGGGCGTTTCTGTGGCGAGACGGGGGGGAGTATCTTTTTACGGCTGGTCTTGGCTAAATTTGTCTTTGGGGGCAACGGTTTATCGTGTTTTCCGCAGGACGTCACTCGGCTCGGGAAGGGAAAAACAAATTCCAGGGCGCGCGAGGTTCTGTTCCTGGACCTGGAGATCCCTACAGGGGGGGACCTGCTCGCATCCTACAAAACCATTGTGAAAGATGGGGCCGATCCGGAATAAGAAGGTGCGAAAACGACGGAAACCCACGGATAAGGGGAGAAATAGTTCGTCACCTCCGGGGGAAAACGGACCAGACCGGGCTATGTTGGACGGGATTCCACGGGTTGAGGGGGGGGGGGAAGAAGGGGGGGGGGGTCCAGGATGTATATCTGCGAGGAGGCAAGACAACGCAGAAAGACAACGGAACATCCAATTGCAGAAAAACGAAGAGGGGGGGGGGGTCACAAAAAAATGCCTGAAGAACGAGTATTTTGGAGGGCACAATGCAAAAACACCGGTGGAAACCCCATGCACAATGGGGGCAGGACAGGTCCAGTCGGTTACACAGCGTAAAGAAATCAAAAACGGGCGGAAAAAAAAGATATGACCGGGAAAACAAAATCGCGACATGGTCATATCAGAACCGCGCAACAGCAGTGCGCGCGGGGTGGGCGAATGATACCGTGCGCCTAGGGTCGAAGGGAGAGGGTATCCGAGCAAGCCGGAATCGCCGGGTGTTAGAAGAAGTGAACTCCGAAAGAGTGAAATCTCATACAGTTAATTAAAACGCGGGGGTTAGGTAGGTTACCTCCGAGAGAAGACAGGAAACTCCGGGGGGGAAAATCGGACCATATTGTCAGGAAAAGCCTCACTCGAAAAATCGAGGCAGGGGAAGGGGGGGGATCCAACCCGGTCACACACAGAGGAAAGGGCAAGGAAACGACGCATCATACGCCGGATTATTCCGACGCTCACAAAAATGCGAACATCAATCGAAAAACGACGGAAAGCAGAAGAAAAAGGCACACAACAAAGCAACAAAGATGTGCGAACCAAAAAAAAAAGGAGGGTGAGTCTGCAGTGCGACCCCGTGGAGGAGTTTACGGTTGGGCTTTGAAGGAGCGTCCAGACCAAAAAACTGGGAATCACACAGACCAGCTACCGTAGACATAATAGCCATATGCGGACCAGAAGAGTATCGGGCAGGTCACAAAAAGGACGCAAAGGTCAAACACAACCAGGCAGTGAGAAGGAATGCGCCCTTATTGCGAGGGGCAACAGAGCACCGAGAACCGAAGAGAAAAAATGAAAGGGCAGGGAACCAAGAGGAAAATAAGAAGTAGGGGGGGGAAGTCGGAGGAGATCGTCTACAAAGCAAGAAAGTTGGGTAAAGAAGCAACTAAACAAAAAAGCATCGGACTGAGACGAAAAGGAATTTACAAAAGGCAAGGGCCGATTACGAAAACAGGAAGGGGGTAAACAGACAGCCCCTCAAAAAAGAGGGGTAGTTGACTACGGAGGTATGCGAAGCCACGGAGCGCAGTGGAGAGAACCAGACACAGGTCCCACAATGTAACAGGGGGGGAAAGCAGAGGGGGGATCGGGACTCACTGTGAGGCCGGTTGAAGGATAGGGTCGAACACACTGGGGCCACAACAACAGCATCGGAAACCTGTCGTAAGGAAACCGTTGTCGAGAAAAGGCGGGGGATCAAAAAGAGAACGTGGAGAAGGCGCCGAGGTCGCCGCCAGGTGCGTCTGGCAAAAAAGCGCGGATACGGAGGGCACTCAAAGATCGTGAGGGCGAACAACCACTTCAAGAGACAGGGGGACACAAAGACAACATGAAGAGCCGAATGCAAAAAAAATCAAGATCGACGGCGACGATTCTAATGATTGGGATCATTAAGAGCTGTGCGGGCGGACACGCGACGGGGGACACGGGATCTTTCCGCCGAACGAGAACCGCCTGTTTTACACAGGTTTGCCAGCGCCAAAAAGATAAATCAGAGGGCCTCTATTCAAAGATCATCACAGTGGGTTGCAGGCACCGCGAAGGCAGAAGGGTTCAAGAGTCCGAGTGTAGGTGGCCGTAAGAACGACAGCAGAAAAAGCGGGCCCAAAACGGGGGTGCGAGAAAAGCAAGACAAAAAAATACGTCCTGAGTCAGGGTCGAATCTGTCACGCGAGCGAAACAAAGAGCATAAAAGGAAGGAGAAGAACAAACGAACAAAAAAAGAAAAAAGACGGGTGGAAAACGGGGAGATCAAAACGGCCACAACCAATACGGCACGTCAGAGTAACTCTCGATCATCGAGTCGATGAAAACGAATAAAAAAACCTTCCTCATCTAGTTGACAAAAGGAATCAGACGAAGGCCACAGAGAGGGCAGTCACCGAAATAGCATTGCACGCAAAAGGTATTTCATCATAAAACAAATCGCGAAGGCACGGTCTGAGATTTCAGCATGAGCAAACCACGACAGCCTCAAGCAAAAGGATTGGAAGGAAGCACCGCCATGAAAGGACTGTCTTGGAGCGGCGGATGGAAGAAAAAAAAAGAGCCAAACAGAAGAAGGGAGCGATCACCTTTCCAAACAAGAGGCAGAGCGGCATCGGTGCGAGGAGAGGAGGGCAGCCAAAATAATCGTATACCGCCAGATATACTGCGGAAACCTAGCAATGGCGGCAGTCAAGAAAAAAAAAGGGCTCACATTCGCACTGGATCCTTAGTGGGGGGAAGAAAGCAATCCGCGGTGTTGAGTAGACGGTGGCTTGTGGTTGGAGATACCGGGGGTGAAACAAGACCGCTACCATCAAAAACACTACAAAATCACGATACGAGTCAGCTGAGCTACGGAGCGAAGAAGGATAAAGAAAAGGGGGGGGTGAGCGGGCGAGGTGGACAGAAAGGAAGGTTGAGGAAAAATACAGAATTTCAAAAGCTGCCTGAGGGGACGAACAATGGGGGGGGAATTCTAGTTAAAATAGGCAGGGGAGGAGCGCGAGGATCCGAGCTATCTTACCGTCTTGAAACCGAAAATTAAGAAGTCTTTAATTTCCCGGAATAAATCGGGGCAGCGGTGCGGATGAGCTGGAATTGCTACGAAGGGCAGAAGGCAAAGTGTCAGAAAAGCAACCAGCGGCCTACACGGCAAAACAGGCAGAAAAATCAAGCCCCACGGTTTTGCCCGTACTTGAGAGAGATCGGAGGCAAGGATGGTGGACAGAAAGCTTAGTAGAAACGAGGGGGGGTTCGATTGGGCTCTAGAGGAGAGGTTCGTCCAGCAGGCTCATAAAAACGCGTGAGTTTCGCGCAATCGAGATTGAGGGAAACAGTCACAAAAACATGGACAGCTTTGATGTTAGTAAATAACAGACGGGATCGAAAAAATACGATGACGCTGGGAAAACTCAACGGACGGTCTGAATTCGAGATGACGCAACTGTGTGAGGGGGGCGAAAGAATTTAACTGCGAGGCTCCAACTAGAATCTCAAAAAAGGACTATAGTAAAATGGGAAAGGCAGACCAACAGCCCGAGGTATCGATATTAGACGCAATTAGGATTATGGGTCGAACAAATGTGCGTCGGGGGCATCGAGGAGTTGGGAGAAAGAGAGGTCGATGTTGATGACAGTGCGAATATGGCGGCTTTTCAAACATGGTAGCGTGATCACACGTTTGGTTCGGCAGCCAGGTACGGTCCGAACCGGACGCCATCAGGTGTGGGGCAGGATGGGGCAGAACGCAACACACAAGATGAGGAATAAATAAGAGAGAACACCCTACGCCCAAATCAATAGCGCAAAAAAAGGACCAAGTTTTCAATCGAAAGAAGCAGAGACCATGGATGTGGGCGGCAGGTAATGAAAAAAAGATGGGGACACACAACGCCTGGAGAAGAACACTGGGCTATTCTAACCCTACCGTGCACTGATAGTGAACTGCAAAAACGAAGGCAGCAAAAACGAAGCGCCCCCATAAAAAAGACAAGCGGGAGGCTCACGGCCTAAGAGGAGATGGAAAACAGAAGACCCATATAAGGCCCAGTTGAAGTCTAATGGGGGATCTGCGGAGGTTGGTAAATCCTTGACCGGGAAAGCAAAAAACCGAAAACGTAAATCGCAACTGCCAAGGAGGGAGGAACGTTAGTTCAAGTGCGCAACGAAAGTAAGACGACCGTGATTATGAACAGAGAAGAAAGTCCCGTCGTTGGTGCGAAGGGTCCCATCATAGAAAGAGGTACGAAAAAGGGAGGCGTAAAACCCATGATTCACAGCAAGCAACGGGAGAACAATGGGGAACAAAATAAGGCAGGATAAAAAGGAGGAGCAAAAGGCATACACAGGTTTAGGCCAGGACCGAGATTCCCCGTATGACGGAACCTCTAGTCAAAAACAAGTCACCGGTAGCCAGTGTATGGGCTGAGCGCAAGCAGGGGAAATGGCAACTCTGTCGGGGCCATTTACCACGGATCAGGAAAAACTGAAAGAGCGCAGTAAGAACAGGGAAAGGGCGGAGATGCAGCGGAATATGACAGGGGAAATAGCAGGAAATATGATCAACCAGATAATGCCCAAGACCAAAAAGCGCCATCAGGCGTGAATAGATCGGAAACAGGGGCTGAGGAAATCCAGCGACATCAAAATGGAACATCCCACAGGGTGATCAATGAAAAGACTCGAGTGGTGCGATGAAGAAGGAGAGGGGGTCTACCCGGGAGGGGGAGGGGCAAACCAGCACCGATACCGTAACAACCGGGGCGAAAAAAGTCAACCCGATAAAGAGGTCCATGAAAAGTCGCCGGGTGCCAAGTCGGGACGATAGCAAGACATAGCAGAGCCAGCCAGCGAATCTACTCAAACTGGTCTCTTGCTCGATTCTTACAATTTTGACTATGATGATGCGTTTTGGGGGGGACAGGAAAAAGGATTGCCTCCAAGGAACCCTGCTCCATTCCTGATATAAAGTGGCTAGTCTGTGTGGGGTCCGCAAGAAACGAAGCAGACCATTGAAACGATCGATCAGGGAAGGAAATGGGCGCTGGCGAAAAATCATTGGGTCGCAAATAAGAACACCATCCGTTAAAGGTATGGGGGGGACAGAGACATCGTCGGACGATCGACTAAAAACATCACACGTGCAAAATACAGGAGAAAGTCCATGGGGGGGTGGAGTCAAAAGTCACAAAATGAACTCGAATCAGCGTTAAAAGACAGAAAAAGCACCTGTAGGATAAGGTCTGGAGAAGAAGGCGTTGGGGAACGCAGCCAACCATCAAGGGAGAATAAATGTATGAGTCGACGGGACTATGCCAAAGATGAAGCAGAAAATGGAGGCAGAGTCTGGTGTGTGATCAAGACCTGTAAAAAAAACGAAAACATCAACTTGACGGAGGACTGGCCGACGCGTTTTTGTATCAATGCTGGCGAACGAACGTGAACTTCGATCAGAACCGGTGGGGGGAGAAGGAGAGCAGAGTGACGTCGCAGACGACCGGGGACGGAACGGTAGGGAGAAAAGGATCCTGAGTGACACAAATTTCAGCATATCGGCGAGCTGGAGCTGGTAAAGTAAAAAAAACGTGACAAAACACGACGAAATGAGGAGGGGAAGGTTTGGCTGTAAACCCATAACTTCCGGCCCTGCGCGTCTAGCCCTGTGGAAGGTTCTACGACCACTGAAGGAAAACCATGGGAAGACAAACGTGACCGCATTGGGAGCCAAAAAGGATTCCTGCGGGGCTGAGACCAGGGACATGAGATCCCCAGGAGAAAGTGAGTCAAGGGGCCTTTCACCGGAGTGGGGGACACGATCGCTCTCTCAAAAACCCAGAATTCGGGCGGAAACAGGAGAAACGCATCACTTCCCAAAGCCTGATGAAACGTTAGAAAGACCACATCTACAGTAGGATGCCGCTGTTATAGTTACCTGGGGTCCAGGTCGAGATCGGACGGTGGACGAGGGCCAAATCCGCCTTGGGAGGTTTGGGCCAGTTGTAGTGACAGAAGTCTGCAAGGTGAACCATGGGAAACGAACACAAACGGCGACCTGTTGCGAGTATAGGGCGTAAACGGAGCGCACAAGAAGAGCCTTAAGAGGTCGGCTCCTGTTGGGCGGCCGGATGAATTTGCCACACCTGAGTGACTGGGTTGTGCCGGTACAGGTCGAGAGACTATGAAACGATCTTTCGGAGCTTAAAAGACATAGGGCTGTAACGCGTAAAAAGAAAGTGAAGAAAGGTGAAGGGACAGCTCATGTAAAGGAAAAACAAAAGCAGCGCGGGGAAAACCACGCTCAGATTGAACGAAAGACACAGCTGACACGGGTGGGGGTGGGGCGCCCGATGAGCAGAATTTTTGGCGGATGTGTGGTCCACACGTAGGGGAAGAGGTGTAGTTTTCACCAGCATTTCTTCGTTTGTACAAAAAAAAAGTGCATGGGTAGATGTCAGCAGGAAAGGGAAGGCACGGCGCGCGTCTGGAGGGCGTGGACATCCCCGGCAAGCGGGGGATGGCAACGCAATCTCAGTGAAGGGGGATAATGAAGTAAAGGGGGGCGGCAGAGGAGGACGAACTGACACCCCGGATCACGTCTCGCACAGCACATGAACTTACCGAAACAGCCTAGGAACGTATTAGGAAGGCACGGTATGATAGGACACAAATGTCAGAGAGAGAAATCCAGGATAGGGGGCGACAAGCATAACCTCGACGGAGTAATGTGAATGGACGAACGAAAGGGGAGGGCCGCAACCCGAGGAAGGATGGTGGGGTGAGTGGCGCCTAGTGCGAGACCATCATGTAATGATGATCGAGCGCTCGCAATGAAAAAAGTCAACAAAACGGAAGGGGATGGGTATTACTGGAAACAGCAAACGAAGAAGGCTGTTTTATAGGAAAATCTTCTAATAAAACGAAAGGAGTAAAGAATGGCGGCATCACACGGAGTTGGGGGTCGCAGTAAGAGAAACGTCGATAGGGTGGTCTGCTTGCTGTCGCAAATCGCAGAGTAAGGACCGTTGAAAGACAAAGTGTGATTCCTAAGCAAAACAGGGTCGTTTTCAGGGTGCGCGAGACATCCGGGAAAAAAGGGACCATCAGAAGAGAAGGAGGTGCTGGAACCACATATCAAGGAGATGCGAAGACAAACCCGGCCCGGGGAAGAAAAAAGGGACCAAAAAAGCGCCCTGGAATTCGAAAAGGACATAGGAGTCGAAAAAGAGTCACTCACGAAAGAAAAGCTAACAAAGAAAAAGACCAAAAATAACCAGAAGGACAACGAAAAAAAAAGCTCAGGATAGGGCAAGAACTATGGTGTCTTGGGGGGCTTGCGGGAAATGGTACACGGGACTTACCATCGGTGGGCTGGGGTGTGCCGCAACCTGGAAATCAAGATACGACGGGAAAGAATCCCTACAAGGAGCCGCAAAGGTCGGGACACAATCGTTGCTGGAGAATTACCGGAAACAATTAAAGAAGGGGGAAAGAAAGCATATCGCGACCAAGCGCAGAGAAGCGGAACGCCGGAAGCGGCTACGTCAAAATAATAAGGTAACAGTCCGGCTAGACACATCGCCAACGCACATCAATATTTTACACTGCGCGCAGCAGGTCAAAGCGCAAACTGGACGCAAGTGGGGGACAACACAAAGGCCGGGGAAAGACCAAGGCGAACCAGCCACCTCAGGAGGGGCGGGACGCGGGGCGCTCGACAGTAAGACAGGTTGATGCTGCACGGAGTCCACTTGCTAAAAACCACAAGCATCAAAAAAACGAGCAGAAGGGTTCACTTCCCAGAAGGGGAATGTCTGAAAAGACCGAAAAAAACTCGAGGGCCGTCAGGCAAGTGGCAGGGAACTGGTCCACGAGCGGGAGAACCAATCGAAAGGAAAGGGCCGCACGTCTCAACCGGAAAAACAAATCTTTTTGATCGCTTTATATGGGTGAAAAGACTTCAAGGAGTGCCACCTACAGCCAATGAAAAAAGGGCAAGACAAAGCAGGTCTGAGGGGATCAAGGATCGACGATGAGCCGTAGAGTAGATTAGGCATAGGAAGCGAACAAAGGACTGTTTTCGCAGGGGAAAGTTCACGCGAATTTCCAGACGAAAAATCAAAACGGAAACACTTGGGAAATCAGGGGGCACAAAAAAACGGGGTCAAGATCATCATACCAGTTAACCTCGAACAGAACCGCCGCTGCAGTCGCGGGATATAGTCGGTCGGGCACGGAAGGGAACCGGTGATAGTGACACATGGGGCGAAAAAGCCCGCAGGAACTTCTGAAGACGAATACAACTGACGATGTAGTCTGGGCGATGAAGTCGGTCCATGAGTGGCGTAGAAGAAAACCACAGCGTAAAGGAGAAGGAAAATATCCACTCATGAATCGAACGGAAGTATGGGAGGAATGCGAGCTGGGCCCTGGGCAAGCGACCAACCCTACCGGGGGAAAACACTCATTTGAGGAAAAGAAACGCAGTTTAGTTGACGACGAAAAGAGCTTGCGTGGCGACACTTGAACGAAAGCTGGGTTATCCAGAATCGCGAAAGGGAAACACGGAAAATATTCAATGCGCAACCGGGGCCCAGATCGCCCACTGCTACGCGGGAAGGAGTTTGGCATTCTGAGGCGGATCCAGCCTTCAAAACCATATCCTCCGACCCGTGAGCCAAAGGCGCGGCATTCGGTCAAAAGAGGGGAAATGCGAAGCACGCCGGTTTGCTCACCGCCGAAAGTGCAGCATAACACAGGGAAAAAACGAGTGGGAGCAAGTGGATCGATGTCGGGGGCGTAGACAGGAGGAAACCGAATCCGCGGTGTTTCCAGGGAATGTGGGGAGCAGTGCAGAGGTGAAGTATAACGCGACTAGGAAGAAAGCGGCAGCACACGGAAATAAAGACGGAGGCGGCAACAAAGGGTGGCCACGAGCCCTGCAATGCTTGAAGAGGGGGCAAAGGGGTTTCGAATCTGAGGTGGACCCCTGCCTGATAGCGCTCCGTGTGGAAGTTCACTGGGCAAGGCATCTCTATGTTGGATTTAAAGACGTAGAGCCAGGTCCGAAGTTGAAGTTTAAAAAACTGAAAAGCGTTCCCTTGTTTCAAATCATATGCGGGCACGGTGAGAGTCCAGACGGCGAAGAGCCGTCATACTTCCCCCAACGAAATTCGAAACAGGATCGACATGGACCTCTCCTACATGGAACTACGGGAAGACGTGGGCTTAGGAAGAAACCGGCGGACGGGGGAAAGGATATAGCGTTACATGTCGGCAACTATGAGGGTTTGGGAAAGAGTTTCGAACTCGGGTTTCGTGTGGGTGGGGAGAAGAGGCTGTGACACCAGTCACGAATTTTCAGGACATCGGTGAGTGATCGGAAGACACACCCTGGACTCTGTGGCCGCTTTCCCCAACAGCACGACTTAGGGGACGACGGAAGCGTGAAAAACGGCGTCCGGTCAATGAATGTTACTAGGGATGGAAGCGTTGCCACAGGGGGAGATAGGGGATCATGTCGGACTAAGGAGAAGAGACGGACCTCGACATAGAACAGCTACTATCGCAATGGTGCGACAGGAGAACTAGAATGATCGCGACCTAAGGAGTAGACAGACGGACGGAGGAAATGGGTCGGAGACTAAAATGCCGCAGTTAACGGAGGGGTGGCGCGATTCCGAACAGGACGGTTCCATTCGGCCGGGGCAATGGCGGCTTAATAATCACATATGTGGGGGAGATCGCCAGAAAGAATAAACGGAATCGCACGTTCTTTGAGCGTCGGAGAAAACCGCGGAGGGGAAAACCACAATAAGAGGAGCGCGATTTATAAAGCGAAAAGAGACGGGGTGGC
>Ga0179593_1522259_pt1 | contig 14215 bp, 16 predicted proteins | sample CZODoug2_1_08_16_FD_185931 | JGI IMG/M metagenome (GOLD analysis project Ga0179593, IMG submission 185931) | Vadose zone soil fungal communities from Angelo Coast Range Reserve, California, USA - CZODoug2_1_08_16fungal (PacBio error correction) | ecosystem: Environmental > Terrestrial > Soil >...
GAATTTGATTCGGGTTTCACAAAAAAAACGGAAGGTTCGAGGCAGGCAAGGGAAACAGAAAAATCGGTCGGACCGAGCAGAACTCAAGAAAAAAAGCAAAAAAAACTTCCTCGCCTGTGTCGTAAAAGAGAATCAACAAGCTCGGGCCCGGGGGGGGGGACGCCCAAAGGTGCCAAACCCCCACACATCGGAATGGGAAGGAGGTTTCCAGACTCGTCAGGACCGCTCATCCCTAGAAAAAAGGGTGAGAATTCAGGTGCCTTTTTTCACGAGGGACATTGGCCGGTGGCCGCAAAAGCAAGGGGGGAAACCGCGTCGGGGAAGGGAACAAGTGCGGACGAGTTTGAACAAAAGGGGGGGGTGAGTCCGATCGGGCGTTTCGGGGGGGGGGGAATAGCGCCGCAAGTTGGGGATAAACAAGACACTCCGGCGGGAAACGATACCTGGAATTGGGGGAAAAAAAAAAAGGGGTTCCAGACCGGCAAAATCGTTGCACGGATCGGGAAGCGTGGTGAGTAGGACGCGGGGACTTAAAGACACGGGGAGGAGCGGTGTGGGGTCCGGGGTCGGAATTTTAGGTCCTTGTCGTAAAATGGAAAAAAACGCCGGGAAAGACGGTTTCGCAGTGGGGGGGGGCTTACAAGCGAAAGCGACGACCGCGAAGGGGTCGAAGAACAGCAACCAGCCGGGGGCGGGGGGAAAAAAAGGTTTTCATCCAGCGACCGGTCCCACTAAGAAAAGTCAACCGGTTTGGAAAATGGACCCGCCAGGGTCGCGGCAATCCCGTAAGCCGCCAATATGGGAAAAAAAGGTACATTGGGGCCCACCGGGAAAAGGAGGGAAAGAAAAAAGGGACCAAAAGAAACCCCCCCCCAAACTTAAAGTTTGCAAAACCAGCAAGCTGGACGGTGGTCGGTGTGAAATTGAAGGGTGCGGGAAAACCTCACGAGAAAAATCAGAAAGGAAGAGAGGCTGCCAGCGTCAAAAAACCCCGCGCCGAATTGAGACGAACCCCGCGGACCGGGGACGAGCGCCGCAGTTTGTTGGACCAAGCACCGCCCCCGATGGGTCTTCAATAGGGAATAGTCAATTCGCCGGACGTAGATTAAGCATCCAGCCCGGTCCCAGAAGAAAAATTATCGACCAAACGCAAAAGAAGGGAAGGAAAGCCTTCGAAACAGAGGATCTTATAAATCAAATCTGTGTAAAACAATCAAACTGTCACCTCGGTCGGGGCAGGACGTGGGCCTGGGGAACGCCCCGTGTGGGGTAAAGAAAAAAAAGTCACGTCCGCAAATTGATCGACAAGAGGGAACGGAAGAAGAAGGCATCAGCGGAACTGGGAAGCCAGATAGCACAGGTGAGCTGCCGAAGAAAGGAGGTCAAGCCGAAAAAAAAAAGGGTGATTCCCTCTTCACAAAGGAAAAAGTGGAACGGCCGGGCCGACAAAGAAGGCCAACCCCCAAAAAAGTGAAATAACGGGAATTGGGAAAAAAAGTGTTTGTTTCAAACTAAAAAGGCCTCTTCCCTTGAACTGGTCAGGAGAAAGGGGGGGGGGATTTTTTTTAGGGGGAATGTGCGGGTATTGTACCAACCTTCAATGTCGAGGAGGAAAAAGCTCAAAATGACTGGAGGGAAAACGCAAAATTCCCACAAAAAGGTTCGGCACGGGCGAAGAAGAGGAGATGAAGGTGGGGCTCCCTATGGAAGACGCCAAAGGGAAAATCAGACGCTCGACAGTACCTACCTCGACTTTAGAAGACTGTTCTGCCAGGAAATTGGTCGATGAATTTTCGCCCGGAATAGCAGAAGAAGGACTGGGTCCGTGGAGAAGACAAAAAGTTCTTCGCTGGTGACGAGGGGTACACCAGTACGAACCGGTCCGGGGTCCCGAAAAGAAACGAGGGACACAGAGGGGCATCCCAGGAAAAAAAAGAGAACATCATTGCCCGAAAATGAAAAAGGACCTTTGTGGTCGCAAACTAGCGACAACTACCAGGGGCCCCATCAGTTGTGGTCGCGGAAAGAGAAGACGGTGAGGGCGAAGGGGAAAGATTCAAAAAGGGTTTTCCACAGAAAAGAAACAAGAAAAAACAACAGCCGAGCTGATCAAAAAGAGACAAGGTATGAGTGGGAACCGTCAATCTCACCGTGGCCGTCAAAGGGGAAGGGGAAACAGTAGAGAGGAAACAACCCACAACGGAGTAGGAAAAAGAGAGAGTCAAAAGAAACGAACCGGGGGATTTACGGGAAAAGGCTGTAGGGGAAAATTTCCCTTTGATCAGCAAAAGGGTTTTAGACGGCCCCCTTGCTGTCATGAAGAAGGGGGTTTCGGGGCCATCCGTCCGTTTGCTCGCGTCTGAACAAATACTTATGAGGGGAAGGGGAAAAAAAAAAAAAAAAGACGGGAATTGAAAATTGGTCATGTTCGTTTGAAGCAAACTGCAGGGAATCGGCTACCAAGACAAAGCTTTCCTGGAAGGAGGGGAAATTGCCATGAGGTTTTGAACCGGGGAAGGACTCAGGTCAGCGTACCGGAAAAGGGTGTACCAGGGAACTAACCAAGCGGGTCACATCCCGCATCCAGAAAGGGTAACCGATCACCGCAAACCGGAATGGGGGGAAAGCCAGGCCCGAACCAGGAACCTTTGAAAGCACCCAACGCCCCAGCCAGATGAGGGGAAAGGAGGGAGAGTCGTAATTTTCGGAAAAGTCTTGTTTTCAGGGTCAGGGGAGGGGGAAAGACTTCAAAAAACAAGAAAGTTGGCCCAGGGTACGGCACCAAGAACGCTCTTAGGGGGAAAAGGGGGGGGGCTACCCATAAAGTTTGGAAAAAAAGGGAATGCACCAAAGACCAAATTTGCACGGGGGGGGACTAAAGGATACCTGGGGAAAAAAGGGTTCATCTCCCGAAGAAATGCAAAACCGTCGGCAAAACAGGGAAAGGGGGAAAAAGATCGAGCAAAGAATGAAAACGAAAGGGGACCTTTATTCCTCAGTGGGGGGGGGGGGGGGTCCGTGTTTAGATGCAGTCAATTTTAGGCAGCAACCTGTACAATCCCTCCCAGGGAGGGAGGGAACGGAATTCAACCAAAAAGGGGGTACGCTTTGCGGAAGAAGAGGGGAAGAAGTCTCTGGGCGAAAAAATTGGGGTCTTCTTGTCACCCGCTGAGGCCCAAAAAAAAAGTAAAAAACAACATGTGGGGGATCAATTGCCGGACAAAGGGGGGGAGGAGGGAATCTAACCCCCAAAACGGGGCCGGGGGTGAAAAAACGGTCGGGGCAAATTTCAAAAGGCAATTTGAAAAGTTGGATTGGTCCATAGGGAAACAGGGGCTTATCAGGAAAGAGGGGGGGCAAGGGCGGGACGAAAGTTACGTGTTGATTGGGGGAATCTGGGGAGGGGGTACAGGAGTCCAAGCGAAACTACCTGTCCTGGAACTCCTGCGAATTTAGCGTTAGGTGGAACCGGACGTCCCGACATCGCGTTGGGGGAGGTTGGGGATCTACGAAAAATTCAAGGAAATGGGCAAAAGGTTGGTCATCGGCAGCAACAAGGGCCGGGGGACCCGTCCCGACAAGCAGAAAGAAGGAGGGGATGGCGCGCGGTTCACAAGGCCGACAAATTGGGAAAAAGGAGAGGAACCGGGCCAGCTGCTTGTTTGGAAAAAATCAACTTTTAAAAAGGCGGCTGGCAGCCAACGGAATTTGTGGCACCCAGGAAAACAGAACCCATACCCCAGAGGGCCTCAAATCGACATTGCTGGAAGTTCCAAAAACAAGGGACAATAAAAAGGGGGGAGAGATACAAGGGGGGGAAATTCCCTAGAGAGTTCGTTCAATGGGGGACTAGAGATCGCGTGTCTTCGGGGGCTTTTGGGGAAAAAGCCGTAATCCCGGAGCGTCACCAGTAGAAAGTTCGAAATAACTAAAAAAAGTAAAAGAGCCAGCCACTATTAAAAATTTACGCCAAAAAAAGGGAAAAACGACGCCAAAACACCGAGCAAACCAGGCACAAGTTTTTGCGTCCGAAAGCGTCTACAGGAAACCCGCGGGGTTTCATGGCACGAAGCCGACGAGGGCGGAACACGGGGACGGACAATGCAGAAAACAGGCGTCCCGCCGGAGCATAGGGGGATCATGAGCAGAGGCAGGAAAAAAAAAAAACCGAAACAATCTACAAAAAAAGCGCCGCTCAACAAAAAAGCCTTCCCGACGTGACGGCCCCGAAAAAGGTTTCCCCTGGGGGGGGGGGGGGGGGAATTAGCTAGCAACTCCCAAGGGGTTTCCGTACCCAATCCGAAAAGTCCGTCGCGACCACATTGGGGTCAGCACCCCAAAGAAATATGGATGGAAAGCTAACCATGAAAGAAAAAAAAAATGGTGAAAGGGTGAGCCAGGGGGGGTACCGAAAAATGAGTCAGGGGGGGAGACTTTCAGCAGAAGAAAAGCTTTAAGAAAGAAAAAAAATGCCTCCCCCAAAAAAGGGAGAGTCCTTGGGGGGCGAATGGTTGGGGGCTGGCTCCCGAACCTTTGGGAGGGTGGGGGTGGTGTGACGGAACCGCCCTCCAAAGAGAAATCAGGTCCGGCGTGAAGAAACAAATCCGGGCAAGTTCATACGAAAATCTCAAACACAAAAGGAAGGAAAAGGGGATCAAAGATAGAGGGGTAGGAGTGGAATCAGCAGGACGAGGGGGCCAAGAATGACAGGAAAAAGCACAAAAAAAAACTTGAGGCCACCACAAGAGCTCAGAAAAAAAGGCCCCAAGACGCCGTGCCGTGGAGCTGGAGAAAAAAGCCGGCGGAAAAAGGGGCTTACGCCTCAAAAGCGTAAAACACTGGACCCAATCAACCTTGCAAAAAGAGGGGAATGGCGCGCTTCCAGATCACGTCGAAAAGGAAATACGAAGAGGTCCCTAAAAGGGCTTTCAACCGCGGACAAAAAGGTGGGGGTGCTCTAATAAAAAAAGAGGGGGGGGGACCACGTCGGATATAAAACCGAAGGACCAAGGTCAGTTTCTGCGGTCGAAGCGAAAGGGGTCTGGGGGGGGGGGGAATAGGAGGGGAGCAGAAAACGGGGACGAACAAGTTTAGTCAGGGAGGAGGTCGCCCGAAAAAAAGAAAATTGTGAACCGGCCTAGCACGGGGAGATGGGGTGATGTAGACAATCTGGAGGAAAACCAAACTGGAGAAGGGAAGAGGGGGTTGGGTCCTGGGGGAAAGGGAAGAGGTGGGAGGGAATTTAAAAAAAGGGGGGGGGGGATAGTCAAGCCGGGCTGACTGGGGGTCGAAAGGCGGGTCCTACGCTGGAAATCGACAACGAAGATCGGGGGCCTGGAAAAAAAAAACTCAGCGGTGCTTGAAATTGTGGGGAAATACGTCCAAGTCAGGGAAGGGTGGGGCAGCCAGCATGTCCGATTTGGCCATTAGCCGCCAGGGATATGGGGGGGGACTTTCCCAATTGTGCCACACCGAAAAAGGGGCCACAAGACCTTAAAAGGTTTGCAAAACAAAAAAAAGCGTGGCGGGGGGGGAAAACCGAAGGGGTTGGTTGGGGGAAATTGGGGGGGGGGGATAAAAAGCTGCGAACACGGACCAACCTAAAACGGAAGTAAAAACTGTTCAGCTGACCACCAAGAAAAAGGGATTTGCCAAAAAAAAAGTGGGGGGGGGGGGGGGGGACCACCTTAAGCAAAAGGGGGACTTGAAACTATAGAGGAAACACCGCAATATGGAGGAAAACGAAGGGGGGGGAAAAATACTCTAAAAAAGGAAAAAGAACAGCAAGCCCGAAAAAAGGGGTAAGATGTTCATCAGGAAGACATGGACCTCGGCACAAGCACCAACTCAAAAACGTCCCCTTGGACGGAAAGCAAATTAAAAGGGACTGAAAGACAATGATAAGCATTGTGGGGAAGGGGAAAAATCAAAATGGCCACGCAAGAAGCCGGGACACATGTGGGGCCACAGCCCAAGAAAGGGTTTTTGGAAAAAAAGTACTCCTCGGGGAAAAAGTTTACTCCAAAGATGGATGCCTAGAGGAAAAAGCATCGCGGCGTGCACAGATAGCAAACAAACAGACCACCCGACCCGGCGTCGAAAGTCGGGGGAAAAAAGACTTCAAAAAAGGGGGGGGAATTCTCGAGGGAGAAGGGTGGGGAGATTTGCCGGAAGCTCAAAAGGGGAAAAGAAAAAAAAACTCCCAAAAAAGGGGCGGAAAACGGTGGGTATTAAGGAACGGAGCATTAGGCAGACCGGAGGCCCCTGTTTAAGGGAGAATGTGGTTAGTAAATGGGAGGAGGGGGAAATGAGAACGATGGGTTACAAGGGGGAGAGGGGCAACCGTGTTCTGGCCGCAGGGGGGAAAAGGGACATAAAATGGGGGATGGGGTGAAAAAACACTGAAAATTCCCCCCGACGAGGGGAAGGGGGCTGGCAAAGAACAATAATAGTAGTCTACAGATGAGGACGAACACCGGGAAAAACAGGGAAAAAAGAGGGGAAAAAAGGAAAATACTTCTAGGAAGGTCCAGTCGGACTGAAAAATCGGCAAAAGGGGGAGGGTCGAGACTGTCCGACGGGGAAAGAGAAGACACGTCGGGAGTCCAGACATTCGTCCGGCCGTCTCCATGAAAAAGTAAAACTTTTTGGTAAGGAAACTGGGAAAACGCGGAATGCCTGCGGAAAGGGAAGGAACCAGAAGAACTCATTGCCCAATCCGGAAGTGCTCCCGGCTTTGCTGCAGCTTGAATCCGACGCTAAAGGGCCAAGAAACTCAGTGTGGGACGCAGGGGAAGATTCAAGTCGGGGGGGGAAAGTCTCGGCAAGAGGGCCGATGGACGAAAGGAGGAAAAAAAAAAAAGGCAGGTCAAGGAAAACAAGACAAAGAAAGTCCCCAAGCGTAATCGACTAACAGACCCCAGGGAAATTCGTACGGGGAGCAGGTCCATCTCAACAACAACCACTTAGGAAAGAAAGAAGGAAGCCGTCCTAAGGAAAAAGAATGATCGAAAGGACAAAGGAACTTACTTAGTAGTGGTTTGGTATTCAAAGAGCAATTTGGGGGGGGGAAGCCTCATGTTTCTGAAATGGGGACGTCACCCATCGAAACCAGGGGGGAACGGCCGGGACACCGATGATAGGAGGTAACCCTAACACAAGGGACGTACTTGGTGGGGGGGAATGTTCCGTGAGGGCCAGAGGAAAGCAAAGACAGAGTTTCCTCGGTATAAAAAAAAAGGTGCCGTGAATGGCACGGTAAAGGGGAAAAAAAAAAAAAAGCCAGGAAGCAACGCCCCCTGGAGTGTAAAAAAAAGGGTTTGAACCCCTCCAAGGAAACCCCAGGACACGTCCAAGGTCACAGAAAGGACACAGTGGAAGATCAACCAAAAGGGAAAAACCGGGGGGGGGAACTGCCATCAAATGGAGAAGGGGAGTAATTCCTTTTCGAAAACAACAAGCCCGACATAAGGAATAAGATGGTCACGGAGAAAGAAATTTATGGGGTCGATCCCGGAAAGGGGAAAAAGGGGGGGCCAAGGGTTCGGACCAAGGACCCAAACCACGCCTAAAGGCGGTAGCAGAAGGAACCCCAGGAAATCAGTCGGCCGGGTGGGGACGGCTCATCAAAACCACGGTTGGAAGGGCATTGCAGAGATAGGAAGGGGGGTGGCTCCGAAAAACCCTTAAAGTGTAAACCCAAAGTCGTTCACCAGGGGTAAAAAAATGCCCAGGCGCGAAAAAAAGGGGGGGAAAAAGACCTCGTCTATGCAAAAGAAGATACAGTTAGTCCCCTCAAAGGGGGGGCGTGGTTGAATGGGAAAATTCAAGTGGGAAGAATAACGGTCGTCATTAAAATGGCGACGGGAAAACACAAGGGGGGGACCTAATTCTGCCAGACGAGAGGGAAGCCAATTGCCCTGAAACGGATCTAGCTGTTCAGACGACCCTGGCAGAATGAGAAGGGATCTGAATCCAATTAAAAAGGGTCATTGAAATCACTCGGAAAAAAAAAAGCTACCCCAAAAAAAGCGGGGGAGTCAACACCAGGACCATGTGTGCCCCGTGCAAAGTTCCCGAGGGAAAGGGGAGTGCTAGATAAAAAAGGGCTTAGGTCAAGTGAAAAGCATTCGGGAGGGGGAAGGAAAAAGGGGGGACTTTCGGGGGGGTCTGGCAGAGGACCGGGGCTTGCAAAGGAGTCAGGTCCAGGTAGGAAGGGAAAAAAGCGAGTCTGCAGGAACCAAATCTGCGTTGGGGCAGGGGGAATCCTAGCTACAAAAAAAGAAAAAGTTACAAGGAAGGGTCCGAGGAAGAAAATCGGCCCAGAGACGTCAAAAGGGACCGAGCCACTCGGACGGGAAAAAAAAATGGGGCAGACCATTCGAAAAAGCATCAATTCCCAAAAAAAAAACGGAAGGGCGACCAAACCCGGATGTGTTTGTCAGGGCAAGAGGTGACCGGGGGAGGGGGCTGGTAATTCTTCAGACCATTCGGGAAGGGGGGGGAAAACAAAGAATCCACAAAGATCCACTGTGCAAGGGTCCATCAAAAGCTGAAAAAAGGAGTCTGGGCCAAATTATTCCAAACCGGTTGCATGACGCGGATTGTAAATTAAAAAAAGGTCCCCAGACGCGGCTGGGGCTGGAGGGTCCGTCGATCAGGTGGGCGCCTTTTCAAGGAAAGGGGAAAACTAGCGCACAGTCTCAGAGCGTAAAAGAAAGGAAACACAGTGTAAGGCCCACAAACGTAAAAGGATCACTGAAAAAGAAGGTTCCCCAAAAAAAAACACCCGCAAGAAGAAAACAACAAACGGGAGTGTTCCCTGAAAAAAGAAGTGAGGCCAACCTGAGGGGGAAGGTCCGCGAACAGAGGAAAAAAGTTCACACTGGACCGTTCCCGACAAGGGGAAGAAAGGGGGCTCGGTATAAAAATTGACATGTCCAGCAAAACAAAAAAAAACAAGAAAAAAACCGCAAACGAAAGCAAAAACCGCGGTAAAAGAAGGGGGGGCGCCTATCCGAAAAGGGAGGGGGGGCAGAGGTTGAGGGATTCCGAGAAAAAAAAACGTTGTTCCGGAAAGCGAAAGCCACTCGGGGGCCATAGAAACTTTTGGGGGGTTCACGAGGGTGCCAAGGGAGAGGATAGACGAGGATCTGGAGGAGTGTAAATTTTAAGTGATTGGTTTCAAGGGTAAGGAGGGGTAATCGGAAAAAAATCAGAGCCGTTTGAAGGATCAAGAAACGCCCAGGCAAAGGCCCTTGGTCAGGGATTGTTCTCAGCACGGAGTAAAAGGGTCCGACCTGAGGGTGGGGGGGGGGGATGGCCCCAAAAAAAGAGCACGATTCACAAAAGGGAGACCGGGAACGTCAAGAGCACCGGAAAAAAAAAATCTTGAGTAAAACACAACCACGGAAAAGAAGAACGAGATATGAATTGGACGTCAATTGGAAGCCACGTAAAAACCAACGAGGGCCGAGCCTGCGCACAGGGGCCACATAAAAAAAAAAAAAGAAAACTTTCCGACCGAGCTTACGCGAAAAAAAGCACAACAAGATCCAAGGGCAAAAAAAAGATAACAAAAAAATCGCGGAATGTAACGTACGAAAAAAAAGAAAACACCGGGGGTAAAAAAAAGAAAGGCCAAGTAAAGTTCCCCCGGGCAAACAGGGAAAAAAATCCTCAGTCTCCGCGAACGGGTGGAATTGTGGTCCATTTATCAGGGACGCCAACGGGGGGGGGCTGGGGTCCCTAAAGAAAAGCGAACCTCAAACCGGGAAAAAGGTTAGACCCGCAAACCGAAGGCCGGGTTTAGCTGCTGTGTGACTGGTACAAAAAGGGGGGGGGAAGGTTGAGGGGGAAATCGGGGCATGCAGTAAAAAAAGGGACTCCTAGGGGAAAACGCCAAGAGTCTGGGGGGGGTGTGGGGGGGGGGGGGCTTCTACAGGAATAAAAAGAATCGGGGGGAAGTTCGAGCCAGAAAGGGGGGGTTGAAACTTGTCGAAAACTGCTGGGTAAGGGGGTGACGTTGGTCAGTAAGAAGGTTCGCCGTCATTGTCAGTATAAAACAGCTTGTTCAAAATATCTGCAACGTTTAACTGAAGAGGGGAAGGGAACAATTCACCAAAAAAGGAGGAGTCGGGGGAAATGAGGGACTGCCATCGACGGCAGAGGGCGACAAAGGTTGGGAAAATTGCAAAAAAATGAGTGGGGACACGGGGCCATAAATTGGCCAAAAAAAAAAGGGGTGGGGCAAGGGGGGGGAAAATTGGGGAAAAAAGGGCCGACATAAGACCTTTAAAAGCATGAAAAAATGGGGGGGGGCGTGGGGGGGAAAAAAGGACCGTGGGAAAATGGGAAAAGAACGGGGCAGCGCAAGATCGGGGTCTCCTAGGGGGCAGTCGGTCCCACCAGCGCCTGAAGGGGGGAAATCCGAGGAAAGGGGCCATGTATCTTTTGCCGCCCTTAGGGAAAACAAAAATATTCGAGAGAAATAAACCCACACTACCCGATCAAAAAAAGGAGGGGGGACTCCACGGTAGATTTAGAAGTCCACTTCACCAGGTCCCAAAAAGGAAGAAAGAACCCCAAAACACGGGAAGGGGATGTGAATTCGATATGCCTGAGGAGCAATGGAAGAGTGTTTTTTTTTAAAAAAAAAAAAACTTCCTCTGATTACTAAAGTTGGCCTTGAAAAACCGTTGTTTTTTTGGGGAGGGTGAAAAAAAAGGGAACTGCCGGGCAATTTGATCAAGATTGGAAGAGAAAGGGAAATCAGAAATGGGACAGGGCAAGTTCAAAGGTAGCAAAATCAGGGGAGGCGGAAAAATGCCGAAAAGAAAAAAACCACCAAAGATCCGTCCAAAGAAGGGGGAAAAAAGGGGAATTGACATCCGATCAAAGATGAAGAGGGGAATAGCTTAAAGTTAATGAAGAAAAACGCAACAAAATGCGGGGAACTAATGGGGTGCTTAAGTTGAAACAGGGGGAAAAAAAAAGCGGGCGGCCTCTTCCCTGGTCAAAAGGAAAACGACCGGTGGGGGGAGGCCAAGGGTTTGTGAGAAGGAAAAATACACCGATGGACAAGGAACGCAGGGGTCAGAAAGCAACCTTTAAGGGGAAGGGGGGAGAGGGGAAATGCTAAAAGGCAGGGTGGGGAGACGAAAAAGCCACACGAAAAAAAGGACGTGGGTGGCCTTGCGAGAGGGATGGTCTTTTTGCCCAAACTATTGCACGACGTAACTGAAAGGGGCGCTGACTACATTTTTACAAAAGGAGAAAAACGGAGACAGACTGTCCTATGGGAAAGGGAGGGCGGCGGTGTCGAAGGGGGATGGTACGCAAGAAAGGGGATGAGAAAAACTCCGCGGCTTTGTAATCGCAAAATTCTGAAAGGGGGGGAATGGAGGGATGGAACCGGATGTCCAGGGGGGGGGGGGAATTACGATGGGTCAACTGACGAAAAAAGAAAGGGGAAACCAGAAGAACCATCATTGCGCAGGCTGAGCATAATGTGATCACACATGACAACGCGACACAGAAAACCAAAGAAAGCTCTTCAGGGGGAAAAACCAGAATTCGTGTCCCAGCGCCGGCAAGAGGGAAAAAAAGGCTTATTTTCGCAGACCAAGTGAACCTCCAAAGAGAGGAGAGGGGATAAACAACCAAAGGAAAGTCGGCTGACAACAGCATCAAAGGAAAGGGAGACGAGTTTTTGAAGGAAAAAAAGGATTCGAGCTAAAAAAAAAAAACAACACATTATAGGGAGGAAAAAGAGAGAGAGAGCCGTCAAACCAAGGAAAAGCCATTATTACGGGACGATAACTGATTTGGGCATGGGGGAGGGGTGATACCTCAGCCGGGGGGGGGGAAGGAACAGTTGTGGTACTAAAAAGGGGGGAAGCATGTCCGGCCACCCGGCGCCAAGGGGAAGACGGGGGTCCGCGAAAAAAAAAGGAGCATTTAGAAAAGTGGTGTAAGGTTGGAATTATCGGAGGAAAAAGAACAACAATAGCGCGGGGAGAAAGTTTGAAAATAATGGGACGGTCACAGGGTGAATCAAAAGAAAGGGGCCCGCTCCGGGGGGGAAACGAACAAACGAAAAGTGACGTCCGGGCAAAAAAGGCCGCTCCAAGGGAAGGACGTTTGGGGGGGTCCCGATCAAAACAAACCGGCGGCAGTCTAGAAAAAATTTAAGGGACCACCTGAAGGTCAAACAACACCAGCCAAGCCCGCCAAAGACACACTTCAAAGGGGATAGCAGGGGGAAAAGGGGAGAGCGGATCGCACTTGAAATCTTTATTGCACCCGCACCCCACTAAGGAGACTGAAACAACAAAGAAATCTCAGGTGGGAGAGAGCGCAAAAAGCCGACCGAAGAAAAAATGTAATTGTGCAATCAAACTCCAAGAAAGATTGCAGTTTTCGCGAAAAAAAAAAAAAAAAAAAGGAAAACGGTGTCTCAAACCGACCAGCTAACCTGTGTTTTCACCATCAAAACCCTCGAAAGAAAAATGGCACTCCCCAGGAGGAAACCTGAAAAGAAAAGGCAAACGCCGTCTACGAAAACGAAGGAAGAAAAGGAACAAAGCCGGGGGGGGGGGCTTTGAGATGCATGAAAGTTGGGAGCTCCGGAAAGACGTAAATGATGCTGAAAACTAGAATTCCAACACAAAAAGGGTACCGAAGGGGGGGGAAACCGGAAGGAGGCGCAAAATGCCGGGAGCCAAGAAGTTTGTATCGGTGCACAGCCCGATTGGGAAAAGGCTCGATCAAAACTTGAATGCAATTGCCAGGAACGATAAGGGGAGCACCCAAAAAAAAAAATGAGACGGCCACGTTTCGTAAAAAAAAAAAATTGGGTCGCCGACGGTCCTTAGGGGGGGAAAAGAAAACCAAAATTTCAATCCCTGTAGGGGGGGGAAAAAATCTCAGGAAAAAAAGGGAGGTTTTGCGTGTGGATAGGGGGGACGTAAACAAGGTTCGATAATCAAGGGTCCCCGGCGGGGATTTGAAAAGACGAGTGACGGGGAAAGGAAAAGAGTGAAGAAAGCGCGGGGAGGGGAAAAAACAAGTGGGCAACCACTGCACCGCCACTGAAAAGAAGGAAAAGGGGCCATACGGAAGGCCAAAATTCAACGGTTCGGGGGAAACTGGGTTGACCCGCGGGAACGAAAGGACTCACGAACGGCTGCCAAAAGAGGGAGCCGGTCCCGCATCCGGTCAAAACAAGAGGGACGACCACCAGCAAACAACGGGTTTAAACATCATTTGGTTCTTTGCTGGCAATCGGAAAGGCACGGTGGGTTGGGAAAAGGGACAAGGGGGACAAAAAGACCACCCCGGGGGGAGAGACTGCCTCAAATCGGACAATGGGAAACTGCAGGAAAAATTGAAATTGGCACAAAATGGACTGCAGTTCTGAGAACAAGGGGAAAAAATTTGGCCAAAAAAGCCGCGCTGGCGGAACAACCACGTCCCTGATCAGGGAGGGTCGTCGGACTTGGAAAAAAAGCGTGAAGACACTGAGGGAAAGGAGGGGGGAAGTCCAAAAACCCGGGCCTGAAAAATAAAAAGACGGACGCCAACCTAGTAAAGAAAAAACAGGACCCAACCCAAGAGAAAGGAAGGGTCACCGAAACACAAAGCGTCTACAACCCCGGGAATTTAAGAGACCCCTGGCTCGATGAAAAAAGAAAACGAAAGTTGACTGAGTGGAGAAGTCCAGGGGGACCTATTCAACGGAACAAGGAGCTCGGTGTATCCAATTGTGGGAAAGGAGGCGACTCAAAAGAAACGAACAAGAAATCTACAAAAAATCCAAAAAGAACCAGAAAAAGTTCCGAAACATGGGCCAATCTATGAAAAAAAAAAGGCCCTTGAGGTGTATTTTTAAGAGGCAAAAAAAGAAAAAGGGTTGGACCGGAGAAAGACAGGGCTAGAAAGGTGAGGCCCAAAGATCGGGAAATAGGAGATCAAGGCAAGAGGTGTGAAAGGTGATGGAAAGGGTGTGGACAGGAAGGGGAGATGTAGCTGTACAAAGAAAACGCTTGTAAAAAAGGAAAGGAAAAAGAACAACAGAGAAAAACACAGGAGAGAAGCCTTGGAGAGTGGTTGAGTGCTGAAGCTCGGGGACAAAAAAAAAACCTTTTGTGTGGAGGGGCTCAGTGAGCGCCTCAAAATCTTCAAGGAGGTTAAAAACGAACCAGAAAAAGTTGCC
>Ga0179593_1625663_pt1 | contig 14215 bp, 23 predicted proteins | sample CZODoug2_1_08_16_FD_185931 | JGI IMG/M metagenome (GOLD analysis project Ga0179593, IMG submission 185931) | Vadose zone soil fungal communities from Angelo Coast Range Reserve, California, USA - CZODoug2_1_08_16fungal (PacBio error correction) | ecosystem: Environmental > Terrestrial > Soil >...
AATTTCTCCTCCTGTGGGAGAGAAACCCCGACCCTTCTGAGGGGAAGGAACAGACACCCCTTGAAAAAAAAAAAAAAAGGAACGGTCGATTTACCCCCTCCGAGAAAAGGAAAAACGAAGGCAAAAATGCATTCTCTCAATCCTTCGGGTGGGGCTGAACTACCCTTTACTGTGAAAATAACTGGGGAGGCGAATTTGCTCTATAACCCTCCAAAAAAGAAAGCTTTTCGCAGGGGAAAAAGGTTCTCCCTCAACAGGGAACTTCCTACAAACTGAACTCCAGGGAGTGGGGCGAGGCTTCCATGAGAAATACCTCTTCCGCGGGGGGCCTTCCTTGGGTTTCCGCCGAGAAAGGGGGATCCCGGGGCCGCCCTCCCTCCGTCCCACTCAAAAACGTCCCCGAAGAAGCTCCCCTTTCCGTGGGGAACATCGCCTAAGCCGACGCCAGGGAAACGGTTCCGGCGCCACTGCGGTCACGAAGCCGTTCGTCCGCAAACGGAAGGGGGGGCAAAGGCGGCGCCAACGCAACGAGTGGGGCCTGCCCGCCGGAAGGGAAAAAAAGCCAACCCACAACAACGGATTAGGAGTGAAATCAGTAAAAGAAGGAGACTTGCCGCGGGCCGTCCCAAGGGGGCGCCGCCTTGTGCTCCTGAAGGAAAGAAAAAAAAAGCCGGTCGGGCCTGGCCTAAGTGGGGAAAGTGGGGGCTGCCGGACGCAAGGGAAAAGTGTGGCGGCTCGTCGAGGTCGGCAAAAGGCCAGGAACAGGGTCGGCAATGCAGAAGGGGGGTGTTAAGCTGGTGCGGACGAGGGCAGAAAACCTCTCGGGCTTGAAAAAACAAGCCCCCTGGCCTCCCAACGAACGGACAAAAAAAGAAAAGGAAATTGTGACGGCGTCAATGTCGGAAAAAGCGACACAAAAACGCGCCGAGGAGGGAAAAGGGGAGGATCGAAGACCAAAAGAGGGAGAAGCCCTATTTCAACCTTCAATGTGGCCGTCGAGTGCCGAACACTGAAAAAGATCTTCTCAAGGAAGGGGGCGCCGGGTAATCTAAGTGAGCGAAAACGGTGTTGCCGGCCTGCGGCTCAGGGGTGGGGGGGGGAAAAGTCTCTGCAAAGAAAAAGGATCTCTAAGACAGTGTTCGGCAAGAAAGGGTTCCTACTGCAAGACTGACAACGATTCCCTCAGGGGGGGGGGGTGCCCAGAGACGCCGACACGAGCGGGGGAAGAAGGCTGTCAAAACGGGGCAGAAAGGGGGGTTCAATCCTTTTCAAGAAAGGAAGAGATTTCCGTGGCGCAGGGGACCGCCGTGAAAAATCAGAAGGAAATCGATGCACAGGCGCCAACCGAAGACAGGCGCCACTAAGGGAAAAAGCTTCTGTTTCTAGAAAGGGGGTCGGAAATCAGGCCGAAAGGAAAAGCGGTGGCCCCGCTCTCAGGAGGGGGAGGAGGGTATTCGTCGAGGAAGTCCTAACGTCATGGAGGATTGCCGGCGAAAGGGCGAAAAAAAAAGAAAAAAAGAAAGATCGGCACCAAAAAACACGGAGATATCAGATAATCACGCAACCAGAAAAAAAGCGAATGAAAAAAGAAAAAAGGGGACGCCATCCCCTCTGCAATGGGGGGGGGAAGGGAAGGGGAGGGGGAAAAACTTATCGTAGGCCCAGCGCAAAGCCGACCAGTACTACAATACGAAAAAATCCCAAAAAGAAGCCCCCCCGGCCTGACCAACAGGAGAAAATTGTCGGTTGAAGAAAAAAGGGGAAGACCAAAGGGGACCTCAATTTCTTGGCCATGAAAAAGGAGACTAGCGGGGGGTCAATCCCCCGGGACATGAAGGGGAAAAGCTAAAACTTGTCTGGGAAGAAAAAGGACAAGATCGAACCCGCAGGGGGGAGGCCCCTTGCGGAGAAAAGGAAGAGCTGCTTTACCCAGTCTTCTTGAACTGGAGAAGGGAGAGGGGGGGGAAAAAAAAAGCCTTTTAGCTGCGCGAGAAGGGAAGAGACCGGCGCGGTTAGCTTGAAAAAAAAAAACCTACCCCCATTTACGCCAAAGAGGGGAAAAGGGGGGGGGGTCCTCCTCTGTCGCTCTGAGACTGCGATTCAAGAGGGAATTCTCCCTGGGGAGATAAGAGCCCTTTTTTCGGGAGCTGACCCAGGGAAAAAAAAAAAGGACCTTTTTTCGGGAGGGAGAAAAGGGCTTAAGCCGTGAAATTAGGAAGAAAGCTCGGTCTGGGAGAAGGAAGGCGCCGTCTTTCAAGAAGGAAAAGAGTACACAGGTGGTCGACCTGGCGGCACAAAACCCGGCGGATCGGCGGGGTGTCTTTGCCGAAAAAAAAGTGGAGGGGATCGATCCCGAAAAGGCAAGGGGGGTGCTGGCGTCCCGAGAAGAAAAAAGATGCCGGTTCTTGAAACCGCTGCAAGGGGGGAGGGGAAAAAAAAACGAGACCAGGCGCATTGAGCCAGAGGGGTCATCCTTTCTTATACGCTGCGCTATGAAAAGGGGAAGAAAGAAAGAGAAATGGCCGGGCGGGTCCAGGTTGGTCAAATCAGGCAACGGGGAAGGGAGTAACGTTGCAAAAGGGGGATTTCTTGCGCGAAAAGAGGGGAAAAGAAAAAAGGAAAGGAAAAAGAATTTCGCCGCTGCTGGTTCACAAAAAAAAGAAGAAGCAGCAGCTTGTCAACTTGCGAAGAAAAAAAAGCCGAGCCCGAACCTGCGGCGCAGAACGAGAAAAAGGAAAGAAAAAAAAAGAAGAAGGGGGAACGGAGCGTATCTCTCTCAACACACCGGGGAATGAGATTCAACTCACCAAGAGTGCCTCCCTGCCTGTCGGCGGCGAAAAAAAAAGAAAGAGCTGGCCTTCGCCAGCAAAAAGAAGAGCTTCAGCCGCTGAGCTAAAAAAAAAAGAGGGGCCAATAAGCGGAGCTGCGGAAAAAGAGAAAGGGAAAGACATTTAATTTCGTTCTGGAAACAAAAAAGGAAAGGTCACCTTCCCTGAAAAAAAGAGAGGGAGGCGGAAATCGTAGGCTGACCAAAATGGGGGAAAAAAAAAAAGGCGCGCGCAAAAGAAACCCCCCGCGTGGGCAAAAAACCGCGTCCTTCCATGCAGGGGAAAAGGGAAATAACCGGAAAAAAGTAACACAGGACCCTGCCAGGGGTGGGAATTCTTTATATCTTCGGGGAAGAGAAGGGGCCGTCACAGGAAAAGTCTATAAAAATCCATCCAAATGCCGTAGGAAAAAAAGCAGGGAATAGAGGGTCAGGTAGAAAAAAGAATCTCCTCCTACAGTAGAAAAAAAACCACCCCGGTGGAGAAAAAGAAGGGGGGGGGAAAAAGCCGCTCCTGCTTAGGCCGGGGGAAGAAAAGAAGATCAGGGAAAACTTAAGTCCGCCTCCCGGGAAAAAAAAACAAGAGTTTTTCCAAAAAAAGAAAAAAAGAAAGTGGGCGAAAAAGGCCGCGTAGAAGGAAAAAAAGAAGGAATTCCTGCAATCGCCCGAAAGGAAAGAAAGGAGGTCATGCAAAGAGGGGTCGGTGGCCCTCAGGAAAAAGGGAATGAACGAAGAAAAGGCTTCTCGCGCAGCTCACAAAGGGGGAAAAGAAAGCGCCAGTTCCAGCAAAAAAGAGGAGGGGGGCGGGCGGCAAGAAAAGGAAAAAAAGAAAAACCTCTACCTGAAGGAAAGGGTCGACCGTATGTCCCTAGAGAGAGGAGGGGGGGAGAAAAAAAAAGCCCTGGTCAATGAAAGGGGGGGAAAAAGCACTAAAAAAAGGCAAGTAAAATTCAATGCCCAAAAAAGAAAAAGGAAGAGAAGAAAAAGGGAACGATTGGCCCCCGAAACCAGGGAAAAAGGAAAAAAAGAGGAAAAGGAGGTGGGGTTCTAATTGTTCCTGTTTATCTATCCGGGGGAGGGGAAAAAAGGGGGGAGGGGGGGAGGGCTTGTGGTCTCAAGGAGGGGCTCTAGGAAAGATCCTGGAACATGGGCTTCGGAAGGAGAAAGAGGGGGCCGCTAATCGGGACAGGGAAAAAAAAAAGGGGGGAAAGTCGGGGGGGCCGGAAAGAACAGCGCCGCGCGGCAATAATGGGAGAAAGAAAGGAACTTTGTTCCTCGGCCGGGAAAAAGAAAAAAAAACGCAGGGTCCTCCCTCATAATCGATGGAAGGGGAAAAAAAGAAAAACGGCCCAAAAAAAGAGGTGTATCGGCCGGGAAAAGGGGGATTTTCTTCCGAAAAAAAGCCGATTGGAAAAAAGACACCAGAGGCTTGATCTTGGGGGAAAGGAAAAAAGGGGGGGAAAGCCCGGGAAAGGAAAGAGCAGGGTCTCCGGCGCCAGGGGGGGGAAAGAGCCCGGCGTATACTGCGCCGTCGAAAAAAAAAAAAGGGGGAAAAAAAAAAACAACCACCGGAAAAAGGCGCCCTCTGCGAAGAGGAAGAAAAAAAAGGAAAAAAAATTCTTTTTTGCCGACATCTGAAAGGGAAAAAAGGGAGGGGAAGAAAGACACAAATCGAAGGGTTCGGGCGTCTGAAATTTTTGGAAAAAGAAAACGTCCCGTCGGGAAAAAAAAAAGGGGAGACAGAATAAACCCGCGCCAAGCAGAAAAGAGGGAGAAAAAAAACCTGCTTGCCTTCGTCGCAAAAAAAGAAAAAAAGGGGGGGAAGGAACAGGAAAAAAAAAGAAAACCAGAAAAAAAGGGGCCCTCTATCATAGAGGGGAGGCCGGGATCCACGAAGGGAAGCCGACACTGGGAAGGAAGGCTCTTTCGTCCATGAAAAAAAAAAAGCTCGGGAAAGGGTTTATTACTCCCTCGTTCCGAAAGGAAAGAAAAAAAAGAAAAAACGCCATGTTTCCGACAGAAAAAAAAAAAAGGGGAAGACACTAAAACGACGAAAAAAAAAAAAAAAGAAACCTTCCCCCCCGCCAAGTGCCAGGGGAGGGGGGGGGAAAAAGGGAAAACCCGACCTTATTGGGGAAGGAAAGAAGAAAAAAAGAAAAGGGGAGCCTCGTGGGAAGGGGCTCAGCTTCTTAATCATCTGAAAGAAAAAGAGGGAGGAAAAGAAAATAGGGGGGAAAAAAGAAAGACTTCCGGAACTGTGCGTGGGGGGGAAGGAAAAATTCCCCAATCCGGTCGGGCTTGCCAAGGAAAGGGAGAAAAGAGGATCACTGAAAAGAAAAACCTGCGCGCCCCTGCCAAAAGGGGGAGAGGGAAAAGGAAAAAAAAAAAAAAGGAGTCTTACTATGCGGAGGAAAGGGGGGGTAAAAAAAGACATCAGGAAAAAACGCCGACTCCTTCGGCATTTTCGGCGGGGGAAAAAAAGGGAGGGGAGCACGCCTACCAGGAAAAAAAGAAGAAAGAAAAGGGAAAAAATGGCAAGGAAGTCAATGTTTTTCGAGGGAAAAAAAAAAAAAAAAAGCTTTCGCCGAAAAAGGAAAAGGAAGAGGAAAGGAAGGTCAGGAAAAAGGGCGGGCCGCTGGCCGGCCCGGAACAGGGGGGGGGGGGAGCGGCCCTAAAAAACCTGACGAGGAAAAGAAAAAAAAGGGAGAGAGGGGGAAAAAGAATAAAAGGTTCAGGGAGAAAGAGATCCGCTGTCCTTGCCTCACGAGGGAGCGAAAAAGAAAACGGCCGTTTCTGTCTGCAAGCCCGAGGGGGAAAAAAGGGGGAGTCAAGAAAGAGGTGCGCTCTTGAGAGTGCGTTGGAAAAAAGGACGGCATCTGATTCCGAAAAAAAAAAAAAGAAAAGAGGGCCGCCGAAAAAGGGGAGAAGAGATACGCGGCACATCGCGTGTGTGCGGGAAAAAAGAACCCGTCTCATGAACGCAGGGGGGAAAAAAAAAGAAATGTGGCAAAGGAAAAGGGCGATGCTGCTTATATGAGGAGGGGGGGGAGAGAAAAAGAAAAAGGAATCGTCATTCCTTACAAGAAGGGGGGGGGGGGGAATCGGACAAAAAAAAAAAGGGGGAAAGGAGATCGTCCCCACTGAATCACTGCGCCCGAGAGAAAGAAAGGAAAAAAACGCGTCCTATCCCATTGGAAGGGAAAAGAAATGCAAGAGATAGGCCCATCGCCCGAACACACAAAAGGAATACCATTACATACTTTCCAGAAAAAAAGGAAAAAAAAAAAAAAGCTACCTGAAAAAAAGAAAAAAAAGGGGGCTCAAGTTTTCGTTGAAGAAAAAAGGGGGGTCCCTTCCCCCTTGTCCTTTCTCGGAAAAAGGGAAGGGGAAAAAAAGGAAAAGGGACCGAGAAGAAAAAAAAAAAAAAAATGGGAGACGTCCATCTCCTACAAGAAAAGAAGGGGGGGAAAAGGGCGGCCCGAAAGGAGGGTTAAAGGAAGGAACAAGGCCACCTGGAACTGCGCCCGGGGAAGGAGAAAAGGGGAAAAAATCGTTGAGCTGGCGCGAAAAAAGAAAAAAAAGGGGGAGAAGGAGGTGGGGTTGGATGAAAAAAAAAAGACCCTCAGGAACCCTCCAAAGGAAGAGGGAAATTCCTCCTCGCCGAGAGGGAAAAAAAGGAAAAGGAAAGGAGAAAGTGAGTGGAAGGGTTCGACCATTGGCGCTTGACACAAAGGGAGAGGGGGAAATCCGCCGTAACTCTTTTTGAGGAGGGGAAGCTAAAAGAAGGGGGAAAGGCGCGCGATCTCGGCTGCGGCAAACAGGGAAAAGGGAGGACAAGCCGTTTTTTTGCGTGAGAGAAGAAAAAGAGAAAACCGCCTGAAAGAGGGGAAGAAAAAAACTCTCTGACCGGCTGGCAAAAAGAAGGAAGGAGGCCCTATTCGAGTGCAGGAAGAAAAGGGAAAAAAAAGAGTGGAAAAGAGAACCGGCGGCGGTTCGTGACGCGGCGGCCCCAGTCCTGCACGGTCCCGCAAACGGAAAAAAAAAGAGAAAGGAAAAAAAGAAAGGGAATCTTGTGTGCAAAGGCGAGAAAAAGGGGGGGACGCTCCCCTGCGCCTTGGCCGGGGAGGGGGGGGGTTCCGCCTCTAACTGAAAAAAAGGAAAAAAAAAAAAGGAAGAAAAAGGGGGGAATCTTGCGCGCAACATCCTACAGCCGAGAAGAACGAAGAAAAAAAAAAGGGGTTCGCTCAAGATCTTTCGGGGAGAGAAAAAAAAAAAGAAAAAAAATAAGGGGAGAGACTCAAAAAAAAAACAAGGAAAGACCAACCTACCCGGCTGCGGCAAGAAAGATAGAAGAAATAGAGTTTTGAGCTCGCGATCTCTCTCCAAAAAAAAAAAAAAAGGAATGTATGAGGAAATAGAATAAGACCAGCGTCGCAAGAAAACTTCCGAGCTTACTTGCACGCCGCCGGTGGAAAAAGGGTTTGAAAATCAAACAACCAGGGAATAAAATCTCCAGGCCAAAAAAAGAAAAAAAACCATCGCTCTTCTCGAACAAAAGAAAAAAAAAAAAGAGAAGAGAGGGGATACTTCAAGGAAAAAGAGGGAAAGTTTATTCCCTGCCACCGGAAAACAACGATCAGTCGGGCCAAAGGAAGAAAAGGGGAAAAGGGGACTGTAAAAAAAAAAAAAAACCTGAGACCCCCCCGTCCAGCGCAGGCGGAGGAAAAACGCCCTTTTTCATAGCGTGCATCGGGAGGAAAAAAAAAAAAAAAAACCAAGAAACGAAGGGCGACCTCTTGAAGGCGAAAGGGGAAAAAGGGGCGCGGTCCCGACCCAAAAAGCGGGGGGTACAGGAGGAAGAAAAAGAAAACACGGCAGGGCCGGAAAGGCCGCCCGACAAAAGGAAGCCCGGCAGGAGACAGAAAATCCGCCTCGCCTGCAAGAAAAAAAGGGGGAAAAACCGTGAGCTAACCGGGAAAAAAAAAAAGGAGAAAAAAGGCCTATTGCCGGGGGGAAAAAAAGGGGAGAAGGGAAAGGCCCAGATCCGCCGCCGACAGAAAGAAAAGAAAGCAACACAATAGTTCAAACGGAAGAAAAAAAAAAAACCTCTTGGTCAGCACGCAAGAAAACGCGTAGCCTTCTAACAAAAAAAAGGGTGTTGAAACGGGTGGGCATAGCCCGAAAGAGGCAAATTTTTTTGCGCCGTTGGGAGGGGAAAAAGGAGGGGGGTAGTGGGGAAAAAGGGAAAAAGGACGGAACAAGAACCGCAAACGAAGGAAATGGAAAGGCTCATGTCTCAAAAACCTTCCCTAATTCATAGGCGGAAAAAGAAGGTGCAAAGCAGGGGGTGGTTGTTTTCAGCCACATAAAAGGCTTCGAAATAGGAAAAAAAACTAGAGGGGAAGGCTAACTCGAAAGAAAATCGAAGCGGCAGGGGAGGCTATGGACAGGGGGAAGGAGAAGGGGGGGGCCATTCTCTATCCTGTCCAGGATGAGGAAACTCGAAGTCATGACAGGGGAAAAAAAGGGGACACCGGGGAAAAGACCCTGTCAGCCGGAAATTTGTCGGAAGGCGGTTCTGTTGACCTTAAAAGGAAAAAAAAAGATCGAAAGACGAGAGGGGGTCGCTGGGCCTAAAAAGATCCTTTTTCCTAACCATCGGGGGGGAAGAGGGAAGAAAAGGGTCAATTGGAAACGGGAAGGGAGGCGATCTGCCCTTCCTCGCCGCCGGTTTTTCTAAGGGAGGGGAAAGGGGAAAAAAAAGGGGGAGACGAAAAAAGAAAAAACAGTCTTGTACGGCCAAATGACGAAGGAACTCCCGTCCATACCCCCGAAGAAAAAGAAAGAAAAGGGGGGAAGGAAATAGAAACCAGGGGGCGTTTCAAAATCATTCATCGGACGCCCAAGGGAAAGACAAAAAATCAACTAAAGAAAAAGAAAGATCAAGGGTGCCCTCCGTCCTTGATCTTGGGGGGGGTTTGCTCCGTCCCAGCGAATGGAAGCCCAAAGACTCAACCTAACTCTCGCAAACTTCTCTCATGTGCAGGGAGAGGGAGGACACAAAGGGATTCGGAAAAAAATCCCTGTCATCTCTCAGTTCATCTAGCCCAGGAAAAGAGGAATTCGGGGGGTGCCTTTACCCGGTGCATTTGGGAAGACCAACTTAGTAGGGGGAAAGGTGTAAACAACACCCGTGCGTACGTGGCCAGGGAAAAAGCCCTTTCTCAATTCAGAATTAAATAAAACGCCCCAATCAGATCGGTGCAGAGAGAAGGGGCAGGTCCCACGCCTGTCAATCCACGGAGGGGGGGGGGGAGAGGGAGAGAAGAATTTAGGGGGAAAACACGGCTCTAAGGTCGAAAATATTCGCTTCGAGGGGGAAAGGGTAATGGTGGGGGAGGCAGCCTACATTCCCGCCGGGCGGAGAAGCCTCCCACTTGGGGGCGAAAAAAAAACTAAACCAAAAAGGGGGAATGACATTGGGGAGCAAGACGCGCCCTCCCAGGGATTCGCAGAAAAAAGAAAAAGAGGTAAAGGGGAAAGACACTCTCCCAAGTTCACGGTTGAACAACGAAATCCTATCCTCATCCAATCGGGAGGAAGGAAAGAAAAAAGGGGGACTTGGGGGAAGGAAAAGAGAAAAGGAACCCGTATTTGGTTGTAAATTCAGGACAAAGTCGGGAAAAAAGTTTCCTTACTCTTTGGGGGAAAAAGGGAGAATCGTCTCAAAAAAAAGGGGAATATGCTTCATGCCTCTGCCGCAGGAAAAATTCCGGAACTTTTTCGGGGGAAAGAGGGGAAAGTTACCAAGAAGGGAAAAGAAACGCCCTTGCCCCGCCGGACGCGATGCAAGAGAAGACGGCCTTCCTTCGTAGGTCGGAACAGGAAAAAGGAAAAAAGTCAGTGAAGAGAGGGGTACCGGGCTGAGGCGGAACCCGGGAGTAAGAAAACAATTAGTCATCCTCAGCGGGGGTGGGGAGGGAGAAGAAAAAAAAGAAAAGGCCAAAGGGATGGGGAAGGGCTCCAACCTTCTACACACGCCGACCAATGTTTCCCTGTTCTGAAAGAGGAGGGAGCAGGAAAAGGGGGTGGGAAAAGTACAATGTGTCGTCGCCCAACAACTACCGGGATTCCAGCAGCCTCGCGCAAGGAACGAGAAGGGGGAGGGGAAAGTGTCGAAAAGAAGAAAAAGAAGATGCCGGCCCTACGCCTGTGTTTGGTTGAAAAGGAGACCTTACTCCTTTCCCGATTCAGAGAAAAAAAAAAAAAGGGGTCCAGAAAAGAAAAAAAGGAGGGAACGGCATGATCTTCGGCAACACAGCGTCCTTGTCAGGGGGGGAGGGAAAAAAGAAGAAGTCAAGGGGAGTCGGGGGAAGAAAAGCGCTGTTGAAAAGGTCCCCTTGCTCCCTCAGGGGGGAGAGGAGGGGTAGCGAAAAGGAGGAAGAAAAGACCGCGATCTCCAAGAGAAGGCAATTGTGGATCCAGCTTTACAAAGAGGAAGGGGGGGGAAAGGGGGGGGGGGTGGGGGGAAAAAAAGAAAAACCCCAGACCTTCTTTCTCTATGAAACTCGGAAAGAGGAGGACTCTTTTCTTCAGAGGGAGGGGAAAGGGAAGGGGGAGAAAACTGAGCAAAGGAAGTAAAGAGGGAAAGGAAGAAAACTGATTATAATTCTTTCCGTCGCGGCGGAAGCAAAATCATCCAGAATCTTCACCACGAGAAAGGACAAGAAAGAGAAAAGGAGAGAGAAAAAACTTCTGAAAGGGACCCAAAGAAATCCAGCCCATGGCCCTTCTCACGATGGCCGACGGAGGAATGCTTCTACAGCAAGGGGGGAACCCAGTACAAGACTTCCCATCACCTCCATCCTGCGAAGGAAGAAGGGGAAGGAGGAAAAAGTGCAAAAAAAGGGGGCCTCAAGTTCTTTTGGGCATGAAATTTCAAGGGAGCGTATCTGTTCAATCCCCGGAAAGGAGGGAGAAATATGGAGAACTACCCTTCTACGGACATCTCCCCCCCCTACACGAAAAAGGGGGGGAAACGGAAGATAGAACCGATTCTCAGCCCGGGAAGAGAGTGCTGGTACGCCATTCTCTGTGAATGGAGAGGGCAAAAAAAAAGCTGGTCAAAGGAAAGCTGCGCGATAAGTCCACAGAAGGGAATACCTTCTCTTTGAAGGGAAGGGGAAGGGGAATCACACAAAGCAGGAGGAAAATTTGCATTTGTACTCCGACTCAAACACCCGCCTTCTTATTCCTTAAGGCAGAAAAAGAGGAAAAAGGAACTAACTTGAGAGAAGGGGAGAACATGGCTCGTTTATCCGCGAAAAGGGGTTTGCGTTGCTGTTTTTCATTCTGAGGCAGGAGGGAAGGAAGCTAAGAAAAAATTTCTTCTTCGGCCCAAGGCTGTTTCGAGCCGTTTTTCGGGGGAGAGGGGAACGTCCGCAAGGAGAGAAGCGATGACCCGGCTGTCCGAAGCGGCGTGCGGGGAAAGAGGCTAGGGCGTCCTACCGAAGCGGGAGGGGGGGGGAGGGGGGGAAAGGAAAAAAAGACCAGAAAAGAAAAAGGAGAAGGTCCGTGACGCGGCCAATTCAGCCGTGCCGAAAACTCTGAAAACGGGCGAAAGGAAAGAAAAAACGCTCAAAAAAAAGGGGCGGAAAGGACGCTGGCCGGGGCTGTGTCCTCAGTTGGGGAGAGCCTCTACCTCGCACGAAGGAAGGGTGCCGAAAAAAAAAGAAGAATGAAAGGAAAGTAAAAAAACAACAAAACGACGGGCCCAAGAGAGACTTTTCCCGCTCCTCTTGTTCGAGGAAAAAGGAAAACTGGAAACGAAAGGTGGAAAAAAGGCTCGGCGCTGCGTTCGCGCCGACCGGAGGCCGGGCAAGGGGTCCTGCCCGAACGCCTTGGTCCGAGGGGGAGGAGGAAGAAAAAACACAAAAAAACGAAGGGAGGAGGAAAATGAGGAATCGCTTGCGCCTCAAAAAGAAAACGGCCTGAGCGGTCTTTGCCCGCCGCCGGGAGGAAGGAAAAAACCGCCTAAAAAACGAAAAAGAACGGCGTCCCATCCTCGCTGCGCGAACAAGGGCAATAAGCTGAGCGGCCGTCATGGGGGGTAGAAGGGGAAGGGGTGGCCTAAAAAAGACGACAGTCCGTGCAACAAGGCAAGAAAAAAAGTTCTAGGCCGGAAAAGAGAAGGAGGAAGAAAAAGTTAAACCCGGAAAAAAAACCGCCGTGGCATAGCTCAAGCGGTAAGGGGAAACCCCTCCGCCGTAAAGGGGGAAGAAAAAAAGGGGAAAAAATTGTAGGAGACCCGGCCGGTTTTCATCAACATTTAATATCGTCAGATACATAAAAAGGGAAAAAAAAAACAAAAATCGGAAGAAAAGAGTAGAAAAAAGCCAGCACTCCCCCGGCTTCTTCCAGCCGGGAAGGGAAAAGAAGCAGTCAAAAAAAGAAAAGCAAGAAAGGGTCCGAACAAAACACCTGTACTCTAACAACCCAAAAGGGGAAAGGAAAAAGAATGCTAGAGGGGGGGGAAGATCTATCTGCCCTTGCAAAACGGCTACTCCGCCTCGCAAGGAAACAAAAAAGGAAAGGGTTACGAAAAAAGAATAAGGGGGGGGTCCCCCCCAGCTTCACTGGTCGAAAAGCCGTCGAACATCGAAACAAAACGGAAAGGAAATCAAAGGGGGGAAGAAAAGATGCAATTTGCTCACTGGGAAGGAGGTTGGCCGGGGAAAGGGGGGGGAAAGGGTAAAGGGCGAAATCTTTTTCTCTTTATGAAAGGGAAGAAAGGACACACAGTCATAGGGTCCTGCCGAAAAAAGGTAGACAGTCGTCTTTCGGCGGAGGAAAAAGGGGGGAAGGGGAATTTGACAACTCCGAAAAAGGGTCTTCCCGGGGAGGGAAGGGGGAGAAGGAAAAAGTAATGAGGGGGAAGAGGAGGTGTTCCATTCCTCTAAAAAATCTCCTTGGAGGGGAAAAAAGAAAGGAAAAAAATTCATGGCCCAACTAATTGAAGGCACCGGGTGGGGCCCACCTCACAGGGAGGATGAGAAGGGTGGGGTTGCAAAAAAAAAGAAAAAAGGAACTTGGGACTAAAAAAAAAAAGAAAGAAAAGAAGAAAAAAAGAAAAAGGGGACGGAAAGTGCGGCGGACTGGGCCGTGCGACCGTTCCGACAAGGTCCTGTAGTCGGAAACAGGGAGGGGAAAAAGGGGGGGGAGGGGAAGTGGAACACTGGGGACGAGAAGGTAGACTACTTATCAAAAAAAATGCTTCTCCCCAGCAGAGGGGTTGGCCTTATCTGCACTGAAGGGGGGGGGGAAAAAAAAGACACGGGAAAGAAAAGAAGTGAAAAAAATGATGTTGTCCGGCCCCCGGGAAAGGAAGGATGTAATTCCCCGCGACAAAGGAAAAGAAAAAATGGAAAAGGCACAAGGGAGGGGCCAATTAGTACGCGGACCGCTTTTCAAAAAAAGGGAAAAAAAAAAAAAGGAAGCAGGGGAAAAAAAAGGAAAAGGGGGGGGGGCCACACGAAAAAAGGGAAATAAAAGAGGAAAAAAAAGGGATTCAAGTGGCTCTCTTGGGAAAAGTCAAGTGAGCCTTCCTTACTCAAAGAAATAGAAGGGGGAAAAACGCACTCATCCGCAGTCTCCGTCTACTACTGGAGGAGAAAAAAGCAGGGGCCAAGGGGGGGGGGGAAAAACGGCCAAAAGATATTACGTCCTCTCCTGGGACGCGAGGGGGGGGGAAAGGCGGGGAAAGGCCGACGAAATCGTGGTGAAGAAGATACAACTGCCGCGACCACATAGATAAAGGGGAAGGGAAAAAAGGGGAAAAGAGCGGTAGGAGAAGAAAGAAAAAGGAGGGAGAGAAGAGAGATGTGGCGGGGCTCTAGGGGGGAAGGGGCCGGCCCATCTGCCGACAAAAAGAGCAACCTGGCGGAACAAAGCCAGGCATATAGTCGAGACGGCTCGCAAAAAGGGAAAGGCGGTGGTTTTGGGCTCACCGACCACATTTACGGAGGCACTTTCTCTCACCAAGGGGGAAAAAAAAAAGGACGGGTGAAAGGAACGCACCTAGGCCTCGGCCGCGGGGTCCAGCGGTTTTGCGAAAGAATCCGGGAAAAAAACAAAAAAAGGGCTGCCAGTCGCGACCAAACACATCTTCTCTTCCTGAAGGGGGGGAACCCGACGGTGGAAGGAACTAAAGAACGGAACACGCGAAAAAAAAACCACAAATTTCTACCGCGCGGGAAAAAAGGAAGATAGCGAAGGGGGCCAGAAAAAAAGGCCCGGCCAAGGCGTTCTTGTCGAAAACGGAGGGTGGGAAACTTCATTCCAAAGCAAAGGGGAAAACAGTAAGAGAGGGAGAAAAGAGGCCAATGAAGC
>Ga0179593_1754848_pt1 | contig 14215 bp, 17 predicted proteins | sample CZODoug2_1_08_16_FD_185931 | JGI IMG/M metagenome (GOLD analysis project Ga0179593, IMG submission 185931) | Vadose zone soil fungal communities from Angelo Coast Range Reserve, California, USA - CZODoug2_1_08_16fungal (PacBio error correction) | ecosystem: Environmental > Terrestrial > Soil >...
AGTTTTCTGGTCTTGAAGCTGGAACACACGCTTGGACAAACGGAGGCGGGGGAAGGTAATCTTGTGGTGCGGGAAAAGCACACTCCTGTACGCAACAGCACTCCACGGGATAACGGCGCATCACGCATGCGAGAAGAGGAAGGTGTGAAGGAGGTATACTACCTAGAGATCAGTGGCTGAGTCTTGGGGGATCAGATATCACGACATAAATAAGGATGATGGCAGGAGGATGAGAATGACCGCGTCGAAGAGGGGGCTTCAAGGGGAGGGGAAAAATAGACAACAATAGTGGGCTGGGACCAATCCAGTAAGGGTAAAATTAAGGGCCTGTCAAGAAGGGGGGAAAAGCCAAAGGGCTGGGGGGATCAACGGTGATCTTAGGCCCAACATAAAGAAAAAAGAAATATCAAGCCCCCGAAAGCGTTAAGGGGAGGAGGGCGTCCTTTCAAGGAAGCTGGGAGAACGGAAGAACAAGGATTTAGCATTCGAAAAACCACAGTAGGCCCCAATCTATTTACAAGAGAGATAGAGCAAGAACCGCACAAAGGAGGAGGGTGCCGACCTCCCGGGACAAGGTTATGGGGGAACCGGGGGGTAGCGGACGGCCAGAAAGGAAGAGGTCCGTCCGAAGTCAATCAAGATCGAGAAAACCAGGCGTCGGAAGATACTCTCTCTGAACAGCGAGGATAGTAGAAAATTTCAGGAAGGTTATTTGATACGGAAAAACAAGCAGGCAAGACAACTGTCAAGATGAATCGCGCGCAAGCAATGTGGGGGGGGGGGTAGCCTCTCAAAAACACAGATGAGAGAGATATCCCCACCAAAGAGCGAAAGGGTCACTCGCGACATCGAGGAGCGGTTTGGGGGAGATCGTTGCGAGTCACATTGATGGCAAACACATGGGGTAAAGGACGATCGCCATGAAGCGCGAGAGGATAAGGGTTCTCGATCTGATTACTTTACGGAGAGGGGAAAGGGGGGGGTCACCGGAGGAAAAACGGGTTAAAATAAAAAGGGAAAAAGCAGCCGTAAAGCACACCCAGCGTTTCGGGCGTATGCGGTCATGGGAAGTCATGGGAGGAAGAGGACAGCTCCAACGGGGCGGACCGGAGGAAAAATACGGATTAGGGAAGGCCACAAGCGGGGAAAGCTTCATCGCGGGCAAGAAGACCCGTCGAAAGGCGAGGGCGGAGAGCATAATCTGGGGGAAAAGAACCAAATCGAATATTGAAGAAGGGGGAAGTACGAACCCACGAGGCCCGACGGAAAGTGACCCTCAATGCAAAAGGGGGGACGAAACGTCCCACTAAGGGTCTATTTCTCTAAAACTTGAGCCGAGGAACGCAGTCGCAATTCTCACGCCCAGGGCAAAGAGGAGTATGAAAAGGAAGGCAGAAAGGAACGAAAGAGGGACAGAGATATTCGCTACCTTGAAAATCATAGAAAAACTCGGCGAGCCAAGAAATCGGGGAGGAGAGGAAGGGGAGGTCTCTCGGGGAAAGAAGCGTACAAGGGGAGGTCTTTTGAGAGTTGAAGTACACTTGGGGGGTGGGGCCAAAAATAGAAGTCAACGCAAAAGAGGGGAGATTGTTGGAGTGTTTCCGGACGATCCAAGCAGAACGAATCGTCTCTGGTGATGAAGTGAACTTGGAGGTTATGTTCCGAAGGGTAAAAAAACGATCTGGCAGCGCTAGGCGGGCAGCAAAAAAATCAGGCGCCGTGGAACGGTCGTAAAGGAAAAGGGGGAGGAATTCTTAAAAATAGGTTTAAAAGGGGGGGGGTAATCAATAAAAGCGAGAATAGGCTCACATTGTCAAGAAGGATTTAAAAGCCGGGTAGATGGAAGTTCCACCTATTTTGTTTCGGGAAAAGGGGAATCAAACCGCAGCGTTGCCTCAAAGTAGTGGCCAAGGAGGGGAGACTGAGGAACCGGGACCGACTGCACAAACTAAAAAAGGGGAAGATAAACGTCTTACGGGCGGAGGGGAGAAGCTAATGCCAGACAGAACACGGCAATCGAAGAAAGAGAAAAAGCCGAAAGAAAAGGGCAAAAAAAAACATTTCAGATCCCTCAGTGTGGTCTGGATACGATGAGAAGACAATTGCAAAGAAGGCTTGGGCTGATACAATGGACTCAAAGAGGGAAAGGGAGGAAAGGAATGGTTTAGCAAGCAAAGAGAAGAGTAGAAGGGGAATGAATCAAAAGGGAGGGGTCTGAAATGGTGAATGTAAAGGGGAGGGGGGAGGGCTTCTGCGGCGTCTATTGCAGATGGTGGGAGAAGACCCCGCCACGGGTCCCAGGGGTCCAGAGGAGAATGGTCCATCGGGGGAAAGGGGATTTCAACAGCGACGCAAACTAACTGTGAGAACGCTATCAAAAAATTGTAGCGAAAACTAAAAAATAAGGAAGCTGGGGGGTCCGTAGTAATACGGATTTTCAAAAAGGAGAAAGGAGAGTTTTTACAAAAAGAAAAAGAGGGTGCAAGGCGTGTTGAATGGGGGGGGGGGGGACGAAGAGGGCAAAAAAGTCGATTGAGAGGGTCTGGGAGGGAAGGCGCTTAACGCGTTACAAAACAAAACCCCACAGACAGAGAACCGACAGAGTTCTCAAAGCGCCGATGACGTAGTTGGCCTGGATTCTGGAATTCGTCTCGGGATCGACATAGGAAATGGGGCGCGGTCTGGAACTAGGGGGGGAACAAAAAAAAGCACTCACGAAGGCAACAGAAAAACTGTGGATCGAAGATCTTCAAAAGAGGAAGGACTTCAGAAACTCGATTTAGGGAACAGGGGGGAGCATAGAACGCAAGAGAAGATGCAGGGATTGTGAGGGAAGAGCGGTTGAAGGAAGAGGCCGTCCACAGGTCTTTAAATGGAGCGCTTCAGGGGCTGAAAGGGATCCCAAATAACGTAGTTAAAACTGGGGTCTGCGGAACTCCCTGCCGGAGGCAATGATGTAGCCTGTCAGCAGGATGTCGGAAGACACAGCCAAAGGGGAGAGGCGTAGCGGCGTACCGATTAACATAAGGAGAACCTGAGCAAAAGAAGGGGAGGGAATTTTAGTGAAACGTCATAAAGTTGAGAGGATTCGAATAAAACGAATCAGGTGGACTTAAGGAAAAAATCTAATACGGAGAAAACCCCATCCTGGGGATAAAGCTAAGGATTACCCAAGGTGCCAGAAAACGCAACTACAGGGAAGGGGAAAAGGAAAACTAAAAGGGTGTCCTAAAGAGGTACGGAGGATTGTCTTGGGGGCCGGGTGTCCCTAACGGTCAAGGCTTCAAAAATGTCTGAAGAATTCATAAGAGAGAAACCAGGGAGGGGAGAAAACGCCTAAAAAAAAAAGGGGGCGAGAGGGCGAAAAGCCGATTTCCTTGGAAGGTCGGCCAATCGCAGGGATCGAAAAAAAAGGAGAAGCCGAATGTCTCTCGTGAATTATCGAAGAAGCGCGGATGGTTTTCTCGAAAAACAAAGTAGGATTAAGAGAGGAAAGGAGCCACCAAAACAAGCGGATGGGACTACGAGCTTCAAAATTCTAAACATCAGGTTTTGGTGAGATTGCCAGGACAGAAAACTAGGGCAAACTGACACGAACAGGAGAAAAGGTACGAGGGAACTCTGCGTATACGTCAGCAGGAAGGTGTTCTCAGGGGGCTGGGTGGGAATTCAAGCAAAAAGTTGTGTAAAACAAGGAAAACAGGGTGAGCCACGAAAAAAAAAAAAAGAAATGGAGAAACCAGTTTCGGGCGGGCGCTCCGGAAAAGGGAGGTCGGAGTTCAGGAGGTCCCATTGGACAGCGTGGGCACGGGGGGGGGGGAGCCTCGATGCGACATTAAGCGTTTCAAAAAGGGAAGGGCTTAGGTTATTCGACACTTCAAGGGGTCATAAATAGCAGAAGGACGGAAGGGGCTGTCTAAGATCGTAGGGGGGAAGACGATACAAAACTATCTTGGAAAATAGAGGTGGGGCACGGGGACGGAGAAAAAGGCAAAGGCGGTCCATCTTACCCATGGAACTGGATGGTCCGTAAAAGAAAACGACGGTCTATGTCTTTACAAACACGGGATAGAGGACGCATAGATGGAGGAAGGGAAGAATATGACCGCAGGGAGAGGACTACTGAATGATCCGGGGAAAGAACAACGTCGTCGGGTATCCAAAAAAATTGGGAGGCTCGGTCAGATACGTCGATCAGTAGGGGAGAATGCGTTATTGACCATGGGTGGGGGAACCGGACCTCAAGGGGGTAACTATGGAAGAAGAAAAAAGGCGCCGCAGGAGAGTGTTGTTAGTGTTACCAGAGGGAAGAGTAAGAACTACTTCATAGAGGCCTGTGAGTGAAAGGTGAGTTCTTGAAGGACCAAAGTTCTCCACAGGAAAACAAGCGCGATGGATAAAACGTATTCAATCGACGTGGCGGAAGGCGTCAAAAAAAAAAGTACACCAAGGAGGAACAGAGGTTAACTGGTGGTGGAATCCATAAACGACCTAGGAGAAATGATAAGTATACCGGAACAAAGGGTGATGAGTCATGGGGTTTGGGTTTTCGGGGGTCAGAAGCCATGGGGAGTTGAAAAGGACTGCCAGTATTGCGGCGAAGACTGGCGCTAAGGATACGCAAACGCGCAAGGTCGGAAGGACTGGCTGGGGAGGAGAAGAGGGCTCTAGGCAATCTTTATACCCCTCAAAGCAAAATCAGCAGGGCCGCAGTCGAGAATTTACGCTCAACAGTTCAGAAAGGGGGAGAAAAGCCTCACATCTAATAGGGGAGGAAAGTAACAAGCAAGCTAACAAGAGGGGAGAAGGGAAAGAGGGGGCTAAACGAGGGGTCATTCTCATCTGTGAAATCAGAAAAAATAGGGATCTGAACTTTTATGGGGGAGTAGGAAGTTTCAGACGGCTGCGGCATCGATTGACCGTGCTGGGCAGAAAAAAGCCTGAGACCTCCGAAAGGGTACAGCGGTTAGTCAGGGACTGCGACGATGTGGACCAGCGAGAAGTCGAAAAAATGTCTAGTCAACGCCCCAGGGAGAGCTAAAAAATAGTGGAAAAATGAAAATCTAAAACTGGGTGTATTAATACGGATGAATGTGAGAGGAAAGGCGCGGGGGAGGGGGGACCAACAAGGTAAAAGAGGGGGACATAATGTGGGCAGATGGAAGGGTGGTCCGACAATCGAGAGGAATAAGGTCTGATAGCCAAAGAGCGCTGGCAAATGGTTAAAGAGGGGGGGAAAAAGAAAAAGCAACAAGTTCAATCAAACTCAAACAGATCGATGAAGGGTTTCAGGATCGCAGGCACTCCAACAAAAGGCTTGTCCCCGCCCGGAGGGCGGGAGGTGTATAGGAGTCCGGGGGAAAACCCAAGGCACAATTACCGCAACAGCACGCCACTGTGGAGAGGGGGAACTGCACTTTCATATATCGGAACGGGAGGGGACGAAGGGGGATTTCTCTTCAAAGCCATTTAGATGGGAGAGTATTGGGGATTGGAAGCTATTAGAGAAAGAAGGCGAAAAGGTCGTTAGATTCTAGCTTCAGGAAGAAAGATTCAGGGGGGGTCCGAAATAGACCTTATTGGCGGGGAAAGAACTGAGGTGACAAAAGTTAAGATGGAAGACTGCATTCGGGGGGGGAGTTAAGCGAAAGATTAAAAAGGCATGCTTTATTATAAACCCCCTAGACGAGAGCACGCACAGGGAACAGACGAGACGGGAAGGGGGCGAGGCATAGGCGTCCGTCTAGGAATCGAATAAAAAAACGTGGCAGGAAGAAATAGACCTAAATCTAAAAAAAAAATAGGCAAGGACAATCGATGTGTCAGAGAAACGAGATAAGGGAAAAACCGCAAGCCGGCCCCGGAGGGGGTGTGCCGACCGCCCGACGGTCTGAGGGATGACACCCGGGGGGTCAGGCCGGAAAAAACTGGCCGAGGAGAGAAAGAATGGAGCGAAAAACCCAGGATGGGGGAGGGGATGACGTACAGCTATGACCGGAGAGTCGCGAAAGTACGAACGGAATCAACCAAGCTGGTGGGGAACCAACCCCAACCTTAGGCGCTCGATAGCGTGAATTAGATCGCGGGGAGAAGTGGTGGGGTCCGAAAACAACAACAACGAGGGAGGGGAAAAATCCACCACCAATCCGCGGGACGGGAGGAAAGCATCAAAATGCAGAGCGCTCCTAAAATTGGGGGGGGGTGGATGGGACTCTGTTCTATGTCAAACAAATAAGGAGAGGAAAGGGCATGTGTCATAGGCGGCTTCGCCGCCTCGGGGAGGAGGAAATAACCGAAATCGGAAGGTGGTGGGGCTGAGGGCGACACACTTGTGAATCCCAAACAGTCAAAGAGAATGGCGAAGGCACACCCTCGTTCGGGAACGGAGTTTCGGAACTGGCAGTCAGGGCTTCAAAAAGAGGAAAGAGGGTGTTTGGACTGAAAAAAAGGGGTGGGGGAGGCGGAAAGATTCGAAAAATGTCGGAGCCAAAATTCGAGGGATTAACTTTCAAGGGGAAGAAAAATACATCAAGAATGAGAATCAGGTGCGGGCAGATGGTTCGAGATCAGACTGGGTCAGCCGATAAGGTCTTGAACTCGAGTTTGGGGGGCGGACGGGGAAGAACCCCCTCAAAGACAAGCAGGCCAGAGGAAAAAAACACAATGCCATAAGGAGGGTCCGTCCCTTCAACTAGAGATGTTAAAAATTGAAGCAACCGGCGATATGCAGAATGAAGAAAAGGGGAAACCGCGGATTGGGTGAAAAAGGACATATATGACCGAAACATAATTGAAAGGAGACTAACCTGGGGCAAAAAGCCAAAAGGGAGGGGGCTATCAAAAAAAAAAGCGGAGGGGGAGGAATGTCAAAGAAATAGAAGGAGAGCCAATTGGACGGAGGGTTGTTGGATCGGGGGTTGTCCAATTGGTGTTGTTCACAAGATAAGATGACCCGCGCAGCAAAAAAGGGGGGGGGGGGGACGGGTACATCGGGGGAGAAGGAGACACGTAGAGGAAAAGGAACCTGATCGCGTGAGCTTTTTGAAGGAGGGAGTGGGAGGTTGCTGTTCCGTAGGGAACAAGCGATTGAGAGAGGACGGGGGGCCGCAAAAAAAGCCCGTAGTCAATCCCAGGGAAAACGATACGTAGGGCAAGAAGATTCAATTCTAATCCTAGAGGGTTGGAAAAATAAACGAGAAAGGGGAAGCACAGGAAAAGAGGAGGAATAGGAACCCCAGTTGAAAGAGTTGCAGCACAAAGGGTGGTTCGGGTCGTAGGAGGCACGCACGTTCCGACCGTTGGGGGAAAGCTGGAAACGTGCGGAATTAGCGTAAAACGTTGGGTGGGGGACCAAAAGGGAGGCGGGGGAGTCGCTGCTCTGACCAGCGGACCAGAAACGTGCAAAGCGAGAAGGAAAAGAGAGTCCGGTACTCCGGAAAATCAGATTGTGTAGGGGGGTACGAAGAAAATGGCCCTCAGATAGGAAAGAGATCAAAAAAAAACAAAGGGGGAGAGGAAGAGATTTTTAAAGCCACTACAGGAATTAAGTCACCTAGCGATCAAAGCCACCCAGAGATCGGAAGGGGAGGGAAAGAGAGAGGGGGTTTGCGCTGGTGCGTGGGGGGGGGAAGGGGAAGACGGTGACCTCAGGGAAAGTTCATGGTCAACAAGGGGTTCCTCATTCTACTAGAAAAAGGGGGGGAAAAAGAGAGGGTACCACAAGCGCAGAGTCCAACTTACAGAGCAACTCTGGAATTAGGGCGAGGGAGATGAAAAAAAAGTTTAAGGCATCTGAAAGGGTTATAAGACTGATGTAGAAGAGGAATGCTCCATGAGGAGTGATGGATGCAACCGAAAACCTAGAAAAGTGATGGTTTTGTTCAAATAGGGCTCAAAGAGATGCGGATTAGGGACGGCCTGGTTAGGGGCGAACTCTGTGTGTAAGAGCGAAAACAAAAGGACAAGTGAAGGAACGGGGGAAAAAAGAGATGAATTAGTGGCTTGCTGGGGACGGTCACGAGAAGGGACACTCCAACAAGCTTGGACGAGGGGAGAGGCGGACCTATTGTATCGGGTGAGGGAAGGGGCAACAAAACCAAGGGGCACGCAAAGGTCCAGCAACTCACTGGGGGGGGGGGGGGGAGCGACGGATCCCCAGGACAGAAAGCATAGAACCGGCGATTTTCTGAAAAAAGAGGGTTAGAACCCTCAAGTAGAGATATCACGTTTCTGCGGAATGAGGCCTTCGGCATAAACCTATTAGGGGCCAAAAGAGGGAGAATGCTACACTTCCGAGGGAAGCCGGAAAGGGGAGGGCCCGAATACGAGGTGTGGCCGTGCAGGGGGCAATCCCGAAAAAGGCGACCAAAAAAAAGTGGACTCTGGACCAGGGGAAACTTCAGCTGGGCTTCGTGACTCCAACCATCCGGGCAAATACAGGATGAATTGAGACCTTCGACCCGATGGACGATAGAAAAAAAGAAAATCCCGGCAATCGGGGGGTAAAAAGCAAGAAGTGCGATTCAGCTCGAAAGAGGAAGTTTTTTCCGGCAAGGCGAGACGGCTTTCTATAGAGGGAGGCTTCTCCAAAGAACAGTGGCCTGGCCAATCGATGGAAGGGGAGAGGAAAAAAGCATCGCAAGACCGAAAAAGAAAGGGGAACGGAAAGAAAATGATGGGACCGCCTTACTTATTCGGCGGTGGGGAGTTTCAGCGGTTCCTCCTGAAAAAAAACTGAGGGAGGGTGGCGAAGTCACAATGGACAACTTCGACTAATAGAGTATAACATTCCTACTCGAGGAGGGGAAGTCCTATGGGAATTGAATGGGGGGGACAAAGGGAGCGCACTCTATGCAAAAAGGCGCGCGATTGGAAAGGCGCTTAATTGATCGGAGAAAGGGGGGTGTTGTGTAAGAGAAAAAACAACAACGAGGGGGTGAAAAAGAGAGTATATCCACAACCCGAAAGAGCAACGCTATCAATTCGCGCGAAAAAAGAAGGGAACGGGGTGGGTGTGAGAAAGAGGGGAGATCGGGCTCGTCTTGAGTAAAAAGTGAAGTCTTCGGAACTTTCGCCGAAGGGCAAGAGGAGCGATGAGAAGGAAGATGGGGTTCTCGATCTGGAATAGAAAGAGGCCATTTTGGGGGAAGGCGGAGACAAAACCATTTTAAGAACGAAAATAACAATGAGGCGTCACACCGAGGGCGTGCGCGAATGGGAGTGCAGGAACGGTAAGAAAATTCTGACTCGTATTTTTTAGGAACAGATTGGGGGGTGGCCGTAGGATTCGAATTAAGGGGAGGAAAAAAAGTGCTCGATTGAGGAAGCAAATCATAGAAACCAGGAGAGAGACTAGGGGTGCGAGGTAGGGATATCATCGTACAGCAAGATCAATCATAGTATGGCGAAGACAGAGTTGGGGGAAGACGCGGGAGAACCTTCCCTCCAGGTACCAGGCAAAGGCCGTCCCGAGGTGGGACCGAAAAGACTGATATTAAATTGGAACTTCTGGGAAAGCGGGGAAGGAAGCATGGTTTCCGCAATCAGCGGTATGGGTAGGAAAGGAGATAGACCGCACAGAAATACACTGATATTACCATTTCTGGAGAGCAACTGAGGCGAGCAAATAAGAGGGGGGATGATGGAATTGCTCGGTGCAAGATAATCAGGGACGTTTGAGGCCAGATGAGGGAAGGGGGGGGGGGGGGGGGGACCGTACCTAAAAAGATAAACCGCAGAGAAGCCAAAAAATTGAGGGGAAAGGAAGCAAAGAATAATAACTACTGAGATAGCTGTTGATAGACTTGATGCGGATGGGTCTTTCCCGAAGCCTTGAAAAAGGGAAAGGGCAAAACTATTCCTTCCGCAATCGAACCGGACGGGGACGAATGACGTCGGGACAAAATTCAAAAGTACGCGTGGATTCAAGACCTAGGTTTACGGTGGGTTAATCAATAACTCGCCTAGAGATGAGAAAAGGAGAAGAAGTAGAAGGAAACCCATTTCTTAGATGGAGATTTGGGGGAGGTCAGCTCCCATGATCGGGGCACCGTAGACTCTACAGTAGTGAAAAAAAAAGCGGAAAAAGAAGGAGGGACAGGTACGGGCATGAAGAAGGAAAAAATCAGTGGAGGGTGGAAGATAACTGTGCTTCCCTAGCGCCAGAGGGGATAACTCATCCAACGGGACAATCTAAAAAAAAAAATGAGAACTTTAAAAAGAAAAACATTTCGATCCAAGGGGGGGGGGGATTGAATGATAGTGGATGCCCTCTTCTAGTGCGTTTGCTGCGGACGAAAAAACAACGGAGGGAGGAAGAGTTGGGAAAAGTCAACGTCTCAGAGTATTCAGACACCAAAGGGGTTGAGCAGGGGAGGGGGACGAAAAAATGAGGGGGGGAACAGGTTCACACGATGGAAGAGAAGCCGAGGCAAAAGGTCAGTCGTTCCCATCTCAACAGGGGGGGAGAGGGAGCTAGAAGTGGAGGTGACGCGGATTTCAAGGGACCGCCTGGAGGGAGGAGGAAAAGCGGCTGGAAGACGATCAGAGACCGCCGAAAAGAGGTTGAACTTAATCAAAAAAAAAGGGGGGGGATACGGATTTATAAAATGTGAGCCTATTCAAGTAGAGGTGGGTGGTACCAACCAAAAAGATGATCAGTAATGTGAATGGAACGGGGAAAGTTTTGTCCGAAAAAAAAGGAGCGGCAGATGCATACGGTCAAGATTGCGGGACCAGCGTCTCGGGAGGAGGGAACAGAAAAAAGAAGAAGTGAGAAAGGCGATCAAACAGCGATGAAGGGAGGTTCATTCAGTGAGAACATAGTAACAAAGCAAAATGGTCCAAGCAGTGCGGGGGGCGGCGGATATTTAGATTGGGGAAGGTCACGTCCACAACACAAAGGGGGCACTCACGATGGAAAAACATCAAAGAAGGGGGGGGAATCGGGCGGCAGGGAAACATTCCTTCAGAGAACCGCGAGGGGCCAGAAGAAGTTTGATGGGGGGGGCAAATAGAGATAGAAGTAAGGAGGGGGGCGAATAGAGGCACTCAGACGATGATTTCCTCCACATGGCGGGAGAAAGGAAAGAGAGAAGAAGCCTGCTGACAAGGTGGCAGTTGAGAAGGGAACAGTAGGACCTTCTTGTAGCTGGGGGGAAATGAGGGTGAAGGCAGGCGTGGGTTGTGGGACGCCTCAAATGAAAAGAGTTGGGAGGGGGGGGCAGGAGAACTAAAAGAGAGAAAAAGAAGGAACAAAAGAGCAGATCTGTAGGGGAATGAAATCGGAAGTTCTATTAGCTGTCGAATCACTGGGCTGCGGAATATAATCAAGGAGCAACACATCTTTTGACGAGAGAAAGGGCAATGATAGACGTATCATTAATGGCCAACGGGGGGAACGGAGTGACTCCCCGAAACGCGGGTGCCGAAAGAAGTCTGAGAAGGGGATTTAACCCGTGTTGGGGCCGTAGGAAAAAATTTCTGGCAAGGAAGATCGACCCTGGAGGAGAAGATCGCGACTATAACATGCAAGAAGAGCGATGCAAAGATATTACAGGGTGAATCGCAAAAAAAGGGGACGACACCAAAACTTATTGCTCGCAAAGGAGGGGAGACCGCGCAGGTGGTGGGGGAAAACGGGGGGGATGACAAGATAGAGATGCCACCACCAAATAAAAGGAAAAGAGCGACATCGCGCGATGTGTGGGGGGGGGAAGGAAGCTTGGGATGCACTGAAAAAAGAAGGGGGGTCACCGAAAGATCAGAGAGGAGAGGTAGGGCCGAAAAGAGGGGGGGGTAGAGATCTTCAAACGGCACTCTTCCAGGGGTTGGGCCACCGAGAAAAAAAAAACCGGGAAAGAGGAAAAGGGAGGGAAGTCGAACCGGTTCGGTGAGGCCGAAGGGTTGGGCAAGGGGGGCAGTATCGTTCTAACCGGGGGCAGGACAACGATGGAGGGAAGTTACGTTGAACAGGGGGTGAAGAAAGGCACAAGGGCTCGGACAGCTCATCGCACGGAAGAATGGACATCAACCATTAGCGCTCTGCGGGTGTCGGTGGCGGAGAGAATCTTCATCGTGCCTATAAAGGGAGAAAGGCGTTGGGAAAAAAAGAAACCCTGCCTGCCGGAAGCTGACCCTGGAAAGAAGGGGGTTGGTCAAGGAAGCCAAGGGGAGGGACATCAGGAAAAAGGTTCAAGAGTGGGAGCATTTGGGGGGGGTAGCAAAGGTCCTCAAGCTCACCGGGGGAGGTCATAATAGGAAAAAAAAGGCACATAAAGAGATATCCTGAAGGCGGAAAAACAAACGTAGAAGAAGAAGACAAAATAGCGGGTAAATAATTTCTCGCGGGCAGAAACCAAAGGGGCGTTCTGTTGTCTTGCAGGGGAAGGGTGGGGTGGCCCCGTAAAAGAATGGGGGAAACACACAGCCTTCGTGTACATCTGTGTGGGGATTTTCAATCAGAAGATAAGCAGAAACTACTTCATCGAAGGGGGTATCGTGAAGTTTAGGGGGGAGGTTCGTTAAAAAGAAAAGGAAAACGCGGAATAACAGCGTCGAAAAAGATCAGAAGGGGGGTATACACAATCGAGTTGCGCCCGAGGAGGAGCAAAAAAAACAAGGTTACGCTAAGCAGGGGGGGAGTTGGTAATCCATAAAAAAATAGGGGAAGAAGACGTAAAAACGGAAAACGTGTAGAGGAAGATGTTGTGTCTGGTGCCATTGAAAAAAATCGAAGAGGGACTAGAGTATTCAGGGGGAAAAAAGGGGAGGGGAGCTAATGACCTCTTTCCCAGTGGGGAAGAAGGAACACCCTTTGATAGGTACCTAGCGTCAAGGGGAAGAAACTTGCAAGAGGGAAAAAAAGGACCAAAATCGGACTATCAAAAAGAAGGAACAAAGATCTGAGAAAGAAAATTCCAATCAATCTTGGGGATGAAAATGTGCCCTCAATCATGCGGGCGGGAAATGACTCTAACACAAAGAATGGGGAAAAAAGAAGAGAAATGTACCTAAAGAGCATGAAGTGGAAAGGAAAGGCTCATCAAAAATATTTATCTGAAATTTTGAAGGCGGAAGGGGTGGGATGCTTGCTGAGGAATGAGGTGAAAGGGGTTAGCAGAATTATATCAAAAATAGGGACCGCATTGGAAGGGGCCCATCTAAAAAAGGGGGTCTATGAATGAGGGACTCGGATTTCAACGCAGAGAAATAGTCGCTTCACTCTTGGGGACTGGGGCAAAAAAATATTTGAGAATAACTGTTGGGGACCGGGATAAATACTGTTTAGAGAAGAAGAGTTTATTGATGAAAAGAAACCCTGGAGGCAGTTGGAAGTTTTTGGGGCAGAAACAAATGGGGGGAGGGGATGGTCAGCATTCATCGGGGAACAGCTTCGGGGGGGGGGACCGGAGGCTACCTCAAGACAAGTGCAATCAAAAAGTCGATTGAGAGGGACTGCCTTGGAAGGGGGGAAATAAGGGAAAAAAACAATCTTTGCCCTCCGGGATGCATGCGTGGGTACCTGGGGGAATTTTTAGGTCAAAAACAGGTGTCCGCACGCAGAAAAAAAAAGAAAGGGGGGAGAAAAGTATCTACGCTCATGCACTTATTTCTGATCGCCAGGGGGGGTGAGCCCGCAAAGGTAGATTCCGTATTATCATAGGAGGGGTCATATCTGCCTGGCGGCATAAGGGGGGAAGGCAAGGGCGTAAGAATCTCTACGGTCTCATCGAGGAGGGGAAGATCCCCCTAAATATACCGTTGGGGGAGGACGGCCATTCCTTTCGGCCATGCGGTAAAACGCCTGTCAGGACAGGGGCCGTCCGCAAAAAAAATTTAGAGATGATTGAGCGGCGGACCCTGGACTAGATCTCCGAACCAGAAACCGGGACGTTCGTAATGGGGCGACAAAAAGAGCGGCGAGAGTCAGAACGGAGAAAGGGGTCCGGAAGGAAAATTAATGTCGAATCTACTGGGAAAGCAAAAAATCGTGGTTGAAGCGCGATGGAAGTAAAAGACATGACTGAAAAGGCGAAGAAAGCAGACCGAACGCGGGTGTTCCTAAAGGGGCCGGAGGATGGGGTCGGTTATTTGAAAAAGAACAGGTGGTCGCCGGCAGTCAAAAAATGGGGGGGAGATTACGGGACGATAAATAAAGCGAGAAAAATGTCGCGACTATACAGCGCCTGAACTCGCTGAGAGAGGGCGACCTGAA
>Ga0179593_1486819_pt1 | contig 14214 bp, 20 predicted proteins | sample CZODoug2_1_08_16_FD_185931 | JGI IMG/M metagenome (GOLD analysis project Ga0179593, IMG submission 185931) | Vadose zone soil fungal communities from Angelo Coast Range Reserve, California, USA - CZODoug2_1_08_16fungal (PacBio error correction) | ecosystem: Environmental > Terrestrial > Soil >...
AGCTCCTACAATCATTACAGAAGATCAAGTCAGGGAAGCAAAGACGGGCTGTGTGGAAGGTGTACAAGCTTTGAAGAGAGAAAGACGACCCTCATCAAGAGGAAGAGGTCGAAGGGGCTCTACTCCAAAAGTCAACCTCTTTTGCAAGACGTTGACAAAATGTGCACATGGAAGGAAGTCTATTCCGCCTGGATGTGAGTCAGGTATGAACTTCCTAAGCTGGGCCAGGAAAGGCAGGGGGGAGGGGCCCTCCTCTTTGATTCTAGTTTGTTTAAAGCACTTGAGGAGGCTGGCTTGTTTGGCATCTTGAGTTGTGGGAAAGAATAGCAGTGGGCAGGTTTCGACATGTTGAAATCTCGCCCAATTGGAAGGAGGGTAAAAAAAAAAATAAGTACAAATTTTCGGGCTGTGGTCAAGAAAAAACGTTGAGGGAGATGAACGCAAATTCACTCTCCCGGCGAACATTAACTCTACGTAATCGAGGGAATAACAACTCAAGCCAGCAAGGCCGACTTCGCGAACGCCGGTTCAGCTTCTGAGGCGAGAGTCAAACTGTGAAAGGGAAGGTGATGCATGGCTGGGGAGGAGTCAGCCAAGCTCACCCTTCTCGGTGACTGCAGAATTACGAGGGAGTCACGTGGTCGCATGCTTCTGCAAACGGTTAGGAGGGGCCTATTCCCGGGTACGCTTTACCTGGTACCGCTTTCGGAAAAAGCTGAGCACCGGGGACAAAGAAAGGTCGCGGAGGGGAATCAGGAGACGGGTATTCCTAAGCCGTGCTGGAGGATACGTGGGGCAGCAAAAAAAAGGAGAGAGTCGAGTCGTTGGGGGGGGGGGAGGTGTAGGAAGACTCTCCCATCCCTGAGTAAAACCGATATCATGAAGGACAAGACGCATCCACGAAAAAAGGAGAGGACGAGGGATCGGGCCTGACAACCGCCTTCGGAAATTACGCTTTCAAGCCAAAAGGGAAGGACATCGGAAGGCTGGGGAACGGTGACAAAGGACTGTGGTTGAATAGTCAAAAATCCTTTCATACCGCATCCTAGTGCCATCGAGAAAAATGTCCTAACAGGGAAAAAAGACCGACCGAAAGGGGAGCAAAGCTTACCAGGAAAATTCCCCGTGAGTTGCAGGAACATAACCAAAGGGGGGGGTTTCGACGTCTCTCAATAACCGAGAGTGCGCAGCTATGGGAATCAAGTTCTGAAAAATATCCGAATGGCCCAGAACCTCAGCAGGCTAGGCTCTCCAGAGCTGTGCCGGGAAAGAGAGGGAGTGAGCGTGGACCCCCATCATCCGCACATGTTCGGACGCATTTCAACGAGGACGGGATCATACTGAGGGGGCAAAAACAGCGAATGCAAGCCTTATAGGCCCGTATGAGCGAGATGTGCAAAAAAAGCATGAGGGAGAGAGCTTAGCTCCAAATGGTGCCTTTCAAAAGGAGATTGTTCTATTTCAAGAGGCGCAAGGCAGATTAGACCAAAGAAGGATCAGCCCGGTAGATTACCATCCGGGAACCAGATCGGGGACTATAGAAGAGAAAGAAACATAAGGAAAAGGAGAGGGAAAAAGAACGGATTGGGTTCTCAAGCAGGGAGAGGATAGACGCACGTACCCTCCTCCTCGAGCTCCAAAATGCTTCACAAGGTATTCAGGACAGAGGAGGGCAGAGGGGGGAAATCCAATAGCCAACTCTCCAGGAGAGCCAGACTGTGGAAATCGGGCGGGCCGCGAAAGGAGAAGGCAAAGAGAAGGCGAAGAGGTGAGCATCAACAGACTCCTCAGGAGGGTGGGCTTCTCCATTCAACGCAATCTCACTGGAATGAGATAGGATATTGGCGTCAGGGAAAATCAAGCGGAGCGGCTGCAGAGGGGGGAAGAGCGCGCCGAGCGAGAATTAGCCACAAAGCCAAGGGGTTTCTTTCCAGATCGTCGAAGGGGGAGTTGGAGAGAGGTGGAATTGCTACCCCGATTGAAGGAATGCGAAACGACGCGCCGGGGGAAACTACAACGGGCGACGGCACCGCAGGGGCCCCTGAGAAAGTTACAACGGAAAAGTACTACCCGTATGGAGGACAGTAAAGACCAGTGGGAGGGGAGTCGACAGAAGTGGCAGTTTTCGGGAAGCTCCGCCGCCGACGTGGTATCGTGAAAAGAAGACAAAAGGGGAAGCTGCCCGGGGCGAATCAGAGAAAAGGGCCAACTTACTGGGGGGTCCTAATAAAGGAACGACAAGGGAAAGAGGTTTTTGGAGGAGAAAGACATGCTTAAAAGGATAGAGCGGCTAGGCCGGATACCGGTTTAAAGAAAGCCGCTCTAGACCGCAGGGCATCGGCGCAATCCATAAAAACTGTCAGAAAATCCGAGCCACATGGCTCTTATTGTTTCCGTTGTGGGCACTGTCAACGGGTTGAAAGAGCGGGAGACGCTGGACGACGGAAAGAGGGGGCTCCAGGATGCATCACAACAGGGGAAAATTTGGGGGAGAAGTCGAAGACTGAAAAAGGACAAAGAAAAAAAAGAAAGGTTTTTAAGTGTGTCGGAAAAAGAGCTGAAGAAACCAGAGAGGAGTGGAAGCTTTGAGTTGAGGATAAGGTCAAAAAAAGAGAGAAATTAGTGAAAGACCGTCCTTCCGTTGCGGAGAGGGGGGACGGTCCTGCGTCCCGGCCTCTGGGCCTGCGGATCGATAAAGAAAAAAAAAAAAAGGTGAGTGGGGGGGGTGGGGGGGGGGGAGGAGGAACATATAGAGATCCTCAGATAGAAGGACGAAGGGAACAAGCCAAGCGCAAGCAAGGAAAGAGGGTGCATAAAGGCGGCATTTTGGTTGAAAGTATACGCATACAAAGCTTCCACGAATGGGGGAGGGGCATGTTGTGGCCGCCAAGGAAAAAAACAGGGATGGGTGTTGTTAGGGAGGGGTCGCAGTCCCCAAGAAAAAAAAAACCCACAAACACGTGAGATCTCGACTGCCGCCCAATTTTTGGCCTCTGTGGAGAAGCCGGAGACCGGATAGGGGGAGAAGGAGGGCAGCGGTCAACATCCTCTAGGAAAACCACACGTTGAAAGTGGGAAACAAACGGGAACATAGCGACCTTCTGTACTCTGTTGGGTTCTTAATTGGAGATGGATGGCGGGGGAATTGCCCGAGGCAATTAGAGGGAGAAAGTGGATAGAACCGGACTCGTTAATCAGATAGAGGACTGGGTGGGTAAGTGAGGGAGGTATCCTAAAAAAGCTTCGCACTTTTCTGGAAGGATGCTCTAGCAACAAGGGACGGCTTGTGCGAATTGAGAGGACTGCCCCGAAAGCAGGCCCCCATTTCTGTCCTGTTCGGGGGAGGAGCGGGAGGGGGAAGGCCGTACGAAATGCCAAATGCCAAGGTGTAGTGCGCAATAGGGAGTTCTCAGGAGACTCAGAAAAGGGAGTGATCTCCAGTGGGGAGCTTCATGCTTTTCCACACGCAGAAAAGTTTGGAGAGGCCCAAGGCGGTCGCGGCTTTCGCAATTCCAGACCAGTGGGTGGCGACAGAACCTCGATGAAAAAGAAACGGGGCTACTATCAGGTTAGCACCGGGACCGCTGGGGGGGGTGTCATAGGCTCTGCTCTGCGGGGATGGCGATGCAAGGAGTTCGCGCGGGGATGTTTTCCCGACGCCAAAATACAAGGAATGCGCAAGCACGTTTAGATTGCGGTAGCCTGATGGGAAAACATCTGGGAAGAAGAATTTGGCGAAACGAGTACGAAGTCGAGCACGAAAAGGCGCGGAAAGCCGATTCAATCAGCTTGGCGAATAGGGGGGGGGCGTTGGCGAGGGTGGGGAGGGGACCCGATCCATACAGAAAAGGGATACCTGAATCCTGTCGCCCTGAGAATTCATTGGGTACGGCCAGGGACAGCTCCTAGGGTAAAGAATATGAAAATCCGGGCGGTCCCTCTAATAAGGAAGAGGCGGCGCACTACGTTCCCGATATGGGGGAGAGGATGGGCATCGACCGGGGCTGATGTCGATTGTTCGCATAGCGGCCACCCTTCCCATAAACCATCTATCCGGGAAAGAAAAGGCGATGAAGAGCTCGGCCTCATCATAGCTCACAGCTCAGTGGCGCGCAAGAGGCCGTAGAAAGGCTTGAAATAGCTGTGTTGGGACCACGTCCATCATTATTCTCTGGGGTAGCGAGGGAAATGCGGAACAAAAATGAGGGGCGGAGGATTCATGGGAGGTCCACAGCGCTCGCGCGGGGGCAGAAAGTGCGCATGGCGATGCAGATAAGGGGGAGAGGGCGGCGGGCAATTGGATAGTGTTTCATCACGACGGGGCTTACTACATTCAAAGTGTATGATCGTACGGCAGGTGCAGCTTTGGTCATGAAAAAAGAGGGGTGAAGTCACAAGAGGGGTCGGCACCAGTCTAGGCGCGCATTGTCATCTCGACAAGGCTCGAGGACAGAGGATCGCAGGGGACTGAAGGAAGGGAAAATTTTGAACAAAAAAAGCTTTGTAAATGGCCTTCGCGAGGCCGGAGGTTCGTTGATGGGGGAGGAAAATAGGAAATGCGACGGGGGGGCTCTGGGAAGTGGGGGTAGAAACGAACGGGCAGCCGACAGTAGGTTCTCACGGCCTTGTGAAGGAAAAAGAGCTTACGAAGTGTACGAGGAAGGTGCACACAGGACACCAACCACGGGCGCCCTATCTAGAAGGGGGGTGTCTGCCCCACTTGGTTGCAGCTGCGAATATGCGAGAATAAAGGTCATCAGAGGAAACTCCGGAGAGAAGGGGAGGAAACGTGATGACTTTTCTCTAAAGATCCTGAGGACAACGGAAAAGAAGGAAACGGAAGCTGCCACAGCAGCACCAGGTGGGGCCAGCCGCATTCACTCAACCTCCATCGGGGGACATCCTAAACAGAAAAGGCCGGGAGAGGACTCTAAGACGCCGGAGGGAAAAAATTAAGGTCGCCAAGTTGAACGCTCGATAAACAAGAATGAACAGGGACGGGGCAGTTCGCAAAGACCTCTCCTTGAGGGTGAAGTGGCGGCGCGGCGATAAGAGAGTTCACTGGATGGGGCGAAGGGAAGGGAGATTGGAATTTTGACAGTGGGCATCGGGATAACTGTGGGAGGGGAAGAAATAACTCATTGGAACTATTTACATAACGGACAAATTGGGCCACATATGCAGGAGCAAAAGAGACGGGAGAAATTCATGGACCCTAATAGGGAAACAAAAAGTAAGCGGCGCCGAGAAAAACAACCGCGCATCCAACTGCTTCAAAAACGGCGCCCAAGTCTAGCCTTCCTCAGACTACAGAGCGGCAATGAGAAGTCCGGCATGCCATGGTCACGTCGGTGGCAAAGACGGCTGCCTGGTGGAGTAGGAATCACAAGCTTCCGACAGATGGACAAAGCTATGGGGGGGTTCATTATCTCTTGAAAATCGGGGGAAAATAGTGCCTCCACAGCCCGTAAGGGTGCTCATGCTGCTCGATCGCCTGATTGGTATCGATATAGAGAGGAAAAAACAACAAAGGAAGGAAGAGGAAAAGAGAGGGGAGCCCAAGAGGGGCTGCGGTCATCTCTCCACTTACACTTTGAGGTGTGGAGAAATATTTACAAACGCGGGGGTGGGAAGCAGCTACGTACGAACTCATCATCCCTTGCCAGAGGTGAAGTGAGAAAAGAACAGTCCCCAGAGGTGAAGAAGGGGAAAGTGACTGTGCATCAGGAGTCTCAGTTCTCTTGGCTGGATGAGGAATGGCCTGCAGCGGGGCGTACAGAGGGGAGGGAAAAAGTCGGGATCGATGTTGGTTCGCACTGAGCTCTGTCTTGTTGGGCATAGTGACGGGTGGCAATGGGGGAGGGAATTATTCAAGGTGAGAAAAAAAAGGGGTTAATAGTAGCAAAAGTGAGGAACTGTTTAGTACAGTTTCTTTCTTTATAAGAACCAGGGAAAGAGAGTAAGGGCAGAAATGTACCGTTCGCCCAGGGAAAATCTAAGAGTAATCTCGACCGCCACGCTCCCTCAGCCGGCTTGCCGAACGGACTGTCAAGGGGAGCTGAGCGGAGTCACGAAAGGGGGGGGGACTGTGAAGGGCGGCTTCGCGCCGCTTAAAAGTTCTTTTCTCGGGTGAATAGGGCAATTCCGATGGACGTAGTGGAGCGAAGCGGCTGGGCCACAGTGCGCTTGGAAGATCCGGTGAAAGCTGGAAGTGGACAGCAGGAGTTCGCCGCCAAGCGACAACCGGGGAAGAGCCTAGCGATGCCGGAATAGGATAACGGTAGTAGAGCAAGTGATGGTAACTTTCACTACCGGTGGGACGGACAAAAAAGGAGGCGAGGCGGGCGTGTGGGGTTCGTTGTTCGACGACCTCGCCCATCCCTTGCTTCCGCGTAGATGGAAGAGGAAAAGGGCACGAAATCCACGAAGGTGCGCTTCCTCGTTATAGCCTTCAGCGCCGTCGATTAATATGGGAAGAAGACCACTGGGGGAAAGACAGGACTATCTGAAGGAACCTTGTCAAAAGCCTTGTTGTTTTGTAAACATAGTGACTTTCCAGAAACCGCAAGAACTTGCAGAGGACTCAAATGTCGAGCTTACCCCCTCTCTCCGACATTTGGTGGCGAAAGCTGGGGGATGAGGGAGAAAAGAGGGTGGGCAATGAAAACAAAAAGCATGGAGAGTCTATAAATACACAGCGGTGCGCTGAGGTAATTAATAAGGAATAAAACGAATCCCTAGGATACAAGAAGACAATCAATTCATACTTAATCGCCAGAGCATGGGTTCCTTACAGTCTCGAAGGAGCACTGTGGCAGCCATACCATACCCGCACGACAGGGAGGAACGGAATGTCATCGTCTGCATGGAGAATCATGCGGGCCTGGCAACAAAAGGGAAACCTTTCTAAGGCCCCGTTGAAAAAGACCAGGCTGGTTATCCGAGAAAGAAGGTACGAGATAGTCATCTCCCATTTCCGTTCAGAGATGGTCAGAATGTGCCGGGGAGCCATCCATATGTCAAGACAAGAAGAAAGCCCCCTGAGGAGACCATACTGAACACTCGGGGAACTGATCTGACAAAAAAAGAAAAGGTCTAGGACATCACAGGAGTGTTTTAGTAAATCCTCGACGTGGGAGGAACTTCGGACCGACCCATCCTCCTCTCTTTCGCCAAAAGCTTCATTATTCTTCTGACACCGCCATGTCGGGCGAAGGGAAATACACCATAAGTCAGGATGCGAGAAAGCTGATGAATCGCAGGAACGCTCACCGTGTCGCTGCTCAGACTTCTGACTCGGGGGAAAAGGGATCCTCCGAGCTGGATTCTCACTGGGGAGCAAAGCAAGAATCGGAGAACGCAGAAAAGGGTGGCGTGAAATCACTCTTAAATTACTGATCGCCATCGGGGCAGGAAGGGGAATAGATCGAGAATTATGCAAAAACACGCCGGAATGTGCGCGACCTGATCGGCCGTTTTTAAGGGGATCGAGGTGAAAGGGAGGCCACGACACAGCTGGAGGAAACGGCCGCGAAATTAATGGGCCTATAACAAAAAAATGGAGACGCGCTGGGATAGGAAGACAGTTCAAAGGTCAGACGACAGAACCCGTAGGTTAGTCTCCGGAGAAGCCCGTGAGGGGAACATCTACCCCAAGGGGGGAAGTGTCACATTAGACAAGAACCGGACGTTTATCGCCAAAGATGCAGAAATGGGCAGGGGGGGGGGGGGGGGGGGGGGGGGGGGGGGGGGGGGGGGGGGTGGTGGGGGGTTTGGTTGTTGGTGTGGTTAGGTGTTTGTTGTGTGTGGGGGTTGGGTGGGGGTTGGTGGGTTGGGTGCGGTGAGTTGGTGTGTGCGGGGGTGCGCGCGGGTGGGGCGTGGGGGAGACTGGGACGGTGGGTGTGGGGGGGGGGGTGGGGGGCGGGGGGTGGGTGGAGGGGGGTGGTGGGGGGGGCGGGCGCGGAGAGCAAAGTGGGGGAGGTGGAAAGAGAAAACAAAAAGGGGTTGGGGGGGGGGGGGGGTTGAGGGGAATGGTGTGGGGGGGCAGGGTTGCTGGAGCGGGTGGGTGGGCTGCGGTCTTCATCCCGCCCGAAAAGGCGCCAAACAGTACGTGGTTTTCAAGAGAGCATCGGACCGGAAAGTTGCGACCGAGGGGTTTGTCGGATAAATCCTCCTTAGGGGAAAGACTAGAGCGGCACTTCTATCGGGGGGAAAATGCCTCTCTCTAGGGCCGAAAAGGGCATCGGCGCATCCATCGTAACTGGAGAAACCGCCGCGTCCAGCCGGCCGGATTGGGTGATGGGGAAGGGAAAAAGGTTTCCTCGCGGATTGGAAGGGCTTGCGAACGTCTCTCACGGGGGGGGCGAAGATGATCGCAAGATCCAAATGGCGCATTCGAGCGAGACGACACAGAGAAGAAGTTTTAAGGTTGGTCGGAAACAAATGGCCTAGAGAAAAACTGGGACGTGGAAGCGTTTCTTAATGCAGGGCTAAGTTCAAAAACAAGGACGACCGAGAAAAAAAAGCAACGTCCTGACTGGAGGGGGGGAGGAGGCCTTGTCCTGACCCGGCTCTGTGCCTGCTGATATCGTCAAATCGAAAAAAAAGGAGGGGGGGGGGGAGGGGGTGGGGGGGTGGGGTTTTTTGTTGGGGAGGGTTGGGAGGGATGAGAAGCAGGACACATAGCCGGGTGAAAGAAGTACAAGCCAAGCGCCGGGCAAGGAGACGTTGAGGGGGGAAGGGGTCGTCCGTGGGGGGTGGGAACTTAGGACAGACTCCAAAAAGGAAACGAATGCAGGTTTCCTGCTATCATTTTGTTCCCGCAGTTACAAAAAAATGGATGGTTGTGTTTAATGGGGGTTCCGTGGCTCGGAGAGGGGCAGGTTCCAATTTGACGATGTTTCGAGCAAGACGGAAACGATGAGAGCGGGCGAAGAGAATTCCATCCGCGCAGGTGAAACCCGTGTGGACATTCCAAACGAAAAAAATAAAGCCAGGGAAAAGGACGCGGATTGTTCTGAAAGTGAGAAGGGATGATCCTATTCACCTTCGGCTAATCGGCGGAATGTTTACCCAGAATCGGAGCGAAGGAGAGAAAGGAACTTTGGTGCAGCGGATTTATCAGAAACAATTCGCACTTTTGAGGGGAAGGTAAGGCCGGAAACCCGTACGAGGATTGGGGTGGTCAGCCCATGGGAAGGCTAGGGAAAAAAATCAGGCCTTTCAAGGAACTTGGCGATAATCACGGAGCTGCGGCGCGGCCGAAACAATGGAAAAAAGGGGAGGATGAGCACTCGGGCTTTCCTCCCCGGGGGGTACACCCACCCACTCCGGTAAAATAGACGGGTCGTCGATGCCGGTGGAGGAGAAGAAAGGCTTGAAACGATCTCAGCAAGATTGTAGAAGGCCCTTACGGTCGAACTTTCGGCCTGAAGGCCATCGGGGGTTGAGGAAATGAACCTCAGGAACCTCAAAGACGGCTAGATAATGAAAAACTTCCGGGATGGGGTTTTTTTCATAAAAGGGCGCGCAAATCCGCGCGGAGATGGATATGAAGCCGTTAGAAGTTAAGGTTCCCTACGAAAATAGCCGAGGCAGAAGACAAGGTGAAGAGTGCGGTGCTCAGGGGAACACAGCTCAGGGAGAATGCTTGGGATCAACGCTTGCTCCCTGTCGAGAAGGCGAAACCTGCGCGGCGAATACCATCAAAGCTTGGCGAACGAGGGTGGGGAGAATGGGGGTGGAGTGGGACAAGCCACAGCAAAAATGGAAGTTTCATAAATACAGAAGCCTTGGCGAAAAAGGCGGTCTGGTACGGCGAACAAGGAAGAGAACATGGCCGTAGAGAACACAGAGACTTTGACAGTGCCTTCAATGGCTGGCCGGCGTCATCTACTTCCAGAGATGTCAGATTGTCTGAGCACCCTGTGAGGGGAAAGACTTTGGACGCATGGCAGGGGAGAATACACACATAGAAACATAGTCCCTTGTAACTAACCATGCTATGCTATCTCATCCGTCATGCTCGCGCACCAACTTAGGGAGCATACGGGCCGTAAAACGGCTTGCATTCGCTGGGGGTGCCCGGCCCCGGCATGATCGCGTGAAGAAGAAAATGCTTTCAAGAAATGATGGCGGATATTATGGCGTTCCACGCGACCTCTCGATGGCAAGAAGGAATGGGAAAGAGAAGAAGAGGGCTGAGGGAGGCGGATCCGTCAGATATTGTTGGCAGGAACACTGATGGACTAAGCTCGCAACGAGGAGTGTATGATCGACGTACAGAAAGGGCGGTCTCCCCGAAATTATCAAGCTTAGGGGGAAAACATAGGCATCTCTTCTTGTTCAGATCTAATGGGCGAGGAAAGAGTGGAGGGTCAGGTTATGAAGGACACGAAAGTTTGGGGTCCAGCAACTCCCAATTTTGAACATGGCCTCAGCTCTTCAGGAAGGGGGGGCAGGGGGTGTCGAAATAGGAAGGATAACGGCTCTGAAGACTATAAAAAAGAGGGGCCTCCTACATAGGCATGGCCGTTGGCATTCATATGACCTCCGGGATGGAGAAGGGTACGTCCGAAAAAGAAAAAAAAAAAAAGTCCTCTATGCGAGCCTTGTTGGATGCAAAAGAGGAGTGAAAGGTAACCAAACGGCGATAGAAGTTTCTCATAGTAATCACGCGATGCGATGGACAGGTGAGCAGCTTGGACGGAGAATCGGCTGAAACGTCCAAGTAAAAAGGGGGGAATCGGCAAAGGGCTAAACCGTTTCCATCCGCATTAGGGATCAAACGAAGCCCAATAGTAAAAAAGAACAAGAGAAAGCCGGTAATCTGCGAGAAAAGAACAAAAGAGGCATCAGAAAGGAAATCGTCAGAAGGGTTACTGAAGCGAGAGAAAAAAAAGAAAGTCGTCAGGAGACAGACTAGATTTGAAAGGGGATGCGTGGGAAGTCCCGCGACGTGGTTCATGAGGGGCGAAGGGGGGGAATGGTCTTGAAAAAAACATTTGCGTTTCTCAGGAGAACGTGGTGTCGGTAAGACCTGACTGAAAATTTGTAACTAATACAGACCGACCACACGGGGGGGGAAAAGAGTACATGTCTCAAACCTGATACTGAGGTGAAACCAGAAAAGAGAACAACAAGGTCAGCGCGCCGTGAGTAACAAAAAGGATCAACCGGGATGCTGAAAAACGAACAAGCTTTAAGGCACACACCATCGGACAGCCCATCAGAAGAAAAAGCGTTCAGGAAGACGCCCCGGACTTAAAGGGAAGTCGGTGGGAAAAAATTGGGCATGAACGGTGGGGGGCGTATCCCTTCCGACGATGGGGGTCCGATGTGCGGTGGGAGGAAAGGAGATGCGTCACAAGTCGGTTGAATCTGCAGCCACATTCCCGTAGGGTTGTCCCTGATGAGAGCTAGGCAATGAGTGTAGTCGTATAAGACATCTCAAAAAAAACGGAGGAAGGGGTGAAAGAAAAAAAAAGATATCGACTACAGGAAGGCTCTCTAGAAGAAAGGAGCAGTCACGGGCTGGGGTGGAAATAGTTCCAAAAGGCTTGGGAAAACTACTTGGACTCAAACTCCACCGGACAGAGGTACGAAAGGGGGACGAGCAAAAGTCCTCCCCTTCGTTTTGGACAACTAAAAAGGGGTCCATTCCTTGGGGGAAGACAGGCCGGTCAGAAGTGGGGGAAGCTGAGGGGTAGTCGGAATGGAGGGAAGCTGGGCGGGAAAAAAGAGGTGTCGTTGCAACGCCGCGGGATTCAGAAAGGTTACGAAAACGCTCTCTGCTGTTTTTGGTAATCTTTCGGTGTGGGGCACTGGGGAAGGGGCAGGGCGACTGTGGGGGGGGAGTTGCGCCAAGTGGGGGGACGGCTGTAGTAACAAATTTACTTTCTTTAGAAAAACCGTTCGAAAGAGAGAAACTCAGGGGAAAAAGAGCTTCAACCTTCGAAAAGAATTTGACGCACTTATCGAGGACGACCTCAAAGGCCTCCCGTCAGGAAGAGGGAGGCAGAATTAGTCCTGGTCAAGTATCGTAGCTCAACAACTTTGCGAATGGAAATTGAGGGAGGAATGGAATTCGGGAAAGGACAACAGTCCTTTTCACTCTCAGTCTGAGTACTATTGGCTGGAAGGATGCTCATGCTGCGGGGGGAAAAAAGGTCTCTGGTGGGGGGGTAAAGGTCCACTGGTGACTCTGACGTGTAAAGAAGGTCGAAAAAAAGAGGAAAAGGAACAAGGAAGAGAGATTCTTTACTCTGAAACGTTAGTCTCTCCGGTTCTGGTCAGTGAACTCCGGGGGAAAAAAGAGAGAAAAAATTCGTCTTTTGGTGTCTTTGCGAAGGGGAAAGCGCAACAGAAAAGAGAAGCGATCTGCAGGAACAGGACGTCAATCCAAGGGTCTGCGGCCGCGGATCGTGGACTTAAAAAAGAAGTTCAGCATTAAGGGAGGGAACGGACAGCCCTAAAAAAAAGACAGACAGGAAGGTCCCTGGTAAAAGCCGGTGGGTTGGGAACAAAAATCGTGCGAATTTAAGAAAAGCATAGAGGAAGACTCTCCCATGTCTCACGTAAAAAAAAAAGGCCCTAAGCCGGGGGGCGGACAAGAGCTAGTTAAAAACCCGGCGTGGACAGGAACCCAAAGGGGGAGGAAGGCGGGAAGCATTAACGCGCTTGAAAACTTTCTATTAAAGCCGTGCTGCAAAAAAGATCCCACGGCCGAAAGAAGAAAGAAGCCTCTTCGAAAAATCGCAATGCGCAGCAGGCAACGCCGCGGAAGGGGCAAAAGAAGAAGAAGCACTCAATGGGGAGGCACCGCGTTCAAGGTCTTCCTCGAGGGAGGGTAAAGAAGGTCACACACGAAGGCAAGAGGGGAGAAACGACCGAGGAGAAAAAGAGATGGTGGACTAGCATTAGCCGAGAATCCCTCGCCCATGGTGAAGGGAAAGGAGATGAAAAGAGGGGAAAAGGAGACATGCCGAGGCAAAAAAGGGAAACTCCTCCCTTCGAGGAAACTCATGACAATCTCGGAAACGAGAGGGCGAGACTCCTCAATTAACTAACGTTAGTGGTTTACCGCCGCAATGGTGAAGAGAGGACGCCGTACCCATCATCGGGGAGCGGGGCGCCAAGGAAGGAGGGGGGAGGGGGGAGGACAAACGCACGGGAGTTGAGAGGAAATCCAAAGATCCAACGAGCTTCGCGCCAAGAATGTAAGGAAAAAGGTCCGCGGCAGTGTGCTGGAGAGAATGCCAGCGCTGTTCGGCAAGCATAGCAATCCATCTGGGCGGACTCCATGGGCACCGCAGATCAAAGTGAGGCGCATCTTGCTATTTGCGCTGAAAATCAAGCTGAAAGAAAAGAAAGATGCCATCGGGGAAGGATCAACTATCGAGCCTATTCCAAAAAAAATCCTGTGCAGTTGCTCGAACCTTGTGTAAAAAAAAAAAAGAATCGTAGCGCGGGGGGAGGGTTTTGAGAAGGGGAGTTCTCCACCACATCTGGTAAGTTCGAAAGAAACCTTAACCTCTAAACGGCGACTTTGCAAGATGAGCAGTTTCAAAACAAACTAGACCCTTAAATCAAGGGAGACTCCCTATGTAGAAATAGGACCCCGTGGCGGTTCGGAAGAAAACCGCCCGACGTGATTAGCGCCAACGATACCAGCAAGGGAATGAAACACCCCCCCTTGTTCGTGCAGCAGAACCTCAAGGAGGACACAAGCAGGAAGGGGGGGACTAGAGCAATAGAAAAGAAAGTGATAAGTCGGTTTTGAACGTGGACTAAAAGGTACAATAGGAATAGAGCGGCGCGGAAAAACAGTCACAGGGTTTAAAACTCCTCGACAACTACCGCAGGTCATAGGCGCATCCATAGGGAATGAAAAAAGAAGAGGCGCAAAGGGGAGAGGATTGTTTTTCGGGGGTTCAAGTCAACGGGTTGAACGCGACGGATGGAAGAAGGGGCTCCGGTCCTCGCATAGTTTCTCAGATGAGAACTAAAACGCCAAATTTGCCTCATTCCAGAGATCGAACGACACATAAAACCAAGAAAGGTTTGGGAAAGGTGGCGAAAATGCGAGGGGAAGACAAATCTATTTCTTGGGGGGGTGGCGTGTCGTCAGAATTTTCAAAACAACAATGGAAAAAATTATGACAGGAAAAGGAGGACCTGGGCGAGCTGGCCTTGTAAGGACTAAAAGGATATGTT
>Ga0179593_1531674_pt1 | contig 14214 bp, 19 predicted proteins | sample CZODoug2_1_08_16_FD_185931 | JGI IMG/M metagenome (GOLD analysis project Ga0179593, IMG submission 185931) | Vadose zone soil fungal communities from Angelo Coast Range Reserve, California, USA - CZODoug2_1_08_16fungal (PacBio error correction) | ecosystem: Environmental > Terrestrial > Soil >...
ACCGCTTGTTGGAGCGAGGAATCTAGGGGAGTCAAAAAAGAGGTTGGCAGGGGATAGGACAGAAAGACGCGGGGCTTCGCTTATAAAGGTGCCATTTATCAGAGTCCACCCATTTCGCCCTCTGGGAAAAAGGGAGAGCTAGGCTAGGAAAAAAGAGGGGGGGGGGGGGGGGGGTCCGGGACGCGTAGGAAGAGGGCTACCCGAGAATTACCGCATGGCGTTCGCAATTCTCTGAAAAAACTGTGGGGGAGTCATCTCAGGAAAAGGTCCTCGATCTCTAAAGGAAGTGCCTGGCGGGGGGGAAGGTAGCTAGCTGCTGTACTCTGCTTAATGCTGCTCCGAATCTGGTCTATTTCCTTCTGCGTGTGTAATTTGTTGGGGAGTTGGGGTAGTGAATATCATAGTCTCTTTGAGACTAAAAAAGAGTTGTCGACAGGAGGGACTCGAAATTGTGCGAGCGATTGCTAGCTGGTCAAAGTCGGGCCTAAGGAAATGTTATCGATAAATCCTAGAGAAAAGATTTGAAAAGTCTTAGCTTTGCGGGCGAAGAACTACTAACAGCAAGTGCATCAAAAAACCTTGAGCTCCTCCGCCGAGTCCTTGTAAATGCATCCTGAAGACTCTTACTCTCGGGGAAAACTCACCATCCGTTAAAAAGAACATCCATGGGGGGGCATCGCCAGCGTACGCTCCTCGCTCACTGCGCTCCCACAAAGGATCCTTCTCGGGAAAGTAAAGATTATTCCTTTCAGGCTGTGGGCAGGTAAGCCTCGGGGGCAAAGGGGTCTAATATCGAAGTGAAAAAAGGAAAGTTTTTAAAGGGGAGGGGGGGCGGTGTCATTTAGGGAATGACTCGTGGCGGTTTTCTAAGGGAACTAGATAAATTCAGGAAAATGGGGCAGGCTGAGGATACTTTCAGTCGTCCTAAAAGGGGTCCCTGAAGGGACAGCCGGAGTTCCTCGGGAAAAAGGATTGGAAAAATCTTCGAAAAATTCCTGGTATGGCGTCTGCGGCTCATGGGTTTTCGAAAGACGGCATATTGAAAAACGGGGCCTTTGAAAATGGGGGAGGGCGTGCGACAAAGGAGCTTCGGGAAGAAGTACGCTCGGTCAAGGCCTGCTAGAAAAAAGTCGTGGGGAGATGCGTGGGAACGCGGTGGTGATAAAAATGAACGCGGTCATGTCGTCGAGAAATAGTTCTCGCGAGCCAAAAACGCCTACTTGAAAATTTTTCGCTGGGGTCTTACACGAAACTACAGAATTCTAGGAAAAAAAGTTGGAGCTATTACTACAGGGTTCCATTTTCATGTTCCGTGGGGGGGGCCTCGTCGCAACGTCATAAATCTCGAAAATAAGGAGACTTTTTCCTTCTCTAGTTGGAAAGAGGGGTCATATTCGAATGGTAAAGGCTTGACCTAGGCGCCGAAAAAGGGTCTAGGCGGGAGGGATCACGCGGAAAATGGATTGCTCTAAAGGGAAAGGCTGGAACGAAAAAAGGGCTGCATGATTTACGGGGCTCTCTCTGGAAAAGACCATCAGCTTGCCGAACATTTCTCCGCGGATTCAGCGCGCAAACTCCCTGCTCTATTTCTAAATTCAGAAAAGCAAAGACCGGATGGGCGGAGTCTGGGCGATCGGGGTGCAATCCGAATGATGAGCGTAGCCCCTCCTTTAGCCGATTAATGCGAGCGAGCAGCTTTCAGGGCTGGCACATGTCCTTCTGAGGAGGAAGAATCAGAGAGAAGATTGTCTCGGATCCGCGACGCAGGATCACGCCAGATTCCCTTACCGGAAAAAAACAAAAAAAATATAGAAAAATAAGAATCATTAAATCCTTCAATATTCTCATTCAGGCTCGAATCTAACTCATTCCTACCGCGTCTAGGGAAGAACGACCAATCCTCGAGGATTTTCGGATATCTCCACTCATAGTAATTATCGATGTCGCGGTGGCGAGTTAATCTTAGAAAGCGGCAAATATAGAATTCAATAAAAAAAAAAAAAGAGGATAGAGGCAGGGAAGGAAAGAACACCCTCCCTAGGGTCCGTACTACCGGGATATTCCTCGAGCTCCCTCGTTGCCAGGGAAATAAGCATTGCCCTGGCAGTTCCTTGCTCAAAAAAAAAACCCAATGTGGGCCCACCCTATCTACTAGGGACCTCATCTTCCACAACCTAAGGTTCACTGCCCAGGTGCACGTTACTTTCTGGCGCCCAGAGGGGAGAATCCTATGAGAGAAAAAAATGGAGTAGGTAGGAGAGATCAGAGAAAAGTCTATAAGGGCAGAATGGGGACCTAGAAGGGGGGTTGGGGGGTTACGTGGGGCGAGTGGGCGTGTTTTGTCGGACGATTGTATCGATTTCTTAAAATGGGTGTCTTGGCAAGGAGTCCTCGGGCGAGATTCCTTATCGGGAACTTATTTGAATTACTTCCGGAGGGAAAACAGCAGAGCGGGTAAACTTATTCCAAGGGGTTTCGGCCATTTTAGGGGTGTTCGTTGGAGTTCTGTCAGCTCTGAAGAAACTTTTTTGAAGTAGTGGGCTTAAGTGGCTTCTGTCTATAATCTGGAATAAGGGGGGGTTCTGTTCTTGGTTGTCGGGGGGTTCGGGGGGTCTTTCTGGAGAGGGTTTCTCTTGGGGAGGAAATGGGCAGTGATCTGTTTAGGAGGCTGAGTTGCGTCATTGAAATATCGTTAGAGGGAGTTCATAATCGCATAAGCAAGGGTCCTGTCGGGGCGCTCGAAAAAGTCCAGGAACGGAAAATAGATGGGTCGTCCAGAGTTCTGATAAATGAAAGATGGGCCATCGAAGGATGAAAGCTCCCGGGGATTCGGGGGGGGGCATTCGAAAGAATTTAGGTCGGAAGGAAAGCTACGTGCCAAAGAGCAGGCGAAGGGCCTGGTTATAAAGGAGGAAAATTTCTATCTGCAGAAATGCAAAGGGGCGCGAGGGACGGTAATATCGTAGGGCGGGAATATGCTAGCGCAAGGGAAAAGCAGGCTATTGAGGATGGGGGGGCTCGTGGAAAATTAAGATTATGATGTGTAAGAGGGTCGTGTCGGCAGCTGGCTCCGAAACGTATAAAGACGTGGTCGAAGTGGGGGGGCTGCGGGGATGAAGGCCGCTGCCGCCGGGCCGGGCGTTCTCATTCAACCGTCGGTTAACTTTGATCCTGGGCCTGACCTGGTCGGGTCTTCGATAAAGAATCATTTTAGAAGTAATGGATCTGAACTCCCCCGAGTGCTCAGGAAAAGTTCGTCAAGTGGCGCGAATTCAATTAGATTCTCTGCGCGCGGTTTCCTTCAAAGGACGGGTACCTTCGGGGAGGCGGTGTTAGGTTTCTTGGGCTTCTGGGGCGGGGCCATCTGGAACCTGGGAGTCTACGGCCTAATCCCTCGGCTCATGAACTGTGGGAGCTCGCTAAAGAAGGGAGAACAAAAAAAAAAAAAACCATACCAAGAGTCTCGTTTCGTTCCATAGGTAAAACGCTTCTCGTGCATAAAAAGTTCTCTTCGAAAAAGCGGAGCCACTGGGAGGAAAAGAGGGCGTTGGGGGGGGAGTGCCCGGCGGCGTCACGCACGGGGACAGACAGTATAAATTTGATAGGGGCAGTTGCGAAAGTTGCTTGCGGAGGGGAGGCTGGGGTGGGGTGGGGGGGGGGGGGGGGGGGGGGGGGGGGGGGGGGGGGTGTTGGAATATTGCCTATCACTGGGTATTTAGTCGTCCAGGGCTGCCTTGGGGTGTTGCTTTTAAAGCGATCTTTTACTCGGGGGAGGAATGTCAGGGCTTCTTGCGGTAATCTGTTGTTCTCGGAAAAGACTCTATCCTTACATTGGGATAGGTGGGTATTTCTTGCAACCTTGCGGGGAAATTGTTCTCTGCTTCGGGTCGAAAGAAAACTCATATCTTCGTTCTATTTAATCCTGTAATTGTCTTCAAGACCAAATGTAATCCCTGGAGAAGAAAGTAAGCTGTTCATCGTTCTGCTTAAGGATTACCAGAGCGGTTTTTTCCAAGTGGGATGGAGTGTCTGCAGAATCCTCAGGAGTAAGAAGCTTAGGGAGCTTTCCTTCCTCCTTTCTGGATCGCCCGCTGCGCAAGCACCTGAGTATGAAATATGTGGTTTCGGGATAGTGGAAGAACCCCTCTTTAACTCCTCGCGAAGCAGGGAAGCATGGGAGTCTCCTAGCGCTGAAAAGCACCACCATTGCGGATCTCTCTGAGCAGATCATTTGGAGGGTTTGAGGGGTACCCCTCCGGTGCGCTTGAAAGGATGGAATAGTGTAGCCTTCAAAAAATCACCCTTGAAAGAATGGGGTGGATTATGTGATTCTCGCCTTTAGATTGGGGTAAATTGTACCCTCGAGGTTTTCCGGGGTATACATTTTGTTAATCGTGTTTCGGGGTTAAGAAACCTGTCCCAGGCTGGGCTTTGTCCAGGTAGAGCTTCTTGGGAAAGTTTCTTTCAGACTTCTCTTTATTTATAATTCAGGGTGGGTACGTCTACTGACTGGCTAATGCGGCGTTGACTAAAGTAAACTATGCACCATCTGGGGAGCGAAAGATCTTCCGGGTCTTCGACTTCAGGACAGGGAGGTCGTTTGGGGTTCCTTCGCCTTTATAGGGTCTCTTGAAATCGCAAAGATCGGCTTTCTATCGCTCTCGAGAGAAGAACGCTGAGAGAGTTTAATGCGCCCATTTTGGGCGCTTAGGGAGAGAATCTATTGATTCGCCCGGAGTTTCTCGAAAGCTCTGTTCGCTCCATTCTCAGTAGCACGTATCCGCAGAATTTTTTCTCGGGGAATCGGTCGTGTAGCGGGAGATGCCGAACGCGACGCTTCACTTGCCAAAATTCTGTGCTAAAAGGGGGATGAGAAGGTATCTTGGCCGGGCCAGAAATTAGAAAAGTGTTCAGGGGGGGGGGGAAGGGGAAGCCATTTTACGGGGGGGGGTTCTAGTCAGATGAATTCATAAATTCGAAGGGCTATTCCTTAGTTCTGAGGGAAATTAGAAAATTGCCTTATAGGCTTCGGGTCCTGCTCCGAGCTGGTCCGTGGGGCCATGGAAGGATCTCGTAATATAGACGATCGAGGGGAAGGGAGCTGCGTGGTCTTGTGTAGGGCTCCGGGAGAGATCTCAACTTCTTCAAAAAGGAAACTTCCGTTACGTCTCCTCGTCTTGAAATTCTTAAAAGGCAGAGAAATCCTAGAGTCTAGGGGTGCTTCGTTCAAAAGTGAGAGGCTCCGAAAGGGGGGGGGGTGGGGGGGGGGGGGGGGGGGGGGGGGGGGGGGGGGGGGTGGGGGGGGGGGGGGGGGGGGGGGGGGGGGGGGGGGGGGGGGGAGGGGGGAGGGGGGTCGAAAGGGTTTGTTCCTAATGGGCTGTTTCCCCTAGGAAAACAGAAGAGTCTTTGCAAAGGAATAGAAGGTCGAAGGAGGCGTGTGATGTCCTGGGGTCGAAGAGGCCGTTTCATGAAGGGGGGACGTGGATGTTCGGCTTAACTCCATTCGGGGCGGGATGCGACTTGTGTCCCCACGCAAAATTGCATTGGGGGAAAAAATTTGCCGCCAGAGAGCGGAGCCGAGAAAAGCGATCTGCACGGGAACGATGGGGAATCATGCGGGGGCGCACGGCGTGAAAAAAAGAACGTTCGGAGGGGAGGGGAGGGCTTCAGTTGAAAAAATTTACAGGGGGGAAGCCGCAGGAGACGTCAGTAACGCCAGCGGCCACCAGGAAGGGCGCATGGTCCGCGGCAGAGCGCGCAAAGTTTGGGAAAAAGAGTAAGTATATGGGCAAAAAAAATGCGTCTCGTCCGGAGGGAAAGGGAACCAGCAGAAAGGACGTATACATTAGGGGGCGTTTCGCAAGCAGGGGGGGGGCGAAGATTACCTTGGGGAAAAAGCGATCTACGGTCCTTGGAAGAAATGGAATGATTTCTCAGGGGGCGGCTGCTAATGTGTCGAGGGGAGGGGTATGAACTTATAGAAAAAGAGACGCTCTCTGGGGGGAGCGAGGAATATTCGGTGTTAAAAAACGGGGGGACCGAGTCTAGTCGGTTAAACTGGGCAAGCGATCTGGAAGAAAAGGTTTTTAAGGACGAGAACGGGCTCGAAAGAAAGGAAGGGTATCGTCCTGATACGGGAAAGGGGGGGGCGTCTTCAGAAAGTCTTAAAAAGGATCAGTGCTGTAGGTCGTTCGGTGCTCGAACACTGTGAAAGGGACCGGGAGACAAATCAGGTTCCTCAGGTCCAGAGGGTGCGTAATGGTGGCTTGGGACGGCTTTGGACACGAGGGGGAAGGCATGTAGTTAGGAAGAGAATTGGCTGCCTATGAGAGGGTAGGTACGGGAAGGCTTGCATCCGCGAAAGATTAACAGAAGGGGAACAACACTTAGGAGGGAGGGTACAAAGTAGATTGTTAATCTCGGTCGTGGGGAAGTTCTAGCAAAAATTATTCGGTTCTCTTCTTTAAGAAAAGAGCTCAGTCGTTCAGCGGCTTCTAGGGGCCAAGGAAGGGGCTCCAAGCCCCTTCGCCATTCCTATCATGCTTTCTGAAAATAGGCCCTCCTTCCCCTCTCAAAAGGGACGAGTGAATTCTCAATTAGCTGTTCTAAGCCCGCGAGCGCCTCGCCAAAAAGAGGGGGGCTAAGGCAAGGGCTTATCGCTACTTTCTGATGAGTTTACGAGGCGAGAAAAAAAAAAGGGAAAGGGAGTCTCTTTCGGGGGGGTTATTAAATGTGCCTGAAAAGGGCACGTTTTTTCAACATTATTGTTGGGTCTAAAGGGTGAAGGGGAAATTCTCCTTGAAGAGGGGGTACGCTTGAGAAAAGACAAGAGGTTCATGGGCTGCAAGGGAGAGGGTGTATCAGGGAGGATCAGTCTCCAAGGGAGGAAAAAGGGGGGCGGCCAGTACACCTCTGGTATCAAACATTACGGACAAAACACGGGGAAGAAAGCGTGAAAAGCCTCTCACGCAACTCCGGCTCGGGCAAAGGGAAAAAAGTTCCTGTAGTGGAACCGCTGCGCGGCAGCGAAGGCGGCATCATGGGGGGGGAGGGGGGGGGCCTGTACTATGGCTCTAAAAAAGAAAAACGCTCCCACTAGAGTTAAAGGGGCTTCGGGAGGGTATCTTAAACTTCAGGAGAAGGAACGTGAGAGAAAATCGAAGGGGTAAATAGCCTTATTTCGGGAAACAAAACCAGTCCTTTCTTTCTCAAGGAGCTAGCATATAGTCGATCGGTCAGGGGGGCATGACGAGAGAAGGGAGCCTTTCCCATCCTGACGTGGGGGCTTTGCGGCGGTAAAGAAAGTCTTACAGGGGAAAAAAGGGTCCGTACTCTTACTGTCAAAAGAAGGAAAAGCAAAGTCCTGCTATGCCAGAGGCGCCTTCTTCTCAGGGGGATCATCTTATTAAAAGGGTGCTAAGGAACCGTTTTCAGCCACAAAGAGAGGGGGGGAAGCTGAATCCTGCGCACGGGACGAGGAGACCTTGATCTTCTAGGCATGTCTAGTGCCTGGAGGTCCTATAATGCCTAAGGGTGGGGTAGACGGGGGGTTATTTCCCGGGAGCAGGGGGAATTCTGAGGCAGGAGGGACTGCCAGCCAAAGCCTGTCTGGCCGTGGGGCGTCTGCAGATAGAGGCAGGTCGAGGAAAAATGAAAAAAGTATGTGCATGCGTCTGTGAGGCGCGGAAAACTTCTAAGATGCCTTTGCTTCTATTGGCCTCGATGACGGAAGTTTACGTAATTCTAGGAGAAGGGGGGTAAGCATTTCTGTGTGAAAGGTATGTTAAAAAACGTGTACAGAAAATGCACGATAAACCAGAATCGTATCCTTGGCGTCCAGTGCCTCGGGAGGTCGCGGGAAAAAACCTAAGGAGAGGGGGGGTCGTAAATATGCTGGTGCCGTAAAAAGGAAGAGATATCTGGCAGGGAGAGGCGCAAATTCAGCTGGCGATTAAAAGGGGAGGAGACGCCGGCGGGGGGTCGAGTTCGTATCGTCCAGGAACGCGGAAAAAGTCCGCGTGCCGTCGAGCGCGTAATCTCGAAGGAGCGGAGGCGGAGGAGAAGAGCTAGAATCTTCAGAGTCTAGAGAACATAGATCATGTACGACTAAAAACAACCGGACTCTTCTGGGGGAATCTTATCTGAAGGGAAGGCGGGTTCACGAGGGGTGTAACGTTCTTTGGGGGGAGCGCGGGCACGAAAGGGCAGCTCCTCCGGGAAAAAGCATCAAAAAGCAAATCGCCGGGTAGACGGGAGAGCATGCGTCGAAACGAGGTCTGCGACCCGAAAAACCGGGAAAAGAAACTGCTTTCGCACCGTTCACCAAGAAAACTGGGCGTCACAGAACCATCTTCGCCGAAAAAAAAAAGACGCAACTCTGCGCAAAGGTGGGTCGTGGGAAAAGGGGCTGAAGAGGGAGAAGCTTCTGCTTGCGAGGGGAGGGGGGAATGTGCTCTCGGTAGTAGTTCTTCCATGGGCATCAAGAGGGTTTTCCGGTGGAACCCTGGGGAGAATTTGTAGGATTCCAGGCTTCTGCCGACTACGACAGTTAACGGCTATCTTCGAAAAAAAAAAAAGCGCCTCGAGGGCACTCGAAAAGGAAGTCCCTCATTAAAGAGAGATTTCTGTCGCGTAGGCGCCGCGGGGGGCCAGGAAGACATCATATCCGGCAGGGGGGGAGGATACCTACAATCCGTGAGGAAACGGGTTCACTATTCGCTGAAGAAAAAGGGACTCTGAACTCATTGCAAGACTCAGAAGTAAACTTTCCTCAAAGGACGGCACTGCCTGTGGCTCAAGCTCGGTTGCTCCGTTTCGGAAAACGCCGCGGCCGAAAACTACACGTCGTCGCCTAGAAAGAAAATAACATGGGCGTAAGACCGGGGGCGTTTGCGGGAAAAAAACGGCAGAAAGAAAAAGATCGCTTCAAAAACATTCTAGAGAGAGCTCATGCGGCGAGAGGCTTGGCTAAGTGGCAGAAAAAAAGGTAATATTGCAGGATGCGTGAAAGGGGCTTAATTTCTTCGGGGGAAAGGGGGAAAAAGAGATCTTGCTCATGAGGGAAGCTACCGGCCGCAAAGGAAAAAGACAACGCAAAAGCCCAAAGCCTTCTCTACTGAGAGAAGAAAAAGCGAGGTACTCAGGTTCGTACGCCAGAGGGTCGAGTGGGAAAAAAGGTAGCTGGAGGAAAGAGGTAGTAAATCCAAGTAATAATGCGAACGCCTGCGGCGCTTTATGGAAATGGATACTAGCTTGCTTCCTTTCTGATCTTCAAAATAGGGATATCACGTGGGGCAAAAAATCTTCATGGGGTCGGGCGAGTCTCTCGCTTCCATATAGTCGACTATCTGAAATTGAAAAGCAAGGAAGGGACTCGTAAACAAATCATGAGAGGGGGAGGGGGAATTGCGGCGCAGAGGGAAGGTCTCTGTCAAAGCCGAACTTGATTGAGTTCCTTTCCCGGGGTTAAAAGTAAAAAATTCGTAGAACGAGTGGCCTCACATCGGAGGAGTAGATGTGCTCTGCGTGGGAAAAGGGGGCTGCTTGCTGACAGGGGAAAGTAATATGTGCGCTTTCATTTGAATTCGGAGGGCAACTATTTTCTCACCGGAAAGAAAAAGCACAGTTCCGGATGTCGCTGGGGGAAGAATCTTCTGGAATTTAAAAGAAGATTTGGAGAGGCATGTGTGATCGAGGGGAAAGCATCCATGTGAAGCGCTGGCGTGTGAAAAAGAAAAATTATTCCAGAAAAAAAAAGCGGCTTGCGATGGGAGGCGGGGCAGTGTCGGGGCCGATGTGCTCAGAAGAAAAGAGGAGCCTTCTAGCGCCAGAAAAGAAAGCGCTACTCCGAAAAAAAAAAAGACCTCTATGCCTTATATCTTGAGGGGGAAGAAAACAGCGAGCCCGTGTGACTAGAAAGATACTTTAAGCTCAAAGACAGGAGCTCGAAGCCTCATCTGGCACAAAGTCGTCTCTTTGCTGAGGGAATGGCTGACGGGCTGTGCCTTGGTGAGAAAAGGTAAAATGTGGATTTCAAAAAGGAAGGGCTAAGGCATAGCTCATAGGGTACAAAAAACTGAGTCAATGGGAATCCTCATAAGAACAACAGCGACAGCGCGCGTCACGAAGGAAGGGGCCTATTCTGGCGAGGGGGGGGAGGACTGATGATAAAGCACACAAGGGGGGGGAGGGGGAGGGGATAGAGAGAGGAGGGATAGGGGAGCAGCTCGCTGCGCAGAAGGGGTTGGTGCTCGTTGTGCCGGTCGGTTTGAAAAAAGTAACTGGGGACGGAAGATGCGGCTGGCGGCGTGAGGAGATGGGTCCGTCGTCAGGGTTTGATGAAAGGGCTTTTTTACGGCAGGAGATCGGCGTTCGGAAGGGGAAAAAAAAAAATTGTTTAGGGTGACGATCTGATAGATTCAGGTCCGGAAGGAGGGGGAGGGGGTGACGGAAATCGCGTTCAGGGGGGGGGGGGGGCGCCTGCGACGAAGGGAGGTGCAGGGAGGGAACTTGTCTCTGGAGGGCGGGAAGCGAGAAAGATATTAAGAGACGAGACATTCCCTTCTGCGCTCTCGCATAGACTCTTCCAGGATGGCTTATATCGATCGGGGGGGAAGTGTGGTCGGCAAAATAAAAAAAAAGAAAAAAAAAAAAACATCCGGTTGTGGGAAGTTTCGAAAAGGGGGGGGGGCCAGTGAAAGCATCGACAGGATCGCCTCTGGGCGAAAGGGGTGGGAGGGGGACCTCAGAATTCATGTTACAAATTCCCATGAGGCAGAAAAGGCAGGGGGGATCTCGACGACTCTGAAAAAAGGGCTGTGTCCTGCGAAAGGTCGGAATAATCGGTTCATGAGGGGTCGCTCTTCTTTGAGGGGCTGAGGGTGGGCAGACCCTTCTCGTCAAGGGAGACGCTTGTGCGAGCGGAAAAGCGGCGGCCAGAATTCGAAGGGGTACTTGGATCGAGGGGGCAATTCTCGGGGTCGCTTTCAATGGAAAAGAACGAGGTTAGCGAAACTTTTAAGTCTTCTTCAGAGGGGGTGAAGAGGAGGGGAGGGGGTGGGAGGGGGGGGGGGGGGGAAAATATGGGATATTCTACAAGATAATTCTTATAAACTCGAGGATCCCCCGGAAACTCTCTTCATAATGGGAAGAAAACTCATATATCTTGCTTGCGCTGCAAAAGAGTCCTTTCTCTGAGGAAGAAGGGTCTTGTGGAGAGGAGGGAATTTTTTCGGCTCAGGCGGGGAGACCAGGGAAGGGGGGTCCCCCAGGCCGTATCAGGGAGAGGGACGAGAAGGTTGGTGTTGAGGTGGCAGTGAGGGGAGTGGGGAAGGGGGTTGGGGGAGAGAGGGGGGTAAGAGAGGGGGGGGGTGGGGCGGGACATAGGCGAGAGGGAGAGTCGAGAAGGGGGAGATGGCGGTGAAGGGGGGAGGGGGTGGAATGTGGGAGGGGAGGGGCAGGGGGGGGGGGAGGGGGGGAGGTGGAAGGAGGGGGGGGGGCAGTTGGGAGAGCGAGGCGAAGGGCTGGGGGGGGGTGGAGAGGGAGGCGGGGGTGGACGGTAGGGTAGAGGGGGGGAGGGGGCGGGAGACGGAAAGGGGGGGGAAGGGGGAGAAGGGGGGGGCTTGGGGGAGTACGAACATGGGCATAACCTGTGCGCAGGAAAAGAGGAGAAAGAAAGAGGGACATGCAAAACGCACAGGAATAAGTCGCCTGGGAAAAAAGGAAGATCTCCCTGTCGGGAGTTTTCTCTTTATTTGCACAGAGAGGAAAAAAAAAGCATGGGCGCGTGGCGCTAGTCTCGGACGAAAGGAATCTAGGAGAAAGGGTCCGGCGAAGGAGCCTACTTTCGCCGACAGGATTCGAAAAAAGGGGTTAGATATATGCTCCGTATGTGGGGAGGACAGTCTGGTGGTAGTTTTTTGGGGGGGGTTAGGGGTTTTGTTGGGGGGTCCAGAGCTTCAAAAGCGTAGGAAGTATTCCAAGGTCTTCTCGTGAAAATTGTTAATGTATTGGAATTTGAGAGGGGGGGGCCTTTATTTCTCTGCGGAAATTATACGGGAGTCTATCTCTTGAGTCGGGAGACCGCGGGGGCGGGGCTGAGGAGCTCGGGCGGGAAAAAAAGCTCTGCGCAAATGACATCTCGGGGGGTTTGGGGGGGTAGTCGTTCTTCATTCATTGCGCCGGGCACCGAAGAGGATTTTTTGCGCTGAAAAGCTTATGCCTGTATTGAGGTCGTCTTCTAATCTTAAAGGGACCGCCTAGGGGGTCGCACCTTCGAATAGGGAATGACCGGCCTATGGGGGGGGGTCTACAAGACGCAGCGGAGAAAGATAACTGACTCTCCTAACGCGGGGCACCTAAGGGAAGGGGGAGAAAGTTCTACCGAATGGTGGGGAGGACCCGCAGTATAGGGTCTTCCAGGGAAAGAAAAGGTTCTTGCGATGGAGGGAAACTCCTCTTGCGCTACGGGATAGGGCATGAAGATTTAGCCGATGGAATGGGGGGGCAATTCCATTAGAGTCTCGGGAAGTCCGGCTAGATCTATCGAGAAAAAGGAACTCTATTACAAGGGAAACACCATCTTAGCGCAGGGGAGGGGCAGGGGGTCAGAGGTGACGGGGTCGATGGAATGCGCAGAAAAAGCTTATATCGCGAAAAGCTGCTGCTTCTCGGGGGAGGAAAAAAGCTTACGTAGCGTCGGAAAATGTGACTAATCTGATGCGGAAAACTCAGTTCGCGCCTTACCTTCGCCGCACGGAAAAGCCCTCCTGCGTGGCGCCTTAGAGCGTGGCCTGCTGATTCCGAAGAAGTCTGGATGAAAGGGCTGTCGACTGACTTGGCTTCGGGAGAATGAAAGCTGGTGGGTCCGCATAAAGCCCCCTAGGTATCCGGTAGTGGAGAAAAGGGAAAAGGCTTACCTGAATTGTCAAAGAAAAATTCTTATGTCTTCAGATGTGAGAAAGAAGAGAACTGCGAGGTGCAGAGAAGCAGCGTCCGGAAGCTGCCCGGGAAATTTCCGAACGGAGGAAATTAAGATTGAAGAGACGCTTCTGTGGGGAGAGGCCCGCTCGCTCCGGGGGGGGGAAAAATTCTTAAAGGGAAGACGCCTCATCCGTTGTGACTACTGGTCTTTGCTTATTTTTGGAGGGGGATTCATCGACTTAAAACCTATCCCCAAGGGCTCTTGCTTCGTAGAAGAGGGGAGCGTCGGAGATTGCGGGGACCCTAGGCACTAATCATTCTTTGCAGGGAACCGTCGGGGGAGGGATATTCTGGCCATAGAAAAAGTGCTGCATTAGACGGGGGTTAAATCTAAGGAGGCTCCCTTGAAAGGGGTCTCGTTGGAGAAGAAAACGGAGATTCGGAAGAATGGTAAGCAAGCTCTTATAGGGGATCCCTCTGCAGAAATCCATGCAGTCTCTTTCGCTACCGGAAACGAGTTTGGGTTATGCAAGGCCTTATTTACTCTTGGGATCGAGGTTTCAAGGGGGACGGGGAAAAAGGGTTTAGTTTGAACTGCCTACCTTGCATTGTTCATGTGAGGGGGGGGAATGCCAGGGTAAGCAGAGTGGTTCTCTCTAAAAAAATCAGTGAAATGACGCAAGGGGGGGGGGGGGTTCGCTGCCCCACGGCGCTTTCTCAAAAGGTAGGAAAGAGAATATAAGTTATGACATCCCGAGGTTCGGGACGGCTGAGGCGGGACATTACTCGGCGAGGGGGAGGAGGGACGTGGAAAAATACGTTGCAGGAGGAAGGGAGATCGCTTTTTTCATGCTTTCGGAACGGAAAAGGCTGCACGGGCGTACGCCCTTTCGCTTCATGGAAAAAAAAGGAAGATCTGGGGTCGGAAGTGAAAAAAAACATTGCCGTCGGGAAAAATTGTCTGCGCGCTGCGTGATAAAGGACAGATCAAGGTGGTAAAAAAAGCTCGGTGACCTGGGCTGAAGAGGAGGGGGCCACTTGGTAAGAAGCCTCGTAAAGAAAGCATTTTCTAAGCATTTCAAGGGGGTCTCGAGAAAACAGCTCGCTCAGGCTGAGAGGAAAAAGACGGGGGGGAAGGAAGGTCGTGGAGTTCCTCTGTGCCTTCACGATCGGGGGAAAAAAGGAAAAGTGTTGCTAGGAGGAGCATCGGCTTTGTGTACACGGGAAGAAAAAGCGCTGCGGGAGCGAAGAGGGAAGAACGGTGTATCGCGAATGTCCCGGTCGAAAGGAAAG
>Ga0179593_1289823_pt1 | contig 14213 bp, 22 predicted proteins | sample CZODoug2_1_08_16_FD_185931 | JGI IMG/M metagenome (GOLD analysis project Ga0179593, IMG submission 185931) | Vadose zone soil fungal communities from Angelo Coast Range Reserve, California, USA - CZODoug2_1_08_16fungal (PacBio error correction) | ecosystem: Environmental > Terrestrial > Soil >...
CAGACCCGAAGTGGACCGACTCTCCCCAGAAACAGAAATAAAGGGAATCAGAAAATCATGGACATAGGTGCTGTAGACACAGAGCCGAAGTATAGTAGGAGGAAGAAATGAAGGAGAAAAAAGTGCATTTAAAGGAGGGGTGGGATACCTCAAACAACGAGGGTGAGGAGAGAGAGGCGGGAGGGAAAAATGAGGGGTTAGAGGGAGCCTAAAACGGAGTGAGGGGGAAACGTGGGGAGAGGGAGGAAAAAAAAAAAAAACTAAGGGAGGAGGAAAAACAGAAGAGGACAACGATCCGGAAAGCGAGTGGGGGCTGCAAAACCGGTCACTGTGGAGCATGCACTCATAAGCACATCGCAAACAGTAGGCGTTCAGCACACAGCAAAAGGGAAAAAGGAACAACGAAGGGGGTGTCAGAAAGAGGTAAACGAACGCCCACCGGGTGGTAAAAATCTCGGAAGGGGTAAATAGCAGAAGCAGCTAAAACACCTTAAGACGGGTGGAGAGAAGTTACAACGAAAAGGGGCGAGTATGATTGTGGCATGACCTAAAGTGGTCTCGGAAGGAAAAAAGAACGCGCAGGAAGGAAAAGGAAAACTCCAACCAAGCGGCCGATGGAAAAAAAAAAAGTGTGTGTGTGGAAGAACGTCCATCACGGGGGACCACGGGTCGTAACAGAAGACGCCACCGGAAAAAAATGATGGGAGGGGGCGCCATCAAGAAAAAGAATGCAAGCAGGTGCGGAAAATCACACGCCAAGACGCGACCAGCGAAAAGGAACCAGGGCCAAAAAAAGGATGTTTCAACTGGGAGGACGCAACGAAACAAGTATCCTGATGTCGGTGGAGAATGGAATCAGTACCGATAAAAAACAGCTCCAGGGCAGAAACCGGCTGATCAGGATAAAAAAACCTTTGGTGGAGCGAGAACAGGAGACCGAGCGGGAGCGCGAGAAGGCGATGTTGGAAGCGGGGGAGCAAGTGAATCAAACACCGGAGGACGGGCTGACCGAGGAGGAAAAAACAAACAGGAAACCACAGAGGAAAGCCGGCGACCTTTAAAAAATTGCCGTGGACTTGTTGCGGGTATCTGCCGGCCGTAAGTGAAAAAACCGCCAACGTTACAGCAAAAAAAAAAAAAAGCATATCAAGAGGAGGGGAAAGATGAAAAAACGTGAACCCAAGTGACAAAAAACGCACGATAAGGTGGAAACCAGGCAAAAATTACAGGGGTTTCAAAAACCATTAAAGTTGTATCCAAAAGGACAGATCTGAGAAAGTGGCAAATTTGTATAATAAAAGGGAGAAAGCTGAAAAAAACGGGCGAAGAGAAAAAGGGAAGAACGCCGCCCAGGGGAAGCTTCATCAAAAAACGAAGAGGGAAACCATCATTAGTCACCAAAAGCAGGAATGGAACGGGAGAAAGTTAACGGAAGGAAAAAGAATGACAAAAACGATAAGAGAGCAAACGCAAAAACGAGAGTGGTAATGGGGCAAGGAAAGTAAGTGGGGCGGGAATTATCACAGGAGGGCCGAGCGCGCAACAAAAAAACGCGCAGGTCGCAAGTGTCAGCAAGAAAGGCGGGCGTCATACTTCACTAAAGAAGGGGATAAACATCGCAAAGTTGCCGTAGAGAAGGGATATGAAAAGCAGCGGGGGTTTAGCGGGAAAGCGGTGGGGCCAGCTAAAAAGGCCTGGTTGAACTTGGTAGTTACGCCGCCAGAAAAAGTCGCCACCAGGAACAGGGCTGCTGACAATGGTAGCAGCGTGGTGGGGTGGGAAGGAAAAAAAAACAACAACAGCTAAAAAAAAGTCGGGGCCGCATGACCATTCGAACCCGCCAGCAAAAAAACGTAAAAAAACATAGGGACACTCACTGCCAAAGCAGTTTTGAAGGGAGTTGCGGTTTAACAACTGCTGTAAAACGCACGAAGGATGAGATAAGGGTTAACAACCACCGAACGCGATCGAAAAGACGGCTCTGGTCTGTCAAGGGGGAAAGGGTCAAAAGGTCAACGAATTTGTCAGGGCGAGAGAAAAACGGAAAAGGGTTGAAAAAACAATAGGGTTGAAGTAGGAGAACCGGTGCAGGGGAAGGCGCCAGAGGAGAGCAGTCATCTCGCAGTGACAGCATCCTGGGATATGGGGATCCCCCAACCTCCGAAAAGCAAAAAAGGGTTCGAGAAAAGAAAAGTGACGTCTAGAGGGGAACTAGAGAATCACAAAAAAAAAATGAGGAAGGGGTGAAAAGATCTGGCGCTCTCAAAACAATCAAGGCAAGGTATTGCAAAGGACCCGGCATTTCTCAGGGGGGTAACAAGCCACCCAACACACTGAAAAAGGGGGCGGAAATGCTAAACAAAAGGAGAGGACATGGAGGACCCAGGAAGAAAGGCACAACAAAGCTGAAAAACCGGATCTGGGGGGGTCAAGCGCCTGCCAAGAAAGTTCTAAAAAAACGAGAGGAAAGGAAACCGCAAGACTCCTCGATCGGCAAACGCGCGCGTTTTTAAAAATGATCTCAAGCCCAATGCGACTGGGAAACTGGGAAACCATGTAACACCGAAATGTCAAACGGCAGAGAACGTAATCATGGAATTCAAAAGGCCAGGCATCGAAAAAACACGGCGCGGTCTTAATGAAAAGGGTTGCCAGTTGTGTCGGTAGAGACCACACCACAAAAAGCATCGGCGACATAACAGCAGAAACTAAGGGAAAAGGCGACATCTGGGGACAATAGCTGGGTGCCCTAATAACGCGATAAAAACATCGACCTAACAAGCCTGAACGAGGGAAAAGAATGTGACCTCGCAACATGACGGATGGCTGAGAACCGATGACTGCTGCTGGGGAAGAAGGCGGGACGGCCGAAAACGTGACGCCGCGGGCAAGCGTAATTTTGCGAAAACGGCTCTTAGAAGGTGGCTTCCTTGTAAAAAAAGCACATGGACTTTCAGCGCACCTCAGCAGAGAGGAAAAAACCTACGATCAGAGGAGAAAGATCAGCGTGCGGTCCGAAAGGCATCTGAAAAAAAACCTACGAGAACTTAAAACAAAGATCCAGGGTGACCAAAGGAGGGATAGCAACGGACAGTGTGCGGAGGGAGTAAGGGCGGCGTAAAAAAACCGGACCTTAATAAAAGGGAATTGGGGGAAAAAAATGGAAAAGAAGAAAGATGACCCGGATACAAAAGGTCGTAAAAACCCTGGTTTGCAAAACGCGTTTGATTGGAACGAGAGTGCGCTCAAGGAGGCGAAAAAGAAGGGGATGAAAGGGGAAAGGCAAACATCTGATAGGGAAGGGGGTACCTGGGGTTAATGCTAGAACGGGTTGGACTGGAGAAAACGCAACACCGGTAATCAAGGTCTCCGGAAATAATTGGTTGAACTGGGGAGCGCTAACAGACCACAGAAAGGAATTGGGGTGGCGGCGGGAAAGCTCAAAACTCGAATTCGAGCCGAGAGAGAAAGTAGAATCTGATCACAACCAAACAGGGAGGCAGATCAGTCTCCGGAAGGGAGGGGAGCGGGTGAGAGGAAAGTTCGAAGAACAATCCAGGCAATGAAAAGGCGAAACTCGGAAAAACAGGAAACTTGATAAAAAAGATGTTGTACTAATTGCTCTTGGAGATCAATAGGCGAGGGAGTGCAAAACGCAATGAGTGAGATTTTGATCAGTAGAACGTCGAAAAAGGGGGTGGCGTCGGCAAGGATCGCTGCACCAGTTTGTAAATAGGAACCACAACTTATCAGACGTGCTGGCCAAGCGCCTAAAAAAAGCACGCTGCCTCGTTCTGGCAACGACAGAGCAAGAGCATGCGAAAAGGGAGGCAACACGAAGCACAACCCGAAAGGACAGAAACAAATCATGAAGAACTGCGTCAAAACGTTAAATTCCGAGCAAAAAAAGGACCTAGTTAAAAAACTCTTAAGGAAGCGGAGCGGCAAGGAAAGGGAGTGGAGAAATCTCGTGCCGACCAGCGGTGAGCTAAGCGCGGAAAAGAAAAAGACTTAGCTACTCACTACATGATCTTCCGGTACAAAGAAAAAGAACTGGGATCGTGGAAAAACTAGACACATAGCAGTGGGGGTTTTGGTAAGACGCCCTAAAAAACCTGGTGCTGGCCGTCGAAAAAAGAGAAGGATAGAAAAGCAACGCAACAGTCGGGGCGGAAGGAAAATCACCTTCATTCCAAAGAATGGCGTATCAAAAAAAAAAGGGCGAAACCTAATACGCCTACTGGTGGGCAGGAGAGATTTATACAAGCTCAAAAAAGCCCCGACCAAGCATGGCTTGGTTTCAGGGGAGGGAGGCGAAGGAGAGAAGCACAAATCGAGTTGCCGTAAGGGCGGGAATAAATTGGTTGTCTCTGCCTAGTGCGGAAGGCGAGGCATCAGTGCCGGGTATTGGGACTTCGGGTAAGTGATATATTGAGGAAAAGGGCAGCAAAAGGTGAGCGGGTTCGGGTGGGACGAAGAATAATTTTAGTCAAAAACGCCAGGGGTCGGTGGCTAAAATCAAAGCCCGTTTGACTCGGGAAACAACGGGGACGTGCGCCTTCGCGATAAAAAAAGGCCTTTGGGTGAAACGACGGGAGGAACGGAGAAACTGAAGAGCGAGAGAGTCTGCGGCAGGCTAAGGATAGTGAAAGGACAGGGGGGAAGGAGGGGATCTTATTAAAATCGGCACTTTGTGGCATACTAGCCTCGCAAGGGCACACGCTCATGAGTAGACGCGGCGTATCATTGGGCGCAAAAAATTTTTGAGGGAAGACAAAGGAAGGGGGACATTCACGTTCCGGTCTCTGAAAACTACCCAAGCCGGCATGGAAATGTGGCGTGAAATGAGAAGAAATTCTCAGTCCCTGGGGATGAAGTAAAACAAATGCCGGAGAAATGTTCTGCCGGTCTCTCTCAGACGCGAGGCCCGGGCAATCAAATGAAAACTGTTCAGGAGTGCGAGCCAGGAAGGTGAGCCCTACAAGAGTCAAGATGAATGGAGGCGAATCATCGAAACCGGTTGTCGGGGAGGGGAGGGAAAAAAATAAAAGTCCTCAACCAACAAGGAGGAAGATGGAACTGTGGTGAAGGAAGAAAAACGACCAAAGCGGAAGGCCGATACGCAAGAGAAAGGAGCAGGAGGAAAAAGGAAACGGCGCTGTGAGGGGCAGACCTCACTGCACTAGCGAGAGGAAAAAGGCCGCGACAATCGAAATATAAAAGGAAGAGTACCAGCCGACTGCCTCAAGGGAATGGACTCTAACCCCGAAGAAAGGTCTAAGGGTGAACGCAAATCAAGCATATCATGTAGGATGTAGGGTGAAGATGAACCGGAACGTGAAATAAAAAATCAGGGAAGCCTCAAAAATTTATTTAAAGAATTGAAATTAAAAACCGAAGAAAACGGACGCTTTTGGGACGGCTGACGGAGTGGACAAATCTGCACACAACAGGGCGTAAAACACACCATGAAAAAAAGGATCCGTTGGTAACCTCGCGGAAGGCTTCGGAAAAGACATCCGAAACAAAGGGACAGGAGAAGAAGCCGAAAATAGCGGAGTAAAAGGAGCCCGGCAAGCGAGAAATGAACCGCAAAAACAAGTTTGCCGAGCCTCAGAAAAAAGGGGGGACGTCCTCAGGAACGGCAGTGGAGAAATTCACTACGAAACACCGGCATCAACCTTGGGGAAGGGGAGCAGTGGAAAGAATTATATCAAAAGGGGGAAACGAGGCAAGATCCAAAACAAGATTCATGGGACCTGAAAAAGACAGACACAAACTCTGACCTATCAGTAGGAAGGTCGATCACGAGTAATTGTAAACGGCTCCTCCAAACCGAAAGCAAGGCCGAATAGGAAGGCCGCGGCTTTGGTGGGCTGTCTTCAACACGCAAACAATTCTAAAGGGAGGATGAAAAAATTAATGGGGCAAAGGGAAACGTAACAATTGGCCAAGAGAAAGAACCGGGGCCGGATGAGACGTGGGCGCGCTGTCTGAATATAAAAGGGGAGCAGCGAGGGACCGAGAGTCCAACCAACGAGGAGGTCTTTCGAACAATGTACCGACCACCTAGAAAAATAAGGGAAGAAAACCACAGAATGGCGTAAGGAACAGAGGGGGGGGGGAGATAGATTGCCCGTACTAGTAAAGAACCGTTGGGGGCAAGAAAAAAGAGCGGCCGGGAAGAAACGACGGCTCATCAGTACCGCCAGCCTGGAAAGGAAAGGTCGAGGAAAAATTCAAGGGGACGAGCATCAAGGAAAGTGATTGGTATTGTCAAAAAACTTGGGGGTCAGGAGAAAGAACAACGTGGTAGAATAACGGAGGATCAATCCAAAAAGCCAAGCGGCAAGGGGGGGAAGGCTATAAGCCGGGAAAAAGAAGTGGGACCCAGCTGTAGAGCCAACAAAAAAAGACCCAGTGGCTGTGAACCGGCTACCATCAATCCAAACCAAGCAGGAGTAAAATCAAAGACTCCACCGGCGCCAAGCCAAAAAAGGCCAGAGAACGCGAACCCATAACTACGAAGAACCTTCAAGTAGCAACGAGCTCCTCGGCGAGCAGGCGATGCTGTATGGTCGTGGGTGACCGGGTAAAGGGGGAAGAAAGACAAATAAAAATCAACCACAAACCGCAAAACAGCATGTCCATGCACGATAGGATCAGGAATCACCCTGTGGGTTGAAAAAAAGCGCGAAGTGGATTCAGAAGATCGTAGGTGAAAGGAAAATAGGCGCCAAAAAAGGGCTGTTCATCGAAATTGCGGGGTAATGGCCTTGAAGCAGTACCAAAGGCTGCCGGATACCCGCGCGGAAAAACAGGAAACCACTTTAGGGGAAAGAAGCGGAGGGATTAACGGGGGAACCTTGTGGCTAGCGGAGCGCAAAGGGCAAACGAAAAACTGAGAGAACAAGGGCATCAAACGGGAACATACGAATGAAAAGATCCGCAATGGGGAAAAAACAGGAAATACGCAAAGGCAGACTAGATGTCCCTAAACATTACCAAATGACAACAAAATGGGTAAAAAAACTTAAATTGATAAATGTCACAAGGATCTGGTTGAAGACCACGGTAGAATAACAATTTAAAGAAGGTTCTGAAAGGAAAAAAGGGTGGAAAAGAGACACCAGGGATATCGAGACCAAATGAAAAGATCCCCGGGGAGACCATACGAAATCCAAGAACATTCAGGGTACTGCACTAAGGGAGAACGCGATGGATGGAAGGAAACAGCGAGAAATGAAAAAAAGGACGAGAGAAGAGGGAACTCTCAAAACGGGCGGATATGCACTGGGTGCAATAACAGGACAAAGGTGCTGTCGAACATGAAAACAGGGTGGCCAGAAAAGCAGAAGACAAGACAATAAGACGAAAAAGCAAAAATAAGGTTTCAGAACACGGCAAGGCAAAAGGCTACTGCTGCGGATCCAAAATCGAGTCAATTGGAAAAGGAATGTACAAGGTCCACAGCGAAAGGGTAAAACGGCGTCTTCGGCCAACGAAAGAGGGAAAGTATTGAAACTCATAGAACGACCAGATGTCGACCCCGAGTACAGGAGTTACAGGACGGTGGGTGAAGGATGTCGCAGCTGGTTGTGGTGGCGTGGTTAATCACCAAGAGCAACCCAGCTCGTCGGCGAAAGACGGTAAGTAAGCGACCACCCCAGACCGCAAAATCATCATCGTTCAAAGGGACTCCTTCCTGCCAGGGTGGGGGGAAAAAATGAGGGGGGGAAAACAATGATTCCGGATAAGGAAACTCGAAAAGCAGGGGAAAGCGGCGCGAGAGGAAGGGCGCGTCCCGCTCGGTCGCGCGGAGGGGTATTTGGGATGAGAGGAGTGGCGCGGCTCCAGAAGACAGGGTGAAAAGTCAGCAAAAAAATGAACAAGAAAGAACAGGACCTGGGGGTCGCAAGAGGCTGAAGGGTGGGAACGGAGCTATGAGCAAAGATAAACGCTTCTCGCGCAAGGCTCCTGTCGACGCCGCTGACAAAAAGCATCCGGGGAGAAGACCAGCACGGAAAAGAAAGTGTGTGAGGAGAAGAGGTACGCCTAGAAAAAAAGAAAGAGAGGGAGGAAAAGGAGATATCGGAGGGCCTCGACAGAACAAGAAATGCGAGGCGAAAACGAAGCGTTGGGGGCGGGACTCGGCATGAGACAGAAGATACGAAATAACGGACAAGCGGCTCATCTTACAAAGGCTCGGCCGCACTAAACCCGAATACTGGGGAAAATGTGCCAGAAGAATGGGGTGACCCGGAGAAGGAAATGAAAAATGGACGACAGAGCCGAAACATTCTGACGCTAGACAAAAGCAACGCACGCGAAGAGGGGGGCGCGCGGGGTTCACTACTCAAACAGAAATTAATTTGCGGAAGAAGAAACACAGTACCGTCACTGGAAAGGGGATAGGAAGATGAGAAAAAAATGTCTGACAAAGGCCCGTAGCAACTGTAGTAGGTCGGAAAAACGAAAAACCAAAAAGACGTGTCAAAGATGGACAAACAATAGAGGGGGGCAAATGGTTTGGTTTTCAAATACAAGGACCGAGATATGCCAAGCAGACCCCACTAACCAAAAGAATCCGAAGGGGAAATTCCCCTACCAAAGCGGAGAACGAGGGGAAGTACTGGAAAAAAAAGTTCTCGAAACTAGTGAAATAACGAGGAGGGCAACGGGCAGGTATTGCACGGAGAAGACTAAGAAATAAAAATCGGCATTACCTATCAAGGGCGAAACAGCACGAGGCAAAGAGCCGTTTACAGGCCATGGCGAAAGCAGCTCGAAGTAATCACTCAATAAGTCCGTGAGTCATAATTTATCAATCAGGGGACAAGAGTACAAGTGCATAAAGCGCAAAAAAGGTCTCCACTATTTAGCGGGAACAATGTCGGAGGAAAGTGGGACGGGAGCCCGGACAGGAAAAAGGATCCCGACAGATGGGGGATAATGAAAACGCCCGTAAATGACCAGTAAATTGGGAAGTAAAATAACTGGTGCAGGGGTGGGTGGGACCTACAAGTAAAGGGAAAAGGCGTGGAGTTTGACTGGGTTTCACAGGGCTGTACTTTAAGTTCAGGATGCAACATCATAGTGATAGGGCGGGGGCGGAAACCTTGGTTTGGTTGATGACTATGGCAAGGGTTTGATGGCGCAAGAGAAAACACAAGGAAAGTATCAATAGGAAAAGAAAGAGTGTGAACTGGGGAAGCAAAGAAAGGAAGCCACCCCGCCCGTGGTGATATAAGTCAGCGCGCGCACAGAAAAGAAGAGGAGCGGTCCAGGAAGTAGAGGAGAAATGACTAGTGGCGAAAAAAATTGTCAATTATAAGAGAGGAAAGGGGGTAAAAGGAGTGTGGGGACAAAAATTAAAGGGAGGGAAAATATTAGACAACAAAACGACAATCCCAGGGAAGAATACTACGCCGTGGGGAGAGATCAGGAGAAGAACACAGGTAAGGGCGGAGGTGGTTCCAAAACTGGACGTGCGCTGGGGGCTAAACAGGATGCGACATATTTAAGCAACTGGAATGGACAAGTGGAGCAGAGACCGGTACGATCCAGCTGTGTATAGTCAGAGAGGGGGCGAAAGAGTGGTACCACCACCATTTACGTTGGCAGTTACTCAACGAAAAAAATGCACGCCTGGTAGATTGCATACATCCTGCGCTATCGTGTCCTGAAGGGAGGTACAGCAGTCACAGGGAAACCAGACATCCAGAAGAAACACTGCCGTGGAGCATAGTAACCATTTAAAATTAAACGCTCACGAAAGCGACCACGCGAAAGCTGCTGTCATCTTAAGGGCAGCAGGGGGGTACTGCGAGGAAGAAAGAGAATACCAACGTGAATCTAAGGAATCCGGTGAGACCACTCCATTCCATCGTGAAAGGCGTTGCGACTCTAAATCAGGGGGGAAAAACGGATGGGAAAATGCGTTCACAGTGCAAATAAATAAATAAAACTTGGGGTTGAAAGAAGGTATCGATAAGAAGATGAAAAGGGAAAGGACCAGCGCCACGCCGCCGGACACCGCGGGAGGAAGCATCAAGATGTTGAGCAAACAATAAAATAAATTTGGAGAAAAAGCTCGGGCGCAAAAAGTACAAACAAAAGTTTTTTTGAGGGGGGTGGGGAAGAAGAAAAAAAGTGTATAAAACAAAAGAAAAAAGCAGGGAACGGGGGGCGTTATTATCGGGCGAAAAACTTCCACGAGGGGGGGGAAAAGTACTATCTTGCAAGGAAAGCCTGTGAGAACGAAGGACCGGGTGGGGGCGGAGGAGAGGTTTTGAAGAAGTAAAGAGTCTGGTGGGGGGAAGGTGAACAGGTCCGTAGGGATATTGTCAGGGTCGGCACGGTAACAGTTAGACCGTAGTGATGTTGAAATTGGCGTCAATAGTAGATCCAAAGTGCCCCATGTCTTACGGTAAAGAACTGGAGCTCAAAAACCTTGTCGGGAGCCTTCGAGACGAGTGGCAAGATCAGGCTAAGGGGGGCAGCGAAAAATCCTGTAATAGGCAGGCGGGTCCTTGCAAAAAAACAAGGCTGGAGCTGCGGACGAACGTGAGTGCTACACAACAGTCCAGGTAGGTTGGGGGTTCATTACAAGTGGAGGTCATGGAGTGTGGTGAAGTAAGAAGAGCAAATGCATCAAAAGTTTTGTCAAATAGACGCGAAACAAGCAGAAGGCGTCGCGGGATTGTGGCATACCAGGTTGAGCAGAAGGATAGTGTTAAGAAAAATGGAGTAACCAAAGCCGACACAAGAAAGGCGTGTGAGGGCAGAGAAATAGAAGAAAGTACGCAAGAAAGGGGGCATGTCCGTGACCTCAGATGCGACCGGAGGTTCGATACCGCACGACGCATCTGGAGGCGCATTCAGCAGAGACGGCCGCTAGGCGTACGAAGTCGCCCAGCACCGAAAATCCAGACGTGACAAGGATAGAGGTGAGGGCAAAAGCGACGAGCACGAATGGTTGCGCCCGGAAAAACGGTAGCAAGTTAAGGTTGTAGCAGCCGCAACGGAGAGAAAAGAGAGAAAAAAGAAAACTTGAACAAAGTCCCAGCAAAACCAGAGCTTCTGCCGAAGCGAAAGAAAAGAACGTAAAAATTTTGAAGAGCGCTTGTGAGAAAAACACCTCAGGAAGGAACATACGTCAAACAAGGCCTCAGAAGACATCAGGCGAGTCGCTGCCGCTGAACACAAGTCTCAAAAATAACGAAAAAATATGACACCCCGAACATCGTCCCACCAAGCGGAATAATTGAAGTTGGCCATAAAAAAGAATAGCAACGAGTTGTGGTGAGGCAGTTGGAAAAGGACCGAAAAAGGGAATGCCACCACACCGGCGAACGCTGAATCAATGGGAGAAAAGGCAAACCGGAAACGCAACAGTTCGTGCGTAGAAGATGAATGCAACCAACCGCCCCAGAAGAAAACGTCAAACCACGAAAAAGGCAACAAAATGTAAAAAGAAAAATAAGTAAGGTGGGGGATCACAAAGACAGGCTGGTCCGAGGGGCCGCAGCTCAAAGGGCTCCCAGAAGCGCCGCCACTACAAGAAAGGGCACGTTTCAAACAATTCCGGCCGAAAGGAGGCGGGAAGGGCGCCAACACACACGGGATGGACATGTAAGACCACTAGAAACAGGACAACTAGATGATACAAAATACGGAAAAAAAAAAAAAGAACAAGGAACCGAGAGGAGGGAAGGCAGGCACGGGACACCTTGGCAGATAAGGACAGCGAATATAAGGAAACCGACCAAGAATCCAATGCAAAAAAAGAAAATTTGGGGAACCGATACAAAACATCGCACACAAATGGGGAAGTCCGTGAGAGATCACAATACGGAAAGCCGGTAAGGAAGACAGAGCTACTAAAGAAACGAGGGCGAATCACCCAGTCCAGGTAAGCACGGGATGTTTTGGGCACTGGGAGAAAAACAATTGAAGGAGGCGAGAATGGAAATGAAATTTTGAGATGGAAGCCTGAAAAGTTGGGAATTAAAGAGGAGGGAAGTTAAGGCGTGGTATAAAGGCAAGCGATGGTAGAGGATAAATCAAAACGTCGTCGATCGAAGGGCAAAACAATAAATTTGCGCATCAGGCCTTGAGTGTGCACCCGGGGGGAGACAGAAGACGCAAAAAGATAAGGGGGCGGGGAGGGCCGCAAAGGTGGCGGGTGCGTAAACTTGGCACGCGATGTGGTTTAGTCGATACCGGATTTGTAACAAAAAAAAATCAAGGGTGGTCAAAATGAGTCACGCAAGTAACGGAGTGAGGGAAAACATTCAAAGGCCGCCTTAACGGGACCACAGTGGAGAGGCGGAGAGGAGGACATTCCCGGGGAAGGAAGCAAGAAGGGACAAAGGTCCGAGACTTTATGGCCAAAAAAGTCCTGAGGAATTAACACCGTAGGGAGCTCCAGTAGGACCAACGCAACCGCGTCAGGCATGCTGTGTGGTCAGACGAGAAGCCCTTCAGGTAAGTTCAGGAACACAAGGGGATTAAAAGACGGACGACACAGGGCCATGGTACCGGCGAAAGAAACCATCGAGCAAGCATTTTGAAAAAAGAAAAAAGGGCAAAGGCCCAGCCAACAGAAAGCAACCAGGAGTGAACCACATACAACGGAACCTCAAACCGGTTAGGCCACGGAGAGGCCTCGGGAGTAATAATTCGTCATGGAGGTCAAAACGAAACTCGACCTCTACAAAAAGAGAAAAAACCATGGAACCGGGTGAGACTATAGAGAACCCTTGGGTGGCAACGCGAGCATTGGGAGCACGATCAGCTGCGCATAGGACTGAAAGAGGGGGGAGCTAACTGTCGCAAAACACAAAGAGGACAGTATAACAAAAAGGTAAAAAGTTTTCAACAAAAGAAGCAGCCGGAGAACCTTGGGGGTAAAGACCGTGCTGGGAGAGGCGATGCCACCTAAGAACCCAACCTGAACGCAAACAAAATGGTTCCCGCACTACAAATATGTTTGGGAATCACGAAAGGCGCAACCGTGAACCCGCATGCAAAACTCACGCGAATAAGCCGGGGAAGAAATAGTTCCTAATTTGTATAAAGAAAGAAGGCGCGGGGGACATTTTATAAAAAATGGTCAGGAATAGGGAAAACGGCGACGAAAGGCGCGAGAAACAGCAAGCCAGACCTCAAGGACGCTCATCAAAAAGGAGCAAGGTCTAAAGCAAAAATGGAAGGCCGCAAAGGAGGGAAAAGGGATGGGAGACGTCGAGGACTGGAAGACCTAAGGAAGGGATAGAAAGAAAGACGAGAAAAGCAAGTTCAAAACGGATATCAAAAAAAAAGCAAATTGAAGAGATGAAAAAAACTAATAACGGGAAAGCAGCGCAAAACTCTACTACTAGACGCGGAGTGCATGACGTATTCGACTAAAGGCAAAAACATGATAACCAGCAAAGAGAAGGTGCACACCTGAGTAATATGAGACTTCCGGACCTAAAAAAAGTTTAGGGACGTACATGGATCAAAAAAGGGGGAAGTGGAATTGAAGGGCCAGAGACGAAGAAAGCAGATTTCCCAAAGAGGAAACTGCTGACGATGGAAGCGGGTTGCAGTGGTTTCCGACCAGAAAACCCGAATAGCAACACAACGTCGTCGGACGCCGTCGGGGCAGCGATGAAAAGCCGCAACAAAAGAGTCTCATCTTAGAAAGACGAAGAAAGCAGGGGGAATAGTGGGAAAGGTAAATGGGGGCCAAAGGCAGCAACGGAAAAGAAGGAAAGATCAGGGTTAAACAAGCGGAGGATACTGGCCTCCATCGGGGTGAGGGAGGTTATGCGAGAGACCGCTGTGATCAGTCACGGAAAATGTCAGAGACCGGGGAAAAAAAAAAAAGAATTGCTGGGGAGAGAAAACTCAGGGAGGAGAGAAAAATAAAGGTGTAGAGGGGAGAGAGGTACTAAGTCAAAAAAGGAAATCGGCAGCCAAACGGAGGGACAAAAAACCGGAGTGGGAATGAAAGAAAAAAATCGGATAGAGTCGGACACACAGAGAGAAAACCAACGGAAGGATGGACAAAGATAGATCTCCGAGAAAGACAAGAGAGAAAAACGAACGCACCTTATAAGGCGAGGAGGGACTTCCTTAATCGGGAAAATACCGAAGAAACGAAAGAGCAGGACTGGAAAAAAGCGAACTCCTGACAAAAAAGCGAAAGGGAAAAGGAGCTGTAA
>Ga0179593_1710890_pt1 | contig 14213 bp, 23 predicted proteins | sample CZODoug2_1_08_16_FD_185931 | JGI IMG/M metagenome (GOLD analysis project Ga0179593, IMG submission 185931) | Vadose zone soil fungal communities from Angelo Coast Range Reserve, California, USA - CZODoug2_1_08_16fungal (PacBio error correction) | ecosystem: Environmental > Terrestrial > Soil >...
GGGCTGGGACTTCGTAAGTAAAAAAAACTAAAGAAGCGAAAGTGGTGTGTCTGCGAAGCTGAGTAATCACGCAAGAGGGGGCCGGAGAGAAGGGATGAAAAAGCCGGGCGATGAAGGCAGATCGAACAAGTTGGAGTCGCAAAAGAAAAATCTTGCGAGTAACTGAAAAGGACCTTCCGCGAAACGGGGGGGGTACTGCGGGGGAAGAGGAAACCAACTTCATTGGACCGTAATCCCCATTGTCTGCTTGCGCAAAACGAGAAGTCAGGGAAAAAGAGTTGTCGAGCATTGATGCTGCGAGAAAAGCTCTGGATCAAGATGTGACCCGTCCGCCGAACGGGAAGAAGAGTCAGGCATAGGACACATTAACATACTGCAAGCCGGTTAAAAAACCTACCAGAAAATCACGTGAGAGGGAATCGCTTCGCTGCCAGGCGTGATTCTGTGCATGGGGAACTGCCATGGGGTACGAATCCCGGGTCCGAGGTCCGCCTAAACGCACCAAGGGTAAAGGGATGAGAAAGCGGCGGGGAGGAGGTGCTCGGAATCCTCCCTCAGTTTGGGAGTAGATGGGAGATATCTTAGGGAGGTCCAGCACGGAACCATAGCAGAAGGGTTTGAAGGGTCGGAAGTTCTTGTGCCTATTAGTATATAGGCCTGAAGGGTCGAAAAAATAAAGGACCCAAAGAATCGCAAAGGATGAGAATGGGTCGAGCGAGGGGATTACTAGACGCTTATCTAGTATCTTTCATACTACTAGGAATGGAAAGGCATTCTTGGAACGGTATCTGAAATGAGGGGGGAGTCAACTGGGGAAAGAATATTATAAGATTACAACTTTTTCGAGACCAGGGGACGCGGGGGGAAAAAAGGAAAGAAAAGCTGCAATAGACATAAGAAGAAGCCGCCTGAAAGAAGAGGAAAGTATTTAAAGACAGGTACATCGAAGTTGTAGGCATGCCGAAAAATGAGTCCGAAAAGAGGGAGACCTAAGTGTAGAAGAAAAATATGGGAGCATGATCGCATAGGAGTTGTAAAGGAAGACATAAAAACAAGATGCAAACAAAAACAGCACAAAAAAAAGAGAAGGGGGGAAGAGGATAAACAAAGCGCGTGACTAAGGGCCCTCGTGATCAGCGGGAGGTAAAAGGGACTTTATCGACGGGTGAAATCCATTAGAACGACCTCACCCCCGAGAAGTATGGAGCACTTGCACAGATCAACAACAACAAATAAGGGGACGATGAGTCCACTTGCAAGCAGGAAGCCTTCCGCCGGGTTGAAACTGTCGGTGCCCTTCGATGGGACCAGGTTCATCCTTACTTCGCTGTAAAAATAGCAGAGCTTCCGGTTCTAAAGCAACTCCCAGACCGTCAGTGCTACAAATGAGGGGTTTGACAAGTAGGGAGTAATCGGTTTCCTTATTTAAGACATCTGCGGGGAGGGCGAATTGGAGCAGGGGTTGAATCAAAGATGGAGGAGTGCTGCTTTAAGAGGAGTCAACGAGTTTGTTCAATCACTCGGGAGCGAGAACAGGGGTCATTACGTAAGATCCCTGAATTCAAATAAGGAAAATGGGGGAAATACACAAAAAAGAAAACCCAGTCGGATCCCAGGGCCAATAGAGTAGTGTCTCTGAAGAATTGAGAGCAGGACCGCATTGAGAGTCAGAAATCTATGCGGGGGAGACTTGAGAATGGACTGGGATTGGGACTCCTCCAAAAGAGGAAATCTCAGAGACCAAGATTCCAACAAATATAGGGAAAGGCAGGAAGCAAATCAAGGCAAGGCCTGCTTGCAAGAAAGGCAGAGGCTAAAAGGGAAACCAGGACGCGGGGCAACATAGTCAAGAGATTATATTCAGGACAAGCTCTAGTGCATGGGTACGTAGATGTTGCATGATATGAAGAAGGTGTCGGACTACACCTCCCGGGGGGTGGAAGTTACGCGAGGATAGGGGGTCACTGAAGTCGAGGAAAAGAAACTACACTGTAGGTAAACAAGGAACGCGTGCCGGTCGGCTTATCTTAGGTCTGAGTAATGAAAGACTTCTGGAACTAAGGGTTTAGGGGAGGGGCATGTATACGACGACTTGATTTCTCGTTCGTGAACAAGAGGAGTAAAAAAAGGATAGGGCGAAAGCAAGGCAGGATAACAAGTTGTCATGGGGTTAATCCGGGGGTCGGGAAGTGGATTTAAGGGAACAATAGAAGCAGTAAATTGGATAGTAGAGTGGGGGGGGTGGGGGGTTGGGGGGGGGGGAGGGGGGGGGGGGGGGGGGGGGTTGTGTATGGTGGGGGGGGGGGGGGGGCGGAGGGGTGGGGGGGGGGGGGGGGGGGGGGGTGGGGGTGGGGGGGGGGGGGGGGTGGTGTGTGTGGTGGGTGGGGGGGGGGGGGGGGGTGGGGGCGGTTGGGTGGGGTGGGGGGGGGGGGTGGGTGGGTTGTGGTTGGGTTGGGGTAGGGGGGGCGGGGGGGTGGGGGGGTGGGAGGGGGGGGGGGGGGGTGGGGTTTGTTTGTGTTTGTTTGGGGGGGGGGAGCGGGGGGGGGGGGGGGGGGGTGTTTGGTCTGAGGGTGTGTGGGGGGGGGGGGGGGGGGGGGGATGTGGGGGGGGGGGGGAGGGGGGGAGGAGTGAAGAGGGGTAGAGGGGGGGTAAGAGGTGGGGAGGAGGGGGGGGATAGGGAGGGATGGAAGGGGGGAGGTAAGTGAGAGGGGGGGGGTGGGGGGAGAGGAAGGAAGGAAGGTGGGGTAGGAACGAAAGGAAATAGGGAAAAGAAATGGGGAGGAGGGAGGGAAGGCGCAAAGATGGGGTAAGGGGAACTGGGGAGTGGGGGAGGGGAGAGAGAGTAGGAAGCGAGCGAGCAGGGGTGGGGGGGCGGGGGGGGAAGAAAAGGGAGGGGAGGGGGGGTAGATAAAGAGGGCGGAAAGGGGGGGGGGGGCGATGAGAAGGAGAGAGGCGGGGATGGGGGGAGGGGGGTGTCAAGAAGAGAAGTGAGGGCGGTGGGGAGAGGAATATGGACCTGGGAGATGTAGAGAGGAAGGTGTGGGAGGGGGAGAGGAGAGGGGGCGGTCGACTGGGGAGGATGTAGATGGTCACGTAAGAGGGAAGGGGGTGGAGGAGGTAGTGAAGAGGTGATTGCGAAGATAAGGAAAAAGGGGGGGACCGGTATTGTAGAAAAGCGAGCTTGGTTAAGGCCGAGGGCGCAAAAGTGATTGCGAGCGGAGGCGGGGGGAATCGGAGACAAGAGGATAGGGGAAGTAAGGAGGGCGAGAAGAGGAAACAGGGGGGAAGGGGGGAGGATAGGCAGAGGGGGAGAGAGTGGGGGAAGGGTACGAGAGGGGGGGGGGAAGAGAGGGAGAAAGTGGAGGCAATGGGGTGGGGGTGGGTGGAGGTGACGAGGGGAGCGTGGGGGAGGGGGGGGGTGGGGGGCCAGCGGGGGGGGGACGGGAAAGGGGGGGGGGAGGGAGAATAGGGGCGCAAAGAGAGTGGAAGGGTGAGAGGAAGGTGGGGAGGGGGTTCGGGGAGGGGAAGAACAAAGGAGGGGGGGGAGGAGAGAGGTGGGGGCCTAGGGGAAAAGTGGGACTGGAAAGGGATAGAGGGGGGTGGAGGGGAGAAGATGGGGGGGGAGGTGAGTAGTGGGGAGGCAAAGAGGAGTATGGAGGGGGGGGGTGCTGTTGGGTGTGGGGTGTTTTGTGTGGGCTTCTGGGCGCGGGGGATGTTTGTCTGTGTGGAACCGTGGCCGAATGGGCGACGGTCGGGGGACTGATAGAGGGGGGGGTAGTGTGGGACTTGGGGAGATGGTGGGGTGGGGGAAACGGAGAGGGGCGAATTTTCTTAATTAATTTGACTGGTCGATGGTAATGGGGAAGGGGGTGAGGGGTTGTTGGATGAAGATGGTTGGTGGGGGCATCTGGGTGAGGATCATAGAAGAATTGGTCGAACTGGTGTTTGCTATTACCTATCCTTGGCGGATTCATATGCATGGGAGGGGATTAGGAAGTCACAGAAATCTTCTTACTTGGGTCAGAAGAGTCAGGGGGGGCGAAGGAGAGGTCACTGATAATGTAACCAATGGAAGAGCCATTAGTACCGGCCGATTAGACGAAAACGTGTAAGAATAGAAAAGGTCTAGCCATCAGTAGGTTAAGAGGGGAAAATACATGAGCGCAAAGTCCACGGGGCGTGGGATTGTCGACTCTATATGCGGAATCATTCGTTCCAAGACTAGGCGGTCCGTCCTTTCTTGGGTAAGCGTAAAATGGAATACCAAAGTAAGCATGGAAATACCTTAATATCTCGTGCACCTAGGTACCGTCCTTAAAACCCAAGAATAGCTGGTTTTGGGGATCGTTAGCTATTACAGCTCGGTTTAAAAACACGTGATAGACATGACCATGTCGTGCCAAAGGGGTATACCTCCCAGAAGGGGAAACAAGGGGGTCCAACCGGGAAAAGAGGGTCTCAGCAAAGATCAAGACTGTAACTGTTCCCGGGGAGGGGGGACTCCGGCAGGTCGTGCGAGATAACGCGTCCAACCTTACTCATCACCTTTGGGATGTAGACTGCATAGAGAAGACCTAATCGGGGGGGAAAAAAAAACAGGCCCTGCACGAGGGGACGTTATTGGCCCTTTAGGCGTCACCTTAAGCCTTGTGTAGAGGGGAACTGCAAAGTCTGTGTTTTCTCTCGATCCTGGCTAGATCGAAGATCCCCCCAAGGTCTTGGGGAAACCTATAAGCTGGTTGAGGTCGCTGGAGCATGAAAAGCGGTCGACTGCTAAACACGTCATCTGAGGGTTTATTCAAGCAGTGGGGGAAAACTTCCGGAACGCGCCTCGCCCTCAGGAATCCGCGGAGACCGCTTGCTAGGCGGCTCTTTACTCGGAGAATTAGGGCCGACAGAGTCCTGCGCCGAGGTCTCTTCGTAAACTGGGGGTTATTGACTCTCGGAGGTTGAGGTGAGTGAAGGGGCTCAAACTGGGCGGCCTTCGTAACTTAGGACCGCTTCGAGAACGAGGGGCCTTGGTGAAAAGGTATTTACATCCGGAGAGCCTTGACCACCCCCACCACCGGGGAAACTTCACCACAGACAGTGAGAAGGAAAAAAGAGAGATTCCCTAGTCAATCCCGGCAAAACTCCAGACGGAGAAGAAGAAATTCAGGCGGACCAATCCTAAGACGAGACTTTAGTCAAAAGAAAATCATGTCTCAAGAGGGGTAACCCGGAGGTCAAATTCTCAGTCTCACAAGCCAGGATGTGAAAATCGGGAGTCCGGAAGTCGAGGGTCTCTCTTTGAAATGATGAATTAGGGACTGAAAATTCTAAACAATGGCACTTAAAGAGAAAATTCCGCGGCGACGTGCGTTAACGCTTTCGGTGGAGAGAGAGGGGAAAAAGGCAAAAAGAAAGACGGTCAGATTCGTTTTACCGCTGAAGTGGCTGGGAGAGGCCGAACCGCGGCGGCGAAAAGGATGACAAGGCCCAGCAGAAAGTCTTTAAGAACAGTGTCCGGGGGCAAGAGGTGTGGCTCTCCAGTTGCTCTTCAGAAAAGAAGTTAAACGAAAGTGTCAAGAAGGCCTAACTCCACACTCTAGGAGGGTGAAGTAATAAAAAGGGAAACGCCTTAATTCCAATCTGTCCCATCTTCTCTCTAAGTTATTATTCGCTATTGCTGCGGGAAAGAATGGCTTTACGGGAAGGGCATACCTGAGTGTAGTCGTATAGTCATGCAGGGGAATAGCGAGTACTAGAAACTGAGGGGGGAGATCAATCAAGGGTAGTCCTCGACGCTCGCACAACCACTTGGGAAAACTCGCAAGGGGGGGGGGGGGGGGGGGGGGGGGGGGGGGGGGGGGGGGGGGGGGGGGGTGGGGGGGGGGGGGGGGTGGGGGGGGGGGGGGGGGGGGGGGGGGGGGGGGGGGGGGGGGGGGGGGGGGGGGGGGGGGGGGGGGGGGGGGGCTTCGTACGATAGGTCTAGGGGTTTGACCACAGAGACGGAAAAAAGTGCAGCCCCCCGGACCACTTCTGCTGGATCTAGCGTTATAAGAAGGGTCGGGGGGTTAGAGCGTGTGCGAACTCTAAGTCCAATGGCTGAGGAGTAGGTGGTGGAGAATAGTGCCTGAAGGGATCCTGAGGATGCGGGGGGGAATCAAGAAAAGTATTTTAACCAAAGGGGGGGCCTACCTGGGTTCAAAGAACTTTTCGATCAAAATGGTGTATCTTAAAACCAATACGGTCCGCGTTACTCAGAAGGGTAGACTCATTGTCTTTCCAGTTACTGTAGGCGGATCTAGGCGCCGTTGCTCGTTCAAGAAGAAAAAATTAAGCCACAGCTGCCACCCTCTCTAGGTGCTCTGTCAATGTAAAACTCCCAGATGATGCACAGAAGACGCAACAATCAGTGGCGTCAGCCTCTGAATAAATTAAAAAAGCGCGAAACAGACAGAAGAGGAGGGGGAGAGGGAGTAGGGAGAAAGTTCGTCAATGAGGGCGTCTCGGACTATTCGGAAACCGGGGAAAGAGGAAGGAGAAACGATAACATATCATGGTGTTATATGGGGGTAAGAGAAAACGGTCCTGAGAGAGGCCTAATAATGATACGTGGTAGGGAGGAGGAATCGGGGAAAAAGAAGGAAACTAGTGGATAAATCTGCGAAATTTCCAAGGGGCAAGGAGCATGAAGAACCCCACGGCTGGGGGGGGGGGGGACTAAATTCCCCTTGACACACTTCTCAGGTGGAGAGAAAATCTAGGTAGGAGGAAGAAGAGTGGGCGTGAATTCTGGGCTGTGCCTGGAACAGTTTTAAGAGAAAGTCAGGAAAAAGAAAAAGAGGCGGGAAGGGGGGGGCAAACCCACAAAAAGGGGGGGGCCAAGGGCTCCTAGAGACCACCAGCTGACGACTTGGAAGGGGACTAGGGAGCAGTGGGCGCAGAGGAATCGAGAATGCACGTCTTAAAGTATTTTCTGGATGAAATGTCTGGGGATTGGGGAGAGCCCGGAGGCGCCGGGAAGAGGGACGAAGAGCGTGGGTTTATCATGCGTTTTCGAAACTCAAAAACCTGGGAGAACACAAGGCCCCGCGCGAAAGAAGGGGAGAAGCGGAGAATGAATGGGGGGGAAAAAGTAGAAAAAGAGACTGCGTTCACAGATATCACGCTGGAGGACGGTTGAAATCTGTCTTGTAAGTGAATTTCCGAGGGGGGGAATCACTAAAGGTACCCGGGGAGTGGGGACCAAGGAAAGGGGGGAAGACTATCTACACGGAAAAGGAAAACGAAGTATTAATCCTCCTAGGCTCACAGCTTACAGAGCATGGTAAATATTCAATTTTGTCGAGACAGTGGGCAAGAAAGGCCGGGAGCTGGGCGCAAAAAGGGGAACACAAGGGGGGTAATCAGCTTTATTATCTCGGAGAAATGACAATGGGTCCGTCATGGACGGGAGGGAATGGGGATCGAAGAGGGTCGCAGGAGAAGAAGAGAGCAGGGGCCCCCGGGCGGGAGATCTTCAGCGGCTTCAAATTTGTACGGGCATCGTCTGAAAAGAGGAAAAAAGAAAGGGAAGAATACACTAGGGAAAACGAAAAATGAGAGCAGAAGGGGGGAAAAGGTTACCAGTTTTCACTGGAAAAAGTCTGTTCCAGTCGGACCTTCAGAGAAGGGGAGCAAAAGGGAAGGGAAAAAGGAATGCACCATTTGAGGATCGCAATCACAGAAGACTCATCTCAAACACGTGTCGGGAAAAGCGGCGAAGAAATGCTGACAAGGGGAAAGGGGGGAAGTGGAAATCTACACTATAAAATTGTGTGTCAGTGGGAAGACAATTATCCGGCTGCTAATGATGACGGGTATGAGGTGCGGTGAGTTGGCTAAGGGTTCCGCTCTAGACGGTATGGAGTCAATCTGGAAATGGGAGTGAAAGACTGGACTCTAAATTTGTCAATTTGGCACTAAAGATTTAAAGGGGGGAAAGAAGGGAAGAGCGGGAGGGGGGAGAAAGAGGTGTCGTTCCATGTCAAATGCTCGATCCAAAGAGTCATACGGAGAGAAGACGGAGGGGGAAGGCTTGTATTGAGATTCTTACTGATCAAAGTCTCCCCTTAGAGGCATACTGAAACAGATGCAGGACAAACAGAGATGGAAAATACCTAGGCACACCGGCTTATCCTAAAAGGGAATTGAAAAAAAAACCGCCATGACGGAGGAAAAAAGTGAAAAAAAAAGGGGAAATAGCAGCGTAAGCTCTTCGCCCGACAGTCGTACGAGAGATTTCTGCGGAAGCATGGAAGACACACCACTAAGACTGTGTAATTTCCCTTGGGAAATCCAAAGGAGAAAAGGGAGGCCCACCCATGAAAAAGAACCCAGGACTCAGTAGCATGATGGAATAGAGACTCACTTTCTGGAAGTGTCCTCGGTATTAGAGACGGATGGGAGATATTACAGAGTAAAGGGTGATGCTTTACCTGAAAGGTGGCGGAGGTGGGACATTCTCTGGCTTTAGAGAGATCGTCAAAGAATCAATAGATCTACAGAACCTGAATTCTAGCGGGGGAAATCGGAGTCCGTGAGGAAGGTTCTTATGACGACCGTCCGCTCAGGTCTATTTTTTATGAGTGCTGAATTACTCAACTTAAGGGAAGCGGGGAAGGTCAATTTATCTCTCGTAACGCGAAATGTTAGTAATTGCGAAGGGGGTTGTGAGCCTTCAATGATGGATAGTAAAAACGGTCGAAGTCCGTCATTTCGGGTCGAGACTTGGAGCCTTGAAGGACCAAAATCAATCATGTTCGATTCATGTGGAGGGGGTGGGAAAACTAACAGGATGGGTAAAAAAGGGGTGGAACAAGTTAGAACGTAGCGAGCACGGAAAGGGCATCATTGTAAGGAACGAAACAGTCGAAGACTGAGCTGCGGAGGGGTGGGTCAATATAAGGCAAACTGTGAATGAATCAACAAACACCAAAAAGAGAAAAAAACACTGGTAAAAAAAAAACCAACAAGGTGGGACTGGACTCTCGCAGAGGCCGCGAAGGAAAGGGAGTTATGACCAGGCAATGGTTTAAAGAGAAAACTAGGGAAAAGGCACGGACAATCGGATGTCACAGGCCCCGTCTAACGGGTCGGGGAACCAGTACTGCTTAGGAGGCAGCAGACGCAATATCCAAGATTATCAGTAAGGATCGGGAAAGACGTTTCGGGAGGTCCATGAAAGGTCAGTGGAAAGGACACGCTCCCGGGGTCTGGGCGGGGTTATAGAGGTCAGAGTATCCGGTTAGAAGGAGAAGTTAATCAGGGGGAGAGTCTTCAGATGCTATGAGGAGCCAGCTATTTTTTCCTTACATACGTTCCGAACCGTAAACCTGGAACCACTCCAAGTCGGGCAACCAAGAAAAACTGTAGGAGTGACTCATGTGGGCCAATCAAAGAAGGGGGTAGGTCTGGCTAATAACCAAGCAAGAGACTGAAAAGGGAGATCACACCTGGGGTTTCTCGGGTCAGGGCGGAAGAGACGTCTCCTAATGACGCTTGAAAGGGAATTAGGTACGTAGTTTGTCACCGTGCCGCGTACCGCATCTACACTCCTTCGCCCCGGAGATGCCACATCTGGTGAATTAAGGACCGGTAACGGCAACTGCTGTGACTTGGGAAGCTTGAGGAATAAAAGGGGGCTTACCCGCACATCATGGAACGCATTCTTAGTTTTAAACAAAATTCTCACTGGGGAAGGAATCCAAGGCAGATCATCTCCCTAGACCTCATAATACTCGAAACACCTGGAGGAGATGGGGCCATTTGAAAGGGTTATAAACCCCTTTCATGAGTAAAGCAAAAGAAGCGACGCAGCCATGGGCACTGCAAACACCCCATCGGACGGGCAATGTTCACAGAAATTATCTTCTCTCAGTGCATTAGGAACTAGGTGAGAGAAGGCCAAAAGAATTGGGGGGTAAAGTCTGCAAAAATTCTGATGTGAGCGTTCGACTCGGATGGAGCGAGGAATGGGAGTTTCGAAAAATTATTTAATCCTTTATTTGAGGGGAAGCCTAGAAATCGAAAGAAGACGGGTATGAGAAAGAAGAGATAAGGGAAAACAAATTCCTCTCGTCACCCTAATTGAAATAATGACAATTAAAAGGGATTGGACGTACCTAAGTCCTGCTGCAGCGTAAGTCAATGAAGTCTACCTCAAAAAGTTGACGGAGTTCTGCAATTCACCCCTCTCAAGTCAAGCCCTTATATTGTATGGAGTTGAGTAGTGTGGAAGCTATTCGCTTGTATTTGGCCGATTTGGTAGCTGGGGGAATGTCCAGGGTAAACGCTAAGACCAGTCAAGGAAGTTGAACCGTCTAGAATCCTACTGGGTATTCGGGGGGGGAATAGCATTAGGTATATCTTAAAGACGAGGGTTAACAAGAACAAGCTAAATGGTCAATTCCGTTACCAAAGCTGAAGGGTTAGGGTCGGTGTCGCTAAGGACACCTAAAGAGCAAAAGCGACGAAAAATCAGGGACCGGTTCACACAAACGGGCAGGGGCCGGAGCCAACCGGTGGCCATAGCCGCGGGGTTAGCTGAAGAGAGGCAATTGGAGGGAAAGGAAACACGTCGGGCAGGCAATACGGCTGTGCCTCGTAAGTCGGCTCCGGGGAAAGAGGAAAGAAGCCAAGGCACACCACTAGGAATTGAGAACTTGTCATACTCTTTAGGCATCAGGGGGGGACACGGTGAGTGGGTGGCGGCCCAACCTAAGTAAGGGAAACGCTCTACCAGTGTGGAAGAAGAGTGTCAGATTACAGGACGAGTATTAAAGAGGACACTCTCTGGATACTAGCTATTAAAGACTGATGTAAGGTCCCTATCCTGTAAAGAAAGGGAACTGGTAGGGACACGAAAGGCTCAGGGGATACCGCAATTGGTCGTACTTTGCCCTACATACAAGCCGTAGCAAAAACTACTCATTTAGAGACGAAGCCTACTAAGCAGTAGAGTTATCGTGCTAAGTTAATCTGGGGGAGCTCGTATAAGAAGAGTAGACACCATTGCGTACTTTTAACTGGGGGTGGCCGTGTTAAGCACGGCAGGCAGCGGATACGAAGGTCCCCCTAAGGCATTGGCAAAGTTGGAGCTACATCGTTACACGAAGTTCTGGCTCATGAAAACAAGAGAGATCAACAAGCCGGCAGCTCAAGGCGCAGGCTTTTTCACAAGTGGCCATGAATGTAAAGCGCTAGTACCTGCGCGGTTCCCAGGCTCAAACCCTTGGACAAATCGCAGAGGACTGAGTCGTGACAAAAAACAGGCAAAACAAACCATCATCAAAAAAAAGGTCTCTAGGAGGCCAGAACTTACGTCACGAAAGGAGCGCGGAGAGAGTTACAAGCCGGATAAAAATTAAAGGACAATCAGGAAAAGAGGCAGTTATAAGGGAGAGGAAACTAGGCCAAGGAGAAGTGGGAGCGTTATAACTATAACCAGTGACTGTTTGGAGAATAAGACAGAATTTGTAAAGCCTGCGTACCACAACGAGAGGAAGGTAAGCGGGGTCGAGGATGCGGCGGAAAAAACTCAGAGAAAGAAAGATGCACGGTGAACCGTCCACCCTAGGTAATGAATATGAAAACCCCGCGGGACGTAGGTAATGTTGACCAACTTCATTTAAAGGGAGGAAACTTAGGAGATTAGAACTGTGGAGGTTCTTCTCTGCTTGCGGATGGGGGTTTGTTTGCCTCTCCCTGGTTGAAGGATGCACCCGCAGAGTGCTATAACCTGAGGGGTCTACGGGTCACCTTCGTCCTACTAAAAAAACTGACTGGGAAAGTCTGAAACTCATGCCTTGTATGTAGTAAATCGATGGCCTGGGGAATCTTCATTTGCTTACAGAGGTCAGTACGGGGAATAAATCGTCGGCGTCCTCCAGCCCCTAGACGCCCCGGTGTGAAGAGGAGAACGTCCATGATCCTTTGTTTGTGATTAAGTAGCTGTTGGCTAGAATACAGATGAGTCAAAGCCAGAGCTGAAGAACTGAAAAAAGTGGGTTCCTCTCTTGTTGAAAATCTCAGTTCTTGAGAAGAAAGGAATGGTGGAGAGAAGGCCACAATCTTGAAACTTTAATTACCTTTTCGTACCTATTGGGGAGAGGGAAACCTGTCTTTTGGCGCCGGCGAATCCGAAATAAAAACGAGACGAGAAGAATGCTAATCCGAGATGGAAAGCAGGTAGAAAGTCAATTGGGGCTGCAGGTTTGTCGAATTGAAGAAAGAAGCAAAAAAAACTAGTGACTTCCTTGAAAACAAACGAAGGTTGGCAAGGCTGAGGAGTGACCTTCGAAGAACAAGAGAAAACATTTACCCATCCTTAATTAACATTACGCAAAGGGGACGAAATAACTTAAAAAAGCAAGAACCGGCCGGCGGACATTCTGCTGGATCACGGTACTCATCTAATACACAACAACTAAAAATATATAGAAAAAAGAGGGACATCTCCTGAATGACGTCGACAAAGGGGGGGTGGTGGGGCGGTTCGGGGGCGGGCTCTACCGGAGACTTACTGGGGATTAAGCACGATGGACGGGATCCCTCGTTCTTCGAACTAATAGAGTCAAAGCTAAGACTTTTTTTTATAAACGTCGTCATCATAGTTCAATTTGAGTGGGGGGCCATGAATGACAAAGGAACTGGAATTGGGAATACCTTGGGAGAAGCACTTGCTGCAATGATTACTGAGTCAATAGGACGAAAGGAACGAGTGTTGTGGGAACTCGGAGCACGGGGGGGGACCTGTCAAGTACTTTATAAGGCAAAATCAACCACCCCCCAGAAAGACATAAATTCTCAAAGTTAGTCTTCATCTATCTGAACGAGAGTCGGAAGAGGAGAAGGTATACCAGAAAAAGGCTTGTCGGAAGGTACATCTTATGGGGGTGCGTGACTAAGGGACAACTGAAGGAAAATGGAAGGAAACACGCATGCAGAACCATAAGTGGCCAAGCCCTCCTTGAAAACAGGTCAGCAGGGGAGGCAGTAAAAAATAAGATGAGCATGGAATGAGTCTTTATAACTCTGCGGGAGATTCGAAGGGATATCTCAAGGAAAAGACCTAACGAAGTAGTGGAGAACTACTGGTCAGCTTTTTATTGCGTAGAAAGGGTCGCGAAACGGGGAGAGGGGGGTCCATATTTCAGGCAAAAGCGTTTAGCGAATAAAAAAGAGAATTTCACAAAAAATAATAGTATTAACATAGATGATACCAAGTAACCGGGCAGAGCAGTGCGAGAAAAACCTTTCCTAGGTAGAGGGTCCTGGTACGGGCATGCCTGGACGACGGTCGACGGTACCCCTCTTATCGGGGGAGAGTGTGTGAGGGGGGAATAGTTCTCAAGCAAGGGTCCCTGCATCGAAAAACTCGTGATATTAATAAGGCAATGGAGTGTTAAAAAAGGAAGAAGTGAGGAGGCTACACAGTACCATTTTTAAAAGGGTCCAGAACGTGAAAACCATTGGAAGAGAAAGGGGAAGGGCAGAAGACTCAACGCGCCGGGCTGGGGGTGGACGAGTGACTCTTTTGTAAGAATCTTTAAGTAAGGCTGGCGGGATTTATATTGACCAAGAGGGAGTAGTTAAGGTTGTAAACGCCGTGAAGAAACAAAAATTTCTTCGTGTCTGTGTTTATTACCAGGAAAAGTCCGTTTTGATCGCCCGGGGTTGGTGGAAACTTCGTTAACAGTACTTGCCGATCAGTGGAGGGGGCCGGCATGTCAAAGGGTGGGGGCGTATACCAGTCCTGATACTGTAATGGGACGGGTGGAGTAAGGAGGCACATTTGGAGGAGGAAAAGACAAATCGGCACGACCGTAGCGCATAAGACAAGGGACACAATCAGAACCATGGTTTGGCGTAAAAAAAGCCCCCCTCGCGCGTGTACATCAGCTTCTCGAAAACGGCTTTGGTCAACCGATAACAAAATGAAAGAGGAACGACTTCAGTTTGGTCCACCTATAAAGAATTTAAAGAGAAATTGCGACATACTGCTAGAAAAGTCCCATACCGCCATTTTCTCTTGCAGCTCCGTGGCTAGGCAAGAAAAGGGAAACGCCGGAAAGAAGAAGGTCTAACCCATCGCCGCGCCGGGGAAAGGCCTTGGCGAACACTAGTATGGTGGCACTCGTTCGAGAGAGGAGATATATCAACTCGGTATTAAAAGAGGGCATGGCCTA
>Ga0179593_1719760_pt1 | contig 14213 bp, 16 predicted proteins | sample CZODoug2_1_08_16_FD_185931 | JGI IMG/M metagenome (GOLD analysis project Ga0179593, IMG submission 185931) | Vadose zone soil fungal communities from Angelo Coast Range Reserve, California, USA - CZODoug2_1_08_16fungal (PacBio error correction) | ecosystem: Environmental > Terrestrial > Soil >...
AAAGACTCGGCTCAATCTTCGTCGAGCTCGCGATCGAAAGAGGCCTAGATCTATGAGAGAAGAAAGAGGAAACGGGGAAGAAAAAGAAGCCGTGCGATGGCGGGGCGGCGAGACCGGCTCGGAGCAGCAGAGGCCAAAAAAAAACTAAAAGCGCATCAAGGATGAGGAAGAACAATTCCACCAGGGTGTCAGGACAGATTACTTCAGGCGGGTGGCCGTCGCACTTTTGAGGGCCGGGAGGGGCTTCGAGCAAGGGACAAGAAAAAAAGGAGGTAAGAAACGAAGAAAAGCAGGACCCGAGGCAGACATAAACCGTCCGACAGCAGTGACGAAAGAGCGAACCGCTTGGGAGACGGCATTATCCCGGTCGAAGGAAAGCTCGAAAGCTTGCGAAAGGAAGAAAAGCAGAATTACGGGGAGCTGTTCCGGGGCGGGGTGGGGCTCCGGGCCAAAGCAGCATGCCGAAGAGCAGAAAGGGGGCACAAGAGAGTGAGAAACCGCGCCGAGGGGGGGAAGAAGCAGATCAACGAAGCAAGCGGTCATCGTCCTCTACAATCCTAAGAGAGGGGGCGGTTCAGGGAGGGGGGGGGGGATACCGGCGGAGAAGAACGGCATTCTCGACAAGGAGATTTCCGTCAACAAAAGAGCCCGCGCCTATTAAGCTCACAGAGAAATCTGTATCCGCGAAAGGCGCCGTCAGCCTTCCTGACAGGGCGTTTCGCCAAAGAAGAGGTGTACGCGGGTATCGGCGACCGAGGGGCCGCAAGATTTTGCAAAGACGCTTCTGGGAAGGCGGCGAACAGGCCGGACCCCGATAAGGAATAACCGTCAAATTGGATAAGTGAGAAGCCGGGTACAGGAAGGATCTCCCTTATGAAGGTCATCCGAAAAAACTGCGTGTCAAAGGCAAGAAATAGCGACCGATAGAGAAATCCAGGGGGCGGAAGCTTCATATGGGGTTTACAAGTATGATACAAAAAAAGAGAAAATTCCAAGCCCACCGGGGACATTGGAGAGGGGAACCGCTTAGGGAAGAAAAGAACAGAACCGGACGTTTCGCAGTTCGTGAGGTAAAAAAGGCGCACCGAATTGGGGGAGAAAAGAACGGTTTAAAGTCAGAACACGTGCAGCGAAGAATAACCCTCGCTGGCAAAGGAAAGACGCCGGGATCTTGTCGGGCCAGTGATGCGAGGGAGAGGAGGCGAAAGCTCTCACGGAAAAGGTGCAAAAAGCCTCACTTGTCGAAAAAAAAGGAAACAGTTTTCCCCGGAATGGAAGCGGCCTTGCCAGAGAAGGGAAAGCGCCGGGGAGGCACCGAGATACAATTCAAACAAGGAAAGGGGTCCTGACGCACCAGTAAAGGATCCCCGGGGCAGCATGGGCGCGGGGAAGAGCCTCCAAAAAAGGTGGATGGAAGAAGTGGGTGCAACTGAAATAAGGAGCCAGACATCCTGTTCAGGGAAGCCCATATTGGGGGGGAGTCGCCAGGATCGGTGTGAAAGATGGACTTGGCATGAAACTGGTGACGAAAGGGGACCACAAGGGGGACCAGCCTCGCCTGTGCACCGGCGTGTCGGGGAATCACCTGGTAAAAGGCGCGGCGGCAGGGGCCGCCGGGGGTACAAAGGAAAAAGAGTCGCGAGCGAGAGCGGCCAAAATTCGGTCAGAACGAAGAAAAGGGACCAATGAAGTCATTTGGCAAGAAAACCGACCAAAAATCGGCCAAAGGTAGCGCGATAACGCCGCTCTTCTCCTTGTGAAGAGTGAAGGGTTCGGGGGACGAACGACAACGAAAAGAAGGAGAAAGTGCCGACGAGGAATCCCTTAACCGAGCCAGGCGGCTTGTCGAGACAGCCTCGTCGCCGGGGAGAGGACTGCCTGCAGCATGGATAAAAGGAACGAGGCTGCGAAAAAAAGGCGTGGGCAGAGCGGTCTGAATTCGGGGAGAGGCACCGTAGCCAAGCACCGGACCGGGAGACCCGCGGAGTAGGATTACGAAGAAATTTAGGAGCGGTGGAAGCCGGTATAATTCTGGAAGGAAAAAACGGTCGAGGCGGGACCTTCACTGGAGGAAGGTTATGGGACAAAAATCGCCGAGTTGCGCTGTCGGGGGACGATTGGGTCCCAATATGAGCAACGTTTCTGGGGATCTCCCCAAGGGAAGAAAGCGACAAGGTAAAGGAGAAAAAAATTCGGATAATGGAAAAAAAAAAAGACTTCCTCGGAATGGTCGTAAACAAAAGGGGCCTATACGAGAGCAATCACCGGGCGGTGAGAATGGTCGGGAGGAAGAAAAGAAAAAGAGATCGAACAAGATTCTCCGTAACGCCTGGAAGGCGTTCGATTTCGAAAAAAAAGGGGCGATATAGAGAGAAAGGGGGAAGAGACGAGAAACAAAAGCAGGGGAAGAAAAAAAGGGCGCGCAGGAAAGGACCGCCCGTGAGGCTCCTCAGGATCGGTCCTTCCCGCGAAACAGCGCGAGCCCATAGAAAGGAGGAAGCGTATCCGAGCCCGCAATGGGAAGAAAGGGAAAGAAAGAAGTTGTGAAACCAACAAAACGAGAAGAGAGCACGATCAGGACCGCTGCACAAATCATTGATCGGATAAGCTGCGGCGCTCTGAAACGCGCGGATGCTTTCAGGAAGGGGACACGATAGACATCCTGATGGCAGAAGAGGGCTTCTAATCGGACGAGGGGTCGATAAAGTCAATTGCGAGGGATAACCGGAAAGTGTGATCTCAACGTCAGCCCATGCCGGACAGAGAGGAAACTACACGCAGTGAAAATAAGAACCCTGCTGCTTGAAAGAAGGCATGAGAAGATGAAACAAATCCCAACGATGAGCGAAAAGAAAAGGGGGGGGGGTGGCGGAAACCAGAAAGGGGGAGATGCTTTTTCCGGGGCTTTCCCGGAAGACGTCGCAATTTTAGCCAGGAGAAGCGCGGCCCCCTGTCGAGAAAAAAACTCGGGAACAGCCGTCCATCGCAAAAGGGAGAAGGGGAGAAGAAAAAAAAAAAACCGGCGACATCATAAGCAGCCTCCGCCTCGAACGCGGGTTTCAGAGGGGGGAACGGGCTAGACGGTCAGAAGATGGCCACCAGGAGAAGGAGTGTAAGGCAAGCGGGTCCGGAACGGGTGGAAAGGGGCCAGTGAAAGACCGCCGCGGGGGAGGGAGGAACAAAGCGACCTGAGGACGGAGAGGTCCATGCTTCAGGAGCCCGCACCAGAAGGGGTCATCGGGAGAAAAGACCGCCGTGGGGGATGATGCACAGCTACCTACTCGGCAGAGGAGAAAAGTTGCGTTAACGAAATCAAGAAAGAACAATTCTTCTACACAAACACTTCTCATGATCAGGGCGCAAAGGAGCCAGGGTTCATGACTCTTTCGTGGGGAAAAAAAAAGACAACTCGCAGACCTATTGGGGGGAAAAAGGAGGACGTGCGACCGACATGAAGAGGGTTATCATCTATGGCGAGGATAAGAATGGCGGCTGAAAGGGGGAAGGGCCGGACAACCTAGGGACGCGTCCTTCCACTATACATGTGATACGGGAACGAGAGCTGCTCGCCGAAACTTAAAAAAAAGAAGGAGTGGCCACTGCAAAAAAAAGATCCCACCGGGGAAGCGGCATCTTCCCTCTGGACGTTCAACCGGATCTCGGGAAAAACCTTCTTGCACCAAGAGGACAAGACCACGCAGGAAAGTCGACTGGCAGCTTCCCCCGCACTCAGAAGGGTCTTCTTCTTTCCAGAGGTCGAGTACCAAAAAAAGGGGACAGTGAGGGATCGAGGACGTAAAAAAAAAAAGGGCACGGCAATCACCCGAAAAAAGGCCGATCAGACCAAGGAAGGGAGATTGTCGTGCAAAGAGAGAGGGCGCGAATCTCGAAAAACAAAAACACGGAGAGAGAGAAAGCCGGCACCAAACAGTGGCCCGACAAGATCCCTTGAAACCCCGGCGTCTTAATTTCCATCGAGGTTGGGAAAGGCCCAGAGGCCAAAAATTTTAGAAGTTAGAGGAAAGACCTTTGAAATATAATGAGATCCCCTCCCCATTACGTGAAATCCGCAGTCTTCAAGAGGAGCGGTGCAGGAACAATGTGAACAGGGAGGGGGGAAAAAGACAAGGTCATTGCATCAACACCAATCCATCTTGTTTCAAAAAAAAAATATTTGTCGGGAAAAGGTTTTTCCGATTTCAGGGGAAAACAAATTTGGGAAGAGCCGGTGACAGAGAGAAAGATCTCCAGTTAGAAAAGATCACGGTGACGAAAAGCGGAACCCGGTTTCCAGAAAGGCGCAAAAAAAAAACCCATTTAGAGGGAAAAGAAGGGATGGGAAAAAGAGGTTCGAAGCCAATAGGACTTGCGATTTGGTGAAAGTGGCGAACGCCCGCCGGAGCTGCGGCCGACGGAAGAAAGATAACGATAAGAAGCTCCTTTGAGGTGAAAGGGCAGTTGCACTAAAGTCAAGGACAATCCTTCGCAGGACCGAATCGTAGCGGTGAAAATACGCGAGCCCCGGAGGGACGAGGACGATGGAAAAAGCGAAACGTCGCGGGGAGGGCAAAGGTCGGGACACCCGCGGCTGCAGGCGGAGCCGTTTCGGTCGAAGCAAGGTGCGCACCTGCCCGTAGCGAAAAAACGAAAGCGCAGGAAGAAAGCCTAGACGCACAAGGGGTCGAGAGGACCGTGCCTAAGAATGCCGTTCTTAACCATCGGGAAAAGAGAGGAGCGAGCCTTCAGCTTCAGACGGTTTATGGGAAAAACTAAGGTCATTGTCGCACGAGAAGGACGTAGCAAGGAAAGTTAGGATGACCAGAACCCTCGCTCGCCCTCGGTGAGGTGGACGCGCCACTCAAGAGAAGAAGTCTTACGGAAAATCAAAGAGGAAGGTCAGGAAAATAACCGTGGGACAGATTGTCGCAAGGGAGGGGGAGTTGAGGGGGAGAAGGAGGCGTAGGCTCGCCTCTCCATCAGGCTCTCGGGAAGGTAAAGCTTGGGGTAGCCGTGAGGGGAGAGAACTTAGGAATTCCGAGAGAGTCGGAAATTTGAACCAGACGAGAAACGCTTTCGGTCAAAAAAAGTATCCTCGACAGCCTCAAGGGAAACTCAGATGTAGAATCGGGGGAGGACGAAGGGAAATCACCGCGAAAAAGAGACCGCATCCTTAACGAGACATGATTTTTCCGCAAAAGGGGGGGGACTCTCTAACACCACGGGGGAGATACATCTTATCACGCGCAAAATCATTGCGCGGCTCTGGGGACTGTTGGCTCGCAGGCAGCGCCGAGACCTGAAGGGAAAAAAAAAAAGGCTTCAGGACGGAGAGAAGTGACAACTCGAGGCAAGTGATACTCCCTCCAAAAACGGAGGGGACTCGCGAAAAAAGCCTGATCTATCTCGGCCCACGGCGAAGAAAAAGAAGGGGACCAGGCGTTATTGGACGAAGACTCATGAGTCCGGAACAGTCTCAACGCAGACCGGAGGATTGCGCAATCGCAGTATAAAGGGTGAGACCATGCAGCTTTTTAAAAGGACTTGAAAGGGAAGGGGGGGCTGGGCAGAGGGGGGAAAGGGCAGGAAGTGGATCAATAACGGCTAGGAAACATAAATCAAGAGAAAAGCTAAAAAAGGAAGGGCACAGAACAGTGACCGGCTCGCTCAAAAAATGGTTATAAGGAGAGGCCCTGTCATCTCAGATTCGCCCCGGCTAAGGAGGTGAAGGCAACGTTCCTTTGACCGTTTGGAAAAAAAAAGGCAGAAAAGGCTCCTCTCGAGGGGAGCAGCCGCAGGCAGGCGAGGGAAGCGAGTGCGGAAGAAGGGATGCAGGTAAAGTCTGCATAAAGCAACGCCGGCGGTTCATGAAAAACGGAAGAAAGCACTTCTAAAAGGGAGAGAAAGCGAGGGAGGGGAAAACAAACTATCACCAACCGTGAAACGAGCGGCATCTCAGGAGAAAGGAGGCAAGCAGCCTCCTGACAAGGTCAGCAAAAAAAAAGAAGATTGGGGTACGTCGGAGAACCGAAATGAGTGGGCCTAAGCAAGGGGTTGCCGCTCAGAGCTCAGGCAAAGGCGGGGAATCAGGGGACGTACACAAAAACCGGGGCCTTCAATCGAAAACGCAGCCTAAAAAAGGCTAGCCCCTGGCCAAGGGAGAAAAAGCAAAGGAAGGGGAAAAGGCAATCGAACCAGGGGAGAAAAATATGTGCTCTGCATCTAATGGACTGGCTTTCCACGGATGCTTCACCTTCAGGAAAGCCTGGATGGGCCAAAAAAAAAATCGCGAGCACACGAGTACCAAAACGGGACGGACTACGGCTTGAAGACCAGGGGGAGTCAGAAGACGCCGAAATTGGCAGACAGGAAAAAGGAGGTACGAACCAGGGCATCAGGCCTTGCACAACAAAAAGATGGGCAATCCGATCAAAGAACGGGATCGCGTTTCGTGGAAGAGCGCTGACATCTCTCTCAAAAATGAAGGGGAGAAAAAAAGCAAACGGCAATAGAAACGGCGTCTTGATCACTCGAGGGTGAAGGGCCCGTTCAAAGCACGGGTTCGGAAAGAAAATTAAAAAGAAAGTCGGCGAAGGGGGAAAAAAGCCCAGGAAACGAAATCTAAGGAATGTTCAAAAGGGGTGAAGGGCATTCGCCTCCAAGGAACCCGAGTGAGGGGGCGAAGTCGGGCGTGAAATGAAGCATCCGAAGGGGAAAAGAAAAGAGGCAGAGGAAAAGAAATTGGAGAGCCAAGTGACGTGCATGGATCAAAGGCGTGCTCCGGTGAAAGAAGGGCGAGCAAGCTAGGTGAGAAGTCGAAAAAGTGACGGCGCTGGGAACAGGAAGAGGTTCCGTAAAAGGAACCCACATGGATTTCGCGAAAATCGATGCGGAAACGCGCTACAAAGGAAAAAGACAAGAACAATAGGTCTTGAAAAAGGAAAAGGCGAGAACAGAAGCAGGGGGCCTTTCGGGGGGATAACGAGATGAGGAAAAATCGTCTAGAGGACCTGTGCACTAGGGTGCGGTTGACAAGAGTAACAGGAGGAGGGATAAGGGTCCCCTGAACCGCGAACCCGGCGGCTTGGGGAAAATGACCGCCTAGTACGGGGTCACGGAAGAAGTGGGGGGGCCGAGGACCGCGACGTCGACGAGAGGGGCGGCTGCGCAAAAAAGCGGCGGAATGCGGAAAAACAGTGGGCCCGGAGCAACCAAGGGAAAAGAAAAATGAAAAAAAAACGGATTAGAAGAAAGGTTCAGAAAAGTATACAGTGAAAAAAAAACCGTCACGGCTTTCGAAGTGTCATCGGCCCCAAAAAAAACAAAAAAAACACCAAAAAAAAAAAAAAAACAAAACCCCAAAAAAAAAACACAAAAAAAAAAAAAAAACCCAAACCCAAACCATCAAACAACACCCCAAAAAAACCCAACAAAAAACAAAAAAAAAAAAAAAAAAAAAAACAAAAAAAAAAAAAAAAAAAAAAGACCCCAAAAAAAAAAAACAAAAACACCACAAACAAAAAGTTCATTGCTCTTGAGGAGATGACGGAGCTTGGAAAACAAGTTCTTTATCAGAAACCGCAGAGAAAAACCGGTAAAGAAACGTCGCCCGCCCTTCGGAGGAGAAAAGGGCACTACTTTGCCCGGATCCTCGGAACGGTTAGTGGGTGGAATTTGAGGGCGCATCCGCGGGTCAAAAAAGAAGATTCTCAAGGGACCGGCGGGAGCGCCGGGCGAATGAAGGGGAGATCGTCGAGCTCCAAGGAGTGACCGAGGGCGGAAAAGGCCCGAAGCTAGAGCTTTGCGAAAGGATCCTCGACAGCCAAAATAAAAGAAGAGGGAGGAGGGTAAGAAAAGAAAGCGAACCATGAAAGAAAGAGAGCGCAATGATTTGTGCAAGGGAATGTAGATCAGAGAAAAACCGGGAAAAGAATAGAATCTACAATACGCGTGCACAAAATCGACAGAGGATAAAAAGGAGGGAGAGCGCGGAGCCCGGCAGACGACATCCTGAGGAAACTCACTCGGGCGCTGGTCTAGGATATGGGAAGAAAAAAAAGTCAAAAGCTCGCGTGAAAGGAAAAGGAAGAGGGGAAAGAGAAACAATGCCTGATCTAGCGGGAAGAAGAGGGACGCCGGGAAGGAGAACCGTGCAAGAAGACCTGCTCGAAAAGAGCCTAGGCAAAAAAGAAGCACCGACTCCGGAGAAAGGAAAATCTGATACTAGGGGTTGGAGAAGATAACTTTTAAAAATCAGAATGGCTGGGCGTCAAAAAATTTTTTAAACAGCCGGAGAGCTTAGAGCGGAGATCACGAAAGAGGTGTGGACAAAGAAGAGGAAAAAAGCCTCGAACAAAATGAAAACATAAAGAAACCATTGACTTCGAAACGCCGCACCGAGTTAAGACGGCCTAAAGAAAGGGGCACGGGAAAAAAAAGCGCGGCCAAAGGGGACGCGTTGACAAAAAGAGTGGGGGAGAACCGTTTTGCTCCGTTCAGTGCATTTGCCTCGCTAAGGGGAGCAGAAAAAAAAGCTCGTGCTACAAGGAAAGCGGCAGAAAAAATCCACATAAAAAACCGCGAGGACTTCGTCCTCGGAAATCCGGGCTAAGAGGGTAAGGAGGAACAAAAGAGCAAAGTACAAGGTGCTCACAGAGGTTTAGGCACAACACGGAATAATTGCACAGCTGCAATAACCAAGGGAAGAATCTTGACAAGTCAGGAAAAAAGTAGAAATGTAAGGAGGGCAGTTTTAGCAAAAGAAAGCCTAGTAAGGTCGTCGTCAACTAAGGGCTTTAAAATAGATGGGAATCTCGAGGAAAAGGAGGGGGTCGAACAGGTGAACGGCCGCCGCGCCGTAGAACCAGTTTATAAAACGCCGTAGAAAAGGCCTGGCTCGCCCTTCGGGGGGGAAAAGGTCCGAAAGAGTTCAATCAAAGGAGCCCGAGCCTTAGATCACCCAATCACGCATGGAAAATGCTTGGCGGGTTCCAAGCGTCTGCGTCTGACCTGGGGGCAAACTGCACCCCCCGCTCTGGGACATTCGGGGATCACGGGGAAAGATAGGAACCAAAAAAAGGGACTCTATAGCCGGAGAGGACACCTCGTCCTCCTTGGGGGGGGGGAAAAGGAACGGTTTTAAGAAAGAACCCGTGCAGGGCGAAAGAAAAAAAGAGATGGCAAAAAAGCCGGTAAACGGGGGGTCGAGAAAAAGTGAGCTGGGCGCATCAAAAACAACGGAGGAGGAGAGAGGAACCAGGGGGAAAAAAGTGAAAAGGGGGAGCGGAGTTACATCGGAATAGGTGCAAGTTCTCCTAGCTGCACGGGTTAGGACGAGAAAAAAGTACGCACGGAACAATGGAAAAAAGGAACCTCGACCTCACCAAAGAAAGAAAGTCTGCAAAGAGGTGGGGAAACGTTAGAAATGTTCCCCCGAAAATTGGGAATCTACTATTTGGAAGTCAAAGGGAAGCATCAAGCGGGACCGCCAGCCGAGGTCTGCCGCGCCAGGAAGATCAAAAAAGAAAGGTCCCGGGCAGGTACAAGCGAGTGGGGGACGCATCATTCCTGCTAGACTGGCGATAAAAGGATGGACGGCGAGAGAACCTACTCGGGAAATTCGCCGCCATGGAGCGATTTCACTAGAAAAATCGATTCGGACGAATTGAGGGCGCCCGACTTTCGAAAAAGGGGGGGGAGTAAACGGTGAGGAATTCGACGTACGGGTCGATACCTATACTAAGCTCGTAGAATTCGGCCGTTGCAAACAGTTAAGGGGAGACGCAAGCTGTCGAGAAGGGAATCTAGGTAGGAACGAACGCGGCCCATGAAACCCAGAAAACCGCCCGGGCCTATCGCTGCATTCCTAAGCCGAAGGTCCGGGGAAGAAACCGGGGTCGGCTTACGAAGCTTATCTCCTTGAAACCAACAGGTAAAAGGACCGAGAGGCCTTCCAAAATCGACCCGGGATTTCGGAGGAGAAGAGACAGGGGGAGGAAAACGGTCGGAAAAAGGCACTTCTTTCGACGGTTTTCATCTGCCTACACTTGATCAAAAGGGGATGGGAACAGGGAAAAAATATTCAGGAAATGGGTAGAAGAGAAACCGCGCCAGAAAAACACTCCGTCCAGAAGGTAATCGGTTCCTCGGTGGAGGGGACAGTAACATAACCTTTTCGATATTGCGAAAGAAAGGGCGTGAGGCGTCAAGAACGGTGATAGAGAAACGGCAGGGCTAGAGGGCGTTTCTATTTAGCGCCGTGCTATGAAAGCAGAATGGGGGGCATCGCGAAAAGCATGAGCCGAGGCAGAGGGAGACGCGAAAAGGAAAGGGGGAGGAGGGTCGCGAAACGGAAGAGTCCGCCCAGTGAAAATGGAAGGTCCTCCCTCATCCGCGCAGGAGAAGAAGAACTTAAAAAGAATGCTTTTTTGTCAACTGAGGTGAAAAGTCTCAAAAAAGAGGGAGAAAAAGACGGAAAACAGAGCATGCATGAACGAAAGGAAGAGGCTCGAATAATCGAGAGGATGCGGAAGAGTAGGACCACCGGAGAGAAAACCTAGGTTCGAGGAAAACTACAGCAAGAAGGAGGTGCATTCTCTGAGGGGAATGGAAAGGAAAGAAAAGACTATGAAAAGGGAGACTCAGCCCGGACGGAAAGAAAAGGAGCAGAAATCGAACGAACGTAAGTCGTGGAGAAAGGGAGAGACACCGGCGACCGACGGGAGACGCACAAGCAATCTCGGATACGAAAGGTTATGTTGCAAGACAGATGAATGTCTCATAATTCAGGCGTTGGAAGGCGTTACAACTTAGACTGCGCTTCTATAAACAAGCATACTCCATATGAACCTGTCCTCAGCATAGAAAAACAATGAAACTATGAAGAGCGAAGTGAGACTCAACGCAGAATCTTGTTTCCAATTATCAAAGAGATGGCACGGAAGAGGAAGCTTGCGAAGAAGAAAAAGGGGGGAACGAAGGATCTGGTCGAGGTTTCAGGGCCAGCGATGAAGAAACTGCCGCGAATAGGTGTCGACCGCACCTTCAGAGGAAACGAATCTCTAAAAAAGGCCATGCTGGGAAAGGATCCAAGCATCACAGCTAAGTCGGGAAGGGTACTATACAAAGATAAAGGGAGCTGTTCAGTAAACTCTCCTAAAAAGGAGGAAGGACGGGGTGTCTGAAAAAAATTTTCTGAGAACCGAAAGCACGAAATAGTGAAAATGGAAAGGAGACAAAAGGACAATCGTCGAGAGTCGCGGCCTCACTCTGACAGCTTCGTGAAAAACAACAGACAAAGGGGGGTGCAGAAAAAGAAAGAAACCGAATTAGCTTCTTTTCAAAATCGAGTGTGACAGTCAATGCACGAGGAGGGGGGGATGCGAAGAAAAGGGACACCGAGAACGCCATTAACTGAATCGACACCTCAAGGGAGGTCAAAAGAGAGACTGAATCAAAAAGGAATGACTACGAAAACCCTAGATGAGAACGAATTGGAACTCTTCCAAGACAATCTGGGGGAAAGAACACGTTGCCCTCAAAGGGCTTCCCCATCCACGGTTATTGGATGAAATGGAACCCAGAGAAAAACAGCAAAGCCTGGCTGAGTTCTTTTATGACCCGGCGACGAGACTTTGCAGCCAGGGTTACATCAGGGAAAGAGAGAAGCAAGGGACGATCACCCTCGGGAAGGGCAAGCCTATCACAGGGAACTGGAAGGGTAGGACCATCTCGCAGGGAGATCTCTCAACAGAGGCCAAAATAAAAGAGCCACTCCATTATGTTAAGAGAAAGTTAAAGGCTAAGGGACGGAGTGCCAGAAGATAAACGTTTCGGAAAGCCCGGTGTCGAGTGGGTCATGTCGAAGAAAGTAGGAAAGCACTCGTACCCAAAGGAAAGAAGAAAACTGCCGCATTGAGGAGGAGAACTCCTGAAGAAGTGAGGTCATTCATTTAAAATCATGGAAACGCCGCCAAAGGAAAGATGAAGATCCAGGGGGGGGTCGAAGGACGTGGCCGGAAAAGACATGAAAAACGTAAGGTCCTTCATCAGAGAAAGACGCCGTTTGGAGGAAGGTCGGGGAGATAAAGAGGTAAGTGAAAGCGGCATGAAAAGGACTACCCGTGAAAAAGGCGATTGAGCGAAAAAGTCGGTGAGTAAGAGGATAATTAAAAAAAATAAACGACAAACATCTTGCGAAGTGAGGTGGAAAAAAAACCGAAAGGGAAGAAAGGCGCTAGCAAAGGGATAACGAGAATCCGCTCAAGGGGCGGCGGTGCAAATGAAGGGCTTTTAAGGGGTTTGCGAAACGGGAAGGGCAACCTTAAGAAAGGAAGAAGGCAGGAGGATCCAAGGCGGACGACCTCGGAAAGGATAGTGAATGCATCAAAGGGAGGACGCCGGCCGCGCGAAAAAAAGCCGGGAGCGCAGAAGAGAAAGGTCGGGAAAAAAAAAACGGTCACTACGCTGTAGGCGCCCGGTGAGCAGCAGCAGGGAGGAAACCGGGCCTATACAGGAGGAAATGAAAACTTTAGAAAAAAATGAAAACGTTAGGGTTTAATCGTTGAAGAAAGGGAAGGGGGTGCGATATCAAAAAGCGTATGAAAGACGACTAGCTCCGCCTGAGGAGGAAGAGAAACGAAGGAGTATGATTCGAAAGAAGTGGAGGGTCCGTGAGAGACATAAAAACAGGGAGGGTGAGTGGATAGTCATCACAGCGCAAAAAAAAAAGAAAGGATGCTACCGAAAGAACCGGATTTCAAGGCGTCGGAAAGGGGCGAAGCCATAGCCCGGCGAAGTGTCCCCAAGAAAGAGCGGGAAAAAAGCTGGAAAGGACCATATCCTCGACATCCGAAAGCAAGATGTGGGGGGTGTGTGGGGGTAGGGTGTAAAAAAAGGGGGGGGAATGGGAAGCGCTGTAGAAGCTGGGCGACGGGGGATGCGGCGGGGCTGGGCAACAAAAAAGTGAGCAGCGCGGGGGGGATGGAGCGGGGGTGCTGTAGGGGTGGAGGGGGGGGTCGAAAAAAAAAAAGGAGGAGGAAGAAAGGAACGCGGCCAGCTGGCGCGGGAGGAAGCTAAAGACGGACTGGGCGAGGTGGCGCAAGAAAGGAAGGGGAAGGAGGGAACGAGCCTACCAAGGGAGGAAAGCTCGCGGCCAGGGGCATGAGAACGACTCGGCTAACGAGGTAGGAAAATTCAAGAAGACAGGTTCTAAGGGAGAGAACACCTTTGAAAAAAGAATACGTGCGAAGGGGAACTATACCTGCCTCGAGCCGCCCACATTCCTCAACTCAAAGAAAAGGGAGCAGAAAAGGTGATTTTAAAAAAAGGAGTTTCCGGGGAAGGAAGAAAAGGCTGAGGTGTGAAGGAGTTAACAGGAGGAAAACGGCGGGGAAAAAGATCGGGGGACAACGAGCAGACGGGATTAAACCATAAAAAGAAAGGGAAGAGAGCGAAGGAAAGGGGGAGGGGTCCGAAGAAAAGGAGAGGGAAATCAGGGAGTCGGGGATGGCTCCGGACAAGCTGGCGTAGTGGTGACGGGTGCAAAAGAAGAGGAAGGAGGAACAGCGCGAGTTTGGAGAAACAAAGCATCGCGAGGCGGCCGAGGCAAAAGGCAGAGTCCTGCAAAAAACGAGACGAAGGGGGCTAGTCCTCTAACGCCGGCGGGAGGAGCACGAAATGAGCGGACAAGTAACTTGACGACAGTCTTGCTTAACCCGAACGAGGAAATAGTGGCAGAAAGAGACGAGTAAGAGGGCAGAAAAGGAGCAGGAAAACTTCAAGCGTGCGTTTAGAAAGACAACGAGCAAGGAAAAAAAGCGTCGGGCTCGCTAGGGAAAGAAAGAAAGAAGGTGGGGACGAGGACGGCCGTACCAAAGAAGAAGCTAAAGTGTACCAGTTAAGCAAGCCCAAAGAAGGACTGCTCTAAAACTGCCTTAGAGAACCAAAGAGGAAACCTTCACTTCAAGAGAAGGATCAATTGGCGAACGAGAAAGGGAGAGGCATGAGAAGTTATCGAGGGAAAAAGGACAAACAATATCCACAGGTAACATTTTGAATGAAGATGAACCAAAAAAGCGGAACCGGGATTCTCTTTGACGATTCGATTACCCTCGTCTAATGGATGGCTAAAATAAACGTTTTCCTAACCCGGCATCGCGAAGAAGAACCACGATGCAAGCCGAATCAAAGAAGAGTATCGGAAAAATATCTCGAAG
>Ga0179593_1344608_pt1 | contig 14212 bp, 12 predicted proteins | sample CZODoug2_1_08_16_FD_185931 | JGI IMG/M metagenome (GOLD analysis project Ga0179593, IMG submission 185931) | Vadose zone soil fungal communities from Angelo Coast Range Reserve, California, USA - CZODoug2_1_08_16fungal (PacBio error correction) | ecosystem: Environmental > Terrestrial > Soil >...
ATCGAGCTAGGAAGAATCCTGGAATGTAACACGAAAACAAGGTGAGGACAAAGGGGCGCCTGACTTGACCCCTCGAGGTAAAAAAAAAACCGGAAAATCGATCGTAAAAAAAACGCTGCAGAAGAAGGAGGAACAGGTTTAAGTGCCTGAGGGGGGGAGTGCGAAACTGGACGTCACCAAGGAGCATCTTAAACGGGGGGCCAATTTCTCGTGGGAAAAATGCCGGATAACACAAGAAGCGGTTCAAAAAAAAGGAAAAAGTTAAATCCAGAATACGAGCATTGGTACGAGTCAAAAATCTACTCAAAGGAAAGAGGGACGTGGGAATGAGAATCAGGAATGGGTGAAAGGGCTGACATAAATAATGGGTAACTACTAAAGTTTCGGTTATTCGACGGGGGGGGGGTTATGGGGGATCCAGGGTTTTGAGCAAAATGTCGACGCGAAAAAGAAAGAAAAGTTCTGAAGAATTCCAACGACAGAAAGGATCAGCAAGAAAAAACCGCTATCCAACTTTTTGCATGGGGAATAAGGAAAGCTCTTTGGATCAGAAAGGTCTGAGGAGTGGGGGAGAGCGGAGGGTCTATAAAAGTCAGGTGTCAAGAATGGACACGGTGGGGGCAAAAACGACTACAAAGTAAAGTTTATTCGAGAATGGTAGAAGCGGGGAGCGCGAGTAATGAGAGGGAAAATGAGAAAGGATCGTCCGTGTTTGGAAGGACCGTTATGAGGGAAGTGTGATGAGGGGGTTTTACCGGGGTGGACTGGGGAAAAAAATTCCCGTAATCCAACAGCGAAGAAAGGGTGAACGCCGGGAGTTAAAAGAAGCTGACGAATTCGGTGAGGAGTTCGACAAGCGTCCATACAGAGTCGAAAGGTTTTAGCGGGAAAAAACCCGACACCGAATATAGTTGTGGAGGGAATCCCCCGCGGGGGACCAGTGCCTGGGCACATATCGAAGGGGGGTCATGAAAGGGACGAATATTGGGTCCCGGGGCAAGAGTATTAGCAAGGAGCTATAAAAAAAAAAAACTGTTGACTAATTGTCCAGGGAAATCGCGAAAAGGCCGGCAAGTGGGGGGGGAAAAACGGGGTGATTTTACCTGAAAATTGGTCTAGTTCGCCAAAAAAACGGGAATAGGGGGTTTATGGGCCAGAATTCCCTGACAAATCCTATTGTTTACTTACCCAAAAAGGGTGCAACCTACAGTGCCGCCAACCTCAGAAGGCGGGGATTTTCACTGTCGCCCTCGATCTAAGAAAGGCTCGCGCCCCCGTGCGTGCCCAGAAAAAGGCATATTCACGCGTGGCTATCGGGGGGGGAAAAAGTGACTGGTTACCTTCGATCATTTGCGAGGGGGGAATGCGGGGGGGGCCGGCCATGCTCAGTTGCCAAGGGACGTAGGCCAAAAGGTGCGCCCCGCCCCGGATGTTGCAAAAATTTCTCCCATCCGTGGGAAAGAAATCAGCAGTCTGCTCAGGACGGTGGCAGTCATCTGAAAAAGCATGTGAAGTAACCTGAAATCTGGACGACTTTCGCAGAGTTCGATGGAGGAAAAAAGAGGGAAATTTACTCTGCAGTGTCCTCCGACCTGACTCCAAAAGGAAGCGACACCGTAAGGAAATGCGGGCAGCAGCTATTCCTAAGGGACAGTGGGGGGTACCGCGGGCGAAATAATTGGACTTGTGGGGAGTTGCTTTCTCACACAAAAGGGGGGGTGAAGGACAAGCTGGTGACGGAAACGGGTGTGCAAACAGGAGGGAAGAGGGAGGAGGCCGCCTGAAAAAAAATTAAAACCTACAGAACTAAAGAAAAAATGGGGAGAAAGGTTAAGTTATTCTTCAAAAGGAGGAAAGTGGTGGAAGCGACCCACGCAAGCGGATAAGGGGGGGCGGGAGTTTCATTGGGGGAAAGGAAGTATAAAGCGAGAAAGGAAGGGGTAATCAACCCATTGAATACCAAAAATCTAGGGTGAACCTAGCAAGATCTGCGTTCTAAGAGAAGTATTTGGGGGGGGGGGGCAGAATTCTGCGGGGGGGGTGTTTTGGGGGGGTTCGGAACTTCCGTCGAAAAGAGTAGCTTGGGTGGGGCCGGAGGCTTAAGCGGGAAGGTGCGAAGAGGGGGGGGGGGGTGCTCGAATCTCTCCGGGGGGGGAGTTTGTTTATTTTCGCGGGTGTCTTCGTACAGGGAGGAAGAGCGTCATTGGAAAGAGTTGGATGGAAGGGTACATGGCGAATGGGGGGGGGAGGGGGCAAATAGGTCATGAGAGAAACACCAACAACTGAGGGAGGAGGGAAGATTAAAGTTGGAAAAAATCAAGAAAGGCCTCCGGGAACAGGGCCACTGCCGATGCCAACGAAAGCAGATGAAAAAATGCAAGGAAGGGAAAAAACCAATCACAGAAAGTACTGACGGGAAGACAATCCACTATTCTCAGCATAAGGTTTTCCGGAAAAAAAAGGGGGGCACATACTACTCCGGGGGGCGACGGAAATGAGGGTTAGCACAAAAACAAAATCAAGGGGACTTACACGTTAAGATCGTTTAGCCGATCGCGAAACCGTAGGGAGGGAAAAAGTTCAAGAAGAGGGGGGGGCGAATTTGACGAAGGGATCCCTCGTGAGAGAGCAAAAGGCAGAAAAAAGGCGAACGAAAGCTTGTCTGGAAGGTACACCAAAGACTCTCATTCAAAGGGGGGGGTACGAATAAAGAAAAAGTTGCGAACAAAAAAAATTTTAGCTGGGACAATCTGGGGTCGTTTTGGTCTAAGAGGGCTGGCCTTCAGAGTGAAATCTGGGTTTCTAATTATAATCCCATCTCCTACAAATAAAAAAAGGAGAAACGGGGGATGTTAGCAGCAACACAGGGCCAGGGCCAAGTTTATTGTTGCGAGTCATGGAAGAGGCCAAACATATTGGAATACCGTTAAAACGAAGATTTCTTCGAAAGGAGGGAGAGTCATGAGCGAGGCCATGAGAGTCAGGTGGCAGGGGGCGCGGATCAACTCACTCTGAAGAAAAGCGAGAGCGGAAATACCACGATGAGACAAAGAAAATGCAGGGGAAGAAAAACCGAGTCTGATCGATGAGACGGGGGGGACTTTAAATCGGGTGGGAAAAAGCAAGTTTACGGTGGAAAAACCTTTTCAAACAACTATCACCGCGGTCCCCTCCTGCGGGAGAAGAATGAACCTCCGGTCAAAGCCTGATAATACCTTACTTCATCCGACAAAAGAAGAGGAGGGGGGGAGTGACAAACAACCCCCGCAGCAACAAACCTCACCAACCCCAACCGATTGCACAAAGGAACGGGCTCAGATTGTGGCCTCCTTTGGCGCAGCGGGGACTGAGAAAGGGGAATGGGAAGGGAGATCAAACATGAACTCGCGATGAAAAGAAACGGGCGGCAGACGAACCAGGGTAAGCGGTAAAATAATAAAAAGGGGGGGGGAAGATCAGGGCAAGTCACCCGCACAAAAAAAATTTTTGCGTAGAGGACGGTAAGAAAAAAGGTGGGCACACAAATGCTCTGCCAAAAAGAGAAGAGGGACTCGCAGGTAGTCAAAGAGGGGTTTAGGGAACGGTATCCTTACACAACTAGAGCAGGGGGGAAAAAAAGAACAGCTTGGGCATATTGGCAGGAAAGGGGGGGAATACTTTCGAAAATCAAGGAAAAACGAAAAAGTCTCGCGTAACTGGAAAGGAAAAATGGACGAATCTCGCATGGGGAAGGCGTACTGTTCCAGTAAGCTGTCAAATAAAACCGTACGATTCTTGAGCGTGAGGGAAAAAAGGCACGGGGTACCTGTCGCTCAAAAAGAGGGAAAAAGGGGGGTGAGAAAATGGACGATGGATTGGAAGGAAAAAGGGGCAGCACAACCAGAAGAAAAAAATGGAGCAGGTGGGCAAAAGCCGCTAAATTGAATCATGAAAAAGAGCGAGCAAATGGGAATCACTTAGGAAAAAGAAAGGAGAGAGAACTTGGAAGTTGAAATCGGGAAAAAAACGGGGGTCGGAAAAAAAAAAGGGATAACAGTGATAGACCGTATGAAATAGAGAAGGACCCGAAGCTCACGAAAAAAAGAAAAGCAGCAATGCCAGAAAAGGAAAAAAAAACCGCTTGGATCAAGCTGAAAGAACCTGATCAGAACAGCATTGTCGTATGGATGCGAACAAAGGAGGTATGCAGATCATGGGGAATCAAAAGAACGGGAGCCATAAAAATAGCCGGACATCCGAACGGAAAAGAAGGTAGGGCCACTTCTGCATGGAAGGTACACTTACAGGAGTCCCAGAAGCAGCTCAAATGAAACAGGATGCTGATCGCGAAACTACCGTCCGGTGGCCAGGGGAGTAGTGAATGGTGAAAGAAAACGGGAGGGAAAAAAAGCTTTGCAGAAAAGGAGAGGGGTCATTGGATAAAAGGGAATCCGGATCTGGATGACTTAAAGGGGAGGGATCATCCGGGGGCGGGTACGACCGGAGACGTTTGGAAAAGGAAAGAGAGGGGAAAAAGGGGTTTAAAAACTGACGATTAGCACGTCGACCGCGAGAAATGCGAGGCGCAATTGGGGGGGGGAAAGAAAAAGTTCCAGAGTTACAGTGGGAATGAAAAATGGCCCCGTGTAGCGTATCGAAGAAAAAAACAACCCCGGAGTATTCGAAAAAGATATAGATAGAATTCATATGCAGTGCGTAGACATTTAACAGACCATTTGAACAAAACCAAAGTGCATGCCTCGCGGTCCAAAAAGGAGGGGGGGGATATCATCAACATGAACGAGGCAAAAAAAGCGACTGTTCCTTACCGCCGGAGGGGGGGGAAGAAAGTTGAGTAAGAAATATTATCCGGAGGCATTGCTCAAGGAAGGATACCCTATAGAGGGGGGGGACCAAGTTTAAAGGGACTATACGAACAGGGGGAAACGGAAATGAGTCTCTGGAGAGCCAATCAGAGGGTTGAGAGCGGGGAATATTAGGGGGGGAGATATCAGGAATTGGAAAGGGTACCTGGACTCGCAAAAAAGAGTTTGAACTCGAAAAAGGAGGCAATAGGGGGGGAGAATTGGATGGAAGAACGTTACTTGTGCAGCTCTAAAAAAGAGATTTCAAGAACAATACGGTGGGGAAAAGACCCAAAATGCTCACCTCGGGGGAAGAAGAGTGATTCAGAAAGGGATGGGGGATCCTCCCAAGTTTTTAGAGGCATCAGCCAAAGAGATGGGTTCGAGGAAGGGGGGTGTAACTGCTGAGGGGGTATCAAACCGCAGGGGGGACTTCCGATAGCCTTGGAAAGGAAGGTGGAACCCGTTGGGAGGACGTCAAAGTATCATCTTGAGAGAGGATTCCCCAAGGGTGCTCGCTCATTATTGAAAATTCAAAGGTATGTCAGGACGCTTTGAGATCAAGGGAGGGGCTTGTGCTTACGGGGGACCCGGGTTCCTCAAAGCCAGAAGAGGAAAGAAGGCTAGTACAGGGCTCCGGATAAACAAAAAAAAAGAATGTCAAAGTTGGAGAACGAGGTACGGCACCTAAAAAGTACAGAAGAGAGCAAAGGAAGGGGGTGGGACAGAGGGCCCGCCTAAAAGAAAAAAAATGTTTCGGTTCTGAGCAGGGGGGACCGCGCGGTTTCAAGGAAAGGAAAGAGGAACGAAAAGGGGGAAGGAAAATAATTGCGCTCATAGTGTAAGCAGGATATGAGGGCGCTCTCCCCCAAAAGAGGGGGGACTAACCCCGAAGATTTCCACTCGAAGGCGGGGGGGGGGGAAAAACCGTTTGTTAGGGGCCTAGTACCCGGGGAGGGGAGGAACTGCTCTAGAAAAGCCCAGTAGGGGGTATGCCGTATAGGAACAACCTTGAGAAGGGAAGTGGACCCGCGGGAACTGGGATGTTTAGGGTTTACCGAATAAAATCCACCCGATCTGCGGGGGGGGGAATTTGAAGTGCTCATAAGAAAGTTATTCCACTGCGCGACCAAGGAGGGCCCGAGGGAAAAAACGATCGAAGACTTAAACGTCACCGATCTTTATTACTGGAAGGGATATCATTGAGTTCAGGGGGACCGGTGCCGGCCTGAGAAGGGGGGGGGAGGGGGTTAGGAAACTGTCTAAAGAACCCGGACTCCAATAAGGATCAATGGGGAAGGGAAGGGAACTATAAAATAGGGTCTCAACGGTGGAAAGGATGACGCTGTGCCAGGGGGGGGGGGGGGGGTATTGAACACAAAAAAATATGAAACCACTTTATTCAGGTCGATGGATTCACGCACGGAGAAAAGGGGAGATGAATGCCTCAATCGAGAACGTATCCCGGAGGAATGGGGAGGTCAAAGTTCCCGAAGGGACGGACGCTTGGGAAAACCGGGATTGAGGGGTACGGCTCTAGTTTGCCTCCGGGGGGGGGACTTTCTCACTAAAAAGGGAAACCTGTTTTGAAAAAAAAGGGCTGGTACTTGCTATATAGAGCAAACAGATTTAACGAGGAGGCCACCCAATGGGAGAAGAAAAAAATCAAAGAATAACCGATACGCCGGGGGAAAATTAAGGGGTTTAGGCTGGCCACAGGGAAAAAGGTGTGTGGAAACAACGCAAAACGCACTGCGGCGCGGAGGGGGGGGAGGGGGGAAAGGTTATATAGAAAATCTGAGGAGGGGGTGGGGACAAGGGACTGACGAAAAGCTATTTTTAACCTACGCAAGGGTTAATCGGGGGAGACTATAGTTGCGGTGGGAGTGTCTTTGTCGGGGTGGGGGGGTGGGTGTTGCATACCAAAAGAAGGGAGGGGCATCAGCTTCCGTCTTGGAAAAAATCCGGTTTGGTGAAGGATGAGTACTGGAAAGGGGGGGGAGAGGGATCTTGGATGTGCGCAGAAAATCTTCCGTTAAGTTGGTGATTTTGCTCAGTGTGGAGAACAGGAAAAGAAACAATGCAGCTTCGTGAAACGGGGCATTGGGGGGACCTGCGAAAAGGGGGGGGGTAAAAAAATATTGCAAAATCAGTTGGCATCTCTATCAACACGGATGAGGAAAAGAGAAAGAGAGGAAATGTTTACCCTCATTACCACATCAGGAGGAATGGGTGGGAACCGATAAGGACAGATTGCCACGAAAAAAAGGGGAAAGGGAAAATTCGAATCCCCCATGAGCAAATAAGTAAGCGTAGAGCAAAGAAAGGGAGGAAGCATAAATTCCATTACTCGAGGGGGTCAAAAAAAATTCATTGGGGCCCGCCGATGAGGAAGAGGGAAAGTTTAAACCAAAAAACGGGACAAAGAATCGGACAAAGAAACCCTCCGATAGGGAAGGGAGAGGGGACCTAGTGGGAATAGATGGGGGGGGGGGGGTCGGAACTGTGGTAAAGAAATTCGCCCTCGAGACTCCCCGGGGGAAAAGCCTACCGCCGTGAAGTGCGTTCGAGGAGGTGGCTCAAAAAACGAAGGAGGAAAAAGGGTGGTTAAAAACGAATAAAAAGGAAAGTGGGCGACCCCATTTTGAGCGGAGGGTTAATGGGGGGGGGCAAGTTTGGGGGGGGGGGGGGGGGGGGGGGGGGGGGTTGTGAGGGGGGGAGAACATAGTTAGTGTGCAAGAGGAGACACTGGAAAAAGAGGGTCAGAATAACAACTTGAAAAAAAAAAAGGGAGGGGTGGGGAAAGGAAAAAAAAAAAGAAAAAAGATTTATCCTTAAGAAAGCACGCGTTCGAAGAAGGAAAAAAACGGAAAAACCTTAGTGAACTAAAATGACGAATTCTATTGAGTCCGGACGATGAAGGGGGGTGAAGAAGTCAGTCTCTAGACTGCGATTGGAGTCGCGGGGAAAAAAAGAGAAACGAACTGAATCATTCTGGGATCAGGTGAAATCAAGATAGCACGGGGCGAAGAGGCCAGGGGGGGGGAAGGAGAATCTAGGAAAGAGATTAAGGAAGGGGAACGGATACCTTCATTGGCCCAGACAGGTACGTGGAAGAAAAGGGTCAAAGCGAAACCTGAAGCGACGTAAAGAAAAACATAAATGGACAGCGGAGTAAACCCCGCATGCGGGAAGGGATGATATCTCGAAAGTGGGGGGGGGGACACTCCGGCTGGCAGGGAAAAAAATAAATTCAAGGATTGAGCACTCCATCATCCCGCTCGAGGGGTGGGGGGAGGGGGGGGGGGGGAAAGGCAATGGAGGCGGCATAGAAAAGCGGTAACCGGAGGGAGCTGGGGTCCTTTGAAGAGCGAGTCCCATAACAACCCGCTTAAAGGGCTATTGTATCTTCAAAAGAAAAATAGGGACCGAGATCGGGAAAAAAGAAAAATTTTTCCACAAATGGCGAAATCGCGAAGGGATCGACAGGTAGTCCCAGAGGGGGGTTGTCTAGAGAAGATACTACTCGGGAAAAAAGAGCGATCATTGAAGCCAAAAATTTCCGATCGCAAGGGAAACTGAAGAGCGCTAAAGAAAAAAGGGAAAAATTAAAAGAACGCTCGATAGGTGGTAGGGAAAAGATGGCCAAAATGCCGCAGAGAATCATGGGGGACAGAAGGGTTCACAGTAACGTTGAGGAACCCGTAATATTCTATAGCTGTTTTACCTTCAAGGGAAGGTAAATGAGCTCAACGGGACGCTGGGGAACAGCCCCGGAATGATGGGGGTAAAATACGAAACAACATACGGGATTATTCCAAAACGGGAGGAAGGGAAGAAGGGTGCATAAAATCTAATAGAGGAAGCTTGGAGCAAGCGATAAGGGGGGGGGTTATCTTCGATTCAAAAACGGTTCAATTGGCTCGGATCCATTGGAAAAGACAGCAAATATAATATAAAATACAAAAGCATCAAAACTTCTCAGAGGATGGCCAGATCGATTCGCGGGAAAGCGGTCCTGACAGGCCTGGATACTTGGAGTGGCCTGAGTGCACTCCATCGCCGGGTATGGGTATTTGAATACCAGTTTGAGCCAGAGGAGAAAAAAGTAACTGATCCAGAAAAAAGACAGAACTCCTAAAGTAGTATTTCAAACATTCTGCGACCCAGGGAAAAGGAACAGACGATCTCTATTAACACGGAAGGTCATCTGAATCGAAGGGAGAGTGAACCCACCGGCACGGTTCCACGGTTCGGATTAGTCACATTTGATGTGAAGGAGGAAACCGACGTCCTGAGGGGGAAGGATTCAGCGAGCAATTATCCGGATAAGGGGGGGGAGAAAACTTGGAAAAGAAAATCAAACCCATCCCTGGCGAAGTACCCTTTGAAACGCAGGGGAGGGGTGGGGAATCCTCTTGTGGCAATAGTAGCGGATTATTCACAGCAAGGGCGAGGCGAACTTGGGGGGGGGGGGGGATGTTTTTGGTTCTCGGTAAGTCAGGTTAAAAGTAACATATGGATAAAAGCTCAGAGAAAAAACCGAATAAATAAGATGATCAAATATGATGACCTAGTACCGATCAGGAAGAAAAAAAAAGGGGGGAGTACCAAGGGAAATCAGAATTCCATCGAGGGGCAGGGAAATCAAGTACAAAAAAAGGAAAAGAGGAAACAAAGGCGCCTGCGGGGACGACCGGGTACTACCTTGGACTGCGAAGATCCTTATAAAGGGAACGCCAAATTGCTCGCGAAGCGGATCCCCAGACGGGAGGGGGGGGGCTCCTATGGACAGAATGACGAAATACAGCAGAGAACGGTAGAGGCGAGAAAAAAAGCATATGTGGCGCAGAGAGGAATATTGGGAAAGTGGGACTAGATCCTTATGGGGAGGGGGAAAGGTACTTAGAGAAGAGGTTTAAAAAAGAAAAGGGGAGCGTTCTCAGAGCGAGGGGGAAGGGTAACATTTGAAAGGGGTTGATCTGGCTAGGGCGATGGCAAAAAAGAAAAGGGGGGGGGGAATCAATCGGAATCCTAAACAAAAATATTTAGAGGCGAAGAAGGTCTGATAACCGAAGTTTTTCGATCGCCATCCTGGGGGGAAACCTATCATCTTGGGGGGTGAGCCTTGAGGGGCTAAAGGGTTAAAAGGTTTCTACGGGGGAAGAAGGAGGGGGGGAATTTGAAACCCGTGGGGGGGAGAGGGACAAAATTATTGCGATCGTGGAGGAAGGGATTCCCACAGTCGCTCTATAGATTTCATGACTCAACAGGGGAGAAGGGGGGGAAAAACTTGCAACTGGGAAAAGAAACGGAAAGGTAGAGGGATACGGGGGAAGGGGGGGACACCGTCATTTCATCCATCCAGGAGAAAGGCAGAGCGGGAGAGACGGTAACGATTAATTGAAAGACGCTTCCCGACGATTAGACGGGTTTGATAAAGCGGGTGGGTGGAAAGCCTAAACATTACATAAGCTCTTCGAGGGAAGGGGTCATCTTTCCAGACGAAAAATATCACTGTACCGAGGGGACTACAAGCAGACGGTTTCCGAACATTTTCAACGAAAGAGGGGGGAAAAAGGGGGATAAAATTGGCGAGAATGGGGGGAGGGCAGGAGGGGAGGGGAAGAAATAACAACGCAGTTTGGGGGATATACCCTGGAAGGGGGGGGGAATCAGCGGGGTCCCAGGGGTGGTGCCCCCTTTGTGGCCTACAGGGGTTCGGAGTGGCGGTTCGGGCTGACCAAATCGCCCAGAGGGAAAGGGAGGGGGGGGAGGGCCGAATATGCCAAATGGGGAGACCTTTAAAGAGGGGGGGAAAGGTCTTTTACTAAGGGCCTCCACATTGCGCACTCAAGAGAGAAAATGCTGAAGGTACAAATCAGGTTTATCTGGATGCGATGCGCCAAAGTGGCCCCATCAATGAGGACCTACCGCTTCAAGCACAAGGGGGAGGTTTTGTGCTTAAACTGTCTGGCGTTCTCGGGGGAAAGAGGGGGGGGGAACTGGTCCTGAGTCATCTTGTCGTAAAATGGAAGGGGGACGACCAGGGGCTTGGGCAAAAAGAATTATCAATCATTGCTTGAAAGAGGGGATATCATCTGATCAGAAGAAGGTGCATCTCGATGTAGAAGGGGTTTATTTGAACATGATCGACAGACTGCTTGAAAGGAAGGGAGTGAGCCTCTCAAGCGAAATTGGGAACTAAGGGGCCTCAAAAGTACTACGTAATCTACACGGACGTAGAAGGAGGTGAAAGTGAAAATTTGGGCCCACGACGGTACTCTGGAAAAAGGTGGGGTCTTAATAAAAAAGGGGGGGGGGGGCTCTATTTGGGGGTGCGTTGACGAATAAAACGAGGGGAACGTTACTGTTGTTTCTTACCGCAGGGGGGAAGAGAACTATGAAGAGGGAAATTAAAATCAGTTGGGAAAGCAGGCTAAAGGGGACTGCTCAAAAATTTTGAAGCCAAAGGTTTAAGGGTTTGCACACAGGGGGGAGATGGTTTTTGAACGACACGCTACGAACGCAAAGCCGGGGGGGGGGAAGACAATGGGGCCTGAGAAGGGTAAAGGAGCTTAGGGGCCAATTTAAGGAAAAAAAAACATTTAAGTTGGACCGGAAGCATAGGGTCGAGATGAAAGAGTATTGTCGGTAGTCGTGGGGAGGGGGTTTTGTTTGGATAAAAAATCAGTGCCGTCGCCGGGCTTTAGGGGGAAAAGGAAAAAGTTTTTGCAAAAGGAGGAAGGGACAATGTTATACCATCTGGAGGGGGAACTAAAAGGCTGCGTTTAAGGGTTGGGGGGAGTTGGCTCATGGATTGCCCAGGGGGGGGCATCCTGCTCTTCAGGGGGGAATCGGACCGGGGCAGTGTAACAAGACGCGAAATGGGGTCAAGGGGAATTGCAAGAAAGAAGAACAACAACAAGAGGAGAAGATGAATGATTTGAAAGCGATCGCGCCAGGGTGGGAAAGGAAAAAGGCCCTATGAAACGAATTCAAAGGGCAACTGCCGCAAAACGACAAAAAGAAAAGAAAACAGTGAACCGAGGGAGGGAGAAAAAAAAAAAACATTCTCATAAGAGGGGTCCATACCGCAGAAAACCGGCCTGGGGAAAAGAACGACAAGTGCGAAAAAAGGGAATGGGGGGGGGAAAAAAAACCACTAAAAAGATCCGTCAAGCGCAATACTAGAGTGAAGAATCTCGAACCTGGGGGGAGGAGGGGGGTCATAGATGGGTTTGGTACTGGGGGGGAAAAAGGATGCTCCCTAAGGTACGCCTCACAGGGGAAAAGAACCCTGCTAGAAAAAAAGGTGAATGCGTCCGGTCTGTCCACAAACTCTGCTTACAAGGGGGTAAAATTAAAAGGGGGGGGGAGAAAACCATGGTTGAGAGCTTGTTTCGTTTAAGGGAGTGGGAAGCAACGGCGGGAGGCCGAAGAAAGGGGAAAGTAGGGGTTGTCATATTGTAAACCCTTCCCCCGCGGCCAATTCGTGAAAAAAAAAAAAACAAGCGCAATTTATGTTTTAGAGGGAAGTAACAAGCGTCCGTCCAGAGTAACACACGTGAACGAATTCTTGGTCGTCAGGGGGAAGGCGGAGAGGGGGGCGCGATGAAAGGAAGAGCAATTGCTCTATAAGAAAGAATGTCCGCCAAAGGGAAATACCACAAAATGATCACAAGGGGGAAAAAAGAAAAAGCCCGGGAAAACAGAGGATAGGAGAGGGGGGACAGACTGACTGGATCTTGAAAAAACGGGGGTACTTGGGGAAAAGGTTCAACTACGAAAACGCTGCTCCGAGGAAAAAAAACCTCAAGAAATATAAAAAAGGGGAAGTAAGACAACGCAGAGGGGGAGTGCTTCAATAGGTCGCGATTGGGCCCTTGGGGGGGGAGGGAGGGAGAAGGGGAAGGGAACGGTCCTTATGGGAACGGGGCCACCCTGTGGAGGAGGCGCATGGGGGCGGCATAAACCCAGGTAAGGGGGGGAGGGGAAAATCAAGCGGATGCAAGATAATCTAGGCCCATACCACGGCTAGTGGGAAGAAAACTATACGAAAACCAAGGGGGGAAAATCACAAAGGTGGCAAATTCCGAAGGAGGGGGAAAGAGGGGGGAAGGTATAAACAGACTGTTTTGAGATAGAAGGCGACTACGTGACAAAAGGAGAGTCTGCTCTTCCCCATCGTATCTGTCAGGGAAACAACAAGAGGGGGCTCATTACGACGAGGCTGATAGGGTAGGGGGGGGAATACTACAAAGGACGACTAATTCCTGTATGGCGTACTGTTGTCCGCTTTCAAAAAAGAATAGGGGGGCTTAGGTGAAAACTTCCTGGGGGTAACCTGTCGCTCCTAAGAATGAAGGGGAAAAAAGTGTTTAGGAAAGGTCACCGGCAGACAAATAAATGATCATTGACAAAAAAAGTCGGAAAGATAGGGTATAAATAATGACAAAGAGGGAAGGAAAGGCTGGTTCTTCCCTTAGCCTCAAATACGGACACGGGCGGGTGAATCGTCCACCAAAGGGGTAAAAAGTCAGTACAGTTCGCCGGGGAAAGTTATAGACCAAGCCGGAAAAAAGAAAAACGATCAACTCAAAAAATGTCTTAAAGGGAGGAGGATCGAACAACAGGAATGCGGGGATAAGAGGGGCTAGACCTGATCCAGCGGGGACTTTCGTATTACGGGGGAGGGGGGGGGGGGGGAGACATCGGTAGGAGTGCCAAAAAAAATGTCGGAAAAAGCAAAAAACCAAACAAAGTAACGGGATACCAGAAAGACCGAGCCATCGAAAGAGAAACCCCGTAGTTAACGAGGAAGCGACCAAAACAGCACATACTGAGGAGAAACACGTCCCGGAGCTCTTTCGTAAACTAGTGAGAGGAAGAAATTACGGGCACGGGAGTATTATAAAGGGGGTAACCTTCGGGAACCCCGGAAGGTCGGGGGGAAGAAGTGAGCCTCGAGCAAGGGGGCGCGCCCTATCCCATAGTGTCGAAGTCCCAAAAGGGAAGTCAAACTCCTGCAGTTAGGAACCGGGGAAGCATTGCCGTAAGGTGCAAAAAGGGTAACGATCGATTCAAGTCGAAAAGTTTCAAGGAGAGGGGTTTGATCAAAGGGGGTTAGAGGGAAAAGTCGTAACTGAAAAGTATTCACTGTCAAAGGGGATATCTCTAAAAAAAAAGTGGAGCGGAAGAAAAGGGAAAGAGGGAATATCCAGGGGGGGATGGACTATTTTACCGATCAATAAGGGCTAACACCGGTGAGAAAAAAAAAGGGAGGAAGCTCAGGACTCTCTTTCGTACCAGGAGAGGCATAAACATGTACGGGAAAAGCAGGAGAAGGGGACTTCGGGGGAAAGGAT
>Ga0179593_1642562_pt1 | contig 14212 bp, 17 predicted proteins | sample CZODoug2_1_08_16_FD_185931 | JGI IMG/M metagenome (GOLD analysis project Ga0179593, IMG submission 185931) | Vadose zone soil fungal communities from Angelo Coast Range Reserve, California, USA - CZODoug2_1_08_16fungal (PacBio error correction) | ecosystem: Environmental > Terrestrial > Soil >...
GAGACACGGTTTCTTTATATGGGGGACTTCATTGGGGGGCTAGGAAGACCCTAAAAGAAAACCCATCGTGAAGTCTTAAAACTGGTAGGACGTTTGGGCTTGTTTTCCTCTGGGCTAGTGCCAGGCAACGAAAAGGGGGGGGGTGCGAAGAAGCTGGATGCTGGGAAGCTGGGGGTATTTCGAGCTTAAGGGTTCGGTCGTCAAGTGTTCCGTCGGTCCATCCGGCTATTAGAATTATTCTGGGGAAAAATAGGAAGCAGTGTACCAACCTCCCCGGCTTCGTCAGGGGGGGGAACACAAGGAAACATGAGAACTTACCGTACCAGAAGTCCGCTACTTTGAAGGGGAACAGCGTGAATACTGGGGAAACGGGAACATCGGTCAGGAGCCAACGAGCGGTCTTCAAATAAAGGATGAAGAACGCTTTAGGTAAACCCAGGCCTAACTCATCATCGCGCGGGGAAAGCTACTTGTTCGCGAGTCAGAGGGGGTGGGGATAACCGTGCAGGACGTTTAAGGATCCCGATGTCCCTACTCCTTTAAAGGGGCCCGGCCCTGCCGTCCCTAAGGAAACTTAAAAAGTAGTTGTGAATTCAAGCACAAAAGCGCGTTCAGATGTGACAATTGAAAGAACAGGCTAATTTTCTCTATACCATGGGGGCAACCATCATCGGGGGAAGATACAGATTTCTGTGGGGGTATCTTAGGGGGAAAAACGGGGACCGTAACAAGAAAGCACACAAAGTATTTTGACGTCGACAGTAACGCAGCCGGGGAGGGGCGGGCCCTCGGAAAGTCAGTATATAGGGGTGACTAAGCTTCACAGGAGGGATCCAGAAAAGGGTGATTAAACAGAAAAAGGAACTTGCAAAAAAAGGCTGCGGTTCTGTGAGGCGACTTTGAGGGTGAGGATTCCCCCGAGAAGCTGGGGAAAGGACGAAATCCGACATCGGAAAAAACCGGGGAAAGGGGGGGGATGGTTTTGAACGGTCGTAACCAAAATGGAGTCTCTTCTTCCCATCGCAGCGGAAAAAGAAGGGGTCCCGTGCTGGGGGGTCGACAGCGTTTTACACGTCGCTTGTGAGTCGAAACGGGGAGGAAGTATGTTCGCGGGGGTGAGCAGACCCTACTTGTACCGACACTGGAGCGGAAAAGCAGAGGTGCAAAGGGTAGTGCGTGTCAAGGTGGCATCTTGGATATGGCGGGAGGAGGGAAAGAAAAACAGATCTTCTTCTCTAAAACACCACCCGGAAAAAACCAGGTAGACATCCGAAGACTACAAAGTCTCCCCCTCCGGAAACTTCGAGGCCTGAGGGTCTCTGTTACTGGGGCAGAGGGGAGGAATCATAGTGAAAGGGAGACAGAAAAAGGCTACCACAACGCGACCGCGCGAGGGAAACCACCCGACGCCTGCAAACATCCGCGGCCGGAAGTGGTAAGGACATGACTACTCCTAGCAACGGGGAGCGGATATTGGGGGAAGGAAAGGGGGACTTCCAAGCAAAGAAAGACTTCAAAGAAAGCGGTGCCTTCTACTTCACTAATTTGCAGGTGAGGGGGGAAGGAGAGGGCGGGAGGAAAGAAGAGGGAAACGCCGAGTGGCGACGGAATCAGCTGGAAGGGGGATAAAGTGTGTCAGCAAAGGAAGAAGGGCTCTTGGGTCGAAAAAAAAAAAAACAGTCAAATACGACTGGGAAAAGTTCTCTTCCTGAAAGCTCGGTGCCGCGCATCTCAAACCCAAAGGGAGGAGAGGGAAAAAAAAAAGAGAGAGATCGTCTGCGGAAAACTGCAAGTAAAGCAGGACGAACCGAAAGGGAGCCCCGTCTTCACGGAACGGGGGGTGTTCAAAGACACCCCTGTCTCCCTGTCGGCGCGAAAGAATGTCAGCGACACGAAAAGCGGTCCATAACGTGGATTAAGGGCCCGATCTAAATATGGGGATATAGGACTGAAAATTCGGAAAGGAAAAAAAAAAAGCCCTGAAACGTATTCCGTCTCAAAAACGGGGGGGCCGATGGGGAGAGAGAAGGACAATCAGCGCCGGTTTTTCGGGGGTAGGGCCCGGAAAAAGGGGTCCACGGCACCGAAGCGGAAAAGGTCTTTTTAAAGCTGGGTTTGGGACCGTCTCGGTTGTGGTGGGAGGTAAGAGGGGGTACCTTCCTGCGGAAAGAATATTGAGAATTACGCAGGCAGAGCTACAAGACGGGAAGGGTGCGAGTCAGGAGGGGACTCCCTTATCCTTTTTCATGTTAGTTGTGGAGGAGGAAAAAATCCGCTGGGGGGGGTTCGAGCCCGGCAAGAAAGCCTGCGAACGTGATATAATCATCCATCAGGGTCTAATAAAAAATTAGTCGGGGGGGACGACTTTCAGCGATGGAGGTAGTCGAAAAATGTGTTATTCACGAGAGCAACGGAAGAGAAAAGGATCCTTGATCAGTCGAAGTCTTAACCCTCTACTTAAGACACGCTGGGGTGGCGATCCTAAACTTACAAAGGGGGAAAAGGTCTGGGGGGGGAGGAGGCAGGGAGAGAAACCGCGAAGCCCTGGTCGGTTTGAGGCAAAGAACGGTTTCACAAAACTGAAAAAAAGCAACGCCGTGGGAAACGGATGGACAGGAGGTAAAATGAGCTAGACTGTCCTCACTCAAAGTGAGGAAAATCCAGGGGGACTGAAACACTCAACCGGGAGGGGTCATAAAAGGGCGGATACACAAGCGCTCGGCACCCCCCTCGATCTACGACGGGGAGCCGACAGACGGAACAGACGCGGGCAGCGGGGAGTCACACCGATGGGGGCTGGGGATGTGAAATGAACAAGCTCGACACAATATCAACCACAAAATCTTAGATGTTGGAGGAGTTTGCAATGGGCGAGACAACATCGAGAATTCAGGCGGGGGAAGGGAACCAAGGACGGGCTAAATGCGGTGCCGTTCATGCAAAACTGGCCTTGCAAGAAAAGGCCTGTGGGCAGATACTCTTAAATCCCAAAATTCGGGCCTGGGTGGTGAAGTGCGAAATATATCGGCAAGAGTTTTATGAAAGGAGCTGCAAATCGGAGAGGGGGGGGGCGCAAGAAGAGACATGAAAGTCTTCCCAGCGGGGTCTAAACTCAAGGAAAGCTGAATGGGGGACAGAGTGCATGAAAGGGAAGGGGGGCAGTACTCTTGGTAAGTTCCAGCGACCGACAGAAACTACAGGATCCCGTCTATGCGAGCGGGTAGGGGTGAGAAAGGGAAGTCTCATACAAAGGGGCAAAAAAGGGGTGGACTGGGGGTGACACATCGATCACCAACGAATCTCTTTGAAAAAGGATGCAGAAAAAAAAAAAAGTGCGTAACCTTCGGGAAACGTCGAAAAGGAACGCAGGGGGGGAACCCTAAAACTCAAAAAAAAGGTCAGACAAGACCATCTCGATGCTAGGGCCTTCATTGCGGCCTGGATCATCCGGATTAATACATCCACCCGAACGAGTAATTGTACCTCACGACTAAGCCCAGAAGAAGGAGGCTGGACGGGTTTTTGGCTACTGGAAAGAAACGAAAGGGGGAAAAACCGGAACAGCTAACAGCCAAACAGTTTTTTACGCGTTGGCTCGAAGATCACCAAAACAAGGAATCAGAGAGATTATAAAGACAAAAACCCTTGGGGGACAGTTGTCTAAGAAAGGGAATTTCTGCCCCGTCTCCCCGAAACCGACCACCGAGGGAGGGGAGGGCGGGGAGCGTATACGGAAGGGGGCTGGGGGATTGGGGGGGGGGGGGACTACGTATGTAGGAAAGGACTCCGTAAGGGGATAGCAGCCCCTATCTGGTGCAGGACGGGGGTAGTTAAGTTAATGACAGTGCGTCTGGCAGCCGGGTAAGCATCTTCCAAACAGACTCGGGTAGAGAGGTGGGGACGTAACCATCAGAAAGGGGCGGTTTAGACAACCGAAAAAAAAGAAAGGCATTGGGGAATCACAATGCGCTTACTTACAGCATCGCCTCACCGGGTAGGAGTCGACGGTTACCTTACCAAGGGGGGAATTGAAAAAAAAAAAGTTATAAGGAACCGGAAGAATTCTTGGTGGGTACGCAAATGGTGACATCCGAGAGGGTCAGCATCTCTCTGTCTTCGGAAGGGGGGCAGAAGAAGGTTGTGAGGAAAAGGCTCGCAACTCAGGCTGCTTCTGACTTAAACTTAAATTCCGACAAAGGGATGGGCCGGGGAAACCTAACAAATTCTGCCTTCTGGCAGGTGGCGGGGAAAAGAAAAAGAATTTAGACGGAATATTTGGACTGTTTCAGGGACACGGGGTCAGCGAGTGTTTGGGGGGTCTCGAGAAAAGAAAATCTGCCGCAGATCATATTGCTGTATGGGGAGAGACAGTGGGGGTCAAAGCAGGAGGAGGTGACCATCAAAAAAGCCCCACTCGTGGGGAAACTAAACGAAAAAAAAGAGGATTCCATCTCTTCCAGTCGTAGAAGGGGGGAAGAGCCCAGGAGGGGGAAGGGAAGAAGGGGGATTAAGAAAAAAAGGGCCGTGGGGACTTCATCGGAAGGATGGGCGGTCGTTGACTTAAAGTGTTGGTTGAATAGAGTCAAGGGATTTTACCGGCCGCTCCGATCGGGGGACGGGGGAGGGACTGGGGAACATTTTTTACCCAGGAAGGCATCAAACCCAACCATTTTATTGTCGCGCGCCCAGGAAGAAAAACCCCAGGTGCACAGGGCCGTGTCGGGACGTGAGGGGGGTAATCGCCTTCGAGATAAAAAGGATTGAAGCTGACTTTCTCAGTGAATAACTCCGACGGAAAAAAGGTACATGACTATGGGGAGGGAGGCGCAAATCGCAATCCGGGCAGTGACTGTATCATTATCTCCTCGTGGTCGGAAGGTGATATAGATGGGTGCAAGAAACACTCAAATGCACGACGCAGTAACAACAAAAAACACTACCAAGGTAGACGGAGGGCAGAAGAAAAAGCCCCCTCCTTTACTTCGAACGTAGGGACGGCGCGGTGCCGGCGCGGTCAACCGTACCTAAGGAGACTGCGGGTCACCAATCCGAACCAAAACCACAACTCGAAGACTACGGACTCCACCACCAAGCTGTAATCGTAAAAGGACAGCTTCGGGGGGCCGTGTCCTGGCATACTTACTAAAAAACAAAAACGGCAGTGGGGGGGGGGGAACTTGGGAACCCATCCAGGGAAAAGAAAATACTTCTAAGAGAATGGGGGGGGGGAGAACTTCAAAGAAGGGAGTCCAGAAAGAATCCTTGTCCTTCATCAAGACCGAGTGGAGAGAGATAGGGCAAGGTTCCGCAAAAATAAATCAACTAAGAGGGGGGGTGAAATACTCAAAAACCAGTAAGCGGTCAAGCTAAACTTTTCCGCAGGATCCAGGAAGAAAAGCCGTAGGGAAGAGACTAGAGTCAAAGAAAAACAAAACTAGATGAGTAAAAGAAAAAAGGAAGAGCGGCTGCACAGGAGGAAGGGAGAGAACTAGCCCGTCGTAACCTCGAGAGCTTAAAGGTGGAGGGGTAAACGAATTCCTTTATCTGCGAGACAACGGTAAGAGGGAAGAGGGGACGAGAGAAAAAAGCGGTCCATGCCTTGATGAACGACCAAAATCGGGCACGAGAGGGAGAAACCTATGGTTTGAAGTCGAAGGAAACGACCCAACCGGAACCGGAGCCGGCGGTCCGCGTCAGGAGAGGGGGAATTGACAAAAAAAAGGAAAAGAGGAGACTCGATGGTGGTGATTCCTTCATTCAAAGTCCCTGAATCTGGCGGTTTCGAACGTTCACGGGGGGGAAAGATAAAGGGAAGTCGGGAAAAGGAGTTGATCTTCTTTTGGACCGGCCTAGAGCCATCGATGAGGGGGGGGGGGGGTGGGGGGGGGGTTTGCGTCCTAAAGGAAAGAGCCGGAACCAAAAAAAATCCTACTGGGGGAGGGGAAAAGGGTTGCGAGGGCGTCTGTAGAGAATTATACCTGTTTTGTTCGGGTTTTTTCGGAATCCTCGTGGGGGGGTTATTGTGTTCGAGCACTGAAATGAAAAGAGAAATGCTACCCACCGAAAGGGAAAAGACTGCAGTGCCATGCACCTTTCTGGCGGAGCGCAACAGTAGGTTTCGGATAACTCTTGGGGGGGGAATAAAGATCACCTACGGAGAACAAGGGAGAGAAGAAGAAACGCTCTACTGCTTAAAAAAGGAAGGGGGTGGAAATCACTGAAAAAGTCGTTGCCGAGAGGAGTAAACTTTCGAAAGGAGAAGACCGGTAGGTGCGTCCCTTCGGGGGGGATTAAAAAAAAAAAGGGTGTTCACACCAACTCCTTGGAAAGAGAGAAGTGATTCCGGTACTCAAGAAAAAGACTGGGAAAAATGAGAACTACCCATCCTCCAGGGGCGCTTACAGGGGGAGTAGAAAGGCGGGAAGAGGTTCAGAGCAAAACAAAGAGAGAAAACGAATCGGCAAATCTAAGGACCAAAAGAACGGCTGCAAGTAGGGGAGGTCAGGAGGGGTGAGGGTTTGGGATGGGACCTCCTCTCGGGGCGACCCTTAAATATACACCATGAGAAAAAAACTTTTATCGGAAACTTTTGCTGGAGTTGCAAAGGGATCGGAAAAGCTTCGGTTACCCAGGCATACCATCGGAGGAGAAAAAGGCGGGAAAGAAAGCCTTGGACTGGCCCGCCGCCGAAAAAAGTCGGAAAAAGAAATCCCGGCGGATAAGGTACGTACTATCTCCCTACTATTTTGAAACGCGCCGGGGGGAGGCAACGGAAAAGCTCTCCCCCACTAGCAAGCGAAGTTAAGGTCAAAGACACTGCCAGTTCGAAAAAAAGAGGGGCGTACGCGGAATAGAGAGGGGCCTTCCCATTGTTCCTTACACCGCGAAACGGGAAGACCCACGAGGGAGAGACTGGTTCCCGGGGTGTCTCATACGTTTCCAGTCATTGGGGGGGGCGGAACAAAATGAAGGAAAAGGGAGGTGCAACCTCTGACACAATAGGAAGGTGGTCCGAAAACCTAATCAGGGGGGGAAATAGCTTTCCGGCTGAACGCCGGGAAACTCTAACTATTACCAGTCGAAAAAGAAATAAAAAATCGAAAGTCTGCCTTCAATCCATGAGAGTTCTGGAGGGGGGAAAGGAAACGTAAGGTTCATATCTGCTAGTCCCACATCACAAATGGCTCTAACCAAGCCCAGAGAAAAGCTGAGGTCGGGGTTTTGGGGGAGAATCCCCTCAAAAGAACTTGGAGGCATCTTCACATAACTACTCACAGGGGGGGGGATATTGATAAACAAAATTAAGGATGAAAAGAGAGATATGCACGGGGGGAAAGGAGGAAAATTGAGGAAAAAGCTACCATTGGAGGGGGGGCTTGCTTGAAGCCCGAAACACAACCAAAAAAGCCTGAAGGAGCGTAGGAGGAAAAGGTAGCGTGGGGCTTGTTTTTCTGGGTCCTAGTGTAAACAAGAAGAAGGGGGATGCGAATTCCTCTCGGTGGTAAATCATCCTACAGGCGTGGGGAAAGGAATTCGGCTGGGAGGAAGTTGAGGGGCAAGGGGGCCTCGAAAGCAGCTCTTCTACCGATTCGTTTCTTCATTCAGGGGAGGGTTAACCGCCCTCTGAGGGCCTGTTGTCTCGACGGGTATTCGAAAAACCCGATGACAAGGGGCGTACAAGGGGGGGAATGTTTTATTTCAGCGTCGAAAGGGGGGGGGGGGGGGGTGGGAACTACAAATCTTTCAAGGGCAACCGTTGTAAGAAAAATCGAAAAGAATTGAAAACAGACTCCGATGCCTTAATCAGCGCGCTGGGAGGATAGGGGAGGAACGAGCAGTTTGAAAAAAAAACTGCGCAACAGCTGAGATCGTCGGCCGGGAAAAAAACGAGTTGAGAGGGCCCAACATGCCATTAGCGGCGCACGGAAAAAGAGGGGGGTTGCACGTCACCCGCGAAGGAGACTAATAGGGGATTGCCGGGGTCAAAAAAAATATTCAACCAAAAGGGTTTCTCAAAGGGCCAGGGTAGAGTCAAGATACATATTGGGGCGAGGGGAAGTGGGGTAAAAGGGAGAGAAAAGGTTCACACACAAGCTCCCCATCGGGTTGAAAGACGGCGAGAAAAAAAGGGGAAAATGCGGAACGTCGTAGAAGGTTACAGAGGTTCCCCGCCGTGGGAACCCGACGGCATCGGTCTGAAAAGACGTGGTAGGTCAAGGAAGAAAGGAAAGCTGACTGGGTAACAGGCGACTCCGAGAAAGGTAACCGGAATTTTTTTCAATTTTTGGTGAACCGGTCCTTGCTCACAAAACAGTGAGCAATGGGAAAGGCTAAAAGGATCGCTCCCCAGAGGAAGGGGGGATCGAAAAAAGTTTTTACCACCCGTCGCGGGGACTTCGGAAGGAGTCAGGTGTCTCTTACGTGAGCGAGGAATAACCCTCCCGTTGCAAAAGAGAGACGTGAGGAGGCATGAAAGTCGTTTCTCTTTCGAGCCTGACGGGAAGGAGATCGGGAAGAGGGGGTCGGGGGGGATATGTTCTGTATTGAATTTCTCACACTAAATCAGGATAGCTAAAAAAAAAAAAACCAGGCAGGGGTCCTCTCGAACGACCGTCGCCAAAGCCCGGCTGAACGGCTCGGACCAGGGGTGCTCAGATTTCGAAGAAGAGCGTCAGGTATCATTCCACCAGCCTAAGAGCCCTACAAAACTCTACGCTCTACGGACACCACAACGTAGAAAAAGACCGGGGGGGACGTCCTGCATGAGACTCCCAATCAAACCTTCAGAAAATGAAGGGACCTTGTCGATAATCCTGGGGCCTACAGAGGTAAGTTTCTGTTGGGCTACTTCGACGGCAAAATTTGAGGTCGAGAAGAGATGAAGGAATGAAGGTTCCGTTAGAAAAGGGGCGAGGAGAGTGGCGGCGTACGCGGAAGATCGGAAGGTCGCGGAGCAATCCGTCGCGTGTGAGACACGCACACCAGTCCGAAACGGAGAAACGAGGAGGAATTTCTGCGAAGACAAAGAAAACCTGTGTAGTCCAAAAGAGAATCTCCACCACAAGAGTAAAAAAGGGGGGGACTTAGAACTAGCTCATGCCTCTAAGGGCTCGATACGGGAGGGAAAAGCCGGACACGGCGGACCTGGTGTTCTTTAGTTCAAAACGGGAGGAAGATGGATCGATACAAAGTTACTAGGACGAATGAAAGTCTAAAAACTCGTGGTCCATGCCGTTGATGAAACTTACGTATCTGCAAGGAGAAGACTGGGAGGCCGTCGAAGTACCAAACCTCAAGTAGTTCGAAAGATCTTGCCAGGCGCAATTAGGGAATAGAATCTGCCAGAAGGGGTCTGGGAGGGGAAAGGAAAAGGCCCCTTCCTAGGGAAAAGGTGACTTTCGATTCCTGTTTCAAAGAAGGGGGGGGGGAGTTCGCGTTTTTAGACCGGAGGGTCAGTCTTGGGGAAAGGGACTCTAGGCACATGTAGAGGGGGAAGAAATCTTAGGCTCCCCTTCGCCTCAGTCGAAGTAGGAGGTGGGGGGCATGTCTAAGCAGGAGAGTCAAAAGGGACGGGGTAAGGTTGTTGGGGAGGGGGAGGACGTTTATGTGTTCAACAGATCCAACAATACTCAAGGACGAAGCTGCTAGCTGCCTTAAGGGAGAGCACGGATTCTGAAAACTTCGCGCGCACTACGGAGGGGAATTTGGCACGGGCAAAATTACGCTCACACTGGACTAGTTTATCAGTAAGGAGGAAAAGTCAAAAGAGCGTAAAACCGCTGGAACATCCCTGAGAAAGGGGCACAAAGCTGGGGCCGGCTGCTATTCACTTTCTGCAGAACAAAAGGAGCAGCCCTGGTTCGTCAACGAAAAACACATACTTTTACCCCAAACCTGTGCAGAGAGTAGCCGGTGCGCGGCGAGCAATTAGATGAGTAGCGACTCAAAAGGAAAAAGCGCGACCGACGCTGCTAAAAGCGCAAGGGATGGGGATAAAGGGATCACGTGCATATCGGACCACACCAACGATCTAAGACGCCACGCCCGCCAGGCTGTGGGAAGGGTACTGTCACGATAGGGAGAGGGTGGTGCGGTTAAAGTAACTGTAGAAACAACAAAGGCGATCCAATCTAAAGAGCTTGAGAGCTCTAAGGGGGTTAGGAGTTTCCATGTGATTATATAAAAGAGGAGGATGCAGGTGCTTTTACCATGTAAGGTCACATCGGAGGGGGTCTAATTCTAAATCTCGGGTGCTGGCATAAACACCGGAAACGGGTGGGGCATTTGAACCCACCTCGGTGTTCTGACTTTCCATCTCAGTAAATAAAGCTTACTGGGGAAGGGGGCTAGGTTTCTCACTCTCTGAATATACGAGTTGCTATCAACTGGCTAACTCGTTCCCCGCAAACGAACTCCATCATCTATTAAAAAACTAATTCACTGCAGGGAAAGAAGGGAGACAAAAGTCTTACTACAGAGGGAATTGAAATGGGTCTCCTTCCCTAGGTCCTTCAGCTTGAAAGAAAAAAGTAAACACTATCCGTTCTAGGATTTCGGGAGGAATTCTCGAAGTTGCCTCAGAATTGTAGGAAAAATTCAGGGGCGTTTGGTTTAACGCTTCGAGGATGAATACATCAAGGAGAGGGGGGATGGTCTAGCTTCTGCGAGCTTGATGCCAGACTGCATTACCAACTAAGAGAGACAAAAATATCAGTGCCTGAAGGGGAGGTCAGAAAGAAAAAAAGATTCATAGCTGCGACTGTGCATACAAGGCCCAAAGCAAACACCAGGACTTTACCTCATACGACTACTCCAAAGAAGAAAGGGGGGGGATGGGGTGAGGGGAGACAAGGCCACCTAACTTTCGCCTGTAGGAGACATCGAAAAAAAGGGGAGTGCTCAAGATGGAACAAAAAAATGAGGGGGGAGAGGGGGAGGGAGGACACCAAACCTGTGAGGGGGAGATGGGGAAAGTTAGGGGGGGGCGTTCGTACGCCCGAAACAAGGAAAAAACACGTTGCGGCGGAAAGTATCAGGTACATACGGGTGGGACTGTGTTTCAGGCGATATGGACGCCGTAAGTGACACAGCCGAGCAGGATTCATTCAGAATGATTGCGGGTGGCGGTGAAGGGCGGGGAGGGTGCGTTCTGCATTCCGGTTGAGATCGGGGGGAAAGACGATAAAAGCTATTCTGTGGAGGAATAAAGGAAAGATGAAGGGTTACCACACCGCCCCTCTTCGGCAAGGTAAACCATGATACAGAACATAACTGGAAAGGGGGGACGAAGACGAGGGGTATCCTTTTGTATGAAGCCGGGGGAAAACTAACGAAAGCCTCCCATAAGGGGTATACATGAACGCAAAAAAAGGTACAGGGTGGTCTACCACTGTGAAGGAAATGCAGGAAAAAGAGAGGGGGGGGGCTTATTCCTGAGAACGAGGTAGCAATGGGCGAACCATAGGAAATCGTGAGTCGCGGTAGGAGGACGAAAGGACGAACGGCTGTCCTGATAAAAGAACAGAACTGCAGAGGGCACGGCAAGTGGCGGTGATGCACGCACCAGCGCTTAGAAGCATGGGGTTACATGCAAGGTCAACGCAGGAAAAACGGCGGGGGGGGGGCGGCAATTTCACTAAAAGGAAACAATTGTCGCTGGGACTCGGGCAGAAATAAAAAAGGGATATGGGATACTCGGGGGGAGGACAGAGCCATTTCAATCACCAAGAAGAACAAAGAGGGTGTTAGTGGCCCTAAAAGAAAATCAAAAAGAGGGGGGCCACGAGGCGAAGGAGGAAGAAAGTGGGTTTCCTATCCCCAGGATGGTCCGCCGGTAAGGACCATCATTGCATAGGGGTGAGTAACGCTGGGAGGGGAGAGACGAAAGTATCAGTAAGGATCGGCGGGGTACCTTCCGATCCTACATCTTTGAAAACGGCGTTGAAATGTGGGGCAAGAAGTTGGACGGGTCATTTCTCACCACCAGGGAGGGAAAAGCCGTCGCACGCCAGGTTAATCAGAACTGGAAAAAAAGCTTTGTCCCGGGCGTTTAGGAGTGTTACCCGTGGCGGGTGGAAAGAAGAACGAAGAAGGGGAAGTAAGTGCGTCCTTTTGCGAACATTTGCGTACAGGCGGTGAAGGGTAGCGAGGGGCAGGGACGGGGTGGGGTCGACGGGGAGGGGAGACTGGGGATCCTTTTCGGTGGCGGTTGGGGGGGTGAGGTGCTGATGCCGAAGTTTGTCGTCTGGTAGGGTGTATTTCTTGGGGTTGTGGGTGACTCAAAAAAACAGAGATCCAACCCCCGACAAGACCCCAGGTTCTCAAAGAAAAGGAACAACTCCGGCTGTCTAAGTCTGCCAGGGATTAAAAAAGGAAGCAAGATTTTCCGGCCGGGAAGAGAAGGGGGGGAAAGACCTATCCCGCCCTAGCCACAACGAGAAGAGCCGACGGGAAAAGAAAGCTAGCCTTCACCGGAAAGAGGCCTGGTTCTGTCTTCTTAAGGAATCCAGCAAACAAATCTGCGCGAGGGCAGAAGGGGATCTGAAGAAATGAGGAAGCACTACTTACGGAATGAAAAAGGGAGGTTGGTCAGAAGGAAGGGGAAAGATGAGTGAGGCAGCTCTTTCCCGTGGCGTGGAAGACACTTCTATTGGGCGTGTGGAACGGAGAGAAAAGAACGTCGAGTACGGGGCTCAAGGAGGTGCGGGAAGGACTGCAAACCACGCTGGGAGATATCGAGCAAAAGTGAAGAGGGTGAAGAAGAAGAGAGGAAACAAACGTATTATGGATGGGAAAGGGGAGGCGTTAGGGAAAACGCTCATTGAAAGAAGAGGAGAGTCTATCCCGGCGGAAAAAAGACCGGGAGGGGCACAAAACAGTAGAGAAGGGTGAAGAGACAACTTTCTAAAAAAAGAATGTCATCGAAATCGCAAACTTGGAATAGCCAAATTTGATGAAGCGGCCCGGAAGAGGGCGACGGGGGAGCAAATCGTGCCAAGAAGGTTCTAAAAAAAGAAAGCCATTAAAGAAGAGAGCTGTCGGATTGTCAGCGCAAAATGAAGGAGAGAGCCTAATTCGTGAGAAGGAGGAGCCACGGACGGAACGGGGAAGGAACTTCGTTACAAGAGGGTGGTGGGAGGTCGCCGGTAGGAGGGGGGGATTTGCTTTATCTTGAAAAGGTTACACGGGGGGGAAGATCATGCTGAAACTTCTTGGAAACGCAAAAACGGCGGGAGTAGGTTTCGACTTTCTGCTCGGAATAGGAAAAATACCGGAGGGGGAGGGGGGGCAACCCGCTTGGGATTTGTTGGAGGGAAAATCCAGCATCAGGTCTACTAAACAACAAGAAATCCTTCATTCTGCCCATTTCACCAGAAGGGAGGGACTTAGGAGCAAAAAGTCTATAGTTTCTGAAAGAATCAATTTTCTTCATAGCACAGCAAACTCGCACATAAAGGGGAGGCAGGAGAGGAGATAATTGCGGAAGAGGCGATAAGGGCCGCTGAAAATCTTCAGATTTTCCTGACCTCTACCGGGTCACCCTCTGGAACAAGGAACGGTAACAAAAACTTTTCACCCCATCACAAAAGTTACACGAGGAAGGGTTCGGAAAGAAATCCGGGCTAAGGAACTTCCTCACCAAACAACAGTCTTCACGACCTTCCTAAAGAAAACTGCCCCCGTGATGGTCAGCATCCACGATGGAGACTGCCACCCCTATCGACGGGCACTCTGGAAGAGGAGTCAGGGAACGGTTTTCGTAAACTACTATGGGGGGTGGGCGCTGGTGCAGAAAAAGGAAAACCTCTCTGTAAGGACAAAAAAAGCATCCCTAAATCAAAAAAAAGAGAGGAGACTGGATGTTCGTTTGCAATTTATTCAGACAACATCGCGGAAAAAAAAAGAGAGGGGACCAGGAAAGGTTCATCCTTCGTCGCGGCGGGTTGGGGAGTGCATAAGCCTCCTGGGAATCCTGATTCCTTCGTAAGGGGGGATCTCGGAAAAAAAGGAGGGTCGGGTACGAATAAATATATCGCGGACGGGTTGCTGCGCGGTAGAAAAAGGCTCAAGCTCTCAAAAAGGACGCAACAGCAATGGGGAGGACCCAGCTTGGTCAACTCAATCAGTCGTCAAAGGGGTGCAATTCAGACGGAGGCAAAAGCCGGAAGCGGACACCGGTCGCCTGAGCCTACCCAAATAGAAAAGCGATAGA
>Ga0179593_1703087_pt1 | contig 14212 bp, 10 predicted proteins | sample CZODoug2_1_08_16_FD_185931 | JGI IMG/M metagenome (GOLD analysis project Ga0179593, IMG submission 185931) | Vadose zone soil fungal communities from Angelo Coast Range Reserve, California, USA - CZODoug2_1_08_16fungal (PacBio error correction) | ecosystem: Environmental > Terrestrial > Soil >...
CAGACTGCCCATGAGCACTGTACGCACGGAAAAAAGAGTCTAAGAAATTGTGCTTCTTGCGAGCGCTTCTCCACCTCAAAAAAGAATAGGAGGAAATTCCCCGGCAAGCGCAACTGCGAGTGTCCGAATTCGCGGAAACCAACGGGGTTTGAGAAGGCCCTGTAAAGAGGCGATCTGGGAAGGAAGAGGGGAGTCGAGATTCTGCTTCGCATGCGCGCCAGGTGGATAGGGGGTGCTGAAAGCGGCACGACCATCATCTAAAAAATCGATCAGGGACAGAAAAACCCGAATTGCTCTTCGACTCTAAGAGAAAAGAGGGAAATGGGGGTCACGCTCGCTGATCTTGCCAATCGGAACGGGGCGCGAACAAAAAAAAGCCAGGCCAGTGTCACGATTCTAGTCGGAACGCACCTCGTCTGTCCGTCGATGGACTGAGAAAAAGGGAAGAGCACGGGGAAAAAAAAGAAGATACTTAAAAATCGGGACTGCTCTGTTGGATCTCTAACAACCACAACACAGAAAAAGCCCAGGCCCAGTCATTCCGCTTTGTCCTCCGTGTTGGCTCAAGATCATCTGTTTCGAACATTTTCCCCTTGGTTGGTTCTTTGCATCGGGGTTCAGGGAGTTAAAGGCCTTCTCCGACGCCTGCCGCGACCCGAAAGGGAAAACGGGGTGAACGGGGGGAATGGTGGGGGGAGCCTGGCCTGCGTCAACTTGTCAAAGCGTTTGCAAAAGTGTGGTGAGATCATCGGGCGTGAACCAAACTTAAAGGAAAATGGAAATCGGCTCAAAAATGCAAATAGGGGGCTGGGGTAGGGTTGCGATGGTAGCGTGTCTTGAGGCCGCCGCGACCGGTGGCAAGAAACCGGGGCAAAAAAGAACAACAATGAAGAAGTTGGTGTTGTTGCTGACGTACGACCTGCTTCCCCGGCTCTTTACTCCTCTCTAGGCGTTACCGCGGGAGAAAAGGGGGAGGGGGTTCTCATGGCCTTCAATCCCGTGACTCGGTATATACTACACTAGGACCAATAGTTTGCTCTAAAGTTGAGAAAAGAAAAAAACTATGGAGTCGAACCTCTCTTCCCCCTCAAAACAAACCAGGGTCATATTCTAGGCGAGAGGGGAATACGGAAGTTTAGTACTTACATAAACGCCCGACTCAGGACGGAAAAAAAACAAAGAAAGGGGGCCAAGCCATGAGCGTAGCCCGTCGGGTCGAAGGGAAGAAAGAGGGATCCTAGAGACGTCATGCTATTTGGGGAAAGGACTACGAAAAAGAAGCCTTATCCCTGTGTGCAACACCTGAAGGAATCGGAAATGCACCAATCCCGCCCGTAAAAACTCGAGGGGGACAAAGGCTGCTTCTTATTCATAAAACCCTGCCTCGAGACTCGGCGGCGAGAAGAAAAAAATGAAAAAGAGGCAGTCGCTGAGTCGTGGGAAGCTCGAAGCCCAAGCCGAACAAGTGGGAAAGAAGGTTGCTCGGACCAACCTCGAAAAAACGTGGGGAGGTGCGCAACAGAGGAGGGTCAGGCCAAGCACACCTCGCTTCAGATCCCATGGTTGTGGCTCAAGGCCGAGTGTGGGAAAGGGCGCGACCCTCACTCTTGCGCATCGCATCGTTCGCAAACAAAGGCTGGGGAGAGGGGAGGAGCTCCCGCGAAGGGAGAATATTTGAGAGAGACTTCAAGGGCGGCGAAAGACCCCTGGAGCATCTAAAAGAAAAGGACATAAGGGGGTCTTCGGAAAACGCTGAAGCAAGAAACGGCAACAGCATCAGTCAATGGGAATCCTGGGGATAAACGAGAAAATCGAGATTCCTTCGCTCGGGGGAAAAGCGGGCAACGCGCATGGAGCTTAACTAAAACCAAAAGGAAAAAGCGTCACCACGCATCAACTTCCTAATATCGAAGCGGTCCACTCTTCTTAGATAGGAGGCCGACATTTAGGAAAAATGGGGCGCCTGTAGCACTACTTTACTCCTCGCGTCACCCTCGCACCGAGGGGAATCATGAAGGCTGTCTGAAAAGAGTTTAAAATCCTGCGCGATCAAGTTCGCGGACGAAAGTGGTAACCCAGAACTTCGGGTAAAGAGTAACCATAAATATTCGAGAAGCGCTTGATCGAAAAGGGAGGGAGGAAAAACAGGGGCATAAGACGTTCACCGCTGGGAACGGACGAGAGGGGAGTCCCACATCTTCAAAATTTACAAAAAGCCGGAAAAGAGCAACACCCCGTGAACGCGGCATGAAGCTAGCACAAGGACATAAGGGACAAGGGTATGTCATGTCTCTAGGAGAAAGTGCCGGGGGGGAGCTTAGGAGGAAGTTCTTTGACAGCGGAGCTGGGGGAACATCTGAAAAAAGGGGAGTGGGTCCGATGCGATACCATGAAAGGGAAAATCAGAAGGAAATCAACAGTAGCTCAAAGGTCAGACAGCAGAGCGGCTGGGAACACGGCGACGTATTGGAAAGGCGAAAGGGGGAAGCACCAAAGGTATCCACGAAAAAAAGAGGAAAAAGAGCGAGGGAGATGAGGCCTAAATTGAGAATGGCAAAAAAAGCGGGGTGGGGGACACGTCGGGATGAAGGAAGCAGAAAAAAAAGTGAAAACAGGTGGACGGAGGAAAGGTCCGCGCCACGCCATCAAAAAAGCGGGGGGGGGGTGGTAAAATAGCAAGGGAGGGGGGGACCGGGGGGTATCTACGGACTCTACCCGCAACAAAAAAGGGTGGAAAGGGAAAGGAAGGGAAATCAGTGAGGAGCGGGTAACAGAACAGGGGAGAGCTTATGGCGAAAAAGGAGACGCCGCGCGACTATCGCAAGAAAGGAACGAATCAGGGACCCAGATCGCCGAAATGTAAAGCTGAAGCCGGACAGATTGAACAGAATAACACTGTGAGGAGTCTCGCCAGGGAGGATTTCCAAAGCAAGGGTCAGATCGACTGAGTCGCAGGAGGGGGCTCATGCGGGTTCTAAGGAAAAAAAAGGGGCTGCAGCATAGCACTATTGCGTGAGTACAAGTACCTAACAAAGAAAATAGAATAATTCGGTAGGGATAATAACATACATTGTAAGGAACCGAAGGGAAAGGCGGCGGGGTAGCAAAAGCCATGACAGCCCGGTTTTTTGGCAGAGAAGGAACTGCGTCCTGGGAAAACGGGGCGAGTGTCGGAAAGGGGGGGTACGAGCTACAACCCCCAAATAATGCAAGGCTTCTCGCTTTCGAATCCAGAGAGGGAAGCGCATTCTCGTAGGGAAATCGATGGAAGATCAAAGGCTTACTTTCGGGCTGTGAAAAAGAACATGTGTGAGATCTAAGAATCATTTGATATAGAGGGATGGAAGTGACATGCACCGCGGAAGAGGGCATTTCTACCGGAGAGCTTTTGCAAGGAGATGAAAGCCGCATCGCCAGCACAGGGGGAAAAAATGGGACCTGGGTTGGACTTGCCGCGCCGGTGGGGCCGCAAGGTTAATGCTAAGGAGAGGAACTTACGGAAAAGGCACGGCCGTCCGTTCAGGATCTCATTTTGTTTGGGCATCGGAAAGGGGCGAGTATTAGTCAAGTCGGGCGTCGGACAGGGTCCGAGTAAAGACGAGGCGACGCTCTTCTGCTGGAATTCGGAGAAAAATACGAAAAAGGAACGCTGCTCGAAAAAAGGGCGCACAAAAGATACAAAAAAAACTGCGGACTGCCTCTAATAAACGGGCATCTGCCAAGTCCGGGAGGGAGGAAACAGCATCTGGTTGGGGTGGGAAAAATTAAGTTCTCGCAAGAAGAAGGATTACTTAGGAAAAGGTCTCTTGTCTTGCAGGTACATCTATAAAAGTCTGGGAAAACTTCGAACACCCCTCTACAATCTCTGCTTTCATCTGGGTCTCTTAAAGGGGAATCTTCTCGCGGCGTTCTCCGTTTGGCTCTCAGATAAGAGAAACGCAACGCAAACTTCTGGATGACAAAGGGTCTGGGAAAGGTCGTGTCTAAGCTTCGCTCGGAAATCGCTCGCCGACGGCACGTGGGCGTCTAGTGGGGGAAGGGGGAAAGCTGAACGTTTCTCAGGGTGAGTGCGTGGTTTCCGGTGGGTGGGCGTCCGTCCCTTCGACATGCGATTGAAGGTCGCCTTTTGACCGCAACCCCCGTTCTCGGGAAGGAAAACTGTGCTGGACGGGGGGATCCGGTCACACAACAGCAAGCGCAGAGTGCGGCAAGAATCCCGCACAGGGTGCTCCCGGGAGCCAGCTTAAGCCTAGGGAAAAAAGCGTGCCTGTCTCGACGAGCCTCGGGTTCGACGAAGGCACCGAAGATCGACAAAAAAAAGGATTTAGCACCTCGCTGAACGGGAGAGGGAAGGAGCCAATGGAGGCAGAGCGAGGGGGGGAGGGACACTAACCTCTGCTAGCCCACGGCCAGGTATTGAGGAGAAAAAGAAGGTCCCTCCACTCTCACTTCTGCCCTGCAAGTACCCAGAGGCGCATGCGTTTCCCCTTGACAAAGGGAAAACCGAGATTTTTCGGTCATCTGTCAGCTCGTGCTCACCTCACCCTGGATCCTGGTGGGGTTGGGAAGGGATAAGCCTTACCGGATCAGAAACCATCGTAGAAAGGAAAGAACCTCCTTTACTGGTAGGGAAAAGGGAATGCCGCGCGAGCGGCTCTATATCGCGCCTCCAGAGAAACGCTCCTTTGGTTCCTTGAAGTTAAAGGATAACTGCCGCTCCAAGCGAGGGATTCGGTCAGACAGCACTTCCGAAGGAGTGAACCGCCGCTCCAAGTTTTCTGCGATAACCACAAAAGGGATTTCGGCTTTCTCCCACTCTGTATTGCGCTTTAAAAACACTGCTAGTTCTAACAAAGAGGGGAGGGGGAGGCTGCTTGGCGAAGTGGGGATCGCCCACGGCCGTGCTCGCGACGCACAGAGAAGAGGCAAACCAGAAACGGAAAACAGCCTTCCGAGGGGACATTCGCTCTATCGAGATTAAGTGCGGCCATCCTCCGTGTTCGGCAAGGGTTGTAAAATGACGAGAGAAACAAGAGAAAAAAAGGCCTTCTGGTTCCGCTTCTCGGTCCTGAGTGGGGGATCCGGGATTCCTTTCAGGAAAAAACGGAGGCGGTCATCGCCCATCTCTCGCATGTGGGAAAGGCAAGGAAAAAAAATCCCATGCTTCGGCCACAGACATTCGGGTTGCGGACTGGCGACTCGACCCCCATAATGAAAAGTTTTGAATCTCCCCCACTAGCTGGTGAAAAAAAAGTTAAGCGGACTTCGAAAGGAGGCGGCACGCATCGCGGTGCTACTTGATTAATTATGAAAAGTCAAAAAAAAAAAACCTTGTCCGCACCAGAGCAGGGTGAGCGTGCGGGACTGGCGCATGTGCTACGACTCTCTATGGGGGAAAGAGGGGAGTGGGTTATCCGCTGTAAAAGCCCCGCACTTGCCATACCGAAAAGGTTCTTTATCCGCGGGGAACATTCACCTGTTGCTGGGAATCAGCTGATGGCGGCAGGGAATCAATCCGACCCTGTGATCGCTCGTCGGCTCGGGGGAAGACAGCTTTAAATACCGGGAAACGCTGTTACTGTCGATCCGATCGAAATTCCCCCTACATTCCTCAGCTGAACCCGCAACATGGGTGGCAGTAAGACTTCTGCGGGGGTCTGGAGCGGCTCGCGAAAGAAATTGAAAAAAAATTGTGCCTAACGTCCGGGCTGTCTGCCTCAAAGGGGCAGCGGCTGAGGACAAAAGGTCCGCGCAAGCGAACGCGGCGCCGCCGGGAGGTTGATCGTGAAGCTGACGCTGTTTGGGAAAGGTTGGGGTTACGGCGGCTCTTTCTTTCCCCGGGAAGGCAGCCACTACCTTCAGCATCCCGAGAGGTGAATCTCTAAATAGCTGTCTGTAAGAAAAGTCGGCTCAGCGAAGCTCAAGAATAGGTCTCCTATTGCAGGACGGCTCGAAAAAAAACTCTAAAAAAGGCAACGGAATCCCCCTAGTAAGGAAGGGCGGAGGGGAGTCGTCAGCGCGATTAGGTTCGCGTCCGAGAACGGGACCTAGACTTCGCGGGTCCAAAACCAGATCCGCTCAGAAAAAAGACGCATTAGTGGCCGGAGGTGATAGAACCTCCCATGAACGTGGAGTAATATCAGCATCAGACCAGGGGTTGGGAGGAAGGGGGGGGGGGACCTCTCAGGTAATGAAAGGGGCGGCGTTTTGCGTCGCGCCGGGCAGCTCTGCAGAGGTATCTGACGCGGGAGGATTCACCACAGCAATAGTTCGACCGGGGGGGGGAGGGGATGCTTGAAACTTCTACGTAGGTATATTCAACGGAACCAATCTTGGTATGAACACACCATTTCCATTCCCTAAAAGCCGGAGGGAAGGACGGAGATTGTCTTCTGAAAAAATCCGCGTCGAGAAGGAGAAAAGATTGATCACGATGTCCGAAAAAATTAAGGAGCCTTCAGCTTTCCTATAGACCACATTCGCGCGAAGGAAATGAACGGAGCGCGGCGTGGGGGCGGGGCTAGAAGGTACATCAATCTCAGGTGGGTACTGTCAAGTCGGTCACGGTCGTTGTTGGAATGGCGGATTCAAAAAGGCCCATTGCGCAGGGACCTATGACTGGACAGGCAAAGAACTAGCCTATCGCATTCTAAACAGAGATTCGCAATCTGACTTCGAAAGTTATGACCTGAGTCTGAGCGGTGCCATGGGGTGTTTATCCGCGCGGCATGAAGGAGAGTCTCTGGAGGGAAAACTTCGCCTAAATAAGAAAAAAAGGGAAGTGGGGGGGGGATTAAAAACTTCTGGGGAACATTCGCTGAGGAGTGACCTTCATGCCGCGGGCAAGAAAAGAACGAGACAAAAAACGGGAGGGGGCCTCTCCCTTGTCGTCAAGGGGATCGGAAAGGGGGGGATCACCGCCCACCAAAAAAAACCGGAGTCAAAGGATCTGATATCGGCGGCCCATAGGCAGGAAGAGGGGAATTCGTAGAGCGCCTGGGAAAAAGACTGAGGTTGCGGCAATTCCACCGGACCTAAAAGAAGATGCGCTCAGAAGCGAAGACCCGAAGCGAGAGCAACCTCCCGGGAACTGAAACGTGCATTGTCTAGGGGGAGAGAACGTGGGAATGACAGACGACGACCGGAGAATGAAGTCATCCAGGTCAAGTGAGGAAGAAGGACTTGTGCGCGCACTCATGAGAGGACAGAGAGAGGAACGGGCGAGGGGAGCCGAGAAATCGCGAATACTCGGACTGAAGTGGGAGATCTCAAAAAAAGGGGAAGGGAGAAATATTATTACCAGGTCCCGCGGAGAGAGACTGAGACTTCGCGCGTCGAAAAGTAAAAAGGAGAAGCGACAGTGGGCGCCGAACCAAAGGCCGAACTTTCCGCTTGCCCTGCAGGTGCGAAAGGGAATGCCGGTGTTGAAGAAAGTACCGAGGGGGGGGCAGATAGCGAAGCGGGCAAGGAACAAGGGCATGATCCGTACCGGAGAAGCTCGAGCCCTTCGTGGTTGAGTGGGATGCTTTAGAATATTGGGAAGGGAATGAGGTCGCCGCCAGGGACCGGTGCCGAAGTGCGCAAAAAGACCAAGCCACAACCTTGAGACGACCAAAGAATTCTTGTCAACGGCGCAGACTCAAGCCTAAAGAGGTACAGCGATAGGTCAATCCATTGGGGAACCAGGAGGGAATAGACGAACCAAGGGGACAGTTTTTTGGAAATAGGGTAAGAGGCGCAAACACTAAAGGAGTGAACCAGGGAAACAGCAGTGCACCCCAACAAAAGGGCCCTTTTATCTGGAGAAGGTTTCGGCAGAACTGTGTGGAGCGTAAACGACAAAAAAACAGCGGTACAACATTGGGGGAAGGGCAGACATAGCTCCAAATCGGTTCGAGGACAGTCCGGCGAAGCTCGGGGGAGCGCTCCGATTGAGTTTGGGAAGACAAAAGTGCGAGGTAGGCCGGGCGCACTCTGAATATTCATGCAACTCAACCAAGGGAACGGGACTCGACGCTCGCCACCGAGCGAAGGTTCGTGCAAAACGCTGTCAAGACTCTTTGAAGGGACGAAACCTGCCGCGAGCAATTCGAATCTTTGGCCTCTCGCGGAAACAAAGGACAGGCCTGCGACATCTGAAATCAAGAGGGGGAAAACATACCCTCGCCTCGGAAGGGATGCCCGATAAAGAAAACCCGCCCACGCGCAAAAAGCCGGAATGGTGGGAGACTCGAAGATGAAGGGGGGGACAAGGCCGCATGGTCTCCCAGGCAAGGGTGCGCCTCTGGTAAAAAGGGGGGGCCTATTGGTGCTACTCCCGAGGAGGGGGGTTTTATTCTCCGCCTGCACCAAATTCCGGAGTCTGACTGCGCGCGGGTGGGGAAGTTCGTCGAGCGCCCTCCTCTTCTCTTTCTCACTCTCGGGCGGGGGCGCGGCTGGCGGGCGCCTTTCTCCTATTGCAGGAGAGGAAACCGTAGCTCTGTCTCTTTCACTCCGGGGGATTATCCAACCCCCTCTCTGCGGCTCTAGTCCAGGAAAAGAAAATTCAATGAGCCGGGCGAGACTCCCAGCTACCGGAAGAAAATTGGCCCGTTCTAGCATAATGAACACCCGGGGCTTCGAAGAGAGCCTCTCGAGTGGAGGACCTGGCCCAACCGGGAAACAAATGCTCTCGGACCTGCGCTAGTCCGTGCATTATCCAAAAAAAAAACGCGGCGTATACGTAAAAAAAGGCGGAAAAAGAAAACGCCACAGTTGAGGGTCTCTGCGACCGGAATTCAGTAGATACGCTACCGAACAAAAACCGCCATCGTAGCAAGGCGAATTGCATTAAGAAAGTGAGTTTCTGAGGGGGACCGCCTTACGCGAGGTCGTTGAAGAAACAAGAAAGTGCGGACCAAGCAAGCGTCGCACGGTAAACCAGAAGCCGAAAGCGCCCGGCGGTAGGCGGGGAGGCGGCAGAGTCATCGCAGAGGGGCCAACAAAAAGGGACCAGATACGGCGAGCCCGCAAAGCGGGTCCAGAAATTGACGCTCATGGCCGAGCGCTAAAAAAAGGAACCGAGGCGCGAATGAAAAAGAACGGTGGAGGACGAAAAGCTGGGGGGAAAAGGTAGCGAGGGATCTGGCGCATAGATCGGCTCTGGGGGGGAAAGGAGGATCATCTGGATCGAGAGGAAGAGATATAAATCATCCGGCGTGTGACGATGGCTATACATTAGGAATAAAAGGGGACAAATAGCTCATGGTAAACCTAGAAAAAAGCAAAGGGGCGCTCGCCGGAGTGGCAGTCGATACCTGGAAAGGAGATCTAAAAAACACAGGTGGGTAAAGAAGAAACACCACCCGCACTCGAAGGGGGAAAAGGACAAGGAAAAATAGTGATGTCTCGGCGAGACTCAGAGGGTTCCAGGACGTTTCGGAAGAATACATCAGCCAATTCCTTCCGCCGCCAGGGCGCGGGAACCGTAACAGACAGTCCAGCAAGAGAGGTTGTGAAAGCCTAAAAGAGCACGTGGGAAAGAAGCGGTGCGGGGTAGTCTACTGGTCGGGGAACCCTACTTTCTCATGAAGAATGTGGTTAATTCTCCAGAACCACAAAAGGATTGATCTTTAGTATAAAAACAGAAATGACGGCTTCGTTATTCAGCAGCTGAGTTAGCCCGTGCGAAAAAGGCCAAACCGGAGCGGAGAACCAATTATCAGTCAGAGAAAAGGCGCAACTCCTGCAAAATAACGCTAAAAAAAACAAAGGGTATTAATAAGGGCTGCACTCGTAGGAAACACCCTCCGGGTCCTGATCATATCGACGAAAGGCGCGGGAGGCTTCGTGTGAAGTGGGGTGCGTATCTCAATCCATGGCCGAGAAAACCGTGCTATCACCCCCCACCATCCACAAAATCAAGGACAGCCTCCTTCATAAGGGAGAGTAAAAGGGGAAAAAAGGCCCGGGATCATAGATAAAAGCCTCATTTGGACACCGCAAAGACATACCTTGGGGGGGGGCGGTCTTCCATCAAAAAGTTGAAAATGCCGTTCAAAGAGCTCGCTTTCAGTGGGGCGGTGACGAGCACAACTCGAGCGGAGAAAAGCCGCATTCTTCGAAAAAGCAAAAGTCCCCCAAGAGCTAGGCGGAAGTCTCTGTCCGCGCGTCGCTGGGAAGTAGACTACAATTACAAGGTTTGAGGAAAAACCGGCAGGTTCGGGATAGAAAATGCCGCCGGAGCCACAACCCAAGGGAAAGGCGTAAGGGGCGAAGTCCACCAAGATGTCCCGTCGATTAGCGCAATCACCCGCGACCCTATCGCCGCATAACCGTGACAGAGGAAGCGGAAAAGTGCCCGGCTCCGTGGCCCGATAAACCTGGAGTGGGCCGTAAAATGTTCTCGCAAACTGTGCCAAATGACCCTAGAAGTGCACTTGTGGACGAAGTTGCTCTTGAGAAAGGCCGGGCGGAAAAAAAGGAGTGCGGCGGACCCGTGAAATGAGTTGTAGACGAAGAAACTCTCGAGGAAGTTACTGGAAAATCATACCATTGAACTCAGTCGAGACTTATCTAAAAAGACGCGTTCATTCAAAGGGATCAGGCCGTAAAGAAGGCCAAGGAATGCGAACGGCCTGAGGGGAGGCAAAAATGCAATCTGCGTCAGATCGGGGGTGGCCGACGTCGCCAAAGGAGCGCAAGTGCAAAAAAAAGTAGCGAAAAAAGGGGATGGGTCCGATAGGCGGCCCTGCGCCAGATGCAGGACAAAAAAAGATATCCGTCGAGAAGAACCGCGGGAACTGATGTGTTTTTTCTATCGGAGAACTCGTCGTGGGGTCGGAGGGGCTCGATCAACATCAACACAACAACGGGAGAGGGAGAGGGTATATGCAAAGGACTGAATCCTCAACAAAGCGTCACGCTGACTGCTCAGTGAGGGGCGCTCTTCCGCCGAGTGAGACCTGCCGCCCGCTCACAAATGGCCGGCCTCGAGGGGTTGGGGAAAAGGGCCTTCACAAAAAGAACTCACTCGTTCGCGGCTTACCGCACGTCAACGTTAGATCGTGACAGGGGGGGGGTGAAGGCACTAACATCTTACACTGGGGAAAAAAAGGGCGTGACTATTCTCTTCCCGACCTGGGTAAGGAAACTCGACTCTACACCCGAAAGACGGGTCCTTGCCGTCTGACTCGACAAAAACAAATCCCTGCGCCGATAACGCACACCTCTCTCCAGTTCTCCGAGTCAACATTAACAAAGCAGAAGGCGACGAAAATGGGGGGTAACTTTCTCGAGGAGCCTGCTCTCTCAAACTGGGAACTATGGCCGACTCGTGAAAAAGGAGGTATCCCAAACTCTTCTAATACTGTAATTCGCCCGATTCTTGGATGAGTCATCACACGAGGTGTCTGGACAATGGTCCATTTGAAGAACTGTGCTCAGAAAGGGCGCCGTTGGCCCCCACCCCCAAAAACCAAAAAAAAAGAAACTATCCTAAAATAAGAGTCTATCAAACTGTACGCTTCGCGACTTCAAAGGAAATGAAGAGAGGACGCGCGCGAGCGCTCAAAACGACGAGGGGGAGGTGAGGAATTCTAAGGAAGAAATCAAGGGCTTAAAATTTTGACGCGTCAAAAAATACCGGAACGCAAAATAAGGTCGTCACCGGCCGCAAACCTGGGGAGACTAAAAAAAGACACTGCTTGATGTAAGCGGTGAACCTTCAAATGAAAGATCGCTTCGAGCAAGCGTACTTTTCTCGGACCACCATGGAAATTGGATGGCTCGTCTTTTCGTCATTTGGGGTTTAACAAACCACCTTTCTTCTCGTCTTCACCCTTTAATCGGCGCACAAGAAAATTCACCGGGGAAATCTGGCGATATCTCCTTCGGGGTTGAAGGGAAGTCTCGTCGAACCGTTTTCGTCATTTTACGCGAGATCAGTAGGTGAGAAAACGATCGTTGCAATTTGTCCTTAAGAGGTCGTTTTCTTTCGCCGTGGGACCTTTCAAGCTTCAGAATAGGATTAAGCAGTCAACCGGACTCACTCTCGGGTTTTGAATGCTTCATCCCTAAATATAAATTGAATTTGCCCAAACAAAAACCCCCTTTCGCCAGAGTGCGGGGTTTCTAGTCAGGGAAGAACACAAAAAGGCCCTGTGCCTCGTGCACCCGATCTTTTTCTATGTGGGACTCTGAAATCTCAAAGCGGCTTGGAAACCCGCGTCGGTGATGGGTACTCTGTATTCCTCCTGAACCTCTTAGGGCGCCAAGAGAAGGGTAGGGCGAGGGAGAAAGGCAGGGCTTCAGACTCCTCTCTCGCGTGCGGGTACATCTTAGTGGTACCCCGGGGGGGACCCGTAATCGTCTTCCTGGGGTATGACCGTCCCACCAGTCGCTAGGGTGAGGGGAGCTAGGGGAAACCTTAGAAACAAAGGATCACTACTGGCCCGGTCTCGCCATCTAAAAACCGATAGAGAGGGAGGTCAGGATGAAAAGGAAAAGGGCCTGGTCTAGAGTAAGATCAATCGCGTCACCTACCTAAAAATGACGTCGCGCGAAAAAACCTGGGAGGTCTCATTCGGAACGGGAGGGCGCGGAGGGGGCACGAAGTTCTTCAGCTTGTCCCTAGGCCGGGGGGACCTGGTGTCCTTTTGAGGAGGGAGGGGGAAAAAAATGTTCGGGGGGAGCTTATTACAATCTTGTGACTCATAACGCGTGAGTCAAGAGAAGATTGGTTTGTGCGCAGTCCTATTCCGCTTGTTGAAAACTCCGGGGTTAGGTCATCTACTCATGAGACCCTCGCAGCCAAAAATATAAAGAAGGTTGAGGTACAGTGAAGAGGGGGGGGACGAGTCTCGCCCTGCAGTCGCCTCACCGGGTGAGTCATCCCGGTAAGGAAATCTACCGCCGGAGGCGTTCTCCGGGACCTCAAAGCTTGAGTAGGGGTTTCGGCGAGGAAACGATTTTTAGATGGACGAACAGGTCTTGAACTGACGTCAAAGTATCGCGAAGGGCATCGGTACTTCCGCGGGGGGGCCAGGTAAAAGTCCAGTGAATAATACCGGAAGGGCTAAAGGCCCAGGACATCCAGTGGGTGCAGAAACATGCGGCACCCCCTCAGTTAAAAGCTCGAGCTTGGGAGAAAAAGGGGGAGAAGTTAGGAGCGCGAAAATTAATGCTCATCACCGAACCGGGCTACGCGACGAAGCACAATGAGGAATTCGGCACCTCAGGCGGGGAGGCGCTTAGGGAGACGCGCCACTCAGTGAGGTGTCAAAAATAACCAGAGACCCTGAAATCGACTCGTGAAGCGCGGCCGGGGCGTTGGTTCTTCAGCACCCGATACCGAGAAGACTGACAAAACCAATGATCACGATGGTCCGAAGGCAAGCGGCGATGTCGAGTTGCCACTCAAGGAGGAAGGCAGAAAGTCGGGGACTGACCTCGCTCAGTTCCGCGGAGGCGGGCGCGCTGGGGGGCGAGGAGTCGTTACCCGTGAGGGGGAGGGGGGCTTTGAAGAGGAAGGGAACTCCACCGGGCTCCTCCTGCCTCGGTACGTATCCGCACAAACAATCGCGAAGCAGACTCTGAACACAGAGAGTCGCAGGGTAGGGTCCGTCGTATCGCTGGGAGCGATTGTACTGTTAAAAAGCACTGTTTGATCCGAACAGTATGATGCAGCACGAAAAAGCGGGTAGAATGCAAAATGGGATGGAGGGGGGGCCGGAAGCCGCTGTTCTCACGCCAGCTCCGCGTGCGTAGGGGGGCGTGCTGGTTGTGTTGTGGGGGGGGGGGGGAGGGGAGGGGGGGGTGGACAGGGACCCGACCCAACCGGTGGGAAGTGCCGCGCAAAAGGCGTGAGCGCCGTCACGGGGGATGACCAGGAACCGCCCTGAAAACGAGAGGAGGCATATCTAGAGGGACCGCGAGGGGCGCATGGGCGGAAGGCGCAACGCGCCAGGTGCGGGCTGTCTGCTGCGCAAGACGGACGACTCAAAGAAATCAGCACAATGCCTAAAAGTACAAAAGAGGCCGAGGAAACGACACCGCTACACAGCATGAACGTGCGCTCGGGAGACTGGAAAAAAACGAAGGTCAATAGAAGCCGACGCAGACTTCGACAACTAAAAGCAGGCTCCAAAAGCTGCTCGTCCGGAAGTGGGCGCCCGTAACGGCGGAGAAGGGGGCGCCCCACGGGCGGGAGAAAAGAAGAGCTGTACTGCAGGGG